>JAAUXY010121398.1_pt1 | contig 19599 bp, 16 predicted proteins | sample 7278121 | NCBI WGS metagenome assembly JAAUXY01 (sample SAMN14350117, study PRJNA611818) | marine sediment metagenome | isolation source: surface marine sediment (1.8m) | place: French Polynesia: Moorea | collected 2018-08 | reverse complement strand
CCGTCGCGCAGAATGGCAGCTACTCGGGTTACCCGAACCAGCCGCAGTCCTACGGTCTGACGGTTCGCAAGTTCTTTGACTGATCGGCCCCTGCCCTCGACTGTCTAGACAGTCCGGGCCCTTAAAGAAAATACCCGCAGCTCGCTGCGGGTATTTTTTTGCCTGTGTTGAGGAGCCGAGGCGGGTCCGAGTCGAAGCAGGTCAATGCTCCGAGTCGTCGATTATTCGTTAGTGACGTAGGAGCGGCATCTTGCCGCGATCGCGGCTGGAAGCCGCTCCTACGGTAGGCAGCTTCGCGAAATTGGGGTCGAACCGATTTAACCCGATTCTGCTAATCGGCTTGTCGTTTTGGCCTTGCAGGATGTCTACGCCGATGCTGCGTTAAAGCGTATCTTCACGCGGCCTTCGCTAATCTTGCGGCCGTCAGATGCTCGAAGTGCGTAGCGCAACGCCAGCTTCTTGCCCAATGCTTCGTTTTGGACAGCGAAGCGCAGCGATGTGCGGAATAGAGACTGTGTTTCGTTGGCTGCGAGTGATCCGAGCGTCGTCCGGATAATGATTGCACCATCTCGGTTTTCTACGTCCGGGTAGCTGGAGCTGGTGTTGCCGGTGACAGAGCGTTTGTCGAATGGGTTTGTGTGGATGCGATCCGCCACATCGAGCCCCGGAAGGCGCGGCATGCCGATTTCGACAGCGAGATCTTTGAGCGCTACGTCACCGTCATTGCGGATGCAGAGATCAACCTTCGCCGCACACTCCTCAAAAAAGTAGTGTTTCCTGGCGGCTTCGGCGACTTCCCTACCCGCGTCGTGCTCGTCGCCGGATGCGTCCTTCGTCGGCTCGTCTTCCTTCGCCATGTTGAGCATCTGCGTCGTGAGTCTCATCGTCTGCTTCAAGGTCTGAGTGATAGTCCTCGTCATGCTTGTGTCGCTGCTCGTGTCCTCATCGGCAAACGGAGGATTCGAGGCGTCGGGAGCGGTGACCTCGATGAACTCGCAGTCGGGATCGTCATTGAACCCAACCGCCACGTCGACGCTGTCCGGCAAAGCCACGGGTTCGGCCTCAACGACTGCCTGCGCATGACCGTTCAGCAGCTCGCGCCGGTCTATCTCGACCAGTTCACGGCCATCACGTTGCCAGCAAGCGCCCCGGCGCAGCTCGTCAGACAGGTCGTGTGCGAGGAAGTAGGGGCCAAACTCACAACCGTCGATCTCCAGCGCGCCCACGAGCTTGCCGTCAATCTGATCGAAGATGAACGCGAGGTCGAGCACGGGTTCGACCAGTCCGGAAATCAGCCGGTGGGCTCGCTTCAGGTCGCTGATAGTACTGTCAGAGATGCCCACGATTTTCGCGCCGTTGACGCCACCCGGATTCACGCCGAACAGGATGTTCCGCGGTCCTTCGACGCTGGCGTTTGCCAGGCCAATGACTTCCCGAACCAGAGACTCACGATCAAGCGCCTGAAACGGGTCGAAGACCAGTAATTCCGACGATGTCGTGGGTGATGCGAGCATTTGCTTCAGGAGCATGGTATCCGTCCAGGCGTCCAGCGGACCGACAAAGATAGGGCTTCCTCATTATGTTGTCTGCGAAACCGGTCTCACTATGAAATAGGGGTAAAAAAGGGGTCGAACCGATTTTTATGATTCTCTATTCAGTCTTAGCAAGCCGACTGGTCTGAAAAATCGGTTCGACCCCATTTTCTCAATAACGCCACAATTCACCATTTTCCTGCCTCACGCTGTGCAGATACTGACGCGAAGCTGGTCTTACTACCGAGAAGGAGGTCAGTCATGCCAGTCAACGCAAATCTGTGGAAACACTTCAACAGGCTGTTCGAGCAACGCTCCAATAGGCCTCTGCCTCCGCTCGATGCCGACCTCGACTACACGCAGCTTCCCAGGTCGCTCGCCCGATCGCTCGCCGTGTTCCAGCTCGGCGAGTCCGGCGGCGGCACCGTCGTGTCTCAGGCGCGGGCATCGCGTCTGGATGCTGTCGATGACGACTACGTATGCGCGCTCGCGCACTTCGTCGCGGAGGAGCACCGGCACGCGAGCATTCTTGCCATCTGCGTGCGCTTGCTCGGCGGCGAACTGATCCGCACCAACTGGACGGCGAAGTTGTTCGTGCTCGGCCGACGGTTGATGGGCTTACGCCTGAAGATTCTTGTGTTGCTCGCAGCCGAAGTTGTAGGCCTGTGCTATTACCGCCTCATTGCATCGCGATTGCCGCCCTGCAATCTGCGAGACTGGTTGCTCGATATTGCGGCGGATGAGGCCAGCCACCTCGAGTTTCACTGCGCGTTCCTGCGAAGCCAGCTACGCGGCCCGGTATCGAGGTTCGTTTTTCTCTCGATGTGGCGGTCGCTGATGACGGTTAGCGAAGTCGTTGTACTGATTGATCATCGGAAGGCATTGCACGACCTGTATATCGATCGGTCCGACGTGCGGGCCGCGTGGCGATCGTATCGACATGCCGTCGAGTCCGCCGTGCTGCGGTCGTCGGCGGATTTCGGCAGAGCAAGCTCCGCTGACTGTGTTGGTACGGTCTAATAGCCCGAGGGCATTAACTCAAAGGGGTCGAACCGCTTTTTCAGGCAGCGGGGATCAAACCGAACAGATTGCCAAGGTGAAAAACCGGTTCGACCCCTTTTCAAATCCATAGGTTGGTTTATTCGGTTCGACCCCTTAAAAAAAGCCACCTCTCTCGAGGTGGCCTTCGATGGTCGCAAAAAGCGTTCAGCAACTAGAAGCGATACTCGAACGTAGCTGTGACCGTCCGCGGCGGTCCGTAGAAGACCGTCGTGTTGTCTTCTGCACCCAGCACAGTGGCACAACCACCGGTGACGCCGAAGCAGTAGCCAGCGGTCTTCACTTCTTCATCGCCGAGGTTCTTGGCATGCAGGCCAATGCTCCAGCGGTCGTCATCGGAGACATAGACGGCGCTGAGGTTGAAGATCTCATAGGCGTCCTGGTCGATGATCGGTGCGGGTGCCTCGAACTGCACGATGTCGCCGCGGTGAGAAACGTTGCCATTGAAGGTCAACGTGCCATTGGCCGTGTCTGCCGCATACGTCAGTCCGAAATACACCATCGTCTCAGGCGTGTTCTGGATCGCCCGGTCGCTCGAGATGTCGATCAAATTATCGGGGTCAGCAGGATCGACGATAAGGAACTCGGTGAATTTTGCGTCGAGGAAGCTGAAGGTCAGCTGGGCACTCAGGTTATCGGTAATCAGCAGATTGCCCTCGAACTCGATGCCGTTGATCTCGGCTGCACCGGCGTTCGTCACCGCACCGGCGAACGTTTCGTTGATGCCATCGTTGTCCGAATCAACGCCGACAGAACTGGGGATCTGCACGTCTTTGTAATCGCTAATGAACAATGCGACGTTCGCTCGCGCCCGCCCGTCAAGCAGTGTCGCCTTGTAGCCCACTTCGAAGGAATCGAGGGTCTCAGGTTCGAAGCCTCTCTCCGCTTCCGGAGAGGCGAAGTTGGCGCCGCGTGGATCGAAACTGCCGGCCTTGAACCCCTGGCTGTAGCCGCCGTAAATGGTGGCGTTGTCGTCCAGGCTGTAGGAGAAGTTAATGCGCGGCGAGAAGTCGTCGAAGGTGCGGCTTGCCTCGTAGTCGCTCTGTGTCAAGAGCAGAACCGCAGAATCGTTGCCAAAGAAGGGCGAGCCTACACCGAGGTATACAGCGCGGAAGATATCGGAGCTACGCTCGTCTTCCGTGTAGCGACCGCCGATTGAGACCGCGAAGTCATCAGTCAGGTCATAGGTCACGTCGGCAAACAGGGACCACGCCTCGGTATCCACCGAGCCACCGGTGTATGCCGTCACGGTGTTGAGCACGACGTCGAAGTCATTAGCTGCCTTGGCATCCAGGTAGTAAAAGCCGAAAACACCGTTCAAGCGGTCACCGCTGTACAGCAGCTGGAATTCCTGGCTGGTCTGTTCGTTGTCATAGATGACCGGCGCGTCGAAGTCCGGGACGGGCAGGCTGTCGAAGTCGATGACCGACTCGGTAAAGTCCTCGCGCATGGCCGTTAACGAGCGGAGCGTGAAATTGTCATTCAATTCCCAATCAATGGACAGACTGAAACCCTCTGAATCGACTTCCTGGTTTCCATCGATACCGGCGGTCGATGGATTCTCGGAGGCGCCGGCTTCCGTATCACGCACATTGCTAAGCACCGGATTGCCGCTGACGGCTGCCGGTGCTACTCGGAAGCCCGCCACCGGGTTCGATCTGTCATTGGTGTTGTCGTAGGCAAGCCGGAAACTGAGGTTGTCGGTCGGTTCGAACTCTGCGCTGATACGATAGGCAAATATGTCCTTGTCGTAGTGCTCGGCGCCCGTGAAGCGGTTCTCTCCGTAGCCATCGCGGTTAAGGCTCGCCAGGGTAGCGCCAAGCCGGAACGAATCAGTGAGAGGCGCGGATCCCGTGACTACCATGTCCATCTGGCTGAAACTGCCGACAGACGCTTTCGCCCTCAATGTGGGCTCTTCACTAAGGCGCCGGGTCACGTACTTGATGGCGCCGCCCACGGCATTACGTCCATACAGCGTGCCCTGGGGTCCGCGCAGGACCTCGATGCGCTCGACGTCGTAGATATCGAGCAGGGCGCCCTGCGGACGGGCGATGTAAATGTCATCGATGTACAGTGCGACACCCTGCTCGAAGCCTGCCAGCGGGTCCTGCTGACCGATGCCACGAATGAATGCCGTCAGCGTCGAGTTGGTTGCTCTCGATGGCTCGAGCGTAACGCTCGGTGTTTGCTGCGCGATCTCGGTAATGTCGGCCGCACCACGAAGCTCCAGTTGCTCGGTCGAAAATGCCGAAACCGCAGCGGGGACATCCTGAAGGCTCTCCTCGCGCCGCCTCGCCGTGACCGTGATCTCTTCTAGCGTGCCGCTGGCGCCCTCATCCTGAGCCTGTGCCTGCTCGGTCGGTGCGATGGCCAGTAAGCCAAACGCAGCAGCCATGCCAAGCGCAGTCGTGTAATGCCTTGAGAATTTTCGAAATTGCATGCTGTCCCCCATTTGTTTTTTGCGGGCGCAACACACCCGCATTGTTCAACGAACGTTGGACGAATCGTAATTCAACGTTTGTTGAATATCAAGGCGGAACGGGGTCTGCCGCGCCTTTAGCGAGGCGCCGATCAGTGCTTACACAGTTGGCGGAATCCGGCGGCGAGGAACGCGGGCATGCGGTCGATGACCGAGGCGATATCGGTCGACTTGCAGGCGCCGCCCGACAGGTTATCGATACGCCCGGTTTCAGCAAACGTCAGCGTCAGCGCGCCGGACAGGAAATGGTAGCTCCAGTAGAGATCTTCCGGATCGCTGTCGGGCAGCGCGCGTTTCAGCGCGTCGATAAAACGCGAGACCAGCGGATCGAAGTAGCGTGACATCAGTTCGCCGCCGCGATCCGGCGAATTGTTGATCTGCGCGATGAGCTGGTAGTAATGGCTCCACTGGTCGTGATCCTCGGCGAGTAGCGACAAGAGCGGCCGCGTGAATGCGCCGATGATCTCCTCGACCGTCGGCTCGTCGTCAGGGTGTCGCTTCTCGACTTCCTCGAGCGCCTTTAACCGGATCTCGTTCAGGTACTCGACGCGCCGCAGCATGACCTGGTCGAACAGGTCTTTCTTGGACTCGAAGTGGTAGTAGGCGAGGGAAACGTCGGCCTCGGCCTTGGTCATGATCTGGCGGATCGAGACGCCCTCGAAGCCGTGATGCGCGAAGAGCTCTTCGGCCGCGTCGAGGATCCGTTCGCGGGTCGGGTGCATATCTTTAGCCATGACCTACGCTAACCGACACTCATTTGAATTTCAACAATCGTTGAACTAACATTCAACGCTCGTTGAAATCCACGAAGGGAATCGTGGCGGGGGACTATCAAGAATGAGAAAAATGGGCATCGTGTCGACCGGCACGTGGTTTCCGGAAACCACCATGACCGCCGAAGAGCTCGCGTCAGCGAGCGGTCTTCCCGAGTGGGTCGTGCGTGAAAAACTCGGCATCGAGCGCAAGTACGTCGCGGATCCGAATGTGCATCCCAATGACATGGCGGTCAACGCGGCCAGAAAGGCGATAGACAACGCCGGCATTGACCCGATGGATATCGACGTTGTGTTGTGCACGACGGAGGAATGGCGCGAGTACCTGCTGTGGACCACGGCCGTCGACATCGCTGAGCGCGTTGGCGCGAAGCGCGCCTGGGGTGTGGACGTGCACGCGCGTTGCGTGACGACGATTGCCGCGATGAAACTCGCGCACGGCCTGCTATCGGAAGACGAGTCGATCAACACGGTGCTGATCGCCGGCGGCTATGCGATTTCCCATTTCATCGACTACGCCGATCTCGATACGTCCTTCCTGTTTAACATCGGGGCCGGCGCCGGGGCGATGATCCTGAAGCGCGACCACCCCGAAAACCAGGTGCTGGGCAATCACATGATTTGCGACGGGTCGATGAGCCGTCACGTGATCGTGCCGAGCAGCGGTACCGTGCAACATCCGACCGACCAGGCGGTCGCCGACGGCGGTTTCAAGTTCCGCCTCGTGGAGCCCGAGGCCATGAAAGCCCGGCTCGGCGAGGTGTCCATCCCGAACTGGCTCACCTGTGCCGACGAGGCCTTGAGGAAATCCGGCTTGAAGAGCGACGGCACGCCCTACACGCGTGACGACATCGATTTCTTGAATATGTCGCTGATCAAACCGTCCGGGCACAACGAGATGCTGAGTCAGCTGGGGCTTAACGAAGAGCAAAGCGTTTACATCTCGGACACCGGTCACATTGGTGAGCAGGACGGAATTATCAACATCGAGGTCGGCCTCGAGCAGGGCCGCTTAAAGGCCGGCGACACGATGCTGATGCTGGGTGCCGGCATCGGCTATGTCTGGGGTGGCGCCATCGTTCAGTGGGGACCCGCACAATGAAACAGCTTTCACACTACGTCACTGACTGGCTCGACAAGCGCGCCAGGCTTACGCCGGACAAGGTCGCGCTGATCGACTACGCCACCGGCGCTGAGACCACGTATGCCGCGTGGAACGAGCGCGTCAACCAGACGGCGAACTACTTGCGGAGCCTCGGCGTCGGCAAAGGCGACCTGGTCGCCGTCTACGCTATGAACCGCGTCGAGTATCTCGACCTGTTCTGGGCGGCGCCCAAGATCGGCGCGATCCTGCAAAACCTGAACTGGCGCCTGACCGTGCACGAGCTTAAGGGCATCGTCGACAGTGGCGAGCCGAAGGTCCTCGTTTACAGCGACGACTGGCGCGAGCAGGTCGAGCAACTTAAACCCTCGTTTACGACGGTGAAGCACGTCGTCGCGATGAACGACCCGGGTCCGGGCGAACACGATATCGCTGAGCGCGATTCGATGAGTGCGACACTGACCGAGGTGCCGGAGCTTACGCTCGACGATCCCTGGGGCATCTACTACACCGGCGGTACGACCGGGCTGCCGAAGGGCGCCGTCGTCACGCACGGCAACGTGACCTGGAACAGCGTCAACACGATCACGTCGTGGGGCATTACCGGCCAGCACAAGGCGGCGCTGCAGCTGCCGTTCTTCCACATCGGCGGGCCGATGATCTTCATGATGCCGATGGTCCATGCCGGCGGCACGACGATCCTGTGCAACGGATTCGACCTGGACCAGACCTTCGACCTCGTCGAGAACTCGGGCATCACCCACTACGTCGCGGTGCCGACGATGTTCCAGATGCTGCAGGAGCACGAGCGCTGGGACGCTGCCGATTTCTCGAAGCTGGAGCTGGTGATCAGCGGCGGTGCGCCCTGTCCGCTACCCATCATGGAGAAGTTCTGGGACCGCGGCGTCGACTTCAAGATGGGCTACGGCCTGACCGAAGCGTCCGGCAATAACTTCTGGCTGCCGCCGGACAAGGTCCGAGAAAAGATCGGCTCTGTCGGATTCCCGATCTTCCACATCGACATGAAGACCATCCGCGAGGACGGCAGTGCTTGCGACGACGGCGAGGAGGGCGAACTGCTGATTCGCGGCCCTCACATCATGGCCGGCTACTGGAAGAACCCCGACGCGACCGCCGAGACCATTCGCGATGGCTGGCTGCACACGGGCGATGTCGCCGTCCGCGACGCCGACGGCTGCTACTCGATCCTCGGCCGCTCCAAGGAGATGTTCATCAGCGGCGGCGAGAACGTCTATCCCGCCGAGATCGAATCGGTGCTGACGGCTCATGAGAAGGTACTCGAAGCCGCCGTGATTGGCGTGCCGCACGAAACCTGGGGCGAGGTGGGTCGCGCGTACATCGTCGCCGACGACGGATATGACGAAGCTGACCTGAAAGCCTTCCTCGACGAGCGCCTGGCGCGCTACAAGTTGCCGCGCTCGATCGTGCTGCTGGACGCGCTGCCGCTGACGGCGATCGGCAAGCTCGACAAGAAGGTGCTTGAGAAGTACGAGGTCGACGAATGAGCATTCCCGTTCTCGACGGTATCACCGCGCGCACGGTAACGACCGAGCGCCTGACGACTCGCGTGCTGTTCACCGGTCCCGACGACGGCATCCCGGTGCTGTTCGTGCACGGTAACTTCTCGAGCGCCACGTGGTGGGAAGAGACGCTGGTGACCTTGCCGCCCGAGTACCGAGGCATTGCGCCCGACCAGCGCGGCTACGGAGGCGCGGACCCCGAGGCCAAGATCGATGCGACGCGCGGCATGCGCGACTTCGTCGACGATGCGCTGGCATTGATGGACCATCTCGGCCACGAACGTTTTCACCTCGTGGGCAACTCGCTGGGCGGACTTGTGGTCTGGTGGGTCATGGCCGACGCCCCCGAGCGCCTGTTGTCGGCGACCCTCGCCGGGCCCGGCGCACCGTTCGGCTTCGGCGGGACGAGGGATGCCGACGGCACGCCGACGACGCCTGATTTCGCCGGCTCCGGCGGCGGCCTGATCAACCCGGACCTGATCAAGAGCCTGCTGGCGGGCGACAAGGACTCGATCGGGGATTTCAGCCCGCGCGGCATCATGCGCCGGCTGGTCTGGAGCGGCGGCCAGATACCCGAGCGCGAAGACGCGCTGATCGACGCGATGTTCGAAGTGCACATCGGTGACCGCGAGTTGCCGGGCGACTTCGAAAAGTCGGAGAACTGGCCCTACGTCGCGCCGGGCAAGTGGGGGGCGACCAACGCGATGTCGCCCAAGTACATCGGCAATCTCGTCGAACGCATACTCGCCGGCGAGCCGAAGGTCCACACGTTGTGGATCTACGGCGCCGACGACCTCGCCGTATGCAACACGGCCGCGTCGGATCCCGGCACCTGGGGCCCGACGGGTCGCCTGCCGGGCTTTCCGGGCTCCGAGGCCTATCCGCCGCAGCCGATGATGGACCAGATCCGCAAGATGCTGGACGACTATACGGCCGCCGGCGGCTCCTACGAGGAGGTCGTGATTCCCGACAGCGGCCACGTGCCATTCATCACGCACATCGAAGCATTCGATCAGGTGTTTCATGCCCACCTCGACAAGACGAGCTAACGAGGAAATGGGGACATTCTGCTTTTCTCGTTTTCCCTGTCCCTGTGAAGAAGGCAGGAAAAGCAGAATGTCCCCATTTATGTGATGGATAGCGTGAAGTCTGATCAACACGTCTTCGAGTTAGGCGCATACACCTGCGTGTCCGGCAAAGAGATAGACGATGTCCGGGTCGGATACGAAACCTATGGCACGCTGAACGCCGACAAGAGCAATGCCATCCTCGTGTGCCACTACTTCTCCGGCAACGCGCGCGCCGCCGGTCCGGCGGACGACGATCACGAGCTCCCGGGCTGGTGGGATAACCTGATCGGCCCGGGCAAAGCTCTCGACACGGACCGTTACTTTGTCGTCAGCAGCAACACGCTCGCCAACCTCAACGCGGCTGACGGCCGCTCGGTCATGACGGGCCCGGCCAGCCCGAATCCTGCGACCGGCAAAGCCTATGGACTGGATTTTCCGCTCGTCACGGTCGAGGACTTCGTGCACGTGCAGAAGCGCCTGCTGGAGCACTTAGGTATCGAGCGACTCGTTGCCGTCGCCGGCCCGTCCGGCGGTTCGGTGCAGGCCATCCAGTGGTCGGTTCAGTACCCCGACATGGTGCCCTGCGTGATCGCGGTGATTTCACCGGGGCTGTACATTCACCCCTTCGCCGCCGGCATGATGGAGTTGTGGTCCCGGCCGATCACGGCGGACCCCAAGTGGAATGACGGAGACTACGACGCGGCGAACCCGCCCAAAGAAGGCCTGGCGCAGGCCCTGGCGCTGGTCAATCTGACGTCTTTATCCTACGAGTTTGTCGGTGGCTTCGGTTACGGCCCCGCCGATGCGGACAAGCCTCCCGCGGAATCTCTGGATAACCTGTTTGTCGCCGACGCGATGCTCGATGATATCGCCCGCGCCAGGGCCGAGAGCCTGGATGCGAACAGCTTTCTGTACATGGTGCGGGCGTACAAGCTGTACGACGTACGGCAACGCCTGCATGAATCCCGCGCAAGGTATCTGTTCGTACCGTCAGAAACCGACATGGTGTTTCCGCCGCATCTGTCGGTCACGGCCGTCGATGACCTGAAGGCGGCAGGACTCGACGCAGAGCTGTTCATGCTCAACGTGACGGGCGGCCACCTCGACGGGCTGGCGAAGATCGATCAGGCCGAGCAGGCCATCAGGACGTTTCTCGACGACTGATTTGGGGACATTCTGCTTTTGTTGCTTCTTGCTGGACTGACGCAGCAAGCAACAAAAGCAGAATGTCCCCATTACGCAGAAAAGCAGAATGTCCCCATTTTAGAGATCCATCGCCATTTCGACGCGGCGGTCGAGCTCATCGTCCGTCGTGAACAGCGACGCGGCGATCGTGACCACGACCGCGGTCGCCATGACGAACACGTACCACGGCACGCCGCCGGGCCACGTGAAGTCCGCATGGTCGAAGCGGTTGAGCAATTCGATGCCAACGCCGCCGACCGTCGCGAGCAGCGCCGCCACCATACCCGTCATGACGCCCTTGCTGGTCGCGCCCTTCCACAACAGACCGATGATGAAGATCGGAAACGTCGCTGCGGCCAATGTGCCGAAACCGTAGGTCCCGAGTATGGCCACCATGTCGCCGCTCGCCGCCGCGAATCCGATCGCCGCGATGCCCATGACCGACATCGCGATGCGCGAGACCGTCACCTGCTGGGCCGGATTCATCGTGACGCCGAACGATCCCGGCAAGTCACGCGACACGATATTGCCAGCCAGCGACAGGAACAGGCTCGACGTGGACAACGCAGCGGCCAGCACGGCCGGGTAGACGAAGACCTGGGCGAACAGGCCGAGGTAGTCCGCGACCTTGAACACGGCCTTGTCCGGATGGTCGATCTCGACCAGGCCGTTGGCCGCGAGGTAGATGGCGCAGTAGCCGATGGCCATCACCATGGCGCCGGTTATGACGTTGGTGCTGACTGCGTACAACGAAAGCTTCGGCAGTTCCCGCGGGTTGCGAAGCATCATGATGCGCGTCAGGACTTGCGGCTGGCACATGATGCCGAGCGTGGGCAGCATGACCCAGGCGAACGCAAACGCGCCCGGCAGACTGCCCCACGCGGTCATGGCGGCCGGGTCCAGGTTCGTTGACCCGTTCCCGGCCTCCGAGATGGAGGCGAGGACCGGCTCGAAGCCGCCCGTTACGGCGAAGAACGCGATCGCGAATACGAGGCCGGCCAGGACGATCACGAAGCCCTGGAACGCCTGCGTCAGGATGCCGCCGATCTCTCCGCTCAAGACTGTGTAGGTGATCAGGATAGCGAAGATAACGACGCTGATGATGAGCTTGTTCCAGTCGAACAGGTTCTCGAACAGCTTGGCGCAGGCCTCAACCTGTGCCGACAGGTACATCGCGCAGCCGATAAACAGCATCAGCGACAGGATCAGTTTGATGCCACGGTGACCGTTGAAGCGCAGGTCCGATACGTCGCCCAGGCTCGCGACGGTGCCAATCTCTGCCAGTGCGCGTAGCTTTTTGCCGATGACGAGATAGCCGAACACGAAACCGGGTGCTGCGAACATGAACAGCAGGATCGTGTTGCCGGTGCTGTAGACGAGACCCGGCACACCAACGACGGCGAAGGCGCTGCCAACGGCGGCCATCGTCGCGAGGCCGACGGTCAGAGGGCCGAAGATCTTCGCGCCGCCGAAAAACGCCTCGGGTGAGGTCACTTTCTTCTGCGCCCACACACCGATGCCGAAGGAAATGGCGAGGACGGCCACGGACGAGGCGAGGATCAGGTATTTCTCCCAGTCGCTCATGACGAGTCTCCCTCGTCCCTGGCTTTCTCGTCTTCGTGCGCGCCCTTCAGGAACTCGTCCCAACGCTCGCGGGACAGCCAGCGGTCCTTGACCGCCTCGAAACCGAAGCCCATCAGCAGCGTTGGCACGAGCCAGAACAGGACGACGATCGCGGCGAAGGACGGGTGGAAGCCGAACACGGTGAATTCAGGCTCACGACCCTCGAAAGCTTGCGCGTAGTGATTGCCGACGAGGAACGCGGCTGCCCACATCAGGATCCAGATCAGGGAGGGGAACGCGACCAGCTTTAAGTCAAATTGGCCCTTGTGCGACGAGCCCAGCACGCCGTAGACGAGCAGCAGGCCGAGCAGTGCGAAGAGCCCGGCGAACCAGTGTCCGGCCCCGGCCAGTGCGACCATCGCGATCCACAGCAGGCCGCTGATGACGACGAGGATTGTCTCCGATTTCCCTTTCTTCATTGTTTTTCTAGGGGCTGTAGGCACTGTGGGGATGCACTCTGCCGGAGTCCATTTTTTCGCCCGGCAAGGCGGAGGGAGCGCCGTTTAGCACCGCTAAACAAGCGACTGACAACGCCGCTGGCGGAAAAATGGATCCGGCCCTTCGGGTTGTCCCTGAAAAAGCGTCACTGGGCGTTGCTCGTACCCAAGGGGCAGACCCTCGTTCATTTGGAATCACCAAACCTCACTCCTCGCGCCTACATTGACGCTTTTTCAGGGACGACAGGGTACATCCCCACAGTGCCTACAGTCCCTATAGGCGGCGCCGTCTCTGCGGCGGGAGAACGGCCATCCTTTTAGTCGGAGGAGGGCCGGCTAAGATCGCGAATCAAAAATTCAACGCTCGTTGGAATAATACCAGTGTTCTGGCAATATGAAATATGTGTTGACGTTGCTACCCACCAACGCGACCTTCCGGTCCGCCGCTGAAACCATCGAAATCGGTGATGATGTGCGCGTTCATCACCTGGTTCCGCGCTTCAATGAGACGCACCCGATCCCGATCATCCTGGTCCACTCGCTGCTGTCGAAGTGGTACGTGTTCGACCTGCATCCGAATCGAAGCCTCGCGGCGTACCTCCGCGACAACGGCTACGACGTCTGGTGCGTCGATTGGGGCGTTCCCGACAATACCCGGCCGACACCGAGCTTCAGTGCCTACGTGCAGAACTGGCTCGATTCTGTCGTCGACGTCGTCACGGCTGAGAGCGGCGCCGATCGCGTGACGATGTTCGGCTATTCGCTCGGCGGCGTGCTGTCGACAATGTACGCATCGCTATACCCTGATCGGCTACAGAATCTCGTCACACTGACCACACCCGTCGACTTTTCCGAAACGGGCCTCAACCAGCTGTACGCTCGGGCGTTCCCCGCCGAGACGATGGTCGACTTCTGGGGCAATATCCCGGTGTGGTGGCTGAAGAGCGCGACTCTATGGGGAACGATGGCTCGCGCCCGTGGCTTGTGGAAGTCGTTTGGCAGCGAATTGTCGAGCCCGGCAGGCCGGAGCGTCGTGGCCGAAGTCATGCGCTGGACCTTCGACAATGTGCCGCTGGCAGGGGAGATGTTCCGCCGGCTGATGCGTGACTGCTATCGGGAGAACCTGCTGATCGAGGACCGCTTTACCATCGGCGGCGAGATCGTTCGCCTGTCCAGTATTTCCGCCTCGCTACTCACGATCTCTGCATCGGACGACGATCTTTGTCCGCGTGTGGCGGCCGAGGCACTCAATCACGCCGTCTCGAGCGAAGATGAGACGGCAATCATGGTCCCGGGCAGTCACCTCGGTGCCGTCATCGGCCAGGAAGCGCACCACCTGTTGTGGACGCGTGTTGTGGACTGGCTGTCCCGGCGGTCGGGTCACCACCCGGCTGCTTACTACGGAGTCAACGATGCTATTTGATAACACCAGTCCCGGCGCCGCGATCCGGGGCATCGCCGACCGGCTTCTCGTCACCGCGGGTGAGAGGATCGATGAGATCGTCGCCTCGGAGGAGTTTTCCGAGGCCGTTGCCCGCGGCATGTCGGTGGCCGCTACGACGGCCGGGTCAGTGCGGGGCATGACGCACGTCGTTGGCGACATCGCGTCGGAGTGGTTCAACGTCCCGACGCGGGCGCAGGTACACGAGCTGTCGCGCCGCCTGACGCATCTCGAGATGTTGCTCGACGACGTCGACGTTAAGACCAGCGAACTGGTTGAGCGTCTCGGTGAACAGGATGCCGAGGATTGACTCGACCATAAGGGGCCTGCTCAAAGCGGTCACCCGGCCCGCGCGAACCGCGCGGGCGATCACGTCGTCGTTCACGTACCCGGTGGGGCAGACCCCGCGCGAAAAAGTATGGCGGCTGAACAAGTGCGTCCTCTATCGCTACAAGCCGGTTCGCCCGGCCGCTGAACGGCACCCGGTGCCGCTGTTGCTCGTGTTTGCCGCCATCAACCGCCCGTTCCTGTTCGACATGCGGCCCGGTTTCAGCTTTATCGAGTTCATGCTCGAGCAGGGCTTCGACGTTTACCTCTTCGACTGGGGCGAGTTCGGTCCCGAAGACGGGGATATGACGCTTGACGACTATGGCGCCGAGTACGTGCCGCGGGCGGTGCGGCGAGTCTTGCGTGATTCGGGCGCCAAAGAGGTGAGCGTGCTCGGCTACTGCATGGGCGCCATCATCGTGCTCCTGTACGCGGCCCTGAACATAGATGGGCCGATGAGAAACATGATCCTGCTCACGACGCCGCTCGACATGTCCGAGCGAGAGGGCAGCAAGTTCGTCACGTGGTTGGACAAGCGCTGGTTCGACGTCGACAAGGTGACCGGCGGCCTCGACGGTGTGCTCCCGACCATGGCCATCGAGAACGGCGGCAAGATGCTGAAAGTGGCTGCCAATTATGTAGGCGCTTACGTCAATCTGTGGGACCGCATCGATAACCCGGAGTCGGTCGCGAACTGGCAGGCCATGCACCGCTGGGTGCATGACGGCGTCCCGCTGCCGGCCGGCGCGTTCAGGCAGTGGGTCCGCGATTACCTGTGGGACAACGCGCTCGTGTCCGGCAAGCACACCGTGAAGGGCCAGAGGGTCGACCTCGGAAAGATCACGGTGCCAACGCTCAACATCCTCGCGAAGTACGACCATATCGTGCCGGTAGCCCAGTCGATGGCGGTCGGCGAGCTCCTCGGCAGCAAGGACATCACGACCGAGGTGCTCAATGCGGGGCACATCGGCATCATGGCGGGCAGAAAATCCAAGGGTGAGCTGTGGCCGAAACTTGCCGCCTGGCTGGGCGAGCGCTCCGGCCTCGACGCCAGGAACGCCCATTCAGGAGCTCGCGCAGAGCCGGTGAAGCGGGCGGCCCGCAAGAAGACGGCTGACAAGACGGCGTCAAGTAAGAAATCAATCGCACGGGAAAAGGCGACTGATCAGAAGGTGCCACCCAAGAAAACGACCGCACCGAATAAGGCGACTGACCAGAAGGTGCCACCCAAGAAAACGACCGCACCGAATAAGGCGACTGACCAGAAGGTGCCACCCAAGAAAACGACCGCACGGAAAGAGGCGACTGATCAGAAGGCGCCACGCAAGAAATCAGCCGTGAAAAAGAAGGTCGCCAGGAAGACGACGGCGACGAAGAAAAAAGCGTCCAGGAAGAAGGCGTCCAGGAAGAAGTGAGCGGCGAAGCAATAGCCGACCGAACACCGTCCTCTTCACTCACTCTTTAGTGCGTCGCTCCCGCAGTTCGGCGAGGATCGCGTCGGTGTCTGCGCCGATTTCCGGTGGGCTCGACGGCGTGCTGCATTCGGACCGGCTGAAACGCGGTGCGGGCGCCGGCTGGGTGACGCCTCCGACCTTGATATACGTTTCGCGGGCCTGGTTGTGTGGATGGTCCGGCGCCTCGCGGTAGTCGAGCACCGGTGCGAAGCAGACGTCCGTTCCCTCGAGAATTTCACACCATTCGTCGCGAGTCTTAGCAACAAAGACGGCGGCCAATCGGGCTTTCATATCGGGCCAGCGCGATGGGTTGTCCCTGTCCTTGAACACGGCCGGATCGAGGCCGGCCTTCTCGATCAACAGCGCGTAGAACTGTGGCTCGTAGGAGCCGATCGAAATGAACTTCGCGTCGGCCGTTTTATACACGTTGTAGTAGGGCACTGCGCCATCGAGCAGGTTGGACTCCCGCTCGGGCGTCCACACACCGAGTTTGTCCATAGTGCGAAACATGCTCATGAGGCTGGCCGTACCGTCGGTGATGGCGGCATCGATTACCTGGCCCTTGCCCGAGGAACGCACCTCGAGCAACGCCGCAAGAATGCCCACGACGAGGAACAGGCTGCCGCCGCCGAAATCGCCAACGAGGTTCAGCGGAATAGTGGGTTTGTCACGGTCGCCGATGGCCGCCAGCGCACCCGTCAATGCGATATAGTTGATGTCATGACCGGCGCTGTGGGCGAGTGGCCCTGCCTGGCCCCAGCCCGTCATGCGACCGTAGATCAGCCGCGGATTGCGCGACAGGCAGACATCCGGCCCGAAGCCGAGTCGCTCGGCGACGCCCGGCCGGTTGCCTTCGAAGAGCACGTCTGCCGACTCGACGAGCGCCAACAGGTTATCCAGTCCCTCCGACGTCTTGACGTCGAAGACGACCGACTTTTTATTGCGAGAGTGAATGTCGAGGTGCGACGGTGGTGCCACGCCCGTGGCTTCGGTGGAGCGCTCTACGACGATGACCTCGGCGCCGAGGTCTGCGAGCAGCATGCCCGCGTACGGACCGGGGCCGATGCCCTTCATCTCGATGACGCGGATTCCGGCAAGTGGTCCCATCAATGGTCTCCGAGTTCCGCGAGGAATGTGTCGATTGCGCCAAGCATCTCCGGTCCCTCGATGTACGGTGAATGGCCGATGTCCGGAATGGTCGCGACTTTAAGGTCCGGCTTGACTGCCTGCATGCGTTCGACGATCTCCTCCGACAGGATGTCGGACAGTTCGCCACGCATCACGAGGCAGGGCATGTCGACCGCGCGGAATGAATCCCATGCATCGATTGGCACACCGCGCACCTCCTTCATGACGCGCAGGGCGCGCAGCATTTTCAGGGCGGGCAGCGCTCGCATCGAATGTCGGATCGCGTCGCCTATTTTCATGTCCATGTCCAGCTCGGGACGGCCGTCGTCGCCTTCGCGATAGGCCAGTCGCACACGCTCCTCCCAATACTCGCGTGGCCGTTTGGGTATGCCCACGCCATAGGTGCTGTGCAGTTGATCCACCGCCGCGTCCCAGTCTCTCACCGGGGTCTGTCGACCCACATAGTTCAGGATGCGTTGGATGCCGGTCGGGTCGGCTTCCGGTCCGATGTCGTTCAGGATAATCGCCTTGACGCGCTTCGGTTGCTGATAGGCCAGGGTCATGGACATCAGGCCACCCATCGACGTGCCGAGGAAAATCGCCTCGGGCACGTCGGCCACGTCCATCAGGCGGTCGAGGTCCGGCATGTACGTGGGGATGTTGTAGTTGTGCCAGTTGGGATCCCGATCGGACATGCCACGCCCCCTGGGGTCGGCGCAGATCACGCGGTAGCGATCGGCGAGTCGCAGTGCGAGCTCATGGAAATCCCGGGAGTTGCGGGTGAGGCCGGGGAGGCAGAGGATGGTGTCGCCGCTGTCATCGCTGCCGTACACCCGATAGTAAAGGCTTAGCCCGTCATCAGATGAAAAGCGATGTTCGCTGAACGACATGGCGGGTCAGTGGAGATCGACGTGTATCACAACGAGCGCCCCGCCAGCGCGTCCATCGTCGCCTTGATCACCTTGATCTGCGGACCGGATTTGGTCGCGTAGCTCTCTTCCGTGTAGCCCCACCAGTCCCAGCAGCCCATCGGGTTGAGCGGCGCAAGCTTGCTGCTCGCCACCTGCGGATACAGGACGATCATCCGGTTGGCTTCGGCCCACTCGTTGTAGCCGGCGCCGGCCGCAAATGCATCGCCAATGTACGCGGTTGACTGCAGGCAGCCGTGCAGCGCGACGTGCAGGCCGCAAGCATCGCCCGCCGCGCAGGCCTTGGGTACATAGAGCAGCGCGTTCTCTAACATGGTCGCATCGTCCGCGCCGGGCTGTGCGAACTCCTGCAACGTTCCGGACGCGTCGACGCGCGCCTCGAGTTTGCCGTGAAGCGCTGCCAGCAGATTGCCCGCCGCGTCGTAGTTGCAGGCGTTCAGGTACGGTTCCGCCATTTCGTTGCAGGCGGCGCCGGTCTCAAGCGTCGGGAAACCGTGCGTGGCTTCGACGTCGCCGACGTACTGGATGGAATCTTCCGGCATGAACTCGTTGTAGAAGGCAACGGTTGCCTGTGAGGCCTCCTCTGACATGGCTGCGTCCAGTGTCGCGTGGAAGACCCATGCGCGGTCGCCTTCGAGACTGGCCAGCGCATCGATGCTGCCGTCGGCTTCGGCCTGCTTCGCGGACGCTACCAGCTTATCAACGCCGATTTCGCCGCCTTTCATGCAAGGCCCGAGAGCGGTTTGCATGGACGCTTGCGCGCAAAACCAGGGTCCGCCCGCCAGCAGCGCGGCACCGTTGAACAACGATGAGTGCGCGACATGCAGCTGCGTCGCCATCATCGCACCCGACGAGACGCCGGAGACGCTGATACGCGTCGAGTCGATGTTGTAGGTCACGGTCTCTTCTGTCTGGGCCGGTTCGTCGCTGCCGCCGCAGGCAGTGATCAGGATCGCGACGAGCGGCAGCAGTCCGCGCATGCCCATCGACGCTCCATCGGCCACGTTGTCGGCTCGAGTCATGTTCTTGTCCTTATCTATGCGTGGCGAAGAGCGTCGGCGTAGTGCCTGCGAAGCTCTCGCTTGAGTATCTTGCCATTCGGATTACGAGGCAACTCGTCGATCAGCACGGTGTCTGCGACTCTCTGTTGCTTACCCACTCTCGCGTTCACCCATCCGGTCAGGCGGTCGGGCGTCTCGGTCGCGCCTTCGGCGGGTACGACGACTGCCAGCGGCGTCTCACCCCATTTCTCGTGCGGGATGCCTATGACGGCGACCTCGCTGACGGCGTCGTGCTCGATCATCGCGGCCTCGATATCCGCCGGGTAGATGTTCTGGCCACCCGAGATAATCAGGTCTTTCTTGCGATCAACGAGGTACAGGAAGCCGTCTTCGTCGAGCTTGCCGATATCCCCGGTACGCAACCATCGTTCGCCGGACGGGTGCGTCCACGTCGCTTCTTCGTTGGCCGCGTCATTGGCGTGGTAGCCGGCCATCGTGAAGCCGCACAGGCCGACGAT
>JAAUXY010062203.1_pt1 | contig 19607 bp, 17 predicted proteins | sample 7278121 | NCBI WGS metagenome assembly JAAUXY01 (sample SAMN14350117, study PRJNA611818) | marine sediment metagenome | isolation source: surface marine sediment (1.8m) | place: French Polynesia: Moorea | collected 2018-08 | reverse complement strand
GTAGTCTTAAAGAGTTTCTAAAAGCATCGGAAGCAGCTCGCTGCCATGCGATAGATATTAACAGCCGGTTTGAGATCGAGCCTGGTTTAAAAGACATTGGAAAACTCAGGAATTTCATTTCTGATATGAACATATTCAATAAAAAAGAAAAGCTATGAATACTTATCACGCCGATGAAAGGGGCTATTACGGGATCTTTGGCGGGGCCTATATCCCGGAAATGCTATATCCCAACACCGAGGAATTGAGGCAAAACTATATAGAGATTACGGATGATCCGGAATTCAAAAAGGAATTCGATCAGCTATTGCGGGACTATGTGGGCAGACCTACCCCACTCTATTACGCCAAAAATCTTTCCAAAAGGCATAATACCAAGATATATCTGAAACGGGAAGATCTGTGTCATACCGGGGCACATAAAGTAAATAACACCATTGGTCAGATCCTTCTCGCAAAACGACTTGGCAAGAACAGGATTATTGCAGAAACCGGTGCAGGCCAGCACGGAGTGGCGACAGCTACTGTATGCGCCCTAATGGGTATCCAATGTGTCGTTTATATGGGTGAGATCGATATTGCAAGACAGGCTCCTAACGTAGCGAGAATGAAAATGCTCGGAGCCGAAGTGAGGCCGGCCCTCTCGGGAAGCAGAACCCTGAAGGACGCTACTAATGAGGCGATCAGGGACTGGATCAACAATCCGGTAGATACACACTATATTATAGGTTCTGTTGTGGGGCCGCATCCGTACCCCGACATGGTAGCTCGATTTCAATCGGTGATTTCTGAAGAGATACAGAAACAACTTCTGGAGGTGGAAGGAACCACAGATCCTGATTATGTGATCGCTTGTGTAGGCGGGGGTAGCAATGCTGCCGGTACCTACTACCACTACCTGGATAATCCCAAGGTTGGCATTATAGCTGTTGAAGCTGCCGGAAAAGGTATTGATTCGGGAGAAAGCGCTGCCACTTCCGCTTTGGGTAAAGTAGGCATTATACATGGATCCAAGACTTTACTCATGCAGACCGATGACGGACAAATAACTGAGCCTTATAGTATTTCAGCAGGACTGGATTACCCGGGGGTTGGTCCCATGCATGCCCATCTTTACAGGTCAGGGAGAGGGGAATTTATTTCAATTACAGATGCCGAGGCCATGGAAGCCGGTCTGGAATTGTCAAAACTGGAAGGTATCATACCGGCAATAGAAACCTCTCATGCCTTTGCGATCTTCGAACATAGAAAGTTCAGGCCTGATGATATTCTGGTGATGAACCTATCCGGGCGTGGCGACAAAGACCTGCAGACCTATATTGATTACTTTGGACTGTAGTAATAGGTACGCAGTGGCAGTATGCAGTTTTAAGTTCAACTATTAAACAATTCAACAGTTCAACAATTCAACAATTCAACAATTCAACAATTAGCAATTAGCAATTAGCAATTATCTAATATTTCATACCATCAAGATGAACAGAATAAAACAAAAGCTGCAGGAAGACAAGAAACTGCTTTCCATTTATTTTACAGCAGGCTATCCGGCACTGGATGATACGGTTCACATTATAACTGAACTTGAAAAAGAGGGTGTGGATATGATAGAGATCGGTCTGCCATTCAGTGACCCCCTGGCAGACGGCCCCACCATTCAGGAAAGTTCCACCGCAGCGCTTCGAAACGGAATGCATACCGATCTGCTGTTCCAGCAACTGGAAGGAATCCGAGACAAGGTTTCAATTCCTTTGATCATCATGGGATATTTCAACCCTGTATTGCAATACGGGGTGGAAGCTTTCTGCAAGAGGTGTAATGAACTGGGTATCGACGGCCTCATACTGCCGGATCTTCCCCTGGATGTTTATGAAGAAGAATACAAGTCCATCTTTGATAAATACAATTTGCTGAACATGTTTCTGATAACACCTCAGACCAGTGACGAGCGCATTAGAAAAATAGATGAAGCTTCGGAAGGATTTATTTATATGGTGAGTTCTGCCAGCACCACCGGGGCAAAGGCCGGCTTTGGCCAGGAACAAAATGAATATTTCGAAAGGATTGCCGGTATGGATCTGAATATCCCACAGATAGTGGGCTTTGGTATTAGCAATGCAGATACCTTTCAACAGGCAACCGCGAAAGCCAAAGGTGCCATTATAGGATCTGCATTTATCAAAAACCTTACCCAAAATGGCCTTGGGTCCATAGGTGATTTTATTAAAAGAATTCGCTAGATTTAGCTGCTCAAATCAAAAGAGACACTTTGATGAAAAAATATACGCTTTTGTTGACCTTGTTCGTCATTTCTATTGTTTGCGGACAGGATTCAACAGAGTTAAAATCTCAGGTAAGGCACACAATAGATGAACTGCGTGAATTTATCGCCATTCCCAATGATGCACTTGAACCGGCAGATATCAATAGGAACCTAAGCTGGCTCACAGAAAAGTTCAATGCAAGAGGATTCAATTCATCCGTACTGCCCACAGAGGGACTTCCACTATTCTTTGCCGCCCTGCCTATGCAGGACGAAAAGCCAACTATATTATTCTATATGCATTTTGATGGCCAGTCGGTTGACCGGTCTAAGTGGGACCAGCCTGATCCTTATGAGGTTGTACTGAAATCACCTGAAGGAGAATCCTGGAAACAACAGTCGTTCACTGATCTTACTGATGATATCAACTATGACTGGCGTCTATTCGGACGGTCTACATCCGATGATAAAGGTCCCATAGTAATGTTCCTCAATGCCATCGACCTGCTTAAGAAGAACCAGGTGGAGATGCCTTTTAACATCAAAGTGATCCTGGATGGACAGGAAGAAAAAGGCAGCGCCCCACTACCCAAGGCCGTAAAAGAGTATCGTGAATTGCTGGAAGCTGATTTTCTACTGATCTCCGATGGCCCGGTACATCCATCCTTAAAACCCACAATTGTTTATGGCTGCAGGGGTATCACCACTATGTCTATAACAACATACGGTCCTATAAAGCCACAGCATAGTGGCCATTACGGGAATTATGCCCCTAACCCCGGCTTACAACTCGCTCAATTGCTGTCCAGCATGAAAGATCCTGAAGGCAGGGTTACGATCAAAGGTTATTATGACGGCATTACTCTGGATGAATCAACAAAAGCTGTTTTAGGTAGTGTTCCGGATGATCCCAAAATCATTAACGCTCACCTGGCCATTAAAACCCCTGAAAAAGTGGGTAGTAATTATCAGGAAGCATTGCAGTATCCATCACTTAATATCAGAGGACTTGGGTCTGGCTGGATAGGTGATGAAGTAAGAACCATTGTTCCTGGTTCGGCTACAGCGGAACTGGATCTCCGACTGGTTCCGGAAACAGATGGCAACAGACTCAAAGAGCTTGTAAAGAAACATATCGCATCTGAAGGTTTTTTCATTACCGATTCGGAGCCCACTAAAGAACTCAGGATGCAACACGATAAAATAGCCAAAGTGACAGAAGGCGGAGTGACCGATGCTTTCAGAACCGATCTGAACAATCCCTATGGGATTTACCTAACAGATGTGCTGACTAACACCTTTGAAGAAGATATTGTAAGAATCAGGATCCACGGTGGTACCGTGCCTATCGCTCCCTTTATTAATGAACTCAATATTCCGGCCTTTTTGCTCCCATTGGTCAATCCGGACAACAATCAGCACAGCCCCAATGAGAATTTGAAGATAGGGCAGATAGCCTATGGCATTAAGACCTTTTACAGTGTGCTCAGTACACCGGTCCCCTGATCACTCTCTGATAAACTAAATCACAGCGTTTCTGAAGAATCCGGGTAGTAACCAACTTCCCTTAAAACTTCATAAACCTGATTCCAGAATTGGTTTAGATCTATTTCCAAAGCAGGTGTACCTCTCGCTATCAGTACAAGGTTTTTCTGTATCTCGTTGATATTCACGGCGGAGGTTGTCTCCTGTAAACCTAAATAGGCCATTGCCCATTTCGGGAAAATTCTTTCATCAGCATCTGCAGTGTGCATGAGTTGCACATTGAAATGTCTTTTATCTTTTTCTATGCTTTGATAAAGTCGATCTATCAATTCCTTCTCACCCTCCAGTATTTGCATAAAAATGCTCTTGGTATAAATAAGACAACCTGTAATGTTATTAGCGGAATTAAATGCCCTGGAGATCATAAGAATGTTGTTGATATCCTCAATCGTGATCCATGGAAAAGGTTCTGATTTATATGTCAGTTGATATATCATCTAATCCAGTTGACGTGGTATATAAAAATAATGGATTAATGAATGTGATTGTCATTTTCTGATAATATATCACAGAATTTTGAAGCTTTTGTGAAACCCTTGTTATAAACATGGAATTCTTTTGCTATAAAACCTAAAAACAAGAATTCCTATGAAAAAGATTGTATCCCTTTCAAGTTTAGTACTTGTATTATTTTTTGCCGGATGTAACGAGGACGATGATAGTGTTCAGAACGATCCGGAAATGGCGGTTGCCGGAACAATTAGTGGCGGTCCATTTGCCTTTTGTGTAGACGGCACAGCAGACTTTGTAAGTGGCATTTCCCTGGATAACAGTGACGTATTCGGTTCCTCGAGTACCTGGGTTATTACTGATGATGAAGGAAATATCCTGGGTTTGCCACCTACATTAACCGATGTTGAAGCCGTGAACTTTGAAGAAGCAGGACCGGGGGTTTGTCTCATCTGGTATCTGCGCTATGAAGACGAGATTACCGGAGCGGAAGTGGGTATGAACGCCAACGAGCTACAGGGTAATTTTGATCTTTCCAATTCTATAGAGGTTGTAAGGAGTCAGACCAGCGCAGGTGAAATAAGTGGTGGACCTTTTGAATTCAATGTGGATGGAAATCCGGATTTTGTCAGCGGTATTAGCTTAGACAGTTCTGCCTCTATGGGCAGTAATTCCAGCTGGATTATCACAGATGATATGGGAACAATACTTGGTCTTCCCCCAACACTTTCCAACGTGGAAGGAGTGGATTTTGACGGAGCTGGCACTGGGGTTTGCTTTATCTGGTATCTGCGCTATGAAGATGGTCTGGCCGGACTGGAAGTTGGGATGAACGCCGAAGAACTGGAAGGTTGTTTCAGTCTGTCAAATTCTATCGAAGTAGTCCGAAATATGGGCGCCAATGCAGGTATAATTAGTGGTGGGCCATTTGAGATTTGTGTAGATGGAACCTCAGATTTTGTCAGTGGAATAACTCTTGACTCCTCAGAAGCCTTTGGCTCTGAAAGCACCTGGATCATCACCGATGATCAGGGAAACATTCTTGGACTACCCCCCACTCTCGATGCTGTTGAAGGAGTAGATTTTGATGCGGCCGGACCCGGTGTTTGCCTCATCTGGTATGCGCGCTATGAAGGAGAAATTGAAGGTGCTGAAGTTGGTATGAATGCCAATGATATCGAAGGTAATTTTGCGCTCTCCAACCCCATTGAAGTGATCAGAAATGAAACCAATGCCGGTACTATTATGGGTGGACCCTTCACTTTCACCGTTGATGGCAGCCCGGACTTCGTTAGCGGAATTAGCCTGGATAGCTCCAATGCCTCCGGAAGCAATAGCAGCTGGATAATTACAGACGACCTCGGTAATATCCTTGGTTTACCCCCTACTTTAGATGCTGTAGAAGGGGTTGATTTTGACGCAGCCGGAGCCGGGGTATGCTTTATATGGTACCTGCGCTATGAAGACGGACTACAAGGTCTGGAAGCGGGAATGAATACGGCTAACCTGGATGGATGCTTCAGTTTGTCGAACAGCATCCAGGTAACCAGAAATGATCTTTAGTTAGGTGTTGATGGATAGTTGGAAAGGCAGTGGGCAATGTTGTCCGCTGTCTTTTTTTTGCACTTAAAAGAACGGTTTGTATTGCAATACCCTGAAATCAAAGGTGGTGAACTCCGGGTTCTTATTTTTAATGTCCTGATAGTCCTTCATACTTCCAATAGCCCTGTTTGCTGAACCTGAAGGTGCCGTTAGAGAAACCGTTCTGACAATTTTTTCCTCAGCTGCATTTAAAACTACTGTTTCAGACATCTCTGCTTCCTTTATCCGTTCCAGATGCTTTGGAAGTTGCACCTGGTGAATTCTTGGAATTTCATCCGAAACTTTTTTCAGTTCTAATCTGTAATCTTTGAGATGTCTTCTAAAGAAATATTCAGGTCCGTTCTTGCTATTGCCGCCAGTGAATATGAGTGTTTCAACCCTGGGGTATTCATAAAGTACGCGTACCAGATCGCGTAGAACAACATTCTTCATTCCAAGGTCCATAGCATCTACTTTTTCGCGCTGAGCACTGTCAACAATATCACAAATCCCTATCCCACGCTGTTTGAGAAAATTTTTTCGCTGTTCCACCGCATATGTTGAAGTTTCATAGTGCAGACCTATATGAAATATTTGATCCAGGATCTTCCATAGTTGGCCATCCCGGCTGCCATAACAAAAATCAACATCCCCTTCTTTTAATTCGCCTGTGGTAAATCTCGGCGGGGGTAGTGTTCCAACGATCAGTTTAGTGGCTTCAGGGTAGAGAAACGGTGGATAAGGATGGGTATGGAGGAACATGGATTCTTAAGTGCTTAGATATTGGTTATTACACAAACCTGCCCGTCCGTTCAGGCGGGGGATCGCAGAGGGGCACAGAGGTTCACAAAGTTAGATTCATTTGAGGATTAATACCAGGTCGTCTGTATTCACAAGAGAACCACCTTGTAATTGAACTTTACCAATGACCCCCTCCTCAGTGGCAGTTACTGTAGTTTCCATTTTCATAGCCTCTATTACAAATAGCGGTTGATTCTTTTTGATCTCCTCACCTTTCTTTACCAGTACATTGGAAAGTAACCCCTGTAAGGGTGCGCCAATCTGTTTAGGATCTGCAGGGTCTATTTTTACATTCTCCTCCTTGTCAACTTTAACAGAATTATCGCGAATAAGTACATTTCTCAATTGCCCGTTTACCTTGAAGAAAATGCTCACATTACCCGCCTCATCGGCTTCTCCTTTTAGCATTAATGAGATCAGGACATTTTTACCCTTATCGAGTTCAACCATGATCTCCTCTCCTACCTCCATGCCGTAAAAGAAATTCTTGGTAGGGATATTCATTACATTACCGAATTCAACATGCTTCTCATAGGCATCGGTAAATACCTTGGGATACAATTTGTAGGATAGATAATCAGTTATTAGCAACTCCCGGCCCATACCCTTCTTGAATTTGCGTTTGAAGGCCAGAAATTCCTTCTCAAAATCGATAGGTTCAAGATGTGCATTCGGCCTGTCGGTATATGGTTTTTTGTCCTTCAGCACAATTTTCTGTACCCCAGTCGGGAATCCACCCACAGGTTGCCCGAGGTCTCCCTTAAAGAAACTGATAACCGATTGCGGAAACGAAATGGTATCACCCTTTTCCAGAACATCTTCAATACTATAGCCGTTGCTTATTAAATATTGGGCCATATCGCCCACAACTTTGGAACTGGGTGTAACCTTGATAATATCTCCGAACAAATCATTCACCCGGGAATACATCTTGGTGATCTCAGGGAATTGATGTTCTAATCCGAGCGCAATCGCCTGGCCCTTTAAGTTAGAATATTGGCCTCCCGGGATCTCGTGTTCGTATACTTCGCCAGTACCCGCCTTCAGACCCGACTCAAACGGATAGTAATAACTCCTGACGGTCTCCCAATAATTGGAATACTGGGCCAGTGATTCGGTATTCATCTCGTGCTCCCTGGTATGAAATCGCATCATTTCCACAACGGAATTAAAGTTGGGTTGTGCGGTCATCCCCGAAAGTCCGCCCAGGGATACATCCACCACATCAACGCCGGCTTCCACCGCCTTCAGATAAGTTGCCGCCTGGATAGATGAAGTGTCATGCGTGTGAAGATGGATGGGTATCTTCAATTCAGACTTCAAAGCAGAAATCAATTCAAAGGCTGCGTCTGGTTTTAAGAGGCCAGCCATGTCCTTAACCCCCAGTATATGGGCCCCGGCATTCTCGATATCCCTGGCCAGCTGCAGATAATAATTCAGATTGTATTTTGTTTTGGAAGGATCCAGGATATCGCCTGTATAACAAATGGAGCCTTCAGCCAGGCCACCTGTTTTTTCCCGGACATAACCGATACATGGGGCAATGGATTTCATCCAGTTGAGTGAATCGAAGATCCTGAAAACATCAATACCGGTTTCCCAGGCCTGCTCAACAAATTTCTCAATAAGATTATCGGGATAAGCGGTATAGCCAACAGCGTTAGACCCCCTTATGAGCATTTGCAAAAGAAGATTGGGTATTGCCTTTCGCAATAAAGTCAGACGCTCCCAGGGATTTTCCTGCAAGAATCTCAGGCATACATCAAAAGTAGCGCCTCCCCAAACTTCAAGACTGAAAACTTCCGGATTATTTTTGGCATAACCCTCTGCCACTTTGAGCATATCACTGGTCCGCATCCGAGTGGCCAGCAAACTCTGGTGCGCATCGCGCATGGTGGTGTCGGTGTAATGGATCTTCTTTTCTTTTAAAAGCCATTTGGAGAATTCATCCGGACCCAGTTTGTTCAAAAGATCTTTTGAACCTTCAGGGTAGTCATCACTTACCGGGAAATCAGGAATATTAGGTTTGGAAAAAATATGATTCGGGTTGATGTGCTTCACATCGGGATTACCATTAACTATGATCTCACCCAGAAATCTCAGGAGTTTATTGGCCCTGTTCCGCGGTTCAACGATTTCGAACAGCGAAGGTTCGTTCTTGATAAAATTTACGGTGACCTTGCCTTCTCTTAAACTGGGATGTTTGAGAATATTATCCAGAAAGGCCATATTGGTCTTTACACCTCGTACACGAAATTCAGCTAGTGCCCTTCGCATTTTACGGCAACAGCCATCCAGGGTCCGGCTCATTGCCGAAGCCTTCACTAAAAGCGAATCGAAGAAAGGGGATATACTCACCCCTTGGTAAATACTACCAGCATCAAGTCTTATGCCCATTCCCGAGGCACTGCGATAAGTGGTTACAACCCCGTAATCGGGTTTGAAATCATTGAGGGGATCTTCGGTCGTAATCCTGCACTGGAGCGCAAATCCGGTAACCTGTACAGACTCCTGGTCCTGGATCTTGATCTGTTGATCGGACAATTTATAGCCTCCGGCGACAAAAATTTGGGTTTTCACCAGGTCTATGTTAGTAATCATTTCAGTTACAGTGTGTTCTACCTGTATCCTGGGATTTACTTCAATGAAGTATATGCTGCCGTCATCGTCTACCAGAAACTCTACGGTCCCGATGTTATTGTAGTTAACAGCCTTGCAAATGGCAAGTGCATATTTATAAAGAGCTTCTTTGGTGCTTTCGGGTAAGCCAACCGAAGGAGCAAATTCAATAACCTTCTGATATCTGCGCTGGACCGAACAATCTCTTTCATACAGATGGACCATATTCCCATGCAGATCGGCAACGATCTGAATTTCTATATGCTTCGGATTCTCAACAAATTTTTCGAGGAAGACAGTGTCATCACCAAAAGCGTTCAGTGATTCCCTCCGAGCCTCGGGAAAGGCTTTTCGAAGACTTGCCTCATCCCTAATAACACGCATACCGCGACCACCACCTCCGGATGCGGCCTTAAGCATTACCGGATAACCAATATTAGCAGCCTCCACCAATGCAACATCGATGGTGTCTAAATCTTTTTCACTGCTGCGGATGATTGGCACCCCGTTGGCCACAGCAACTTCCTTGGCAGTAATCTTATCGCCCAGCGCTTTGAGTACAGAAACTTTCGGACCGATAAAGACGATGCCGCTCTCGTCACATTTCCTGGCAAACTCCGCATTTTCTGATAGAAAGCCATAGCCCGGATGAATTGCATCTACATCATTGTCCTTAGCTACCTTGATAATGGCCTCTATATCCAGATAGGGCTTCAGGGGGTCCTGATCACCACCGATCTGGTAACACTCGTCCGCTTTATAACGGTGAAGTGAATACCTGTCTTCCCAGGTATAGACACCAACAGTCTTAATGCCGATCTCTACACAGGCCCTGAAAATTCTTATGGCAATCTCACCACGGTTGGCAACCAGTACTTTTTTAATATCCACGATTTCTACTCGATCTTTTCAGAATAATGCGCTTATAACAAACTTAACCCTTTTGAATGTGTTAAACAATCCGCACTCTGAAAGCTATTTAATTCAATTTGCCAAGACAATAACTGCAGATCTGAGCTCCCTGATTACAGCAATTAAATTCATGGTTTGAATTCTTAATTCCTTTAAATTATATTTATATAAATATTAAGTGCCTATGGGTAAAGGAGATAAAAAAACGAAACGGGGAAAGATCAGTAATAAATCTTATGGAGTCAGACGGCCAAGAAAGAAACCTAAGCCAGTGACAAAACCCAAGAAAAAAGCAAAGAAAAAGTAGTTGTAATCAGTCGACTTTGAATTCCAGCAGAACTTCACCTTCTTCGTCAACATTCAGTTCATAGGTGTAAAGTCCAATAGGCAAGGCAGTTTCACCTACGAAGTCTGTAGGCTGTAGTACAAATGTTTCCTCTCCTGACTGGATCTCGATAAATGCCGATCTGTAGGCCTCTTCGTATTGGAGATATTCAGAAAATTCATCCGTGCCAACGTTTTCATGGACCTTATCAGCCTCTCCAACCTGAACACGATCAAAATTAATATTGCTGATGTTTCGGATTCTGATGTTAACCTCGTCCACATTGTCATCTCTGTCATCACAAGCGAAAAAGATCAGGAAGGCGAATAAATAAACACAGTATTTGTACACGCTGTTCAGTTTTTAAGTGTAAATGAATAACGCGGTGCAAGCAGAATTATTCTATCGTATAAATACAGGCTGATCAGGTCTGAGTGTATGCTCCTGGCTGAAGATATAATCATCGCGGTCGAAGCCCTTGATATCCTCCAGTGTCTCAGCCCCGCTGTCAACTATGTAACGCACCATAGAACCCCTTGCCTTTTTGGCAAAAAATCCGATGACTTTAAGCTTGTCATTTTTCCAGTCCTTGAAAATGGGTGTAATAACCGGCACTTTTAATTTTTTTGTGTCGATAGCTTTGAAGTACTCATCGCTTGCCAGATTGACGAAGAGTTCATTCTCCTCTAATTCGTCATTCAAAGCCTTGGTGATTTTCTCCCTCCAGAATTCATAGAGATTCTTTTTTCTGCCGATACGCAGCGAGGTTCCCATTTCCAATCTGTACGCCTGGATTAAGTCCAGCGGTTTTAAGATGCCATACAAACCGGAAAGGATTCGCAGTGAATCCTGAATGCGAGTCAGATTCTTCTTCTCCAAAGTGTACGCATCCAGTCCCAGATAAACATCCCCTTTAAAAGCATACATTGCCGGTCTTGCATTAGAGGAGGTAAAGGGTAATTCGAAATTCTGATTTCGCTCCCAATTCAACTCTCCCAAATTCTGCGAGATGTCCATCAGCTTGGACAATGCCTTAGGTTTTTTCTTCCTGAGTATCTTATTTAACCTTTCTGCATCCTCCAGAAATAGTGCCTGAGAGTTTTTAGACTGCGGTAATTCTGATTCAAAGTCCAGTGATTTGGCAGGAGAAATTACAATCTTCATAGCTTCAAATTTCGCATAAAAATAGTCAGGAATGATCGGATTAACAGAATTGAATCCAAATTGTTTTCAATACTTCTATTGAAATAATTTATAAGTGCTTTCCGTGCTTGGAATACTCCCTCCACTTCTCAATGCACTGTTTCATATCATCGGGCATTTCGCTGTTAAAAATCATCTTTTCCCCGCTAGCCGGATGAATAAATCCGAGACTTTTGGCGTGAAGTCCCTGCCTGGGAAGAATTTTGAAGGCGTTGTCTACAAATTGCTTGTATTTTGAGAAGTGTGTTCCCTTCAATATCCTGTCTCCGCCATAGCGTTCATCATTGAAGAGTGTATGACCGATATACTTCATATGTACCCTGATCTGGTGCGTACGTCCTGTCTCCAGTACACAGGAAACCAGTGTGACATAACCGAGTCTTTCTATGACTTTATAATGTGTTACTGCCTCTTTGCCCTGCGAGCCATCAGGAAAAACCTGCATTTGAAGTCTGTTCTTGGGGTTTCTTCCTATGTGGCCTTCTATAGTTCCTTCATCCTCCTCCACATTGCCCCAAACCAAAGCTATGTATTCGCGTTCGCTGGTTTTTTCAAAAAACTGTTGTGCCAGATTAGTCATGGCCTGTTCCGTTTTTGCAATAACCAGCAATCCCGAAGTATCCTTATCAATTCGGTGTACCAGGCCGGGTCTGTCACTGGAATTCAGCGGCATGTTCTCCAGGTGAAAGGCCAATGCATTCAATAATGTGCCGCTGTAATTGCCATGGCCAGGGTGTACCACCATACCTGCCGGTTTATTTACAACCAACAGAGAATCATCTTCAAACACTATATCCAAAGGAATGTTCTCAGGGGTAAGGAGGAACTCATACGGAGGATGTTCAAAAAGCACTTTTACCTCATCTGCGGCCTTCACCTTATAGTTCTGCTTTACGGCCTGGCCATTTACCCATATATGACCTTGCTTTGCAGCCTGCTGGATCTTATTTCTCGTAGCATTCTCAATAAAATTCATCAGGAACTTGTCAACCCTCAATGGATCCTGCCCTTTGGCAGCAACAAAACGATAATGTTCAAAAAGATCATTTTCGTCCGGAATTGGAGATTTGTTCGGGTCCATCTTATGGAGAATCGGACTTAATTCTGGCGCTGCCCGGAATAGTACCGTTACCGCATACTAATTCTACCCTGGAGGTTTTGGGCAACTTATCCCCTGGCTGTATATTCTTGCCTTTGAATCGGAGGTAATAGACCATGTCCTTGCCCAGCTCGTCTATATATGTTACTCTTTGAACATCCAGACCAACCGCCCTGAGCATGGAAGAAGCATTGCGTTGTGTTACCTGAATGATATTCGGCACAGTCACCTTTCTGTAACCCGAGGGATTGACGGTCACATAGATCTTCCTGTTCTGCTTGACTTTATTCCCGGCAGGTGGGTTTTGCTCTATGATCGAAAAACTGGGGTATTCAGGATTATAATTTGCCGAATCGAGTACTTCATATCTCAAATTGGCATCTGAGATCACCTGGCGCATTTCCAACACGGAAAGCTTTGAAAGATCAGGTACCTCAACAAATTCCCCGTGGTGTGTAGACTTCTTCAACCATTGAAGGGCAAGTAAAGACAGGACTATTAGCGCAACAATGGCCAGTCCGAGATTTATTAAAAAAACCTTGCTTTTGAGGAATTGGATGAAATTTTTCATTTTCAAATTTATTCGCGCGGCAAAGATAGGAAACCCAAGCCTTTTTCTTTACTTTGGTTCTTGCGTAAGCATCGCAAACTTCAAAGGATAAACGAAGTAATGAAGAAAAATATTGCCATCATTATGGGTGGTTATTCCAGCGAATACGGCATTTCCATAAAAAGTGGGAATGTCGTTTACCAACATCTTGACAAGGACAAATTTAATGCCTATCGGGTAGTAGTAACAAAAGACCGATGGTATATGTTGGACGACTCTGACCAGGAGCACGACCTGAGTAAACATGATTTTACGGTTGATACAGGTGTGGAGATCATCAGTTTCGACTGTGTGTTCAATGCTATCCATGGTACCCCGGGCGAAGATGGAATAATGCAGGCATATTTTGAGCTCATTGGTATGCCACATACTTCCTGTGGATATTATCAGGCTGCACTGACATTTAATAAGCGTGACTTACTAAGTGTCCTGCACGCCTACGGTATTAAATCTGCTGCCTCTTATTACCTGAATTCCGGCGATCCTGTAGATGCTGATGCTATTATAAAAGCAGTTGGTCTGCCTTGCTTTGTTAAACCAAACAAATCTGGTAGTAGTTTTGGAATGACAAAGGTTCACAAAACAGAAGAGCTGCAAGAGGCAATCCACAAGGCTTTTACTGAAGATGATGAGATTTTGGTTGAATCTTTTCTGGACGGTACGGAAGTCTCCGTGGGAGTTATTCGCTATAAAGGGAAAACCAGGGTTCTGCCCATTACGGAAATTGTTTCGGAAAATGATTTTTTTGACTACGAAGCGAAATATGAAGGTAAGTCGGAGGAGATAACACCGGCGCGTATTTCGCCAATCCAGGAGAAGAAGGTGCGTACTGTGGTCAAAAAAGCTTATGAACTACTGCAAATGAGGGGTTACAGCCGGAGTGAATTCATTTTCATTGGGGATGAACCCATTATGCTTGAGATGAATAGCACACCCGGACTCACCGAAGAAAGCATTCTGCCTCAGCAGGCTGTCCAGGACGGCATTAGCCTGGCAGAGCTTTTTGATAGTGCTATTGAAGATGCCTTAGCACAAAATCAGTAACTTTAAGAACGTCAAATCCAGATTCATGAAACGCGCTATTTTTCCAGGTTCTTTTGATCCGATCACCCGAGGCCATTATGACATCATCATGCGCGGTATCGATCTTTTTGACGAATTGGTCATCGCCATTGGTGTGAATGCTGACAAACGCTATATGTTCAGCGAAGAAGAACGCCAACATTTTATTACTGAGGCTTTCAAGGATGAGCCCAAGGTAAAGGTGATGACTTATAGCGGACTTACCATCGATTTTTGTCGGGAAATAAAGGCCGATTATATATTGAGAGGGCTGCGGAATGCGGGAGATTTCGAATTTGAAAAAGCCATAGCGCACACCAACAGAAAGCTCTCCAATATTGAAACCGTATTCCTGCTAACTTCCTCCGGCCTGTCTTATATCAGTTCTTCAATTGTCCGTGATGTTATTCGCAATGGAGGGGATTATTCTTCACTGGTTCCTTCCACCGTTAAAGTAAGTAAATAGCTCCTTCTTCTCAACAGGTGCAAGTGCCTGAAACAAAAGAATTAAGCAATTTGCTATTACCATTCAATTTGTTTTATTTTGTAAGAAAATACATCTGTTTTCCTATGTTCTAACCTATTTATCAATCAAATATTGAGAACACACAACGAGTTTGGCCCAATTCACAACAATCTTTCAACATTGACGGAAATTCAAAATACATTAGTAAGAAATTTCCAACGAATGCTGCGTGAAACGCAAACAAATTCAAGTGATTACCTCATAAAACAGCTACCTAAGGCAACTGCTTTTATTGACACAAAATACCGTGTGGTGCATGCATCTGACAGCTGGATCTCATACTTCGAATTTAAACCGGACCAGGTAATTGGAACTACTATCCACAAACTTTTTGGGCGTGTAAGTCCGGAATGGCAGGAGACACTGCAGAACTGTTTGCGCGGTAAGCAAACTGAAGTTGAAATTGAGCGATACTTTGATAGTGAGAATCGGGAAAAGTGGTTTGAATGGACCAATACTCCCTGGTATGATGAAGAAGAAAATATTATTGGGGTCATTCTGCATCTCGACGACATAACCAAAAGGGTCCAGAATGAAATTGAGCATGAAAAGCTGCAACTTCTGCTCAAGGAAAAATCGGAAATAGCCAAAATAGGAAGCTGGGAATACGACGCAGTAACTGACACACTTACCTGGTCAGAAATGACTAAAAAGATCCACGGGGTTCCAGAGGACTATGAACCGTCTCTTGCAACGGGGATTGAGTTTTATAAGGAGGGTTATAGTAAAAATACCATATCGCTGGCTGTACATAAGGCTATGGTTGATGGGCAACCATGGAATGAAAAATTACAGATAGTAACAGTGGATGGCGAAGAGAAGTGGGTTATTGCAGCTGGTAAACCCTTGTTTAAAAACGGTGAGTTAATCGGACTCATAGGAACGTTTCAGGATGTGAACGAGTCTGTAATGTCAGATAATAAAACCAAGGAAAATGCCAAACTACTCCGTACCCTCATCAATAATTTACCCTTGAATGTTTTTATAAAGGATCTCGATTCCAAAAAAATCCTGGCCAACAAATCGGAGGTACAGTTCTGTGGCCTGGAGCATGAAGATGAGCTGCTCGGAAAAGATGATTTCGAGTTTTATGACGAAGCCACTGCTACATCTTCCAGAGAAGAGGATCTGTATGTTATGCAATCCCTCAAACCAATCCTGCAAAAAGAAACGATTAATGTAAAGAAAGACGGCACTGTAACCACCTTCATGACCTCAAAATTACCACTTATAGGGGATGACGGTAAAGCAAAAGGTCTTGTAGGACTCAGCTGGGATATAACAGACATCAAGCAAAAGGAGAAGGAACTCAGGGACCTTATTAACGTGACTTCTCTCCAAAACAAACAATTGATCAATTTCGCCCATATAGTTTCCCATAACCTCAGGTCGCATACAGCTAACTTCTCCATGCTGCTGGAATTCCTTGTTAATGAACAGGATGAGAAGGAGAAAGAAAGTATCGTCAAGATGCTTACTGAAGCTTCTGACAATCTTCTGGAGACCCTGGATAATCTGAATGAGGTAGTTGCCATCAGCACCAATATTAACCTGGAAAAGAAACCGGTTGTACTGAAAGAGAAAATTGCGAATGTAGAACAGAATTTATCGGCTTTCCTCAAAAAGAACAATGCCAGGATAATCAATAAAATCCCGGATAACTTTGAGGTTAAGGTCATTCCTGCCTATATTGATAGTATTCTGATGAATTTCATCACCAATGCCGTTAAATACAAGGATCCTGAAAGGGATCCGGTGATTGAACTCTCTGTTAAGAAGAACAAGAGCTATGCAATACTGAGTATTGAAGATAACGGACTGGGCATCGATCTGAAGAAATACGGCGATAAGCTCTTTGGTATGTACAAGACATTTCACCATAATTCAGATGCCCGGGGTATCGGACTCTTCATCACAAAGAATCAGGTAGAAGCGATGAACGGGAAGATCACGGTAGAAAGTGAAGTAGGAAAAGGGAGCACGTTTAATATATATTTTAATGAAAAAAATTAATTCGATCGGTGTTATTGACGATGATCCCATAACAGTTTTCGGTATAAAGAAAATGCTGAATTCACTGGATCTGAGCGATACTATAAAAACCTATGCCAATGGGAAGGAAGCGATCGATGATATTAGAAATATGCTCACTAACGGCGAGAGCATTCCGGAAGTGATCTTTCTCGATATCAATATGCCCATCATGGACGGCTGGCAGTTCCTGGAAGAATTTATCTCACTTCCTCTTGATTATAAAGTCCGTATCAACATTCTTACCTCATCCATTGATCCCGCAGACCGTCAGAACTGGGAATTCTATAAGGAAAAGACGCATCACCTTATAGACTATAAAAATAAGCCTATCAGAAGAGCAGAAATAGAGGCCATAACTGTACCGGCCTGATACTATACTTATTTGACAGAAGGGACCCAAGCCTTCAAAATTTCTTTTTAATTAATTTTGATGTACTATGTTTGAAAGCAACTGATGTTGATAAGAATATTACTCACTTTTCTTATCCTCCTTCTTTTGGCTTGTGAGACCAAGACGACCGACGAGAAGGAAAACCATATCACTCCTTTTGAAGAGTCAGAAGGACTGATAACTGCTACCTATAAGCAGACCATTGATTTCTACATGGAATTGGCACGGGATTACCCTCAGATCCATATTCAGACCATTGGTGATACCGACAGTGGTTATCCGCTTCACTTAGTTTCATTTAACATAGAAGCCGATTTTAATTTCCAGAAGTTGTCAGAAGATAAAACCATCATTCTGATACTGAATGCCATTCATCCCGGAGAGAGCGATGGTGTTGACGCCAGTATGATGCTCTTTCGCGATCTGGCAAAGGAAGTTGTAAAAACACCGGAAAATGTTGTCCTTGTAACCATTCCGATCTATAATGTTGGCGGCTCAATGAACCGAACTCAAAAGACCAGGGTGAACCAGAATGGCCCTGAAGAACACGGGTTCAGGGGCAATGCAAGGAATTACGATTTGAACCGCGACTTTATCAAAGCGGATACCAAAAACTCCAGGACATTCACGGAAATATTTCACCTGGTTAAGCCGGATATTTTTATAGACACACATGTGAGCAATGGGGCAGACTACCAGTATACACTCACCCACCTGTTCACACAACACAACAAATTGGGCGGGCAGCTAGGAAGTTTTATTGAGGAGGAAATGATACCGGGCCTGGAATCCAGAATGTCTAATAAAGGCGAACCTATTACGCCCTATGTAAACATTTTTAACCGGCCCCCGGATCATGGTTTTAGCCAATTTTTGGACTACCCCAGATATTCTTCAGGATATGCTGCTCTTTGGGCGACAATCAGTCTTATGATCGAAACCCATATGCTGAAATCCTACGATAAACGAGTTAATACCACCTATGATTTCCTCGCAGAGATCCTGGATTTCTCCAATGAAAAGCACGAGGAGATCCAATCTTTAAGAAAGGAAGCCGATTCCATTTATCAGACCGTAAAGAGCTATCCTATAAAATGGGAACTCGACAGCCTTCGGTACCGGGAACTCGAGTTTCGGGGCTTTCAGGCAGACACCATCCCAAGCCTTGTGACAGGTAAAGATCGGTTAAAATATAATCGGGAAGAACCTTTTAACAAGAAGGTCCGATACTACAACAATTATGTCGCCCTGGATTCTATAACAGTTCCATCGGCTTATATCATTGGCAGGGAATGGCAGCAAGTAATTGATCTGCTTAGGCTAAATCAAATAAATTTTGTTCCGCTGGAACAGGATACTATTATTGAAGTTGAGGCTTACCGTATCACTGACTACAAAACATATAGCAACAGCTATGAAGGTCATTACCCCCATTACGATACTCAGACGACAACCGCCATTGTAGAATTAACCTTTGAGGAAGGTGACATCCTTATTCCGACGGACCAAAATGGCATCCGATACCTGCTTGAAGTTCTGGAACCTATGGCAGCTGATTCATTTTTTAACTGGAACTTTTTTGATACAATTCTCCAGCAAAAAGAAGGCTTCTCTCCCTATGTGTTTGAAGAATTGGCCTATCAAATTCTGCGGTCCAATGCTGTCCTCAGAGATAGTTTTGAAAGGAGGAAGGAGTCAGATGAGACTTTTAATGAAGACGGTATGTTGCAATTACTGTGGATATATCGAAATTCTGAGTATTACGAGAAGGCTCATTTGCAATATCCAGTCTACAGGTTAATGAATTACAATCCTCAGTCAGGTACTAATGGCGGTCGCTAAATAGCGATCGGATATTGGTATAAGAATTCTCGAGGGCTTTTTCAATTTTTTTGGGACCTTTCCACTTTACCTTTTCAATCCCCTCGCTTTTCTGGCCTTGAAGAGGCCCTTTATATGAAGTTCGCATGGCGTACCAGTGAACTTCCTTGAGCTTATAAGTACCACTGCGTTTAAATATGTGATAGGTAGTTGTCAGAAAATTTTCCATCTTCAACCCTTTTACACCTGTTTCTTCCTCTACGTCCCGCAGGGCACATTCCTTTATACTCTCCCCCTTTTCCAACTGGCCCTTAGGCAGGTCCCATTTGTCATTTCTATAGATAAAGAGAACTTTGCCTTCCTTGTTC
>JAAUXY010011508.1_pt1 | contig 19611 bp, 13 predicted proteins | sample 7278121 | NCBI WGS metagenome assembly JAAUXY01 (sample SAMN14350117, study PRJNA611818) | marine sediment metagenome | isolation source: surface marine sediment (1.8m) | place: French Polynesia: Moorea | collected 2018-08 | reverse complement strand
TGAAAGCGTTCAAGCCATAGCGGCAAGAATATGAACGGCCCGGCGTCGCCGAACCGGGCCGGCAGGGAGGGAGCTATGCATGTGGTGATCACCGGCGGCGCCGGCATGATCGGCCGGCGCATCGCCGAGCGTCTTCTGTCCGACGGGGAGGTCGCGATCGATGGCGCGCGCCGCCCGCTGGAGCGCCTGACCCTGGTCGACGTCGCGCCGCCCAGACCGCCGTTGGACGACCCGCGGGTCACCGTGGTCACCGGCGACGTGACCGCCGACCCGAACACGCTCGCCCCGTTGCGCGATGCCGACCTGGCGATTCATCTGGCCGCCGTGGTCAGCGGCGAGGCTGAGGCCGATTTCGACAAAGGCTACCGCGTCAATCTGGACGGCACCCGGGCCATGCTGGAAACCTGCCGCGCCGGCGGGCGGGTGCCGCGCGTGGTGTACGCCAGCTCCGCGGCGGCATTCGGCGGCAACCTGCCGGCCAAGCTCGACGACGGCACCATCCCCAACCCGCAGACCTCCTACGGCGTGCAGAAGGTGATCGGCGAGTTCCTGGTCTCCGACTACACGCGCAAGGGCATCATCGACGGCCGCTCGCTGCGCATTCCGACCATCGTGGTGCGCCCGGGCCGGCCCAACAAGGCGGCTTCCGGCTTCATGAGCTCGATCGTACGCGAGCCGCTGGCCGGCCAACGGGTGGTGTGTCCCGTGGGACGTGAGGCGCGCATGTGGGTTCTGTCGCCGCGGCGCATCGTGGACGCGTTCGTGCACGCCGCCGAGCTGCCATCCGAGGCCTGGGGCGTAGAGCGCAGCCTGAACCTGGCCGGGATCAGCGCCACGGTCGGCGAGATGGTGGATGCGATGACCGAGTTGGCCGGCCCGGAGCCGGCGCGGCTGATCGAGTGGACGCCGGATGCGCTGATCGAGAAGATCGTGGCCGGTTGGCCGCCCGACTTCGACACGCCGCGCGCGCTAGCCATGGGCTTCCGGCCTGACGCCTCGGTGCGCGACATCGTCCAGGCCTTCATCGACGACGATCTCGACGCGCAGAAGGCGCTGGCGGCCGCCTGATCGGGCGCGGTTTCGGCCCTTAGGGCAGGGGGAGCGGTGTTGGACGGATCGCAAACGCCGGGAATCGACCGCGCGCTGAGCGGGCGCGACCGTGACTGGGTGTGCGAAGCGGTCGGCAAGATCGAGGCGGATTTCAACCGCTCATCCGACACCCATCTGATCAAGCTCGATCTGCCGTGCCTGCAGACGATCGACCTGTACCTGAAGGACGAGTCCACCCATCCCTCGGGCAGCCTCAAGCACCGTTTGGCGCGGTCCCTGATGTTGTACGGGCTGTGCAACGGCTGGATCCGCAAGGACACGCCGATCATCGAAGCCTCGTCGGGCAGCACGGCGATCTCCGAGGCCTATTTTGCCAGGCTGTTGGGCCTGCCGTTCATCGCGGTCATTCCCGACACCACGGCCAAGGAGAAGATCGCGCAGATCGAGTTCTACGGCGGGGAATGCCGCGCGGTTCCGCCGAAGCAGATCTACGCCGAGGCAGAGGACTTGGCCGCCCGCCTGAACGGCCACTACATGGACCAGTTCACCTTTGCCGAACGGGCGACCGACTGGCGCGGCAACAACAACATCGCCGACAGCATGTTCTCGCAGATGGCGCGCGAGCGCTTTGCGGTGCCGACCTGGATAGTGGTCAGCGCCGGCACCGGCGGCACCTCGTCGACCATCGGCCGCTACATCCGCTACCGGCCGGAGCTTTTCGGCACCACCAAGCTGTGCGTGGTCGACCCGGAGAACTCGGTGTTCTTCGACTTCTACCGGACCGGAGATGCCAGCCTGACTGCCGCGCGCGGCTCGCGCATCGAGGGGATCGGACGTCCGCGCGTCGAGCCGTCGTTCCTGCCGTCGGTCATCGATCGCATGATGCAGATCCCGGACGCGGCCAGCGTGGCCACCGTGTGGTGGCTGGAATCCGTGCTCGGGCGCAAATGCGGGGCCTCGACCGGCACCAACCTGTTCGGCGCGTTTCAGCTCGTGTCCGAGATGCTGCAAGAGGGCCGGGCCGGCAGCGTGGTGACCATGATCTGCGATCCGGGCGAGCGTTATCTGGAGAGCTATTTCGACCGGGGCTGGGTGGAGGCCGAAGGTCTCGACTTGGGGCCTTACATCGAACGCTTGCAGGCCTTTGCCAACTCTGGCCGACTGTAACGCAGCTTCAAGCGAGTTTCCGCAAGGCGTTGACGGTTTCCCGCAGGCCCTTGTTCAGGGTCTTGTCGCGCCGCATGACCAGCGCCAGCTTGCGGCTGAGCTTGGGGGTCAGCGATTGGGCGATCAGCGGGACACGCTCGCTGCCCTTACCGACGGACATTCCCGGCAGAACAGCGCAGCCAAGTCCGGCCCCGACCAACTGCTTGATCGCTTCCACGCTGCCGAGGTCCATGATCGGCGTTGGTGTGATGCCGGCCTCGGCGAACCAGTCGTCCACGATCCGTCTGGTATTGCCGCCGGCCTCGTAGAGGACCAGCGGAAGCTCGGCCAGAACCGCCGGCGTGATTACGTCCGGCAGCCGGTCATCTTCGGCCGCGGTGATGGCCACAAACTCGTCGTCCAGAACCGGTGTGACCTCGAACATGCGTCCCGAGACGGGCAGGGTGAATAGGCCGACGTCGAGCGCGTTGTGCTCCAGATCCTTCAGCAGTTCCGCCGTGTTCCCGGTGCGGACAGTGATCTCCAGCGTCGGAAATCTGCGCCTGAGGTCACGCAGCACCGGCGGCAAAAGGTAGATGCACGCCGTCGCCCCGGTCCCGATGCGAACATGGCCGAGCCGGCCGCTCGCGAACGTTGCCATCTCGTCCACCGCGGAGCTGACCGCGGCGTCGATCCGCTGGGCGTGCGCCAGCAACTCGCGCCCCGCCGTGGTCGGCGAGGCCCGCTTGCCCACACGCTCGATCAGCCGGACGCCGAGCCGCTTTTCGAGCTGGCGGACCTGCATGCTGATCGCGGGCTGGCTGAGCTGCAGCCGCTCGGCGGCCGACGAAAAGCTGCCGAGCGCGACGACTTCGGTGAAGGCTTGGAGCTGGTCCAGTTTGAGACCGCGCATTCAAAGATAATCTTATACATCGCATAATAAGTCAAAGCTTCTCTTATGAAATGGAAAAGCGCACAGTGCGCGCAGCAGTTGGCGCAGAGGAACCACGACCATGGCCCTGATGATGGAGACGTCCGACAGCATCGATCTCGCGGTCCGCGTGCGGCAGGCCCTGCCCGAAGACATGCCGGCCGTGCAGAGGATCTACGCCCATAACGTCCGGCATGGCCGCGCGACGTTCGAGGAAACGGCACCCACGGTCGAGGAAATGCGGGCGCGCCGGACGGCCGTGCTGTCTGCCGGCTTCCCGTATCTTGTCGCGGACCTCGACGGCGCGGTAGTCGGCTTCAGCTATGCATCCGGCTACCGTCCGAGACCGGCCTACCGGTACACGGTCGAAAGCTCCGTCTACGTCGCGGACGCAATGCAGGGCCTGGGCATCGGACGGGCGCTGCTGAATGCGCTGATCGACGCCTGCGAGGCGGGAAGTTGGCGCCAGATGATTGCCGTGATTGGGGATAGCAATAACGCCGCCTCCGTCGCGCTGCACCAGCGGCTCGGATTTCGCATGATCGGCACCATCGAGTCAGTTGGTTTCAAGCGCGGCCGCTGGGTTGACACGATCCTCATGCAGCGCGCGCTGGGTGACGGCGACAACACGCGCCCCGACGGACTGGGCGCCCGATACATCCGCCTGTGATCGCGCGCCGGACGGTCGTCTGCCTGGGAGCATCGCAGCTCGTTTGCTGGGGCATCTCCTATTACCTGATCGGTGTGTTCGGCGAGTTGATGGTGGCCGATCTCGGTTGGTCCCGAACGCTCGTCTACGGCGGCTTTTCCACCGCGCTGGTGGTGATGGGATTCGCCTCGCCGCTGGTCGGGCGGATGATCGACCGGATCGGCGGCGGCCGCGTGATGGCCGTCGGATCGGTGCTGATCGCCGTCGGCTGCCTGGCATTGTCCGCTGCACAGAACCTCCTCACCTACTACGCCGCCTGGATTTGCCTTGGCTTGGCCATGCGCGCCACGCTCTACAACGCCGCCTTTGCGGCGCTCGCTCGGATCGCGGGACCTTTAGCGCAAAAGCCGATCGCTCAAGTCACTTTGCTCGGCGGCCTGGCTTCGACTTGTTTCTGGCCGATCGGCCATGTGCTGGCCGATGCCTTCGGTTGGCGCGGCGCTGTCCTCATCTATGCCGGCATCGCGCTTCTGACTGTGCCGCTGCATCTCGCAATTCCCCGCAGCCGCCACCAGGACACGATGCCACCTCCGCCGACCGATCCCGCGCCGCACCCGCTTTCTGCGCGCCAGGACTATCTGCTCGCGGCCGCCCTCTACGCGCTAATCATCGCCCTCGTACACGTTCTGGCCGCCGCCATGTCGGCGCACATGATCGGCATCCTCACCGAGCTTGGCTTGGCCGCCTCGCTCGCGGTGTCCGTCTCCGCCCTGCGCGGCATCGGCCAGACCACGGCTCGGTTGGCCGAGGTGCTGTTCGGCGGCCGCCGACACCCGATCGACCTGCATCTGGCGGCCACGCTGGTCCTGCCGGTGTGCTTCACGCTCGGCCTCGCCGGCGGTGGATACGTCACCGCCGCGGTCGCCTTCGCCTTCTTCTATGGCGCCGGCAACGGCTTGCTGACGATCACCGGCGGCACGTTGCCGCTGGTGCTGTTCGACGTGCGCACCTATGGGACGTTGGTCGGCAAGCTGCTGGTCCCGAGTTTCCTGCTTTCGGCGGCCGCGCCCCTGGTGTTCGCCGCCGTCATCGAGCGCTTTGGCGCGGCCGCCGCCCTGCACCTTTCGATCGCGCTCTCCGTTCTAGCCCTGGCCGCCGCGCTCGCGCTCAAGCTCCTGACCCAGCGTCGTGCGACGGGCATTCCGGTATCGTGAAACGGGCTCGGTGGGCACCTCACTCAGCGCAGGCTGCGATTGAAATTGGCGCGCCGAAACCGGGATTCCTGCCGCTCGCGCCAGGCGACGAACCCGCCCGCGCCGGCGATCATCGCCATTCCGAGGAAAGTCAGGCCGTCGGGTATGTCGCCCCAGAACACGAACCCCCAGACGGTGGCGAAGATCAGGTAGGAATAGTCGAACGGCGCGAGCCAGCTCGCCTCGGCGCTTTGGTAAGCCTTGGCCAGGCCGATGTTCGCGGTGAGGTTCAGCACCGAGCAGGCCACGATCAGTCCGAATACCCAGAGCTCCAGGCTGTTCCATCCGGTCTGCAGGTACGGCCAGGCGCCTTGCCAGTCGCCGGCCAGATTGCTCGGCAGGATCAAGACGCCGAGCGAGCCGACGCACAGGAAGGCGATGGACACGCCGAACGCCAAGGTGACCGGCGACTCCTCGCGGCACAGCTTGCGTGTGGTCAGGATCGTGCCCGCATAGCACAGCGCCGCACAGACCGGCATCAGGCCGACCGGCTGAAACGCGTCGGTGCCGGGCTTCAGGATGAAGAGAGTCCCGGTGAACCCGACCAGGATCGCGGCAATGCGCCTGGGACCTACGTGCTCGCGCAGCACGACGGCGGACAGGAGCGCAACGAACAGCGGGAACACGTACAGCCCGGCGGCGATTTCGGCCAGGCTCAGGAACGGGATGCCGCCGAAGAAGAAGCACATGGCGCCGACCAGGCAAATGCTGCGCAGCGCCACCGCCCAGACCCGTTTGGGGTAGGGGCGCGCCGATCCCCAGATCACCCGCGACAGCAGCAAGATCAGCAGCAGGTTCAACCCGGACCGCAGCAGCTGGAACTGCCACAGCGACACCTCGGCGCTGGTGATTTTCACCATCGCGTCCTGGAACCCAAGCAGGAACAGCGAGCCGACCATCACCGAGGCGGCGAGTGCGGGCCGGTCCTCAGTCGTGGACGAAAGCAGACCGCCGTGCATCGAAACCTCTCCCCCGCCCGCCCCAGGACCGCGCAGCAACGCACGGCGCGCCGAGGCTAGCCCGGATCTCCGACTATGGACAGGGAACTTACCGGGGCGACTGGCGAAACGTCTTGTGGTCCGCGATCGATGAGGCCGCTAGCGCAAGCTGAAGCGGAATGAGCGGCGCTTTTCGACGTATTGCTGATGATAGTCCTCGGCCGGCCAGAAGTCTGCCGCCGCGCTGATCGCGGTGGCGATCGGGCTGCGGTATTTGCCGGCGTCGGTCAGCGTCTGCTTTGAGGCGCGGGCCGTTGCCTCCTGTTCCGGCGAATGGAAGAAGATCTCCGAGCGATATTGGGTGCCGATGTCCGGGCCTTGCCGGTCGACCTGGGTCGGGTCGTGCACATCCCAGAAAACATCCAGCAGATCCTCGTAGCTGACCCGCGTGGGATCGTAGGACACCTGGACCGCTTCGGCATGGCCGGTGCGGCCTGTGCACACCTCTTCATAGGACGGATTGGCCTTGTCGCCGCCGATGTAGCCGACCACGGTTTCCGTCACGCCATCGACGTTGCGGAACCGATGCTCGACGCCCCAGAAGCAGCCGGCGGCAAAAGTCGCTTTCTCCATCACGTGCATCCTTCCTCACAGCGGTCCGATGAGTGAGAAGATGGCCCGTCCCGACCGATCTGCCAAGCACACAACCGTGAAGGCGCGGCGTCGCGCTTGACCGGACGGATCAGGACGTGTCGATTGAGCACCCACAACTCAAGATCAGACAGGCACCATGTTCTTCGCAAACCCCTTGCGCCGCCTTGCCGTGCTTTGCCTTTCGGTCAGCTTGGTCTGCGCCGCAATGCCGGCCGTCGCGGTCGTCAGCCCGGATGAGATGCTGGACGACCCGGCGCTCGAAGCGCGGGCTCGCGCGCTCTCCAAGGAGCTCAGATGCCTGGTTTGCCAGAACGAATCGATCGACGAGTCGGATGCGGACCTGGCCCGCGACCTGCGCAAGATCGTGCGCGAACGGCTGGTGGCGGGTGACACCGACGACGAGGTGATCGGCTATCTGACCGCGCGCTACGGCGACTTCGTGCTGCTCAACCCGCCGGTCAAGCCACTGACCTGGGCGCTGTGGTTCGGGCCGGTCGTTCTGCTGCTGTTCGGCGGACTGGCGGCCTGGGCCGTGCTGCGCCCGCGTGCCAGGGCGGCACCGGCGCCGCTGAGCGACGCCGAACGCGCGCGCTTGAAGCAGTTGCTGAAAGATCCGGACGGTCCGCGACGCGGCTCCTAACGCTCCCGGAACGCCTCGCTCAGTGAACGGTAGATCGGCTTCAGCAGGTATTCGGTCAGCGACTTCTGGCCGGTCTTGATGTCGGCCGTCACCGTCATGCCGGGGACCAGCAGGTTGCGCGTGCGGTCATCGCCCACGTAGTTCTTCGCCAGCCGGATGCGCGCCCGGTAGAACGGGTTGCCGTCCTCGTCGTCCACCGTGGTGGCGGAGATCCGCTCGACCTCGCCTTCGATGCCGCCGTAACGGGTGTAGTCGAAGGTGGTGACCTTCACGGTGGCCGGCTGGTTGACCGAGATGAATCCGATATCGGTGGTCGAGATCCGCGCCTCGACGATGCGCTCGCTGTCCAGCGGGATCACCTCCAGCACGGTGGAACCGGCGCCGATCACGCCGCCGATGGTCTCGGTCTGCAGGTTCTGCGCGATGCCGCGTACCGGCGAGCGGATGTCGAGACGCTGCAGACGTTCCTCCTCGCGCTCCAGCGCCTCGCGCAGCTCGACGATCTCAGCCGTCACCGCGCCAAGCTGCTCGCTGGCATCGACCCGCATGCGGGTGTCCAGCTCGGCCAGCCGGCTTTCCGCCTCGGCGATCGCTTCGCCGGCGCTGCGCACCTGGCCCAGCAGCTCGGCCAGCTGGCCTTCGGCGCGCGCCAGTTCGCGCTGGTTGTCCAGCATGGTCACCCGCGAGGTCAGGCCCTTGTCGAACAACTGACTGCGCAAGTCGACCTGTTCGCGCAGGTATTCGATCTGCCGTCTGGTGGTCTCTTCCTGGTCGGCGAGCAGGGCGAGATCCGCCTGGCGCTGCTTGATCTGCTGGCGCAGCACATTGGCCTGCGCTTCCACCGCCTCGCGCTTGCTCATCAGCAGCTCGCGCTGAATCTGCGCCACGTCGTGGAATCGGCCGTCGGCCAGCGCGTAGTCGAGCGACGTGCCGTTGACCACCGCGCGCAGCTGCGCGGCCTGCAGGCCGAGCGCGGTGAGCCGCGCGTGCAGTTGGTCGATCTCGTTCTGCAAGGTGGCGCCGCTGAGCCGGACCAGGACCTGGCCGGCTTCCACCAGATCGCCTTCGCGGACCTTGATCTCCTCGACAATGCCGCCTTCCAGATGCTGGATGCGTTTGACCGATCCGTCCGGCAGCACTTCGCCGGACGCCACGGCGACCTCGGTGATTTCGGTGACCGAGGCCCAGCCGATCAGCGCCAGCACCATGCTCCCGATCACCAGCGCAGCCGCCCGGGTCAGCCGGCTCGGCCCGCTCTCTTCCAGCAGCAGGGATTGGGCCAGCCGGCCGCGTCCGATCAGCCAGCTTGTCTCCGCTGTCGGCGCCGGTTGGCCCTTGCCTGCCGATCGCCGTTTGGGGGCCGGGGGCGTGGTCTGCGGCTCGGTCATTGGGCCGCTCCTGCGATCACTTCGGCCATATCTCCCGGCGTCCCGTCGTAGCCGATCATGCCGCCGCTCATCACCAGCACGCGGTCGGCCGCGCGGATGTGCGAGGGACGGTGGGTGACCACCAGGCATGTCACCTCGCCGCGCATGTGATGCAGCGCGCGGATGAAGGCTTGATCGGATTCGTTGTCGAGCGCGGTGCCGGGCTCGTCGAACAGCATGATCGGCGCTTCGGTCAGGAAGGTGCGGGCCAGGCACAGTCCGCGCCCGAAGCCGGACGAGATCTGCTTGATGTCCTGCTCGGACAGGCGGGTGTTGAACCGTTTCGGCAGGTTCTCCACCTCGTCGAGCACGCCGGCGCGCTCGCACGCCTGGACCAGCGCCCGTTCATCCGCGATCGGATTGGCCAGGCGCAGGTTGTCGCCGATGGTGCCGCTGAACAGTTCGGTGTCCTGAGGCATGTAGCCGATCGAGCGCCTGAGGTCGTGGGGATTGAGCTGACGCACGTCGATGCCGTCGATCATCACCGTGCCGGCCTGCGGCCGGTAGAGATCCATCACCAGTTTCAGGATGGTCGACTTGCCGGACCCGTTGGGTCCGGCCAGCGCCACGATCTCGCCCGGCGAGACCTCCAGGGAGATTCCGGCCAGCGCCGGTTCCTGATTCGGCGCGTAACGCATGACCACACGGTTGAGCGCGACGCGGCCGACCAGATGGCGGCTGCGCGTCACCGTTTCGCCGCCGCGTCCGGACTGGTTCTCCATCGGCAACGCCATCAACTGGTTGATGCGGCTGATCGCATTGCGCACTTCACTCAGACGGGTCAGCGCCAGGAACAGCATCTGCATCGGGGACAGCACGCGCCAGACCAGCGCCATGCTGGCGATCAGCGCGCCGACGGTGATCTGGCCCTTCATCACGAACAACGCGCCGAAGGTCAGGGTAAGCGCGCCGGCGCTGATCATGATCAGATGCCCGAAGGTCTGCACGACGGCGGCGATCCGGGCGTTGCGCAGGTTGGCCATGGCCAGCGCGGTCGAGCGCTCGCGGAACCGCTCCATCCAGATGTGCTCCGCGCCGTCCGACTTGATGGTGCTCAGATTGTTCAGCAGCTCGACCAGCAGGGTCTGCGCGTCGGAGCTGCCGCTGAGCGACCGCGCCATGGCATAGCGTGCCCAGCGCACCACGGCCCAGCCGGCGATCCCCATCACCAGCAGCAAACCGAGCGGCACCAGCGCCAGCCAGCCGGCGATGAACGCGATCGTGATCAGGAAGATGAAGACGAACGGGGATTCCAGGATGGCCAATGCCAACGGCCCGACAAAGAAGCCGCGCAGCCCTTCGAACTCGCGGATCCGCGCGATCTGGGTGCCGACCGCCGCGCGCTCCAGCCGGGCCAGCGGCAGGTCGAGCAGCTTGCCGACCGCGGAAGAGCCAACGATCATGTCCAGCCGGCCGCTGATATGGGCGAGCAGGAGTCCGCGCAGCACGCGGATCACCAGATCGCAGGCCAGCGCCAGACCGACCCCGGCCGCCAGGAGATGCAGCGCGTCGCGGTCGCCGGCTCCGATCACCCGGTCATAGACGCTCATCACGAACAACGGCGTGGCCAGCGCCAGCAGATTGAGGATCAGGGTGCTGGCCAGCAGATGACCGAATGCTCCATGGAAGCGGCGAGCCACGGTCACCAGCCAGCTTTCCCCGGCCGCCGTCCCGCGATCGGATGCCTCCTCCTCAAGCGCGAAGAAATAGGCGTTGCCGCGTTCCCGAGGGGCGATCTCGGGGGCCTCCTCCTCCCGTCCGTCCGACTGCGCAATTTGACCATCCTCGCCTCGCCAGAGCACGCGGCTGGCCCCGCGATCGGACACGAACAGGCACGGCAGCAGGCGCGTGTCGATGTCGCCGAGGCGACCGCGCTGCGCCCAGCTTCGGTAGTTCAAATTGGCCATAGTGTTGCGCAAGTCGACCAGATCGATCGCGCTCCACCGAGCGCTCAGCGCTTCAGACAACTCGCGCGCGGAGCCGCGCCAGTCCAGGGCGTCCAGCAACGGCGCGATACAGGCGGCGATCGGCGTCAGCCGACGCCGACCCGCCAGTTGCTGAACCGTTCGGCGGTGCCCGGAGGTGTCGGCCGCCGACATGTCGATGGCCGGCGCGCTCATGGTGTCTCGCCGCTGTCAGGGACCGGCTGGGGCGTCTGGCCACGCGGTATCAGCGTGCCATTTGTCATCACGAACCGGCGGTCGGCCCGCCGCAGCAAGGCAGGCCGCGGGCTGACGATGATCATCGTGGTCCGCCCTTTCATCTCCTCCAGCATGATGTGAAGGCGGCGTTCCGATTCATGGTCCAGGGCGGCGCTCGCTTCGTCGAACAACAGGATCGCCGGCCGGTTCACCAGGGCGCGCACGATGGCGATGCGCTGCCGCATGCCGCCGGTCAGGATGGCCGCCGAGCCGTCGCCGACCCGGGTGTCATAGCCGTTGGCCAGGCGCTTGATCACCTGGTCCAGCCCCACCTTCTCGGCCAGCTCCAGCGCTTCGTCGATCAACGCGCCGCCGCGAAAGTTGGTCAGGTTCTCGATGATGGTCCCGCTGAAGATGGTGACGTCCTGTTCGACCAGCGCGATCTGCTGATGCAGGCTGGCCGGATCGAAGCCGAACAGGTCGTGGCCGTCGACCAGCACGCTGCCGCTCTGCGGACGCACCAGTCCGCGCATGATGCGCAGCAGGGTCGAGCGCCCGCTGGCATTGTCGCCTTCGATACCGATCGTCTCGCCCGGGCGCACCTTGAGCGACAGGTCATGGACCTTCGGCTCATCGGTTCCCGGCCGCAGATAGGTCACGTCCTTCAACTGAATTTCGCCGCGCAGGGTGGGCATTGGCGGAAGATCGCGCCCAGCCGCGGTCTGCGGCAGGTCCAGCACTTCGTTCGCCCGGTTTGCCGCCACCCCGATGGACTGGAAGTTGGTCCACAAGCTCATCGCCGACTGCAGCGGCTGCATGGAGCGGCCGGACAGCAGCATGCAGGCGGCCAGTTCACCGACGCTGAGCGCACCGTCCAGCACCATCAGGGCGCCGACCCCGACCACCGCCACCATGTTGAGCTGGCTGAACAGGCTGCCGATACTCTGAGCGAGCGTGCTTTGGATGGTCACCCTTTGCAGCGAGAGCGCGCTTTTCTCCTGCATGCGCTCCAGCCGACGCAGCATCAGCTCCTTTAGGCCGAGCGATTTGACCGTTTGCACGTTGCTGAGGATTTCGTTGAGCAGGTCGTAGCGCTTCTGGTCCAGGTTCACGCGCTGCACCACGGCCGCGCGCAGGCGCAGGCCGACAACGGCCGCGCAGCAGCCGAACACCACGAGCAAGCAGATCGGCACGAAGACCAGCGGCCCGCTCAGGTACCAGATCAGCAGCAGGAAGAAGAGCGCGAACGGCAGATCGACCATGATACCGGCGATCTGGCTCGAGTAGAAATCGCGCACCTGGTTGATCGCGTTGATCTTGTCGAAATAGGCGCCCGGCGACTCCTGCATCAGCCGGTCGATCGGCGCATTCAGGATGCGGGCGACGTTCTGGCACCGGGCCAGGTGCTCGAACCGCGCGCCGTTCCAGGTCGTGATCTGCGCGCGGATCAGACGCATCGCGGCGTCGATCGCGATCACCGCCAGCAGGCCGAGCACCAGCAGATTGAGCGAGGTGATACCGGTGTGCGGCAGCACCCGGTCGTAGACCTGCAGGATGAAGACGGGCAGGCCGAGGGCGAACAGGTTGATGATCAGCGAGATCCCGATCAGCTGACCGCGATTCCAGTCGACTTGCGGCACGCTGCGTTCCAGCGCGCGCACGGCGCTCCATCCGTCCCGTGAGACCACGGGCGCGCGCTGCTGTTCGGCGTCCTGCACTGCCGCCACGTCTCGTCCTCTCACCGCCGCGCCAGATTCGACGCGTCCTTCTGCTCCGCGGGCGGTTGGCGGGTATCGGCCGAGAGAAGGTCGCCCGCGCCGCAGCGCCGCCCAGGGTTGCAAACCTTCAAGTGCTTAATGGTGATCGGTGGAGATTAACGAGCGACTAACCCAAGCCGAGTAATGCCTGAGTTTTCCTCGCTTTCCGCAAAATATCGGCAATTAATCTTGCATTTTAACAAAGTCTTACTGTTTGGCCGTTAAGCCGGTTTTGAGGGCCCGTGTGCCAGCATGTCTGGCGTCGCTATGCGGGAGTGGCGGCACGGGAAAACAATGCGGTGAACACCGCGTGGGACGGTTGGCGGATGGCGGAACAATTGAAGCGGAATGGCGTGATCGATCCGGCCTTGCTGCAGGAGCAGGACGCCGGCGCGGCACCGGAGCCCCGGGCTCCGGCGGACGATGCTAATGAGCACTTGACCCACAGCCCGAGCGGCGACGACGCGCCGGACTTCTCCTTTGCCAACATCCACACCGGCAGCCGAGAGGATTACGAGGCGGTAGACCTGCCGCCGCCCCCCGAGCAAGCCCCTCCGGCCGAGCCGGAACCGGTTCCCGAGCGGGAGGCTGATCGGCTGGTGGCGCCCGACGGCGGGGCCGAAATCGGATTGCCCGAGTCCGAGGCCGAGTTCGCCCGGCAGGACTCGCCAGCCAACTATCCGAGCGACCGCGGCGGACGGTTCCGGTTCGCCGATGATTTTACCGTCGGCGGATCGGGCGACGATCCGTCAGCCCTGTTGAGCGTCGACGGATTCCGGACACCGGAGCCAACCCCGGCGTTCCTGTCGGACGTGGATCCGAGCCTGGTGTCGGGCCCGTTGTCGGCCGCGGCCACCGAAGCGCTGCTCGCCGGAGAAGATCCGATCGCGAGCCTGTCCGCAACGGCGCCGCCGCCCGAGGCCCAGGCGCCGAGCTTGGACGTTGCGCCTGCAACGGTTGGCGAGGATGGCAGCGTCGCCCTCGACGTCGTGGCCGCGTTGAACGACAGCGACGGTTCTGAACTGCTCAGCATCACCATCGGCGGTGTGCCCGAGGGCGCGGTACTTACCCCGGCCGTGCGCAACGTAGACGGCACCTGGACCGTCGATCCCGCCGATCTGTCATCGCTCAGGCTGACCCCGCCGCCCGACTCCAGCGACGATTTCTCCCTGACTGTGAGCGCGACCGCGACCGAGAGCACCGGCGCGACGGCCAGCCTCACGGCTGAGCTGCCGGTCACAGTGCAGGCGGTCGCCGATCCGGCCGAGCTCACCGTCGAGGACGCGATCGGCTCATCCCCACTGGGCGGCAATGACATCCTGCGCGGCACCCGCCAGGACGACCGTCTGACCGGCGGCGGTGGCGACGACGTTATCCATGGACGCGCCGGCGACGACACGCTGATCGGCGACGGACCGAGCGGCCTGGTGACGGTGCCGCTGTCGATCGAGGCGGCGTTGACCGATATCGACGGCTCGGAAACGGTTTCGCTCGTCCTCTCCGGCATCCCCGCCGGCGCAAGCCTGAACGCGGGCGTGGAGACCGGGCCCGGCGAATGGACCCTGTTCGCCGCCAGCAACGACGCCTTGGCGGCACAGCTGGACGGGCTCGAACTGACCGCGCCGCAGGGCACCGGCAGCTTCCAGCTCACCGTGACCGCCACGGTGGTTGACCTCGATCCGGACGACGGTGCGACCGACCGGACGGATGTAAGCCGGGTCATCGACGTGACCGTGCCCGGCAGCGAGACCTTCAACGACACGCTCCGCGGCGGCGCGGGCGACGATATTGTGCTCGGCCAGCAAGGCGACGACGACCTGCGCGGCGACGCCGGCGACGACACCCTGGTCGGGGACGTGGGCGACGAACGCCTGCGCGGCGGGTCCGGCGGGGACTCGCTGCTCGGCGGCGACGGCGCGGACAGCCTGCGCGGCGATGCCGGTGATGATGTCCTGCAAGGTGACGCGGGCGCCGACACCCTGCGCGGCGGCTCCGGTGCGGATTCGCTGCTCGGTGGCGAGGGCGCGGATAACCTGCGCGGCGACGCCGGCGATGACTCGCTCGGCGGCGGTGAAGGGGATGACTTCCTGCGCGGTGACGCCGGCCAAGACACCCTGGCCGGCGGCCTTGGCGACGACAGCCTGCGCGGCGGCTCCGGTGAGGACACGCTGTCCGGTGGCACCGGCGATGACAGCCTGCGCGGTGACCGCGGCGACGATGTCCTGCACGGCGAAGCGGGTGATGACACCCTGCGTGGTGACTCTGGCGCCGACACGCTACACGGCGGTGAAGGCGACGATACGGTGCGCGGCGATGCCGGTGACGATGTGCTGCACGGGAACGCCGGCGACGATCTCGTGTTGGGCGGCCGCGGCGGCGATGTGATCTATGGCGACGATGCCCCGCCACCGGCGCTCGATGTGGCCGGCGGCGTCATCGACGCCAGCAACGTGTTCGACACGGACAGCGGGTTCCGGGTCACCGGCCGCAGGCTGAACGCCGACGGCAGCGTGACCGAAGCCTCCAGCGGGAACGTGGTTGTCGGCCGTGGCGCCGGCATCGGCGTCGTAGGCGCGGCGGTCGGCTCCGTGGTGCCCGACCAGATCGGCCACAATCCGGTCACCGACAGTTCCGAGCAGCTGATTGTCGACTTCGACGGTCCGCTGTCCCAGGCGGTGGTCTCGTTCGCCCGCGCCTTTGCCAATGAGGGACCGCGTGGCGGCGACGAGCAGGGCCGCTACGAACTGTTCCGCGACGGCGAACAGGTCGGTGAGGGCACCTTCAGCACGCCCAGCGGCAACACCGGCCAGCTCACCGTGACTGCTGGCGACGGCGGCCCATTCGACCAGATCGTGTTCACCGCAACCGAGTACACCGAGGGGCCAGAAGGCCGAAGCGGCGACAGCTCCGACTATTTCATCCAGTCGATCGAATTCACCGAGGCCCCGCCGCCGGAGGCCGAGGGCGGCGATGACACGCTGCGCGGTGAGGCCGGCAACGACCTGATCTTTGGGCTCGGCGGCGGCGATCATTTGGACGGCGGCAAAGGCGACGACACCCTGAACGGCGGCGCGGGCAGCGACACGCTGGTCGGCGGCCGCGGTGATGACTCGCTGCTGGGCGGGGCCGGGGACGACCGTCTGGAGGGCGGCCGTGATGACGACACCCTCGACGGCGGCGCCGGCGCAGACCAGATCGACGGCGGTCGTGGCGACGACACCGCGCTGTTCACGCTCGGCCAGTCCGATAGCGGCGTCGACGTCTATGACGGCGGCCGCGGAACCGACACCCTGGTGGTCGACCTGACCGCCGAGCAGCTTGCCGATCCGGCCATCGAAAGCGGTCTGCGCGAGCTGCAGAGCTTCATTCGCGAGAACCCGAACGCGCGGGCCAGCAACGGACCTTCCCGCCTGTTCGAGGAGCTTGGCATCGAGGTCAGCAATTTCGAGGACGTGGAATTCCGGGGGCCTGATGGGCCGGTGGTTCTGCCGCCGTTGCTCAGCGTGTCCGGTCCGTCAGAGATCGCCGAGGGCGATACCGGCGCCGTCCCGGCCACCTTCACCTTCCAACTGGACGCTCCGGCGCAACGAGACGTGGTGATCTCGGTCGAGACCCGTGACGGCACCGCGGTCAGCGGTTTCGGCGGCCCCGAGCCGGACTTCGGGGCGCTGGACCAGCCGGTGATCATTCCGGCAGGCGAGACCGAAGCGCAGGTCACCGTCCAGGTGCACGGCGACCGTCGGTTTGAGAGCGACGAAACCTTCGAGCTGCGCGTTGCCGCCGTGGACGGCGCCGAGCTGCGCGGCGAGGACGTCATTGAGACCACGATCCTCAACGACGACGTCAACGCCGCGCCGGAGGTCGAGGTTTCACCGGACGCGCGCAGCATCGAGGCCGAGGAACTCAGCTATGCCGAGCAGCGCCTGGCCGCCGAGACCTTTCCCGAAGTCGACGAACGGGTCCGCATCGACCCCGAGGAGATCAACGGCGTCGATCTCGACAATCTGACCCTGACCCACGCCGCCGAGGTCACCGTGACGTTCGAGGGCGAGGGGGCCGGATACCAGAACACGCTCGGCTACTACTTGATCGGTCAGGACGGCACGATCGGCGAGACCGGCATCGTGTTCGAGAACGCCTCGCGTCTCGGCTCCGGCGGCAGTCTGGTGGTCGGCGGCAGCACCGTCAGCCTGGGCGAGCTGGACGCCGGAACCAAGATCGGCTTCTTCACCATCGCCAACGGGTATCGGGAAAACCGTCGCTTCGAGGACTTTGCCGAAGACGGCCGGTTCGAATTTCGCGGCGCCGATGGCGGCCCGGCCAGCATCTTCGACGATCGTTCGCCGCAGCTGGTGTACGTGGACGATGAAGGTGCGCGCGACGTGCGCGGCCGGGTTTACCACTCGGCGGCCACCAGCGAGAACCTGTCGCTCAACCCGGACAGCTTCCAGCACGCGATCTCCGGCCTGGACGCCGAGCGCGACAGTCTGAAGATCGGCTTCGAAGACCTGCGCGGCGGCGGCGACCAGGATTTCAACGATCTTCTCTTCTCAGTCGATCTGGGCGCTGCCAACGCGCGGCTGCTGGATCCGGCCACCGTGGCTGGCGACATTCAGATCGAGGATGCCGACGGCACCACTCTGGTCGAGGCGCGGGTCGCGTTCTCGTCCGGTTGGCAGGACGGCGACTTCCTGTACATCGCCGAAGAGAAACTCGAGACCGTCGACGGCGAGACCCGTTTCAAGGACAGCGGCATTCAGGTCGAGGTTGTCGAGGACGCCGAGGGTCCGATGGCTCTGCGGCTTTCCGGCGAAGCGAGCCACGATGCCTATGAGAACGCGCTCGGTTCGGTGCGGTTCGCCAGCAATGCCGAAGAGGTTTACGGCGGCGACCGCGAGATCCAGTTCTCTGCCGTCGACCCGCACGGCGCGGCCAGCGAGCTGGCGTCGGTCCGATACAGCGTCGACGGCGATCAACCGCCCGCAGACGATGGCGCCGAGCCCAATGTGGCAAACCTGATCCTGCGCGCGCTGGAAGAGATCGCGAGCCGTGAAGACGGAGGCGTTAACGGCGACCAGGAGAATGTCGCCTGGCTGGATGCCAATCTCGGCGATCAGAACGGCTCCGACAATGGCGACGAGGACTCCTGGCTCGAACAAGGCGACGACGAGGGCCAGGCTGGCGACGACCTGTGGGGCGACCAGCGCGCCGAGGAACAGGACGAAGCCGAGGAGGAAGGCGACGATCTCCCCGAGCCGGAAGTTCTCGACGACCCGTCCGGCGCCGAGGCCGAGAACGCGTTCGACGGCATCGATCGCCAGCACGGCTGACACCCCCCGCACCGGCGCGTCGCGGCGTTCGGCAGCGCCTACACCACAGTAACGGTCGTTTTTGCGGTCCTCCCTTGCGCGCGACGACCGCTATCAAAGCGCGTGCGGTGACGCGGCTGCGGGGATAGAGTCCTGCCCCGTTTCGCCGGGCACCGGAGGGCAGGTGAATGACGCGCTATTCGGCCTTTGAGCTGGTCAAGCAGGCGATCGGCGGCCATCGCGGCTGGGCGCGCGTCTGGCGCGACCCGGAGCCGAAGTCTCACTACGACGTGGTCATCGTCGGCGGCGGCGGTCACGGGCTGGCCACCGCCTACTATCTCGCCTCGGTGCACGGGATCACCGACGTCGCCGTGCTGGAGAAGGGGTGGATCGGCGGCGGGAATACCGGCCGCAACACCACGATCATCCGCTCCAACTACCTGCTGGGCGCCAACGCGCATTTCTACGAGTGGTCGCTCAAGCTGTGGGAGGGGCTGAGCCAGGAGCTGAACTACAACGTCATGTTCAGCCCGCGCGGCGTGCTCAACCTCGCCCATTCGGACGCGCAGATGGACAGCTACGCCCGGCGCGGCAATGCGATGCGGCTGAACGGCATCGATGCCGAGCTGTTGACGCGGGACGAGGTGGCCGAGCTGGTCCCGCCGCTGGAATGCTCGGACCGCGCGCGCTTTCCAATCCACGGCGGCCGGTTCCAGCCGCGCGGCGGCACCGCCCGCCATGACGCGGTGGCTTGGGGCTTTGCCCGGGCCGCCAACGCGCTGGGCGTCGACATCATCCAGCAGTGCGAGGTCACCGGCATCCTGCGCGAGGGCGACCGGGCGATCGGGGTGGAGACCAGCCGCGGCACGATCCACGCCGGGCGCATCGGCGTAGCGGTGGCCGGCAACACCAGCCGGGTGATGGCGATGGTCGGCCTCGACCTGCCGATCGAAAGCCACGTGCTGCAGGCCTATGTATCGGAGCCGCTGAAGCCGCTGCTCGACACCGTGGTCACCTTCGGCGCCGGGCATTTCTACATCAGCCAGTCCGATAAGGGCGGCTTGGTGTTCGGCGGCGATCTCGACAGCTACAACTCCTATGCCCAGCGCGGCAACCTGCCGATCGCCGAGCATGTGTCGGCGATCGCGTTGTCCATGTTCCCCAATCTCGGCCGGGTGCGCCTGCTGCGCCATTGGGGCGGCATCATGGACATGACCATGGACGGCAGCCCGATCATCGCCAAGACGCCGGTCGACAACCTCTATCTCAACGGCGGCTGGTGCTACGGCGGGTTCAAGGCGACGCCGGGCTCCGGCTGGGTGTTTGCCCACACGATCGCTGAAGATGCGCCGCACGACCTGAATCGCGCCTTTACCATCGAGCGTTTCGCCGAAGGCCGTCTGATCGACGAGAAGGGCGCCGGGCCGACCCCGGGCTGGCACTGACAGGTCCCGAGGGAAAAGGTCCAGAGATGTTGCTGATCCCCTGTCCCTGGTGCGGGCCGCGCGACCAGACCGAGTTCACCTACGGTGGCGACGCCACGCTGACGCGCCCGGCCGAGCCGGAGGCGGCGACGCCGGAAGACTGGGCCGACTACGTCTATGCCCGGCACAACGCGCGCGGGCCGCATCTGGAGTACTGGCAGCATTCGGCCGCGTGCCGGAAGTGGATCAAGGTCGCGCGCGATACCGCGACCCACGAGATCGTCGCCTCGGG
>JAAUXY010111011.1_pt1 | contig 19624 bp, 14 predicted proteins | sample 7278121 | NCBI WGS metagenome assembly JAAUXY01 (sample SAMN14350117, study PRJNA611818) | marine sediment metagenome | isolation source: surface marine sediment (1.8m) | place: French Polynesia: Moorea | collected 2018-08 | reverse complement strand
TCTTCGGCGTTGCGACAACAGTTACATAGCCCAGCTATGCGCCTGTTGTCGCGCCTTGAATATGAACGATCATGCGACGCCAGCTGGTCAACTTATTTCGTCCGCATTCCTTAGCTATATAATAACAAACATCGAAGCAAATCCCTCCTAGTATCGAGGGGTTTGGAGCCGGTTAATTTTTAACCAGACAGCTTCTAAGCGAAATTTCATCATAGACGACAGGACGGCGGTTACTATGGATCATGACATCGTCCGAATTGCCACTCGAAAGAGTCCTTTGGCGCTTTGGCAAGCCCGGGAGGTTGGTGAACGGCTTAAAGCGATACATCACAATCTAGTGATTGAGCTCGTTGCTATCACCACTCAAGGCGATAAAATCTTGGATAGCCCGTTGGCTAAGATTGGTGGCAAGGGTCTATTTGTCAAAGAACTTGAACACAGCCTACTGCAAGGAAAGGCTGACATCGCGGTGCATTCGATGAAAGATGTGCCGATTCAACTACCCTCTGGGCTTGATTTACCGGTGATTCTCAAACGTGAGGATCCTCGTGATGCATTTGTATCGAATCATTCTGCGGGCCTCGCCGATCTATCTCCTAATGCCAGGATCGGGACATCCAGCTTGCGGCGTCAATGCCAGATCCGCGCAACCCATCGCGATTTTGAGATACTCAGTTTACGCGGTAATGTAAATACTCGACTGGCGAAACTTGATCAAGGAGAGTATGACGCGATTGTGCTCGCCTCAGCGGGATTGAAGCGACTGGGCTTGGATAAGCGAATTAAGGCATATCTGAGTCCATCACAGAGCTTACCGGCTATCGGGCAAGGGGCGATAGGGATCGAATGCCGCAGCGATGATGCGTATATCCAAGACCTGATAGCCCCGCTTCACCATTTGGATACTGCTGTGTGTGTACATGCCGAACGCGCGATTAATACACGGCTTCATGGAGGTTGTCAGGTACCGATCGCAGGATTTTCCGAGCTTGTAAACCATAAGTTATTTTTGCGCGGATTAATCGGCTATCCAGACGGAAGTCGTATCATACGTAGCGAAGCCTACGGGGAATGCGAGGCTCCCGATGAGCTTGGCTTTGAGGTGGCGGAGAGCCTTTTGTCACAGGGTGCAGCCAAGATATTAGCTCTTTTAGGCCTCACAACGAATACCTATTCAAGGTAGGAGGCTATCCGATAAAAAATTGTAACGGATCGATGTGTATCCAAACGATTTTGTTGCTCCACCCCCTTTTACTAGAGTCTAATAGTTTGGATCATTCTGGACGTAAATACCTCCATAGCGCTACCTGATACCTGATACCTGATACCTGATACCTGATACCTGATACCTGATACCAACGATTTTATCATTGGCGACAACACTGCAATTAATCACACTAGACAACCTTTACAGTTAACTTTCCACTTTCATAGCGCTAGATAGCAATTTCTACCAACCCTCTATTATCATGCACCCGGTACATCTACGCACTTCAAAATCGCTTTTAGGAAAGGCCGTTTTGGTGACTCGACCTCGCCTTCAAGCAGCACAGATCTGCAGTTGGATTGAGAACGCAGGAGGGCGAGCCGTTCTTTTTCCATTGTTAGAAATTGCAGACCCTGAAGATATCTCACCCGTAGTTTCATTGACGCGTCGATTGGAAGAATTTGATATAGCTATCTTCATCAGTCCTAACGCTGTCAATAAGACCACTCGGCTCCTGCTGGAGCACCGAACGACTCTACCTGACCACCTTCAACTGGCTGCTATTGGCCAGCAGACGGCAAACGTTTTGCGCCAAAGCGGCTATCGGGTCGACATCGCCCCCCAACATCAGTTCAACAGCGAGGCGTTTCTAGATTTGCCCGAGCTACAGGAGCTAAAAAACCGTCGTATTATTATCTTCAGAGGAGTGGGTGGTCGTGAGTTGTTAAGAGATACTCTTACTGCTCGGGGTGCCCAAGTAATATATGCCGAAGTCTACCGTCGGATACCATTGGATCTCAATAGCTCTGCAGTATCGCGCTTTTTGAAGCTTGAAAAGCTTGATTGTTTAACCCTAACAAGCTCAGCGACAGTACAGATTTTACATGACATAATCGTTAAAAGTGGACGACGGCAGCTGTTAAAAACTTGTCTACTGGTAGGCAGTTACCGCATGGTCGAAAAAGCCCGTAAACTTGGGTTTCAAGAGATTGAGCTTGCAAGTGATCCAAGTGATGCTGCAATGTTCAAAGCGATTCTCAACCAGGTCCAAAACGAAGAGCATAGCCTCTATGACAGACGCTAATAAATCCACGCCTGCCCCGGACACTCGCAGCAGCCCTGTGAGGACCACTACCTCACCCGATACAGCACCAAAACAAAAGGCTGAACCTTTGGTTAAGCCACCATCATGGCCTAAGCTTGTCTCATGGTCTGCCTTAATCCTTGCCTCTGTCAGCACCGTTATCGGATTGTTTGCCTGGGCACAGCTTAAATATCAACTTGGACTGGCCGAACAGGCACGACTCACAATGAGCGCACGGATTGACGAGCTTGACCCAACACCCGCGATAGAGCGGTTTACCAAAGTCTTAAACTCGGAGACGATGAATCTTAGAAAGCGTATCGATAGTCAGCAACAACAACAAACTTCGTTACGTACCGCCGTGGTTAGAGCGCACGGTTTAGCAAGCCGTACACAACGAGGCTGGGTTATCGCAGAGGCACACTATCTAGTGGAGCTTGCTCAACACAAGCTTCGATTGATGCGCGATCTCGATGGCGCAATTGTAGCACTAGAAGCGGCAGAACAGAGATTACGTACACTGTCCGACCCCTCCTTCAAACCCATCTATAGAGCCTTGACAGCCGATATCGAAGCTCTAAAAACCTTTCCACGTCCCAATTTAGCGGCTATCTCACTAAAACTCGACCAAATCATCAACCAACATTGGCTGAAATTGATTGATAAACCTGACCTTCAACAAAGCCAATCTAGCAGCACCCTAACGCCGGCCTCAAAGACGAATAAAGATCAACCCCCTGGTCAAGAAGGATTGCTTATTAAACTACTGAAAGAAATCAATAAGCATTTAATCATTAGACGACACGACCAACCACTCCAACCCTTACCCGACGAACGAATACAGTTGTATCACCATCAACTATTACGTCTTATGCTGGAAGCCATCCGCCTTGCAATACTCACAGAGAATGACGCCGAGTATCATCGCCAGCTTCAATCGACAATAGATTGGATTAACACACATTACTCCACGATAAATGCCAAGCCATTGATTGGGGAACTTGAAAGTTTAACAACGATTCAGATTCGACCAAAATTGCCCAATGTAAGCCGCTCACTCGCCGCACTGCTTAAAGTTAGTGAGAATGAAAGATTGAATGACGAGGATGCGTAGATGAAAGTGCTAATCACTTCCCTGTTAGTGTTATTGGTGACAACGGTGGTCACGACATTTGTCGTGCGGCAACCGGGCTATGTACTCTTTTCCGTCGGACACTATAGTGCCGAGATGTCATTGACGGCCTTTTGGGTGTTACTCATGCTTGTCTTAATAGGATCTTATTTTTTTGCTCGAGTAATCCTCCGCTTGCTCAACTTACCTCATAAATTTACCAACGCCCAGCAAACCCAGCGACAGTTGCGCGCTCAACGTGTGTTAATCGATAGCTTGGTTGAGGCTGCTCAAGGTAACTGGGCCAAGGCCGAACGACTGGCGATACAATCAGCCACAGCTAGCGGTATTCCTGTTATTCATTTCTTGTCAGCTGCCCGTGCTGCACAACAACTAGGAAAATATCCACAACGAGATGAATACCTGCTTAGAGCTGAGCAAAGCGGGTCCGAGCTCAATTTTGCAGTGGGCCTTACGAAAGCCGAACTGCTACTGGCTCAAGGCCAGTTCGAGCAGGCACTTGAAATGCTAAAACAGCTGCACCGCCACATGCCTCAAAACCGTTACGCGCTGAAGCTTTTGAGCGATCATTATCGTCAATTGAAAGACTGGGATAGCTTATGCGAGCTCTTGAGTGCCTTAAGCAAGGCTAAGGTGTATACGCCAATGGAACTAGAGGAGTTCAAGCAGCTCGCATGCGAGACGCGGATGGCCAAAGCGGTCTCAACGAAGAATGCAAAACTATTACAACAATTATGGAAACAACTACCGTTGAAACTGCGTAATCAAGAAAAAGTAGTACAGAATTACGCCAAGCATTTATGCCAATTGAGCCAAAACGAGACCGCAGAGAAAGTTCTTCGCAATGCTCTGCACAAAACATGGAGCGAGAAACTAGTCTTTGAATATGGCCAGGTGCAGCTTGCCGATACGTCAGTTCAGCTTTCTCAGGGAGAGACTTGGCTCAGGGAGCATGGGAACAGCGCGCCATTATTACTCAGCTTAGCCAGAATATGTCGTCGTGCCAAACTCTGGGGTAAAGCACGAATCTACTTCGAATCGAGCCTGAACCTCGAACCATTACCAGAAACGTTTTATGAGCTCGCAGATTTGCTCGAACAGTTGGGTGATGTAGACGGTGCCCAGGAATGTTTTCGCAAAGGGCTTAAGTTAGCAGTAGAAGGAATCGCCGAACCCTTAAAAACCCGGGCAGAAAAATATGCCGAAAAGCAGCGAGAGTCTATGTTGTCTGAAGTTTTATCTCGTGAGAAGGCATTGACGGGTTATTAACGAGACTTACCTACCATCCTTGGTAAGTCGCTCGTAGCCCCTTAACCCGCTGCTTACCCTGCTTCGCTTGCAGGACCAGAGCTCAGAGCTTGTAAAAAAATCCCCACACGAAGCGAGGGTGCCTCTGGGCGTGTCTGGCAAGGCGCGGGAGTCCCAATAACTGGGAGTGTAGCCGAGCTCTACATGACCAGATATTGGGGGACCTGCAACGCCGTCAGACATGTTCAGGGGCGCCCGTAACCGGGGGGGGGATTTTTTCACAAGCCCTCACCTTAAGTAGTGAGCCCGTTCGGCCGGCTAAAGCGCCGCTGGCGCGTTAGCATTATTCGGCCTTACACCCGCTAATGGCTTGCGTGCATAAACATTAAGGTTGGCTTCGTTTACTCTTAATCCACTTAATAATGGGTGCCCATTGTTCGCGGTCGACCGCCGTAGAGTAAACGGCCATCTCAAACATTCCTACTCCCTGTTCGGCTGCGCGAATATAATTTTGGCTATCACGTAGCGTAGTGAGAAAGGGGATTTTTTGCTTGGATAAAAACTCTTCCAACTCCCAATGGATAATGGTATTTTCCTTTACCCGGTTGGCTATCAGGGCTAATTTAGCCCGTTTGCGCGCCACTTTACTCACACTTTTTATTTCTTTTATAAAATCTCGGGCAGCACGCATATCGATCGGTGAGGGAAGTATTGGAATAATGATAGTTTCGGCACGCCGCACAAGGTCTGAAAGCTGCCGTCCATGAACTGCTGCGGGCGAGTCCATGATGATATACTGCGTTTTACGGGCTGGTCTCAAGGGCGAATTCAACGCGGCAATACCCTGTATAGGGGGACGACCGGATGATCGCAAGCCTAACCATGCCAAGCTAGAACCTTGGGGATCAAAATCAGCTAATGCAACTTTGACTTTTTGAGAGGCAAAGTAGCTGGCAAGATTTGTGGCGATAGTGGTCTTACCCGCCCCCCCTTTAGGATTGAGAACCATAATATGGCGCATCAAGCAGTCTCCCTATACTGTCGTAGATTTCGGTTCAACTTTTTAATTTGAAATTAACCTAATCATACAACAAACGCTAAAACCATATTTTTAACCTTTAATTATACCTTATTGGGATATTGAATACGCTTATTTATTCTCGAGCTTTGTAAAGTTGCTCAGTGGGCTTCGTGTAAGCGCTGAGACTTCACTTGTGATTAACGGCTGAGAATGTTGGAATGTTGCTTTTATAAATAAAAATTATTTATCTATAAAAAATACTTATCTAATGATTCTTGTTTGAAGCTACTACGTTAATATCCAACTCCTCCCATAACTGGTCAATACGATGTTTGACTTTTGCATCCATCTTTATTGGCCGTCCCCACTGCCTATTGGTTTCCGTAGGCAGTTTATTAGTTGCATCAAAACCCATTTTAGAACCGAGTCCAGAAACGGGTGAAGCGAAATCCAGATAGTCGATGGGAGTATTATTTATTAAAATCGTATCGCGTATCGGATCCATACGGGTAGTCATTGCCCAGATAACATCTTGCCAGTTTCTTATATCTATTTCATGATCAACCACGATAACGAATTTGGTATACATAAATTGACGCAGAAATGACCATACTCCCATCATGATCTGTCTAGCATGTCCAGGATATTGTTTCTTTATTGCGACTAAGGCTAATCGATAGGAACAACCTTCTGGAGGTAGATAAAAATCGGCAATCTCTGGGAATTGTTTCTGTAAAATCGGTATAAAAACTTCGTTAAGGGCAACTCCCAAGATTGCAGGTTCGTCTGGAGGCCGACCGGTATAGGTACTGTGATAAAGGGGTGCTCGCCGATGAGTAATTCGTTCTACAGTAAAAACTGGAAATTTTTCTACCTCATTGTAGTAACCCGTGTGATCTCCAAAGGGTCCTTCCAGCGCAGTATCTCCACTTGTTATAGATCCCTCCAGCACGATTTCAGCAGAAGCCGGAACATTTAGATCGCTGTTTTGGCATTTGATTAATTCACTGCGGGAACCTCGCAGAATTCCGGCAAATGCATACTCAGATAACGTATCAGGTAGAGGTGTTACTGCTGCCAAAATCGTGGCCGGGTCGGCACCAATAGCAACTGCCAATGGGAACGGTTTGTTAGGATACAGTTCGCACCAGTCTTGGAAATCCAGTGCACCACCGCGATGAGCAAGCCAGCGCATTATGAGCTTGTTTGCACCGATCACTTGCTGTCTATAGATTCCTATGTTTTGGCGCAACTTTCGGGGTCCCCGGGTAACAACTAGTCCCCAGGTAATCAATGGGCCTGCATCACCAGGCCAACAGGTTTGAATAGGAAACCGAGAAAGATCGATATTGCTACCTTCAATGGTGATCTCTTGACAAGGAGCGTTGCCAAGAGTTTTCGGCGCCATATCAAGCACCTTTCTGAAGATAGGCAGACTCTTCCAAGCCGCCTTCAGCCCTTTGGGAGGCTCCGGTTGGCGTAGGAATGCAAGTAACTGACCCACGTTCCTTAAAGACTCTACACTCTCTTCCCCCATAGCCAATGCGACGCGACGTGGTGTCCCGAATAAATTCCCCAATACTGGAATCTGTGAGTTTTTAGGGTGTTCAAACAGCAAAGCTGGGCCGCCCATTCTTAATGTGCGATCACAGATTTCGGTTATTTCTAAATAGGGATCAACGCTAGTGGGTATACGTTTAAGTTCTCCCTCAGCTTCAAGCTTCCTTAAAAAGTCCCTTAGATCTCTGTACTTCATATGATTAAAAAGAACGTTCCTAGGTAAGGCCGAGTAAGGTCTACATGAGCAGATATTGGGGGACTTGCAACGCAGTCAGACATGTTCAGGGGGGCGCCCGCAGCCGTGAGGGGATTTTTTCACAAGCTCTCAGTAATAACCTCGCTACGATTTTGACTTTAAAAAGGATCTGATTGAAACACAGCTATCACCGGAGCGTGGTCAGAAGGACGATCCCAGCCACGGGGAACTTTATCAATTTGGCTTGAAGTACATCGTGAACTCAATGCCGTGCTGGCAAGTATCAAATCGATTCGTAAACCCGCATTACGACGATAGGCTGCTGTGCGGTAATCCCACCAACTAAAGCTATCAGCTTCTTGTTCAAATAAGCGGAAAGTATCTTTAAAACCTAAATTCAATAGTTTTTGCAAAGCAGACCGCTCTGGCGTGCTGCAAAGAATTCGCTCACGCCACTGTTGAGGGTCGTGAACATCGCGATCCTCGGGGGCTATATTAAAATCGCCCGCTACGATGTAGTTTGGAAACCGCACTATCTCTTTACTGATGTAAGCGGTGACCTTTTCTAGCCAAAAGAGCTTATAGTCGTACTTCTCAGAACCTACTGCAGAACCATTGACGACATAGAGATTAAGAATACGAATGTTTCCAATCGTAGCCGCAAGAATTCTGCGTTGTGGATCGCTAAAATTCGGGATGTCAGTGATAACTTCTCTGCTCGGCTGCTTGCTCAGAATAGCCACACCATTGTAGGTATTTTGTCCGGAATAAACCACCGAATACCCTGCCGATTCGATTTCACTCCTCGGGAAATGCTCATCTGTCATTTTCGTTTCTTGCAATACCAAGATTTCCGGTTGCTGAACAGCTGCCCACTTCAACACTTGGGGCAATCTAACTCGAAATGAATTGATATTCCAGGACGCGATTTTCATCTGCTTGATAGGTTTATCCGTAGTCGATGATATTTTGAAATTTAGCACGTTATTTCCCATAGCACTGGGAAACGCAAGCAACACGGCGCCTGAATATACAGTAAACTTTTCGCAGCTCAAGAGGAAGTTAATTTACAGTGTCATCGGCGGGAATGATCCACCAGAAATTTCTTATCAGCTTCTGAACACCGATCAAATATCTATATTGTTTGCTGCAAGTGCGTTTTGCTCAATAAACTCGCGCCGTGGCTCTACTTGGTCACCCATTAACATGGTAAACACCTCGTCTGCCGCTACGGCATCTTCGATTTTTACCTGCATCAAGCGCCGTGTATCGGGATTCATAGTCGTTTCCCACAATTGCTCTGGGTTCATCTCACCTAACCCCTTGTACCGCTGGATACTTTGTCCTTGTTGGGCTTGATACATTAGCCAATCCATAACGTCTTTGAAACTTTCAACCGTCCTGGTACGCTCACCGCGTTTCACATAGGCATCAGAATTCAATAATCCTCCCGTGCGTTGAGCCATGTCCGTTATCATCCCAAAATCTGATGAAGCAAAAAAACCAGGTCGATAGACATCATCCATAGACATACCATGCTGCGACTTGGAGATCGTAACGCCAAGGGCTTGATCAGCATCTTCATCCAGAGAATAAGAGTAACGTGGACCCGTGGGTTGGCTATTGAGTCTGGTTAAAAGCTCAGCTAACCAAATCTGTAGCTGTTGTTTACCTTCAAGCCGTTTTAACGGTTGAGTAAGGAGCATGGCTTCTATCACATCGCGATCATGACGCCTTGCCAAGCGATCCACGATTGCTGTGACGGCAATGTATTTAAGTGCCAGTTCTTCTAACACCTTACCTGTAATTGGTGGCGAATCTGGACTAATGAATAGCTGAGCTTCGCTGAGAGCTACCTGAAGCAGATAGGTTTTTAGTTCATCATCGTCTTTCACATAGTACTCTTGCTTACCTTTTTTTATTTTATATAAAGGGGGTTGTCCTATATAGATATGACCGCGCTCGATCAATTCATGCATTTGACGATAAAAAAATGTCAGTAGTAATGTTCGGATATGAGAACCATCCACATCTGCATCGGTCATGATAATAATCCGATGATAGCGTAATTTGTCCGGATTAAACTCTTCACGCCCTATACCACAACCGAGAGCTGTGATCAGTGTGCCAACTTCTATCGATGAAAGCATTTTGTCAAAGCGAGCCTTTTCAACATTAAGGATCTTGCCCTTAAGCGGTAATATAGCCTGATAATGCCTATCTCGGCCTTGTTTCGCTGATCCACCCGCAGAATCACCCTCGACTAAGAATAATTCCGACGATGCTGGGTCTTTCTCTTGACAGTCTGCCAGTTTTCCAGGCAGTCCGGCGACATCCAGTATTCCCTTACGCCGAGTCATTTCTCTTGCCTTGCGTGCCGCTTCGCGAGCTCGTGAGGCTTCTAAGATCTTGCTCGTGATCGCCTTGGCTTCTCCAGGACTTTCCAAAAGGAAATCGAAAAGGTGCTCACTCATAGAAGATTCGACGATCCCTTTGACCTCAGAAGAGACTAGTTTGTCCTTGGTCTGAGAGGAAAATTTGGGATCAGGAATTTTGACTGACAAAACAGCAGTGAGCCCTTCCCGCGCATCATCTCCTGTTATCGAAAACTTTTGTTTTTTTGTAAGCCCTTCTCGCTCCATATATTGATTGAGCGTTCGAGTTAAGGCGGCTCGGAAACCCGCAAGGTGAGTTCCACCGTCCTTTTGTGGGATATTATTGGTAAAACAAAAGATATTTTCTTGGTAGGAATCATTCCACTGCATAGCTACCTCAACCCCATTGCCATCACGATGGGTATTGAAATAAAACACAGTATCATGTAGGGGAGTCTTATTCCGATTTAAATGTTGTACGAAGGCCCTAATACCCCCCTTATACTCAAATACATCAGATTTATCATTGCGTTCATCCTGCAAAATGATTCGAATACCTGAGTTTAAGAAAGAGAGCTCACGTAAACGTTTAGCGAGAATATCATAGTGAAATTCGATATCACTAAATATTTGAGGATTTGGAGCAAAATGCACAGTGGTGCCTGTTTTGTCTGTTTCGCCTCTAACTTTTAAAGGGTAAAGAGGTTCGCCATAGTGATATTCCTGGTAATAGGTTTTTCCCTGCCTGTAGATTGTTAATCTCAAACTCTCCGACAATGCATTGACTACTGAAACTCCAACGCCATGCAAGCCACCGGAAACCTTGTAAGAATGATCATCAAATTTTCCTCCAGCATGCAACACTGTCATGATAACTTCAGCAGCCGATCTTCCTTCGTCTTGATGGATATCCACGGGGATGCCTCGACCATTATCCGCGACTAACACCGATCCATCGAGCTGGATTAATACCTTGATTTCGCTACAATAGCCGGCAAGGGCTTCATCGATAGCGTTATCGACGACCTCAAAGACCATATGATGTAAGCCAGTCCCATCATCGGTATCTCCGATATACATACCAGGTCGTTTGCGCACGGCATCCAAGCCTTTGAGCACTTTTATATTGGATGAATCGTAGGTTTCTTCTGCCATACTATTTTTTTTAGGAATGTTTTAGGGGACAAGAGACTCTCTGATGGTTCCGTGTTTCACGTGAAACACTTTCATCTCTTGCCAAGCGTAATTTTCTAAATCGTCATATGTTATTGAAGTAAAAAACACTTGTATTTTAAGGTTTTCTAACCCTTCTAAGAACCTATTCCGATTACTTTCATCAAGCTCTGAGGGCAAATCATCAATAAGTAAAATACAAGGCCTCCTAGATAATTGATTAAACAAACTAATTTGAGCCATTCTAAGAACTGCGACTAGCAATTTTTGTTGGCCTCTAGAGGCAATGTCTAAAGCAAGCCTGCCCTCAAATTTTATCTTTAAATCGGCCATATGGGGCCCAACTGCAGTGAAACCTTTTCGAGCGTCGTTTTCCAGGTTGTGCCGAAGTATATGTCCTAGGTCTTGATTCGACGACCACCCCCGGTGGTATTCAAGTGTTATATTGCGACCTTTTAATAGTAAACGTGTAAACTTTAGAATTTCAGGATGTAATACCTCTAAATAGGCTCTTCTCTCTAAATCAATGCGTTCAGCGGATTCTGCTAATTCCTCGTTCCAAAATAAACTAGTTTTAAGGTTCTCCCCTCGTCTCAGCAGGCTATTTCGTTGCCTTAAAGCCCTATAATATCGCTTCCAGGAAACTAAAAAATCTGGTTTCACGTGAAACACTCCCCAGTCCAAGACTGCCCGTCGCTGTTTCGGAGGTCCTTGTATTAAATCATGGCTGTTTGAATGTATTACTTGTACAGGTAGAGTCTCGGCTATCTCTGCAACGCTGTTTAGACGTTTTCCCTGGAGATGTATGCGTGTACTGCGGGTGGTTTTTTCGAGGCCCAGTTGAACTTCCCGTCCTTGCTCAACCTTTATAACGGCTGCGATGGTAAATTGTAATTGTCCGTGTGTTATCAGGTCGCTGGTATTACGGCTGCGAAATGACCTACCTCTAGAAAGGCAATCAATTGCTTCAAGAAGGCTAGTTTTACCCGTAGCATTTGCTCCAACTAAAACATTAATACCTTCTGAAGGATTAATTTGGGCATGTTTTATAATGCGCAAGTTATTAACAACAAGCTTAACAATACTCATCGATAAGTGTTTAGAGTCTCATCGGCATAACCACGTATTGCGCTTCACTTGATTCTGGAGCTTTAAATAAAACGCTGCTGTTTTGATCTTTCAAATGCATTTCAATTGTTGGATAATCAGTAACTGAAAGCACGTCAAGCAGATAGTTAACGTTAAAGCCAATTTCAATTTTTTCCCCTGTGTAACTAACTTCAAGCTGCTCTTCGGCTTCTTCTTGCTCTGGATTGTGTGCTTGAATTTTTAGGATATTGTTTTCCATAGTTAGTCGAATACCGCGGTACTTCTCATTGGAAAGTATTGAAACTCTGCTTAACGCCTGCCGAAAAGCTCCACAATCGACGAGCAACGTTTTATCCAAACCTGTCGGAATTACACGAGTATAATCGGGAAACCGCGCGTCCAGTAATTTTGAAGTAAACTGTAAATCTTTCAAGTTTACTCGTATATGATTGCTTGTCAGATGAATCTGGATTTCTTCGTCATTTGCTTCAAGCAATCGCAACAACTCCAAAACACCCTTCCTGGGGACGATAACTTGTTTGTCTCCCTCCATATGAGTAGATTTCGCTAAATTAAATACTCCTAAACGATGACCATCGGTTGCAACTGAAATAATTTTGTTTTCTTTAACATCCAATAAGAGTCCATTGAGGTAATAGCGAACATCCTGCTGCGCCATTGCAAATGAGGTACGTTCGATAAGGGTTTTTAATTCACTTTGTTGAAGACTAAATGTTTGACTTTCAGTAAGCTCTTCCAATGTCGGAAATTCCTTCGACGGCAACATTGCAAGGGTGAATCGACTACGTGCCGAGCGTAGAATGGCTTTATCGTTGGTACAATGAATTTCTAAATCAACCTCCTCTGATAGACTTTTACAAATATCCAGTAATTTCCGTGCAGGCAAGGTGATGTCTTGTGGATCTTCTACTGATTGTGAAATACGCGCGACTATTTCTGTTTTTAAGTCGGTTGCAGTAAGTGAGAGTGTTTTTCCATCACTCTTGATTAGTACATGATTTAATATAGGTTTTATCTGGCGTCGCTCCACAACACCGATAACGTGTTGTAATGGGGTTAGTAGATATTCTCTTTTAATGTGAATTTTCATTACTGTTGGCTAAACTTTATATCAATAATATTGAGAGAAGGTTATTGCTGTTATTGAATAAACTAACTTTGGGGATAAATCCAGTTATTCAATAGAAATGAATAACTTAAAAAATTCGCCGTTGTTAGTAACTGGTTGGAAAACTACGCTAAAGTTGGGGTTAATGTGTGATTATCTATTTTGGCGCCAGCTTTTCCTCTCTAATAAACAGGTCATCCACAGGGTTCAAAGGGATTACTCCATGATTTAACTAAATACCGATAATTTCACTTGAGTTTCTTCAGGTACTTAAAATTCGGTAAAGATTTGTGTAATCCTCATTTATACGAATATCACCTTCCCTTAATTCTTTGATCTTTCTGCACGCATGCAGCACAGTAGTATGATCTCGGCCTCCAAAAGCATCGCCAATTTCAGGTAAACTTTGGTTCGTTAACTCTTTGGCAAGGGCCATTGCCAATTGCCTGGGTCGCGTAATTGAACGGCTTCTTCGAACTGACAATAAGTCAGCCACCCTTATTTGGTAGTACTCGGCGACTGTTTTCTGGATATTGCTTACGGTGACCAGCTTATCTTGCAAAGCCAAGAGGTCTCTTAAAGCTTCTTTTGCAAACTCGACGGTGATGGGTTGGCCTGTGAATTGAGCGTTGGCAATTACGCGACGTAAGGCACCTTCAAGTTCACGAATGTTGGAGCGAATCCTTTTGGAAATAAAAAAAGCAACTTCACTGGGTAGATCGACCCTTGCTTGCTCTGCTTTATGTTTCATTATCGCTACTCGGGTTTCCAACTCAGGCGGTTCGATCGCTTGAGTCAATCCCCAACCGAAACGAGATTTCAGTCTTTCTTCAAGACCATCGACCTCCTTAGGGTAACGGTCGCAGGTTAGAACAATTTGTTGCTCGCTTTCCATCAAAGCATTAAAAGTATGGAAGAATTCTTCTTGTGAGCGTTCTTTCCCAGCAAAAAATTGGATGTCATCGATTAATAAACCATCAACAGAGCGGAAGTGGCGTTTAAATTCATTCATCTTATTGTGTTGCAGGGCCTTGACCATTCCTGCCACAAACCGTTCGGAATGAAGGTATAACACTCGGGCTGCGCTATTTTCTTGAATTATCCTATTACCGACCGCATGCATCAGGTGGGTCTTCCCAAGCCCAACACCTCCATAAATGAACAACGGATTGTAAGCTACGCCTGGATGGCTAGCTACTTGCAGTGAAGCTGCTCTGGCAAGTTGATTGGATTTACCCTCTACAAAGCTGTCAAAGGTAAAATTTGGATTCAAGTTCGTCGGAAATTTTTCTTTTGGACTGGTGGGGCGAATGCTCTGGTTACTACTGAACTGTTTAGCAGCCGTGGTTTGAGACCTACTTTGAACGTTAATCTGACTTTTGCTTCCAATTTCTAATAGAACACGGGGCGAATCTTCGCCGGCTAAAACAGTAATGAGTTCGTTGATGCGTTGGAAAAAATTATCCTTTACCCAATCCAGCACAAATCGATTAGGCGCTAGTAACCGTACAGTATCCTGGTTCTCTATTGCATGAAGTGGTCGGATCCAAGTATTGAGCTGTTGCTCAGATAATTCATCTTCCAACTTGTCGACACATTGTTTCCACAAAGAACTTGAAATCAAGAATAATCTCCAAGTGCTTAGATTAGCAAAGGGTGAAGAGTCTATAACGGAAAAAGCAAGTTATCCACTTCAACTTGCTCGCTACCTAGTGCATGGCTTATTGACAAATGTCCGATCGACCAGTATGTTTGCGCGCCTTGCCATTAAATTAGCTGCACCTTAAGTTTATAGATTCTTTCAACCATGAAACGCACATTTCAACCCAGTAATTTAAAGCGTAAACGTACGCATGGATTCAGAGCACGGATGCGAACCAAATCTGGTCGCCAGGTTATTCGGGCGCGCCGCGCGCGTGGAAGGATTCGACTTAGCCCCTGAAAGTTTGCCCAAGCGTAGTACAAATACCTTTCCCCGTTGTGTCAGACTGGTTCATTCAACACAGTATAGACGTATTTTCGAGCACGCATTACGTAACAGTGATCAAGCGTTTACTATGTTGGCTCGCCATAATAACCTTGGACACCCTCGATTGGGTCTAGCTGTTTCAAAAAAATGCGCCCAGAAGGCTGCCAGACGTCAGCGGATTAAGCGTCTTATCCGGGAAAGTTTTCGAATTTGGCAACCCTGCTTACCCGCCGTAGATATTGTGGTAGTTTGTCGCCCGGTTGTAGATACCATGGATAATCGGCAAGTTTTTAACTCTTTGGAAAGTCACTGGCAAAGAATCTGTCTGAAATGCGAAGACTGCTCGTCATAATCCTCAAGCTATATCGTTTTATCATTAGCCCGTATGTCGGCCAACACTGTCGATTTACACCCACCTGCTCCAGTTACGCGATCGAAGCACTAGAGAAGCACGGTTTGTTAACAGGCAGCTGGTTAAGTTTAAGACGCTTACTCAAATGCCACCCGTGGTGCGAAGGCGGCTATGATCCAGTTCCGCACAATAGAGGCCATCCCGATCATGGATAATCAACGCCTCTTGTTGTATGCCGCTCTAGCCGTGGTTATGTTTTTGATTTGGCAAGCTTGGCAGGAAGACCAAAGACCTAAGCCTCCTGTTCCCCCAAAGACAGCAGATCAGGTCCAGTCTGAACCTACAGCGGATAAAATGCCGTCAGACACTCCTGATGTTCCACAGATAGCTGAGCCCTCTCTCCTACCGACTCCAAAGTATCCGGCCGAAGAAGAGCATGTAAAGGTTTTCACCGATTTACTGGCTTTTGAGATTTCTACCAAAGGCGGTGACATTGTTCGGGGAGATTTGCTTACCTACCCTGTTTCAATTAAGAAACCTAATCTACCCTTCCGATTGCTCGATAAACAAGATCGTCTTTACGTCGCGCAATCGGGTCTGATTCATGATCGAACGGCCCAGAATATCCAGGAACCCTCGCGTCTAGCTCCTAGCCACCACGCTTTGTATCATGCCGAAAAAAAAGAATATCACTTAGAAGATGGAACCGATCAATTACAAGTGCCGCTAGTATGGAAAAGCTCTAATGGAATAACGGTCAGAAAAATCTATACTTTTCATCGGGATAGGTTTTTAATCGATATTGAGCATGTAGTCATTAACGAAGGACACGACACTTGGGTTGGTCGCCAGTATCGGCAATTACGTCATGGTGAGATCAGGGATGAGGATATATCCCGTTTGTTGTACACCTATACCGGATCAGCCTATTTCGATGGAAAATACGAAAAATTAGCTTTCGAGGATATGGCAGATGAGCCTCTTAGCAAGGAAATCAAAGGAGGCTGGGTAGCGATACTTCAACACTATTTTGTCTCCGCTTGGGTGCCAAAACCGGAAGAGACCAGTCTAGCCTATACCAAAGTCATAAACGCCGCGCGGGGCCCTGAACATATTATCGGGCTTCGTTCGGAATCTCAAACGATTGCTCCTAGCGAAACCGCGAGTTTCCATAGCCAGTTATTCGTCGGGCCAAAGCTGCAACATCGGCTAGAAGATATTGGCAAGGGTCTGGATCTTGTGACCGACTATGGGATATTTACGGTCATTTCCCAACCGCTTTTCTGGTTGCTCGAGTGGCTGTATTCCTGGTTGGGTAACTGGGGCTGGGCAATTATCGTGCTCACCCTCTTGATTAAGCTTGCATTTTATAAACTATCGGAAACCAGTTACCGCTCTATGGCGAGGATGCGTGCAGTTCAACCTCGCTTGGTAGCAATCAAAGAGCGTCATGGTTCGGATAAGCAACGAATGAATCAGGCGTTGATGGATCTGTATAAAAAAGAAAAAATTAATCCCCTGGGTGGATGCTTACCCATCGTCATTCAGATCCCAGTGTTCATAGCTCTCTACTGGGTCTTGCTGGAAAGCGTAGAGCTGCGTCAGGCTCCATTTATCTTTTGGATAAAGGATCTTTCAACCAAAGATCCGTATTTCGTCCTTCCGCTATTAATGGGCGTTACCATGGTGATTCAACAAAAACTCAATCCCGCACCACTGGATCCTGTGCAGGCTAAGGTTATGATGATTCTACCCGTCGCGTTCACGGTATTTTTTGCTTTTTTCCCTTCAGGCTTAGTGTTGTATTGGTTTATTAATAATCTGCTGTCCATTGCCCAACAATGGATGATTACACGCCGTATAGAACAAGCCTCTCATTGATAGTAGACGTAAAAAACTGGCTGAAAAATTTATTAAATAATACTGATATGCTTATATCTTATGGGATCGATCAAGTTGCTTGACATTTCTGCAAGGGGGAACAAGGCAAGGGATACATTTTTCAAGACCGTCAGAGGCCAAGGACGAGACGGAACCAGACGGCAGTCCAGCGAAGTGCCGTTGCGTCGAGCGGGATTGCCTTGGAGAGCAATCCCTGGTCTTTCTAGCGTAGCAGGAAAGCGCAGCGCTGAAAGGCCCCTGTTGAGTGTACAGGGGTAAGACCGAACAAGGAAAAGCGCCCGTGGCGTTTTTCCCGGCCGAACGGGCTCGCCACGGTGGGTGGTGAGCCCTGGCCCTGCAAGCGAAGCTGGGTAAGCAGCGGGTTAAAAATGTATTCCTTGCCGCACAGGAGTCGCATGGAGACATAATGTAAAGTTACTCACCCGTAATATGATCGGTCCCTATTTTATCGTGACGTTTGAGCTGTAAGCATATTTGCGCGCGTGATGCGAGGCGGATTCTCCAGTGACACAATCGCCGCGATTACTACACCTAGAGGCCGTGGTGGCGTGAGTATTGTCCGTATCTCTGGCCCTAATAGTAGGACCATTGGGACGAAAATTTTAGGTGCTCTACCTCCGCCACGCAGGGCAAGTTACCGAGCTTTTTTGGACCCGGAAGGACAGGTAATCGATAACGGCATAGCGATCTATTTCCCCGCACCAAATTCTTATACCGGTGAGGACGTACTGGAATTGCAGGGTCATGGAGGTTCGGTGGTAACGGATTTGGTACTTAAATGCACCCTAAATTATGGAGCCCGTCTAGCGCGACCCGGGGAATTCAGTGAACGGGCCTTTCTGAACGAGAAACTCGACCTTGCTCAGGCCGAGGCTATCGCAGATCTGATCGAAAGTCATACTGAGCAAGCCGCTCGTTGTGCTATTCGTTCCCTACAGGGTGAATTTTCTGATCACATCAACACCCTGTTGGATACGCTTGTCGAGTTGCGCACCTATGTGGACGCAGCGCTGGATTTTCCAGAGGAAGAAATCGATTTTTTAGCAGATGAAACGGTTTTAATCAGACTAGAGGATTTAAAGCACAAGCTGCGTTTGTTCATGCATAAGGCTCAGCAGGGGAGCTTACTTCGCGAAGGGATGGATCTGGTGATTGCAGGTCGTCCAAACGTAGGCAAGTCCAGTTTACTCAATCGATTGGCTGGTCAAGATGCGGCTATCGTAAGTGCGTTTCCAGGTACCACGCGGGATGTAATGCGGCGGGAGATCCAATTGGACGGGATGCCTGTCAGAATCAGCGATACCGCAGGACTGAGAACTAGCACTGAACCAATCGAACAGGAAGGTATTCGGCGTGCCTGGCAGGAGATCGGCACGGCCGATTTAATCTTGTTAGTTATCGACGACCAACACGGATACGGTCAGCAAGAACGGGAGATCGAGTCCAAGCTACCCGATGGTGTTTCGGTGTTGCAGGTGTGGAATAAAATTGACCTCGGGTCCAAACCGCCAGGACAATTCGATCAAGCTGTATTTGTTTCTGCAAAGACAGGTGCTGGGCTGGATGGATTGCGGCAGCGGCTGATGTCTCAAGTGGATTACCAGGGAGGTGATACAGAGGGTATGTATATGGCACGTCGCCGTCATTTGGAAGCCCTCCGGCAAACTTCCGAGTCACTAGATAATGCCTACGATTGTTTGCGGCTCCAACGGGCTGGAGAATTGGTGGCCGAAGAGCTTCTAAACGCCCAACGAGCTTTAAGCGAGATTACTGGTGAATTCACTAGCGATGATTTACTGGGGAAGATTTTTTCGAATTTTTGTATAGGTAAGTAATTTTGCTGCGTGCAGACTCCACCGCTTTCCCCTTGAGCTTAAATATCATGTTTTTGCGACTACTATTTCTTTAACCTCTGTTCTAACAGGGTTCCACTGCAGTTTACCCCCCCCCTCACGCACATCGAGGCTATTCATCTTAGCACATACTTCGGGTTATACTCATCAAGTCATAAGTGTTATGACATAAGCGCTTTTTCTTGTGACTGCTCAGGCAGCTATAGCAAGCGGGTTAAGGGACTTGGAAGCAAATAATATCCCCATCTTAGTGGTCTTTTTGCTCGTCTTCAGCGTTGCGGCTTCGGTTACAGAGTCCCAGCTATGCGCCCATCGCCGCGAGATTCGACTTCCG
>JAAUXY010088757.1_pt1 | contig 19639 bp, 19 predicted proteins | sample 7278121 | NCBI WGS metagenome assembly JAAUXY01 (sample SAMN14350117, study PRJNA611818) | marine sediment metagenome | isolation source: surface marine sediment (1.8m) | place: French Polynesia: Moorea | collected 2018-08 | reverse complement strand
GCTTTTGCCGTTTCGGGGCTTTCTGCGAGCACTGTTCGTGCCCCGGCCACCAAGCATAGCTTGGCGGCGTTCAGCTGCGCATGAAGCTACGCTTCATCAACGCTTGCTTCACCCCGAAAATCGCGCAGCGATTTTGGTCGAGTTGCGCAGCGCCCAGTTAGGGACGCCGGGATGCGACCGTTCCGGCCGGGGACGGACAATGCTGCCGTGCTATTGGCACATAACCCGTCAGAGGAGTGCTTCGATGTCGGCTTCGAGATCGGCGGGTTTGGTCTGGGGGGCGTAGCGTTTGATGACGTTGCCGTCGCGGTCGACCAGGAACTTGGTGAAGTTCCACTTGATGCGTTCGCTGCCGGCGAGGCCCTTGGCCTCTTTCTTGAGATGCTTGTAGAGCGGGTCCGTGCCTGAGCCGTTGACCTCGATTTTGCCCATCATCGGGAAGCTGACACCGTAGTTGAGCTGGCAGAACTCCTGGATTTCCTCGTTGCTGCCCGGGTCCTGGGCGCCGAACTGGTTGCAGGGAAAGCCCAGCACTTCGAGGCCGCTGTCGTGGTATTTCTCGTAGAGCTCTTCCAGGCCTGCGAACTGCGGCGTGAAGCCGCACTTGGAGGCGGTGTTCACAATCAGCAGTACCTTGCCTCGGTACTGCTCCAGCGGCAGTTCTTTGCCGGCGGTGGTGGTGGCGTTGAAGTCGTAGACATTGGTCATATCAGGCGGCCTGTACTTGCAGCATGAGAATTTCGACGCGCTTGCGCTGCATCTTCAGGGAGTATTCCAGCTCGCGCAGGCGGGTGCGCACGGTGGCCTGCTCCCACTTCTCCAGCAGCCGGTTGCGCTTCTGTGCGATGGCGTCGCCGAGTTCGCCCTTGCGACGCTCGTAGCGCTGCGCTTGCAGGTCCTTCCAGCGGTTGAGCGCCTCCATGAACAGCTGATATTCAGCCTCCAGCTTTTCGCGCAGGGGCTGCGGGGTATCCGCCTGCTCCAGTTGGTCACGGGCCTGCTTGAAGCGCATGGTGAGGATGGACTGCTGGATCTTGAAGTTGGGTACCCGGTTCAGCTTGCTGGCCAGGCCCAGCCAGGCACAGAGGTTGATCAGCCACTTGGAGGGATCCCACTGGTACCAGCGCACGCCGTTGCGGTAGTCCGACTGAAAGATGTGGTGAAAGTTGTGGTAGCCCTCGCCGTAGGTCAGGAAAGCCAGGAAGCCGTTGTCGCGGGCGCTGTTTTCGTCGGTGTAGGGCTGGCTGCCCCAGTAGTGGGCCAGCGAGTTGATGAAGAAGGTCACGTGGTGATTGATCACCAGGCGTGCCACGCCCACCAGCAGCAGGCCGCCGATGATGTCACCGGCCCACCAGCCGACCAGCAGCGGCAGGCCCACATTCATGATCACGGTAAGCAAAACATAGTTGCGGTGCTGCCACATTACGATGGGATCGCGCAGCAGGTCCGGTGCATTGCTGAAATCGTCTTCGTTGGTCGCGTACTCGCGCAGCATCCAGCCCATGTGGGAAAACCACAGGCCGCGACCGGCAGAGTAGGGATCCCGCTCATTGTCGTCCACGTGCCGGTGATGGCGGCGGTGGTCAGAGCCCCAGACCAGGATGCTGTTCTGCAGCGCGCCAGCGCCCCACAGGGCGAAGAATACTTTCAGGATCGGGTGCGCCTGGTAGGCGTTGTGTGACCACAGGCGGTGGTAGCCGGCAGTGATCGACAGGCCATTCAGGTACAGGAACAGCAGCGCCATCCACCACAGGCTGGCGCTGTAGCCATGATAGAAGCCCCACAGGGGTACCAGCACCAGGCCGGCCAGTGGCAGTGCCACGAACAGGACGACGTTGATCGGGGTCAGCGGCGGCTTTTCCGGCGCAGCAGGTGAATTCATGGGTGACGGGGTCTGTTCCATGGACCAGGCATCCTTAGTTTGGCTCGCCCCGGCTCAGGGTCATCTCACCTGTCGTTCATTGCTGCCATGCCAAAAAGCTACTGCAAGGGGGAACGATACGGTGAGTATTGATCTAATGAGCGAGGGAAAGTGGTATAAAAACGACTTCGAATGATACCGCGTATGCACCGGCCGTCGCCACCGGACGGAAACAGGGTGTAATGCGCTCCGAGTTTTCCACCTTTTTATGGCACAGGCCGTATTTTTACAGGGCTCCACCCTTCGCCACGTGGTCAAGATGACCGCGGCGAGCGCCGTGGGCCTGGTCGCCATGTTCACCGTCGACCTGGTGGACATGTACTTCCTGAGCCTGCTGGGCGAACAGGAACTGGCGGCCGCCGTCGGCTACGGCGGCACGCTGCTGTTCTTCCTGACCGCAGTCAGTATTGGCCTGCAGATCAGCATGGGAGCGCTGGTGTCGCGGGCAGAAGGCTCATTCCGCCGCGACCTGGCCGGTCGCTACTGCAGCAATATCCTGGTTTTCAGCGGAGTCGCCGCAGCGACCATTAGCGGCGTCGGCTACCTGTACCTGTCGGAGTTGCTGTCGCTACTGGGCGCCACCGGCAAAACCCACGAGTACGCACTGGCCTACAGTCGCATCATTATTCCCAACACCGTGGTGCTGGCCCTGGCCATGTGTGCCGCCAACGCGGCCCGGGCGCTGGGGGATGCGCGTCGCTCCATGTACTCCACCCTCGGCGGGTCGGCGGTGAACGCCATCCTCGACCCTATACTCATCTTCGGCCTGGGCTGGGGCATCGAGGGCGCCGCTGCCGCCTCGGTGGTGTCGCGCTGGGTCATGATGGCTATTGCCTTCAACGCCATCTTTCGGATTCACCATCTGCCGACTCCCACCCGCTTTTCCTGGCTGCGGGAAGATATGGGCGCCATTATCGGGGTGGCGGGCCCGGCCATGCTCACCAATCTCGCTACCCCGATCGGTGCCAGTTTCGTGCTGCGCACCATGTCCCAGTATGGCGACAGCGCAGTGGCGGGTGCAGCGATCATGGGTCGCATCTGGCCGGTGGCCTTCGCGGCGGTGTTCGCCCTGTCCGGCGCGATCGGGCCAATTATCGGCCAGAATGCCGGCGCCCTGCAGTATGACCGCGTGCGGCGAGCCTTACTGGATGCCCTGCTCTGTAACCTGGTCTACGTGCTGGTAGTCTGGTTGATCCTGTGGTCCTGCCAGGGCCTTATCGTTTCGACTTTCAATGCCAGCGGCGACGCGGAGCGACTGATCCGCTTTGCAGTGACCTGGCTGGTGGGGGCCTACATCTTCAGCGGCATGCTGTTTGTTGCTAACGCCAGCTTCAACAACCTGCACAAGGCCCACCTGGCGACCCTGTTCAACTTCGGCCGCGCGCTGCTGGGTACGATTCCCTTTGTGACCCTGGGCTCGCTATGGTTCGGCGCCCCTGGAGTCATGGCGGGTGAAGCGGCGGGAGCGGTGGTGTTCGGCAGCCTCGCCTTCGCCGCGGTGCTCTGGCAGGTGCGTGAGCTGGGCCGGCGACACGAGGGCAGCGCGAAACAGGTACGGGGCGAGCTGCTACACTGAGCGCCTCACAGGAGGTGCTCCATGAACCGAATCTGCATCGTACTGGCACTGCTGCTGGTCTCTTTTAATGTCTACAGCGAGTCGCCGGAACTCCCCGAGATGCTCCAGGGCCTCGGCCTGCGGGAACACCGCGTGGCCAGCCGTGACCTGCCGGGCTGGAAGCCGCCCACCCGCGTGGTGGTGCGCAACGTGTTCGACGAGGATGCGGCCGCGGCCCTCAAGGTGGTGGCGCCGGGGGTGGATATCGTCGGGGTGAGTACGCTCGAGGAGGCTCGCGCCGCCATACCGGGCGCGCAGGTTTTGATCGGTTACTGTGACCAGGGCGTGTTCGATGCGGCGAACGCCTTGCACTGGGTGCAGGTCTACTTTGCCGGTGTCGAGAACTGCGTGGGGCTGCCGGCCTTTACAGACGACAAGCTGCTGCTTACCAACGGCCAGCGCCTCGGCAGCCCGACCCTGGCAGACCACACCATTGCCCTGATGATGGCCCAGACCCGCGGCCTGGCGACGTATATCGCTTCCCAGCAGCGCGGGCAGTGGGAGCCCAACTGGGACCAGCCACCACCGCCGTTTGGCGAGGTGGCGGGCCAGACCATGCTGGTAGTGGGCCTGGGTGGTATCGGCACCCAGGTCGCCAGGCGCGCCCACGGGCTGGGCATGCGGGTGATCGCCACCCGTAACAGCCGCCGGGAAGGCCCTGACTTCGTTGACTACGTGGGGCTGGCCGACGAGGTATGGACCCTGGCCAGGCAGGCGGACGTGGTGGTAAACGCGGCGCCGCTGACCGACAGCACCCGCGGCCTGTTCGATACGAAGTTCTTTAAGGCTATGAAGCCCACGGCTTATTTCATCAGCGTTGGCCGCGGCAAGAGCACGGTCACCGCCGACCTGATCAAGGCGCTGGAGAGCGGCCAGATCGCCGGGGCTGCCCTCGATGTGACCGACCCGGAGCCGCTGCCGGCAGGCCACCCGCTGTGGACGGCACCCAACCTGATTATCACCCCGCACGTGGCTGGCCGGTCTAGCGAGGGGCTGGCGCGCATCCGCGCACTGGTGGCAGAAAACCTGCGGCGCTATGTCGCGGGTGAGCCGCTGCTTTCGACGGTCAATGTAAAAAAAGGGTACTGAAACAGCTGAGCTGCTAGAGCTTCTCGAGACTGCTAGAGCTTCTCGAGACTGCTAGAGCTTTTCTAAATAGGAGCTGTATTCCAACTCGCTGATGCGGGCGCGGAACTCCGCGTTCTCCTGGGCCTTGCTCAGGGAGTAGATGCGCTGCAACTCCTTGCCCAGGTTGCGGGCGATGAAGTCTGAATCCTGGAACAGCTGGATGGCCTCGGGCAGGTACAGCGGCAGCAGCTCGCTGGCCTGTTCGTAGCCGTCACCCTGTATCGGCTCCCCCGGGTCAGACTGCTGGGCAATACCCTCGATAATGCCCGACAGCAGTGCCGCGTAGACCAGGTAGGGGTTGGCGTCGGCGCCTGCGACCCTCAGTTCCAGGCGGCGGGCGCTGGATTTGCCGGCGGGGATGCGCACCGACACCGTGCGGTTGTCATAGCCCCAGCACGGCGAGGTAGGGGCGTGTGCGCCGGGCTGGAAGCGGCGGTAGGAGTTGAAGTTGGGGGCATAGATCGCCATTGACTCGCCCATGTACTGCATGCAGCCGGCCACTGCATGGCGCATCAACTCGGTGCCGCGATCGGTGCCGTCGTCGAAGATGTTGCGGTCCTGTTCATCGAGTACGCTGCAGTGCACGTGCATGCCGTTGCCCGCCTCATTCTCGAAGGGTTTGGCCATAAAGCTGGCAATCATGCCGTGGCGGGCCGCCACGCCCTTCACCAGGCGCTTGATCATCTGGATCTGGTCCGCAGCCAGCACCGGGTTGTCGATGTGTTGCATGTTGATTTCGTACTGGGACGGCGCTGATTCCTTGACGATGCCATCGAAGGGAATGTGCTGGATTTCGCAGGCCTCGCGAATTTCCTTGAGCATGAGGGCATTGTTCTGCAGTACGTCAACGCCGTAGGTGTTGCCGCCGATAGGCTCATGCCCCGCCGGCACGGGGCAGCTGTGGCGGATGCCGCGGCGGTCGTAGTGCACCAGGCTGAATTCCAGCTCGGCGGCCACTACCGGGCGCCAGCCAGCGTTGTGGAAACGGCCCAGTACCTGCTTGAGAACATTGCGCGGATCGCCGAGATAGGGGTCGCCGTCGGCGTTGTAGAGCGACAGCATCACCTGTCCGTAGCTGTCATCGCTGGCCCAGGGGGTCGGCAGCAGGCTGCCCTCGATGGGCCTGCAGACGCCGTCCGCATCCCCCGATTCGAATACCAGCTCCTCGACGTCCCGACCCCAGATATCAAGGCTCAGGGCAGTCATCGGCAGCTTGAACTCTCCCTGGAAAACCTTCTCGAGCTTGTGGCGTGGCAGCCACTTCCCGCGCATCACACCGTTGCAATCCGGCAGCAGTGCTTCGATGGTGGTGATATCGGGGTAAGTGCGAAGAAACCAGTCTGCTTCAACAGACATTTAGCGCACGCACGTTCACCAGCAATCCCCAATCATTCGTGGAGCGCCAGACACTTGCAATAACCCACACGGGTTAGCCTCCCCGGCCCCGGGCGGTGGAGGGAGTCATCATCACTTCCAGCGGGTCGCCAACCCCCGCTTCGCCCAGGTAGGGCAGGGTGGCGATGAACAGCGAGAACAGGTCGGCCTGGGAGCTCACGTCCAGCTTGCGGTAGATGCTCTTGCGATGGCGGCGCAGGGTCTCCAGGGCAATGCTGAGCTTTTCCGCCGAGGCGTGGCTGGAGTAACCCCGCAGCATCAGTTCCAGTACCCCCTTTTCGCGGGGTGACAGCACCGAGGCGCCGAACATGCGAAAGGCATGGTCGATAGCTTCGGAGATATCCGGGCCCAGCAGGTAGCGCTGTGTGAAGTCGGAGACCTGGCTGTGGCTGCGCAGCAGTGCCGAGACCGGTGCCGACAGGGCCTTGAGGAACTCGTGTTCCTCGTCGGTGAAGCGACCGCGACCGTTCTTGCGCATCAGGCTGATGTTGATGACGCCGCCGTCCACCAGCCGTGCCAGGAAGATCACCTCGTCCTCGGTGGCAGTTTCCCGGTAGTAATTGGTGTAGTAGTTGCTGGATTCCAGGTCGCCTTCGTACAGCTCGTGGAGCCGGTAGAAGCGTCCCCGGGGCTGCCCCATCGAAAGCTGGTAGAACGGGTCGTCCTGGAAAGGGCCTTCCAGGTACAGGTCGATCTGCGAGGCTACCGCATTGTCAGGGATCTCGTGATAGATGCACTGGGGCGGCAACTCGGTGTGATAGAGCCAGACCTGGGGGTAGTCGACGCCCACCTCCCGGGTGATGGCCTTGATGATCGAGGGGAAGAATCTCTCCGACCCCAGCTCGGCTATGGCAACCGAGAGATCCCGGTTCCACCTCGCCAACGCATCACTACTTGCCATTCCCTGAACTCACCTCCACCAATAATCGGTTACAGACCAGGCATTCCGCACTCCAATGGTGACAGTGCACCTCCACCGCCTCAAGTCGCGCCGCCCCGCCTTCGTAGTGAACACGCCGGCCGTGACCAGGACTTACACAAGTGACCGGCAACAGGCCAGGTGTTCCGCGCTCCAGAGGTAGTGGTGCACCTCTACCACTTGGCGTGGCGCCCGGCCCAGAGCGGTCTTATAAACAGCTACCTAATATGCGTTAATAGCTGGCATCTGATGCCTGTGGCACAATCATGTGCAAGCCGGCAACGGCTTGTCAATTTTGTGAGGCACCCCATGACCAGCATCATCCCGGAACGGGCTCGCCAGGACTGGCAGGCCCTCGACAGCAGTCACTACCTGCACCCGTTTACCGACTTCAAGGAGTTGGCAGCCCAGGGCAGCCGCATCATCACCCGTGCGGAGGGCCCCTATATATACGACGACGAGGGCCGGGAGATACTGGATGGCATGTCGGGCCTGTGGTGCGTGAGCCTGGGCTATGGCCAGCACAGTATTGCCGAGGCGGTGCATCGCCAGCTCAAGGAACTGCCCTACTACAACAGCTTCTTCCAGTGTGCACACCCGCCGGTGATCGAGCTGGCGCGGCGCCTGAGCGAGGTAACGCCGGAGCACATCAACAACTTTTTCTTTACCGCCAGCGGCTCCGAGGCCAATGACACCCAGCTGCGCATCGTGCGCCGCTACTGGGACCTGCTGAAAAAGCCCTCCAAGCGCTTCGTCATCAGCCGCAAGAACGGTTACCACGGCTCTACCATTGCCGGCGCCAGCCTGGGCGGCATGGGCTACATGCACAAGCAGTTTGAAACCCTCAGTTACGTTACCCACGTCGAGCAGCCCTACTGGTTTGGCGAGGGTGGCGACCTGGAACCGGAGGAATTCGGTCGCCAGGCGGCGGCCAGCCTCGAGCAGCGTATCCAGGAGCTCGGAGCCGACAATGTTGCGGCCTTCATTGCCGAACCGGTGCAGGGCGCCGGTGGCGTGATCGTGCCGCCGGACAGCTACTGGCCGGAAGTGCGCCGTATCTGCCAGGAGCACGACATCCTGATAATTGCAGACGAGGTGATCTGTGGCTTTGGGCGTCTTGGCGAGTGGTTCGGTTGCGACCATTACCAGATCCCGGCTGACCTGATGACCTTTGCCAAGGCGGTGACCAACGGTTACCAGCCGCTGGGCGGCGTGATGGTGGGCGACCGGGTAGCCGATGTCATCAAGTCAGACGGCGGCGAGTTTGCCCACGGCTACACCTACTCCGGCCACCCGGCGGCCTGTGCCGCAGCGTTGGCGACCCTGGATCTGCTCGAAGAGCAGGACGTGGTGCGCACGGTGCGGGACGACAAGGCGCCCTACCTGCAGCAGCGCTGGGCGGAAATGGCTGACCACCCGCTGGTGGGCGAGGCCCGCGGCGTCGGCTTCGTCGGCGCCATGGAGTTGGTGGCCGATAAGGAGACCCGGGCGCGCTTCGACAAGGACGGCAGCACGGGCTCCCTGTGCCGCAACATGTCTGTGGAGTGTGGGCTGGTAATGCGCGCAGTCGGCGACACGATGATCATTGCGCCGCCGTTGACCATGTCCCACGAGCAGATCGACCAGCTGATCGAGCGCGCGCGTATGGCGCTGGACAAAACCCAGGCCGCCCTGGGGCGCTGAGTTGCCGGACACCGCCAAGCTGCGGCAGGTCAATGTGACCTACGTGAGGTCCGAGGACCGCCTGTTGCTCAAGGTGGCCACAGCCGACAACAAGGAATACCGGGCCTGGTGTACCCGGCACTTTACCGGCGTGCTGCTGGAGCAGCTTGAGAAGTTGTTCGAGACTGAGGTTGACGAGCGCCAGGTGGTACCCGAGGAGACCCGCAAGGAAGTCGTGCGCATGAAACACGGCGGCGAGGTGTCCGAGGCCTCATTCAAACAACCCTACGAGGCCGAGCCCGAGTCCTTTCCGCTAGGGGAAGAGGGCGTGCTGCTGACAACCCTGCGCTACAACACCCTCGAAAGCGGTGTGGTCACCATGAATCTCAGCGGCAGTGAAGGCAAGGGCCTGACGCTCAACCTCAACCACAAGCTTCGCCACCAGGTGTATGAACTGTTTCGGCGCGCCAGCGATCGGGCCAGGTGGTTTGAGGCGACGCCGGGTGGCCCTGGCACGTCTGCTGACGCCCCCGTGGTCCACTAATCCAGCCCAATTGCCGCTGTGCGGGCCCTGGACAGGGCGCATTCTTGAGGCACCGGGGAGCGCTTCGTATATTGGCAGTCCCAGCCAGCGGGGTTCGCCATGATCACCAGATTCGACGACTACTGTATCCACCAGACCGCGGCGCCGGTGGCCAGGCCCGCCCAGAGCGATCGCAATTTCTATGATCGCTACTGGATGAACGGCATTGATCCTGACGGCGGCTATATCTTCGAAGCGGGCCTCGGCTTGTACCCCAACCGGCGCGTCATGGACGCCCATTTCAGCATTGCCGACGCCACCCACCAGTATGCCTTTCACAGCTCCCGGCGCGCGCCGCAGGAGCGCGGCGAGACCGTGGTCGGCCCGCTCTCTATAGAAATCCTCGAACCCATGCGCAAGCTGCGCCTGTCGCTGGCAGCCAATGACACCGGAATCGAGTGCGACCTGGTGTTCACTGCCGCCAGCATTCCCCACGAGGAGCCTGAGAGCGTGATGTATGACGACGGTCACCTGATCCTGCACAGTTCCCGTTTTACCCAGATGGGCTACTGGGAAGGCTACTTCAGTGTCGATGGCAAGCGGGTCGAGGTTTCGCGTGCGGTGGGTACTCGCGACAAATCCTGGGGCATACGGCCAGTGGGTGAACCCCAGGGCGGCGCGCCCGGGCTGCTCAACAAGGAGCCCGGTGTCTACTGGTGCTGGAACCCGATCAACTTCGGCGATGTCTGCACCCAGATGGGTACCTTCGAAGACCGCGATGGCCACCCCACCCAGGTCAGCGCCGACCTGCTACCGCTCTACGACGACCCGACTCACATTCCAGCTGGCGATGACCCCGGGCATGTGCCGATGGTAGAAGTCTCGCATCGTATCCAGTGGCAACCTGGCACCCGCCGGCCGCAGTCCGCGCAGCTGTTGCTGGCGGATCGCCATGGCCGGCGCTACGACGTCGAGATGGAGGTGGGCCTGCGCTTCCAGGTGCTGGGCCTGGGCTATAACCACCCGACCTGGGGCCACGCCGTGTGGCAGGGCGAACTGGAGATGGCGCGCGAGGACTGGGTGCTGTCGGAGCTCGATCCGTTGGGCTTTGAGTTCCTGCATGTTCACCACGTGGTGCACGCGCGCATGGGCGAGCGTACCGGCATAGGCACGCTCGAGAATATCGCCATCGGCCGTCATGATCCCTCCGGATTCAAGGACCTGTTTGATGGCGCGCCGGCAGCGGAGTAAGGTAGGGGTTTGAAGCAATCCCCCATTTGTAACCCCGAGCGAGAGTGCGCGTGAGCAAGGAACAGGTATACCAGGACCTATCGAGCCTGCTGAACGAAATTGACAGCCTGCCACTGGAGGAGGCTGAGCGCCGGCGCCTGCACGGCCTGGTCAGTGACATCGAGCAGCACCTCGACACGGATACCGAAGGCGAAGCCAGCGGCGAGCTGGATATCGGGGATACGGTCGATGAAATGGTGACCCGGCTCGAAGCCGATCACCCGGCCTTCACGGGCATCCTGCGACGCATCATGAATACCCTCAGCAGCATGGGTGTCTAGCTAGACGCTGACTTTATCCTTTACCGCGCTGAAGATGGCGTTGGTAATGCCCTGAACGCCGCGCAGGTCTTCCACTGCGTTAAAGGGCCGGGCGGCGATAATGTGTTCGGCGGTGACGGCACCGATGCGTGGCAGGGACTGCAGCCTGGCCTTGCTGGCGCTGTTGAGGTTGACCGTTGAGGCTTCCTCCGCCGCGGATGTGCCCAGCACGTCGCGACTGCCCATGGCCTGCTCGATGCGCGACACCAGCTGGTTGAGCGTGGTCTTCAGGCTGCGAGCCCGGTCATTGCTTTCGGTCAGGTCCTGGTGAATGGTCCACAGCAACCAGGCGATAAACAGTAGCAGCAGGCTATTGAAGTCCATGGCGTTTTCTCCCCTTGGAAGGCTCCCGGAAAGGTGCCTCCTCTAAATGCATCCCGGCGGTTTTTGTCGTGCTCGCCGTAGTTTATGAAACGGTTTATGAAACGGTTGATGAAAGCACAGCCGGATGCTATTGCCAATCCAGCGGTGCGGTGCGCCAGTGTCGACGCCAGGCATTTTCCACCTTGTCGGTATACACGCGACTGCCGGCGCTGCCGTTGTAGCGCGCCAGCGCAGTCGCGAGGCGACCGTTCTCCTGGCGCAGGTAGAACTCCAGGATGCGACAGCCATAGGACAGGTTGGTATGCATATCGGTGAGGTTGTCAGCCGGTCGGCCGATCTCGTCCTTCCAGAAGGGCATCACCTGCATCAGTCCCTGGGCGCCCACTCTTGAGATTGCGAAGCGATCAAAGTGGCTCTCGACCTGGATGACGGCGAGCACCAGCTCCGGCGGCAGTTCGCTCTGGCGCGCGTAGAAGTGCACGGTTTCCAGCAGGGTGAGACGAGCGTCGGCGTCGGCGACGAAGGGCGTGAGCCGGGCCGACATATCCACCAGCCAGACTTCGGCATCGTAGCGGTCTTCGAAGCTGCTGGCGCGGTTTATGGTGGCGTCCAGGAACTGTCGCAGCGCCTCGCGATCGCCGTCCTCGGCTGCATTGGCGACGGCAGTGCCGGCGCACAGGCATAGCAGCAGGGCAGCGAGGCGCGTGCCCACGTTAGTTCCCCAGGGTTTCCAGCAGGAAGGCAAGGCACTCCTCCTGCGGTATTAGTTGCGGGTCGCTGGCTGTGCGGCTTTTGTACTCGAGGTTGCCCTCTGCCAGGGCGCGGTCGCCCACCACCACCCGGTGCGGAATGCCGATCAGCTCCATGTCGGCAAATTTCACACCGGGTCGTTCATTGCGGTCATCCAGCAGTACCTCGACGCCGGCCTCAGCCAGCGCCTGGTAGAGCGCCAGCGCGCAGTCGGCGACGGCCTCGGATTTGTGCATGTTGAGCGGCACAATGGCCACCTGGAAGGGCGCCATGGCCTCGGGCCAGATGATGCCCTGTTCGTCGTGGTTCTGCTCGATGGCGGCCGCCACAATGCGGGTGACACCGATACCGTAGCAGCCCATGGTCATGACCTGGCTCTTGCCGTTTTCGTCCAGTACCTGGGCATTCATCGCGGCGCTGTACTTGGTGCCGAGTTGGAAGATATGCCCGACCTCGATACCGCGCTTGATCACCAGGCTGCCCTGGCCGTCGGGGCTGGGATCGCCCTCGACCACTTCGCGAAGGTCTTCGACACGGCTTGCGCTGACATCGCGGTCCCAGTTTACGCCGGTGAGGTGGAAACCGTCGCGGTTGGCGCCACAGCAAAAATCCGCAGCGTGGGCGGCAGCCCGGTCTACCAGCACCGGAATCTCCAGGCCAACAGGTCCGATAGAGCCGACGCCACAGCCGATGGCTGACTTGATTGCCACCTCATCCGCAAACTGCAGGGGGCTGGCAACACCCTCCAGCTTTTCGGCCTTGATGCTGTTCAACTGGTGGTCGCCGCGCAGTACCAGGGCGACCAGCGGTGCCTCTTCGTTGCTGCCTGCCACAATCAGCGTCTTCAGGGCGCGGTCGGTAGGCAGGTCCAGGAAGGCGCAGACGTCCTCAATCGTGTGCTGGTCAGGTGTGGCCACTTCGTTGCGCGCTTCCGTGGGAGCAGGGCGCTCTCCGGCCGGCGCCAGCGCCTCGGCCATTTCCACATTGGCGGCGTAGTCGCTGCTGTCGCTGAAGGCGATTGCATCCTCGCCGGAGTTGGCCAGTACGTGAAACTCGTGGGACGTGCTACCACCGATGGAGCCGGTGTCGGCGATCACCGGGCGAAAATCCAGGCCCAGGCGCGTGAAGATCGTCGTGTAGGCCGCGTGCATCGCGTCGTAGGTTTCCTGCAGGGAATCCTGGTCCAGATGGAAGGAGTAGCCGTCTTTCATGAGGAACTCACGCGAGCGCATGATGCCGAAGCGCGGACGGATTTCATCGCGAAACTTGGTTTGTATCTGGTAGAAGTTAGCGGGCAGCTGTTTGTAGCTTTTGATCTCGTTGCGCACCATTTCCGTGATGACTTCCTCGTGGGTGGGGCCCAGGCAGAAGTCGCGCTCGTGGCGGTCAGCCAGGCGCAGCAGTTCCGGTCCGTACTGCTCCCAGCGCCCGGACTCTTCCCACAGCTCCGCGGGCTGTACCACCGGCATGCTGACTTCCTGTGCACCAGATCGGTTCATTTCCTCGCGCACGATGGCCTCGACCTTGCGCAGCACGCGCAAGCCGGTCGGCAGCCATGTATACAAGCCCGCAGCGAGCTTGCGTATCAACCCGGCACGCAGCATGAGTTGGTGGCTGATGACTTCGGCGTCAGAGGGTGTTTCTTTCACCGTCGCCAGGAGGAAGCTGCTTGCGCGCATCGAGATGTGTCCGGAAAGTGTTGGGAAAGCAATTTTACGACTGTTCGAAAAATGCTGTCGAGATCAGGGTCGCATTCCCACGCATGTGCGTCAAAACACAAATAAACAAGGGATTTTCTGGCGCAAGCCTTGTATTAGCTGGGGCCTTGCTTTATACATTGCCCAAGCGTTACCGGCGAGGTTCGCTGTACTCTCACTCGACTATTCACTTGATTGTTCTGCACCAGACAGGAAGGGAAAAAATAACATGGCTACAAGAAAAGCGGCGGCGAAGAAAAAGGCTCCGGCGAAGAAGGCACCTGCCAAGAAGAAGGTAGCGGCCAAGAAGGCACCGGCCAAGAAGAAGGCAGCGGCAAAAGCTCCGGCTAAAGCTGCACCGGCCCTCAAGGCCAAAATGACCAAGAGCCAGATCGTTGGCTCCATCGCCGACAGCACCGGCCTCAACAAGAAGCAGGTAGGTGCGGTCATGGACGAGCTGGAGACCCTCATCGAGCGCAGCATCAAGAAGCGCGCTATTGGTGAGTTCACCCTGCCCGGCCTGATGAAGATCACCACCGTCAAGAAGCCGGCTCGCAAGGCGCGCAAGGGCATCAACCCTTTCACCGGGGAAGAGACGGTCTTCAAGGCGAAGCCTGCCAGCGTTGCTGTGAAGGTGCGCCCCCTGAAGAAAATGAAGGAATTCGCCGACTCCTGATCGCGCGCCTGATCGCGCGATAGTGGCTGCCGCCCCCCGGGGGCGGCAGATCCAAACCGCCCCGGCTCAGCGCGGGGGCACAGCATTCTCTCCATCTCGAATTTCTGCCCCGTCTACCAGGCTGACAGGGTGCTACCTGCCCGACGCGAATTGCGTTAAAATCCGCGGCCGTTCCGAACCCGGTATACCTACATTGATCGCAGGAGCTCCAAGGGCTCATGCACCGGGTTCGATTCAGACAGAAAGCGACGGTCAGCAAACCATGCCGATTTACGAATACCAGTGCCAGGCCTGCCAGCACCAGCTGGAAGCCCTGCAGAAACTCAGCGACGACCCGCTGGTCGACTGCCCCGAGTGTGGGGCGCCCAGCCTGCGCAAGAAAGTCTCGGCGGCGGCCTTCCGACTGAAGGGCGGTGGCTGGTACGAGACTGATTTCAAGACCGGTGGCAAGAAGAACCTTGCCGGTGGCGATGCCGATAAAGGCAAGACCGGCAGCGATGCGGGCAAGGGCGACAGCAACAGCAAACCCGCTGCAGCCTCCTCCACGCCCGGCAATTCCAGCGCCGCAGGCTGATCCGCCGGCGGCTATACCAGATACCAGCTGCATACCCCGTAGAACCCAATCACAGGAACCCCTACATGCGCACTCACTATTGTGGCGACTTGACCACGGAAAACATCGACCAGACCGTTACCTTGTGCGGCTGGGTTGACCGTCGTCGAGACCACGGTGGGGTGATATTCCTCGATCTGCGCGACCGCGCCGGCATCGTGCAGGTGGTCTTCGACCCCGATACTGAAGAGCACTTCGAGCGTGCCGACCGGGTGCGCAGTGAATACGTGCTGCGCGTCACCGGCCGGGTGCGGGCCCGCGGTGAGGGTACCGTGAACCCGAACATGAAAACCGGTGAAATCGAGGTGCTGGGCAAGGAGCTGGAGCTGCTGAGCAGCGCGGAAACGCCGCCATTCCAGCTCGATGAGTACACCGACGTCGGCGAAGACGTGCGCCTGAAGTTCCGCTACATGGACCTGCGCCGCCACGAGATGCAGGAGCGTTTCCTGGCGCGTTCGCGCATCACCCTGGCGGTGCGCAGCTTCCTGGATCGCGAGGGCTTCCTCGACATGGAAACCCCGATCCTGACCCGGGCTACCCCAGAGGGGGCCCGCGACTACCTGGTGCCGAGCCGTACCCACCCCGGCCAGTTCTTTGCGCTGCCCCAGTCGCCGCAGTTGTTCAAGCAGCTGCTGATGATTTCCGGTTTCGACCGCTACTACCAGATCGCCAAGTGCTTCCGCGACGAAGACCTGCGCGCCGATCGCCAGCCCGAGTTCACCCAGATCGATATCGAGGCCTCATTCGTCGACGAGGACACGATCATGGACGTGGCCGAACGCATGGTGCGCGAGGTGTTCCAGGATGTGCTCGACATCGAGCTGCCGGCGTTCCCGCACATGAGCTGGCACGAAGCCATGGAGCGCTTCGGTTCCGACAAGCCCGACCTGCGCATCCCGCTGGAGCTGGTGAGCATCGACGACCTGATGGAGCAGGTGGAGTTCAAGGTCTTCCACGGCCCGGCGGTGGACCCGGAAGGCCGCGTGGTTGCCCTGCGCGTCCCGGGCGGCTCCAGCATCAGCCGCAAGGAAATCGACGACTACACCAGTTATATCGCCAACTACGGCGCCCGCGGCCTGGCCTGGATCAAGGTCAACGACATCGACGCCGGTGTCGAGGGCCTGCAATCGCCGATCCTCAAGTTCATGCCGGAGGAAATTGTCGCCCAGCTGATGGAGCGTCTGGCTGCCGAGAACGGCGACATCATTTTCTTCGGCGCCGACAAAACCATGGTGGTCAACGAGTCCATCGGCGCCCTGCGGGTGAAGCTGGGCCATGACCTGGACATGATCGAACCGGGCTGGGCGCCCCTGTGGGTGGTGGACTTCCCGATGTTCGAGAAAACCGACAGCGGCCTCTCGCCCCTGCACCACCCGTTTACGGCGCCGAGCTGCGACGTGGAAACCCTGCGCGCCGACCCGGCCGCGGCACTGTCGCGTGCCTACGACCTTGTGCTCAATGGCACCGAGCTGGGCGGCGGCTCCATCCGTATCCACGATCGCGAGATGCAGGCCTCGGTGCTGGACATACTCGGTATTGGCGCAGAGGAGGCCGAGGAGAAATTCGGCTTCCTGCTGGACGCGCTCAAGTACGGCGCACCGCCCCACGGCGGTATCGCTTTTGGCCTCGACCGCATGGTGATGCTGATGACCGATTCGAAATCGATTCGCGACGTGATCGCCTTCCCCAAGACCCAGACCGCCCACTGTGTGATGACCGACGCACCCGGCGATGTCGACGCGCACCAGCTGCGTGAGCTCAACCTGAGGTTGCGCGAGACCAGGAAGGAGGGCTGAGCATGGCCGGACACAGTAAATGGGCCAACATCAAGCACCGCAAGGCGGCCCAGGATGCCAAGCGCGGCAAGATGTTTACCAAGCTGATCCGTGAGCTGGTGGTGGCGGCCAAGCAGGGCGGCCCCGAGCCGGCCGACAATCCGCGGCTGCGGGCCGCGGTGGACAAGGCGCTGGGTTCCAATATGACCCGCGACACCATCGACCGCGCCATCGCCCGCGGCGCCGGCACCAATGATGCCGACGACATGGAAGAGCTCACCTACGAGGGCTACGCCCCCGGCGGTGTGGCGGTGCTGGTTGAGGCGATGACCGACAACCGCAATCGCACCGTGGCAGAAGTGCGCCACGCCTTCTCCAAGCGCGGCGGCAACCTGGGCACCGACGGCTCGGTGGCTTACCTGTTCGAGCGCAAGGGCCAGATCTACTACCCCACGGGCACCGACGAGGAGCAGCTCATGGAAGTGGCGCTGGACGCCGGTGCCGAAGACATCCAGTCCAACGACGACGGCAGCTTCGAGGTCATCACCCCCTGGGAGGATTTCGGCGCTGTGAAGCAGTCCCTGGAAGAGGCCGGCCTTGCCCCGGAAGGCGGAGAGGTGACCATGATTGCCTCGACCACCGTGGAGCTCGATGCCGGCAGCGCCGAGAGCATCATGGGCCTGGTCGATGCGCTGGAAGATCTCGATGACGTCCAGAACGTCTATACCAACGCCGATATTCCCGACGAGGTTCTCGCCAGCCTGGGCGGACAGCGCTGCTGTGCGTGGCCCTACTGGCAGCTGGCTCTGTTATAAAAGATTCGGCCGCGGAAAGACTATGGCGCTGATACTGGGAATAGATCCCGGCTCCCAGAAGACTGGCTTTGGCATCATTGCCCATCAGTCCGGTCGCAGCGAGTATGTCACCAGCGGCGTCATCCGCCTGCCGCGGGTGAGCCTGCCGGAGCGTCTCAAGATCATCTACGACAGCGTCGATGAAATCGTTACCACGCACTGCCCCCAGGAGCTCGCCATCGAAGAGGTATTCCTTGCCCGGGACGCCAAGGCCGCCATCAAGCTGGGCCAGGCCCGGGGAGCGGCCATAGTCGCCTGCGTCAACCAGGGCATGCCGGTCTACGAATACGCCGCCAAATCGATCAAGCAGGCGGTGGTGGGCACCGGCAGTGCCGAGAAGGCCCAGGTGCAGCACATGGTCAAGAGCCTGCTACGCCTGCCGGCGGCGCCCAAGGAGGATGCCGCGGACGCCCTGGCGGCGGCCCTGTGCCATGCCCATACCCAACAATTCTTGGTGCGCCAGGCCCGCAGCCGTCGCAGGTGACATGGCACGGCCGGCCAGGCGTGACCCGACCGGCATGGCGTCGCGCCGCATGCTTGCAGTACCATTGGGCATCTTCAAGGGACCATTTACATGATCGGTCGCATTCGCGGACGGCTGCTGGAAATCCAGCCACCTGACATTCTTCTCGACGTCGGCGGCCTCGGCTACGAGGTCCAGGTTCCCATGACCACGCTTTACGAGCTCCCCGAGCCCGGAACCGAGATCACCCTGTTCACGCATTTCGTGGTGCGCGAGGACGCTCAGCTACTGTACGGCTTCGTCAGCGATCGTGAACGCGGCCTGTTCCGCCACCTGATCAAGGTCAACGGGGTGGGGCCCAAGCTGGGCCTGGCCATCCTCTCAGGCATGGACGCCGACTCCTTCGTGCGCGCCGTGCAGCGCGACGACACCAGCACCCTGGTGCAGCTGCCGGGTGTCGGCAAGAAGACCGCCGAGCGCCTGCTGGTTGAGATGCGCGACAAGCTGGCCGACTGGCTGCTGGAACTGGAGCAGATTACGCCGGCCACGCCTGAGTCCCGGGATATCCAGGCCGAGGCGGAATCCGCCCTGGTGGCGCTGGGCTACAAGCCCGCCGAGGCCAACAAGGCAGTCACCGCCGCCAATGACGGCAGCATTGAGCGCAGTGAGGACCTGATTCGCCGTGCCCTGCAATCCATGGTGGGCTCGAAATGATTGAAACTGATCGCCTGGTCGCACCGGAGGATCCGGGTGGACGCGAGGACGTCATCGATCGCGCCATTCGCCCGCGGTCGCTGTCCGAGTACGTGGGCCAGCCCGGCGTGCGCGAGCAGATGCAGATTTTCATCGACGCCGCCCGGGCCCGCTCCGAGGCCCTCGACCATACCCTGATATTCGGGCCCCCGGGGCTGGGCAAGACCACCCTCGCGCACATCATCGCCAACGAGATGGGAGTGGACCTGAAGAGCACCTCGGGCCCGGTCCTGGAGAAGGCGGGCGATATCGCTGCGCTGATGACCAATCTCGAGCCCGGTGATGTGCTGTTTAACGACGAGATCCACCGCCTGTCGCCCTACGTGGAAGAGATACTTTACCCGGCGATGGAGGACTACCAGCTCGATATCATGATCGGCGAAGGTCCGGCGGCGCGTTCCATCAAGCTGGATATCCCGCCGTTTACGCTGGTGGGTGCGACCACCCGCGCCGGGCTGCTGACCTCGCCGTTACGCGACCGCTTCGGCATCGTCCAGCGGCTGGAGTTCTACTCGGTACCGGACCTGGGCAACATCGTGCAACGCTCCGGCGACATCATGGGCGTGCGAGTCGAGGAAGAGGGTGCCAACGAGATTGCCAGGCGGTCCCGCGGCACCCCGCGTATTGCCAACCGGCTGCTGCGTCGGGTGCGCGACTATGCGGAAGTGAAGGCCAGCGGCCTTATCGATGGCGCCGTGGCGTCTGCTGCGCTGGATATGCTGGATGTCGACCAGGTTGGATTCGACAATCTCGACCGCCGCCTGCTGCAGCTTCTGATCGAGAAGTTCGACGGTGGCCCGGCGGGAGTAGAAAGCCTGGCGGCGGCGCTGTCCGAGGAGCGCGGTACTATCGAGGACGTTATCGAGCCCTACCTGCTGCAGCAGGGCTACCTGATGCGCACCGCGCGCGGCCGCATGGCCACCCGCATTGCCTGGCAGCACTTCGGCCTGGCGCCACCGGT
>JAAUXY010001138.1_pt1 | contig 19643 bp, 21 predicted proteins | sample 7278121 | NCBI WGS metagenome assembly JAAUXY01 (sample SAMN14350117, study PRJNA611818) | marine sediment metagenome | isolation source: surface marine sediment (1.8m) | place: French Polynesia: Moorea | collected 2018-08 | reverse complement strand
TTATCGATGACTCTGCTTCGTATTCGACGCCGTCGATGCCGGTATAGGCCCCGCCACCGACGTTGGTCGCCCAGATGTAGGTCGATTCGTCCTTGCTCTCCTCGGCTGGCGCCGTCGATGCGGGCGTCTTCGTATCGTCGCCACAGCCGGCCAGCAGGAACAGCATGGGGAAGAAGGTCTTATAGGTCATGTTGTGCTCCTTCAACGAGCTTCTGTTGCAACGGCTCGGTTTATTCACAGCGAGGATCAACTGCTACCGGTTGGTCCGCGCCGGCTGCCCATATTACCGCGCATTGCCGCTGGCCGGGACGCGGCGTTGCGTCGGGAGACTGGCGTTACTTCCGGTCCGCACTATCGAAGGCACGGACCGTCCGCCGGCTGCGCTACTTCCATGCCGCACTATCGGAGGCACGGACCGTCCGCCGGCTGCGCTACTTCCATGCCGCACTATCGAATGCACGAACCGTTAGACTGCTGCGCTACTTCCATGCTGCTCTATCGAAGGCACGGACTCTTGTCATTCCGCTTTATTTCCATGCCGCCCGATCGAACACCTTGACGGCCTCGGCCTGGTGCACGCCGAGCTGTCCGGCATTCAGCGAGTCCGCCTCGAACGCGCCGAGCGACTGCAGCGCATCCGAGCCCGCCAGGCCGGCGACGGCCGGGTACTCGTGATTACCGTTGGCGAAATATCGCTGGGCTGAGTCACTCGTCAGGTATTCGAGAAAGCGAATGGCGTTCTCGCGGTTCGGCGCCGTCCTGATGAGGCCGGCGCCGCTGATGTTCACATGGGTGCCGGTCGTTTCCTGGTTCGGGAAGATCACACCGATGTTGTCAACGACCGCGTTGTCTTCGGGATTGTCGGACGCTTTCAGGCGGGCGATATAGTAAGTATTGGCGACCCCGATCTGGCACTCGCCGCTGGCGACGGCGCGGACCTGGCCGGTGTCGTTACTCTGTGGCTCCCTGGCGAAGTTTGCGACGACGCCTCGTGCCCATTCCTCGGCCGCCTCGCTGCCGTAGCGTGACACGATGCTCGCCAGCAGCGAGATGTTGTAGATGTTGCTCGACGAGCGAATACACACTTTGCCGGCAAACGCGGAATCGGCGAGGTCCTGGTAGCTCGTCAGGCCCTCGGGAACACCCGCCGCCTTGTTGTAGACGATGACGCGGGCGCGAGTCGACAGTCCAAACCAGGCGCCGTCCGGGTGACGCAGGGACTCGGGAATGCGGCTGGAGAGGACCTCGGAGTCAACGGGTGCAAAAAGGCCCGCTTCCTCGGCGCGCCAAAGCCGTCCCGCATCGACGGTGATCAGCAGGTCAGCCGGACTGAACTCGCCTTCAGACTGGATGCGGGCGATGAGTTCGTCCGCGCCGGCTTCGATGCGGTTGATCTCAATCCCCGTCGCCGCCGTGAAGTCCTCGTACAGCGCGAGATCCGTGTCGTAGTGGCGGGACGAATAGACGTTCACGACGCCGTTGGCGCCCGCCGCGCCAACCTCGGGCGAGCCTTCATCCGTGTTGGTGTCTGCACCGCAGCCGACAAGCAGCGAGGTAACGATCAGGCTACCGAAGATTCGGTTCAGCATGGAGGCTCTCTGAAGATCTCTGGAGCGCAGAGATTATTGCGAATGAGTCTTATTCGCAACGTTATCGGGAAAAGTCCGTGCCCGCAGGGGGCGCACCTGCACCCGCGTGCCGACGTCAATCTCGTGAGGCCGCCCGACACGAACACGCAGGACGCTCTTGTCGTCAGCCTGAATGCAGACGAGGTCGTCCGCGCCGGCGATTCTGAGCTCGGTGACGGGTAGGCCATCCGGGTGCGCCGCCACCCTCATGCCGTCGGGTCGGACCAGCAGTTCCAGTTCGCTGTGATCCGGCGCCTCGACGGCGAGGCAGTCGGTCGGCCAGTCACCGAAAGCGGTCTGTATGACGTCGCCGGACCTGCGCGCACGGATGCGTTGCGTCTGGCCGAACAGGCGAGCGACGCTGGCGTGCGTCGGATGATCGAACAGTTCGCGCGGCGAGCCTTCCTGAACGACGGCACCGTCATCGAGAGCGACGACGGTGTCCGCGAGCGCCGTGACGTCGTCACTGTCGTGAGTGACGAACACGGCCACCATGTCGAGCTCGGCGACCAGCTGTCGCGTCGCATCGCGCAGCTGGCGACGCAAAGCCTGGTCGAGATTGGCATAAGGCTCGTCAAACAGCAGCACTCGCGGTTTCGGCGCCAGTGCGCGCGCCAGCGCGACGCGTTGCCGCTGGCCGCCGGACAGCTCATGCGGATGGCGCTGTTCGAGCCCGGCGAGGTCGGTCAGCTCAATCAGCTCCGCTATCCGCGCTCCCGGGGCGTTCTTGTCGAGCCCGAAGCCGATGTTCTGTGCAACCGTCAGGTGCGGAAACAGGGCGCCTTCCTGGAAGACCAGGCCCACCGAGCGCTGCTCGGGCGGCACGTGCAGCCCCGGCGCGGAGACGGGCTGGTCGTCGACGTGGATCTCACCCTGCTGGACCGGCAGCAGCCCGGCCGCGAGTCGCAGCAGTGTGCTCTTGCCGCAGCCAGACGGGCCGACAACGCAGGTGATGGCGCCTGCGCGAGCGGTGAGACCCACGTCGCGCAAAACGGGCGTTCGCTCGTACGCGAAATGTATAGAATCGAAGCGGAGCATTACGTCGGAATGACTTTAGCGGATGGCAGCGAACCAGACTTACATTTCTAGGAGTATGACCGTTTCCGGACGGTTTGCCAGTGGCCTGTCGCTGCTGTCGACGATAATCGTCACGGTCGTCATCGCAGCGCCGATTGTCGCCGTCGTGTCTGCCGCACTGTTGCCGGCGGACGCCGCCTGGCAGCACCTGTCCGAGACCGTGCTCAGCGACTACATTATTAATACGGTGTTGCTGATGCTGCTGACCGGCCTGTTGGCCGGCGCGCTCGGCGTCTCGACGGCGTGGCTGGTCGCAACCTGCCGCTTCCCGGGGCATGCCTGGTTGTCGTGGATGCTCGTTCTGCCGCTGGCGGCGCCGGCCTACGTCGTGGCCTATGCCTACACGGACCTGCTCGACGTATCGGGCCCGGTGCAGACGGCGCTACGCGAAATGCTGGGCTTGAGCATCGACCAGTTGGCCTTTGGTGGCGTGCGCAGTCTGCCCGGCGCGGCCGTGATGCTCAGTCTCGTGCTCTACCCCTACGTCTACCTGCTGTGCCGGACGAGTTTTGCGACGTCGGCGGGTATGCATTTCGAAGCGGCACGCACGTTGGGGCGGTCACCAATGAGCGCGTTCCTGACGATCGCGATGCCCGCCGCACGGCCGGCGATCGCCGGTGGCGTCGCGCTGGTCGTCATGGAAACGCTCGCGGACTTCGGCGTCGTGCAGCATTTCTCCGTGCCGACGTTCAGCACCGGCATCTACCGGACCTGGATCGGCCTCGGTGAACCGGCTGCGGCGATGCGCCTTGCGTTCCTGATGCTGGGGCTGGTGGCTTTGCTGGTCGGGCTCGAGGTACTGGGTCGCCGCGGCAAGCCCGACGTGTACGCGCTGGGAGATCCGCTCAAGTTCCAGCTGCGCGGAGCCAGGGCCGTCGGCGCTTCGTTGGTGTGTGCCATTCCCGTGCTGCTCGGCTTTGTCGTCCCCGTCGCCCTGCTGCTGTACTACCAGGCCACCGGTGGGGGCGACCCGCTGGCAGGCTCTCGCTTTTTCGCCTTTGCAAAGAACAGCGTCCTCGTGTCACTGGCGGCGGCCGTCGTTGCCTCGCTGTTCGCGCTGCTCCTCGCCAGCACGGCGAGGCGCGTTCCCGGGCGCCTGACCGGCGCCGCCATCCGGATCAGCACGCTGGGCTATGCGCTGCCGGGCACGCTGTTGGCGGTTGGATTGTTGAGCGCCACGACAGACCTGGATCGGGCCCTGACGACGGCGCTGCGCGACCACTTCGGTTATCGCGGTGGCCTGGTCCTGTCCGGCACGGCGTTCCTGCTCGTCTATGCCTATGCCTGCCGCTTCCTGACGGTCTCCTACAACAGCGTGCACGCCGGGTTCGCCGGCCTCTCGCCGTCGTTCGACGCCGCAGCGCGCACGCTGGGTGCAACGCCGGGCGACGTCGTTCGTCGCATCCACATCCCGCTGCTGCGCCCGAGCCTGATCGCTGCCTTGCTGCTGGTGTTTGTCGATGCGATGCGCGAACTGCCGGCCACGTTATTGCTGCGCCCGTTCAACTTCGACACGTTGGCGACGCGCGTCTACTGGCTGGCGAGCGACGAAAAACTCGCCGAGGCCGCGAGCGCCGCGTTACTGATCGTCGCCCTCGGAGTGGGCCCGGCCCTGCTGGCCAACCGGGTCGCGTCGTCTGTCGTCCGGCATCGGGCGTCTTAGGACCACAGACGAGCGACTTGCAGGCGAAAGGTGCGATGAAGACTACTGCGACAGATCGACGCTGACTTCCGTGAGCTCCGCCGGCGAGACCTCCGCAACCCGTTCCTTCCGCTCTCCCCTGACTTCTCTGACCTTTACGGTGTATTGCCCCGGCATCAGGTCGAAGCTGACGGGGTTCTTCGATGCATCCGCGTAGGCCCGTCGACCGGTAACGCTGCGCCCGTCGGCATCATAAATCTGCACAACGGCATCGATCAGGGCATCCGCTCTGCGCGCCTCGACGCTCAGCGTGCCACTCTTGTAGTCGTGTTGAAGTTCCGTGACCTCGCCGCCAGCGATCACGACATTCTCAAAGCGCTGCTCAACACTGCCCTTCAGTTCCACGGACTTCACTTCGATATCGTATGAACCGGCCGGTACGCTGAGCACGCGTGGATTGCTCGTCGCGGCAACGTAAGTTCGACCTGCGGCTACCTGTCGACGATCGCTTCGGGATAGCACGCGTATCGTCGCATCGCTCAATTGCCCGTTCCTGGTCACGAGCACAGAGACCTGTCCCGCGCTGAAGTCGAATGCCCGCTCCTCGACGCCCCCGTCTGCGATTTCAAACTCGAAGTCGAACGATGGCCGGCCGCCGATACCGACGGCAGTGACTGTCGCTCTGTAGCGCCCGTCCTCGAGAGGAATCTGCCTCGGGTTCGTCTCGGACGACACATACGTCCTACCCCCATTGATCCACTCGCCCGTCTCGGCGTCGGCGACGCTGACCGAGGCATCCTGCAATTCGCCATTCGCGGTGGCCGCAATGATCAGACGACCGTCTGGCGTGACTGGTTTTTCGTAAGCCGCGACGAGTGCCTCGGACAGCTGTGCCGAATCCTCGACACCCAGGTACAGCCCGCCGCCCGCCTGCGCCGCGCATTCCAGTTGCGCGGTGTCCTCGCCGGCCACGTCGAAACCTACGACATGCAACACGAACGGCAAGCCGGTCGCTTTCGCGGCATTGACCGCCTGGCACGGGTCCCGGGAACAGGTCTCAAGGCCGTCGCTGATCAGGATGATCGACGCCGGCGATGCCGGATCGATCATGCCGAAGGCGACTTCCAGGGAACCGGTAATCGGTGTCTTGCCCTTGGGAGAGACCGCATTGATCGTCGACTTGAGCGCGTCCTTGTCGATGGCCTGAACGTCTGTCAGCGTCTCGATGTCCTCACAGTCACCTTCCGCCCTGTGACCGTACGCGACGAGCCCGACGTCGGTGTCGTCCGGCAATGCATCGATCAACTGCCCGACGGCGCGACGTGCGATGACAATCTTGTTCTCGCCGTCAATCTGCCCCCACATGGAGTTGGATCCGTCGAGTACGAGGATAAGATCGTTGCCGGACGACTCCGCCTTCGCAGACGTGGAAATCATCAGCAGGGCCGCGAGAGCGAACAGGGTGTGTTTCGAGCGCATGGTCGGGAGCCTTCGCCTGACGGAGGTGTAGAGTATAGCGGTTCGAATCGCTGTCGCTTCGCAAACACTGATGCGTAAGCGCTTTGCTGTCGTCAGAGACTTACCCCTGGCTCACGGGCGAAGGCTGGGGCCGGTCCGAGAATCGGCGCGATGAAGGCTTGTTCAGCGAGCGAGCGCGGCTCGGTCAGAATATCCACCAGCCGTCGTCGAGATCGTCTTCGCAGCGACTGAGCTGCACGCCCCACTCCTTCGCGCGGTACTCGACGCTGCGCGCAACGTCTTTCAGCCAGCCTTTCTTCCGGTACGTCTTGCGCTTCCAGCCGCCCTGACCCTCGTGGTAGGCGAGGTATTGATTGTAAGGATCCCACTTGGAGATGCCGACCATGCGCTGCGACTGGTCGGTGTACCAGCCGACGAAGTCGATCGCATCGCCGAAGTCGTCGCGGTCGGCGCCGCGTCGGCCCGTGTCGGACTGGTAGCGCGCCCACGTGCTCTCGAGCGCCTGGGCGTAGCCGTAGGCATCCGACGGTCGCGTCCACGGAATGAAGCCGAGCAGCCGGTCGCGTGGCGGCCTGGCATTGAACTTGAAGGTTGACTCCTGGCGGATGATCGCAAGCTGCACGTGGATCGGTGTGCCCCAGCGCTTCTCGGACGTCTTCGCGTCCTTGTACCAGCGCTTCTTCTCTTCGAAGATCGCGCAGATGTTTTCGACGTTGGCGGGAGGCGCGGTGCCGCAACCCGCCAGGCTCGTCACGAGCACAGCAGCAAGACCTGCAACCAGCGGTTTTCCGAGAATCATCTGCATTGAGTGAGCGAGCGCGGGGCCAGAATCCCACGCTCGCTTCGAGTGTACCGAAACTGAACTCCGGTATCGACGCGGGACTAGAAGAGTGCGCCGATGCCGATGCCGAGCAGGAAGGTGACCGCCGCTGCCGCAACGATGTGATGCAGCGCGAACTCGGTGCGGGCCGGCTTGATGCCGCCCTTCGCCAGGATCTCCTCACGCTCGACCTCGAGCACCGACGCGAGCGCGTTCGATGTTTCCAGAGAGGCGACCCCGGTCTTCTCGATTCTCTGGATCGTCCGCACCGAGAGATTGCACAGTTCAGCGAACTGTTCCTGCGTCCAGCCCTTGCCTGTCCTGAGCGTTCTGACCGTCTCTGATTCCAGTAGCATCACGCACCCCCGATCAGCAGACCGACCAGGTAGCCGACGCCGTAACCGGCAGCGGCGCCAGCCGCGGCGAATGCCACGATGGCCCAGGGCTTCACTTCCGAGTTGATCTCGTGGACCACTTCGTGGACGACCCGACCATCGACACGCGCTGTAAGGAAAACGGTTTTCATGCCGTCGCGGTAGCCAAACTGGATTTCCATCCGGTCGCCGGCGACGTCGACGGTGTGGGTGCCGGTCATTTTGAATCCGAGCTGGCTGACGACGAGACTGTCGTCGATCCAGATCTTCTCGCGGAAGCTCCAGGCCGAGTTGTGGGCGACCACCTGGTGACCCTTGTAGATGAACGGAAAGTAGATCCCATCACGGATGGACAACTTCAGGTCATCTCGATTGATCGAATTGAACATGGGTATTCCTCTGGTGTTGATGGGGCCAGTCTGGGAGAACCTGGAGGCCTGCAACACGTCATGAGGCCGACTGTCGGGTGCCTGTCACCCTGTATTTGCGCCGATTCTACAGGATTAGCGAGGGCCGCCCCCTCGCAGCGATCCGACGGCGCCGAGGCATCGATATCCAACCCCGCGGAGTGGCTTAAGTGGTAAAATCAGGGGGATCGCCAACGGCCTTCGAGCGGTCGACAGGCGGCGAGTGACAAAGGCCAGATGCCGTCGTTCGCCACAGCCGGTAACGCGACTCGCGTCGATCCCGATTGGCGGTCGGGAAGGTTACGGCAATGGATATTCTGTTTCTCCTTCTTGTCCTGCTCGTTGTGACGCGAACCTTCGCGGAACTTGCCGAAAGGGTGAACCTGCCGGCAATCGCCGGGGAACTGACGGCCGGCGTTGCCCTCGGGCTGTCTCTGCAGGTCTTTCAAGGCAGTTTCCCCGGCCTCTGGGCGGCTACGCAAAGCGAAACCTACGACTCTTTCGTTCACCTGGGCATGTTCTTCCTGCTGCTATTGGCGGGCATTCGCATGGAACCGCTCGATTTCGCCCGCTCGTCACGGTCAGCGGTGCTGGTGGCGTTCGGCGGCATGATCGTTCCCATGCTGGCCGGTATCGGAATCGGCCTGGTCGCACTCCCAGACTCGCCCCTGAAAAATGTCCAATGCCTGTTCCTCGGTACAGCGCTCGCGATCACCGCCGTGCCGGTCACGGTCCGTATTTTCATGGACATTGGGGAACTGGACAGTCGTGTCGGAAAGACCGTCATCGCGGCCGCCGTCTGGGACGATCTGTTCAGCCTGTTCCTGCTCGCATTGCTGATTGCAGCCATCGGCACCAACAACGGCATGCACTTCACCTATGCAGACGGTGCCATGCTGCTCGGCAAGGTCCTGCTGTTCTTCGCCGTGACGATTCCGATCGGGCTGTTCGTGTTTCCCACGATGGCCCGGTACTTCAAGAACCTGCATTTCCCCGAGGTCGACTTCAGCATGCTGCTGATTGGCGCCCTGGCCTACGCAACCTTTGCTGAGCAGATGGAAATGCACTTCATCGTGGGCGCGTTTCTCGCCGGCATCTTCTTCCATCCGAAATCGGTTGATCCGGCCGTCTATCGACGCGTCGAGGCGCAGGTGTCCGGCATCACTCGTGGTTTCCTGGCACCGGTCTTCTTCGTCTCCGTCGGCCTGCAGATGGATTACGCGGCCGTAACGATGGCGCCAGTGTTCCTGGTTACTCTCTGCCTCGTCGCGCTGGTCAGCAAATTCGTCGGCGCCGGCGTTCCCGCCCACTGGGTCGGACTGTCGAATCGCGAATCGCTGATGGTCGGCATCGGCATGGGCGGTCGGGGCGCGGTCGAACTGATCGTCGCTGGCGTCGCACTGGAAGCCGGCCTGTTCCTGCAGCCGTTTCCACCCCCACCCATCGTTGAGAGCCTTTATTCCTCCATCGTCGTGATGGCGCTGGTGACAACGCTGGCGACGCCGATCCTGCTGAAGCGGGTGGTGAAGACGAAGAAACTGTTTCCAAGGACACGCGCTGCGCGCGACCTTCGAAAATCGGATCCGAAAACGGAATAGGTCAACCGGCGTCGACGCGCAGGTTGGGCTGAGGCGCGCTTACTCGGAGGCGTTAGATGAACGCTTCAGGTATTGCCTGACGGCCAGTACCGCGACCACCGCGATCAGGATCGAGATGGGAAGATGATGAGCGCCGAAAAATTGATGCCCGATGCGCTCAAGAACGGTCTGCTCGCTCCCGGGAACGTGCGCCAGTGAAACTCGCTGAACCAGCAGAAGGATCAACGCGCTGATGCCTAATCTCATCGTGCTACCCCTGGACTATTATTATGCTTCGCGGCATTACCGCCACATGCTACAGACTAGGCGGCCAATCCCCGCAGCAAAATAGGCGTTATTACGTACGCGTGTGCGGTCTCCACCGGATTATAGTGATTTCTAAAGAATTTTCGGATCGGGGTTTCCTTCTGGGGGTTAATCATGTGCCTTGCAGTGCCTATGCAAGTCCGCACGGTAGACGGGTTCAACTGCGTCTGCGAAGCGCGCGGCATTGAGCGGGAAGTCAGCCTGTTCATGCTGCAGAATGAGAATATCGAGATTGGCGACCATGTGCTCGTCCACGTGGGCTACGCGATCCAGAAGGTGAGTGAGGAGCAGGCGGCCGATACCTGGCAGCTGTTCGACGAAGTACTCGCTGCCGAAGATTCAATTCACGACGTTCGATAACAAGGCGGGAAGAAACCATGTGCGATACCTGCGGCTGTAATATCACACCCGGCAATGAACACCTGGTAAAGGAAGGCGGACATCTTTCCAGGACGTCATCGGGTCACGAATCGGTCGAGGTATTGGAAGGCCTGCTGCACGCGAACGACCACCAGGCCACGCACAACCGCGAACACTTTGATCGGCACGGCGTGCTCGCCATCAACCTGATGTCATCGCCCGGTGCGGGCAAGACGAGCCTGCTCGAGGCAACGATTGAGGCAAGCGGCGACGAGTTTCGCTACGCCGTCATTGAGGGCGACCTCGAGACCGAGAATGACGCGCAGCGCATCCGGGATAAGGGCACGCGGGCGATTCAGATCTCGACTGGCAGCGCGTGCCACCTGGATGCACACATGGTGCACGACGCGCTGCATGAGCTTGACCTCGACGAGTACGACATCGTGTTCATCGAGAACGTCGGCAACCTGGTCTGCCCGGCCAGCTTCGACCTGGGCCACCACGCGAATGTCACGCTGTTGTCGACGCCCGAGGGTGACGACAAACCGGCGAAGTACCCGGTCATGTTCCGCTCGTCCGACCTCGTGCTGATCTCGAAGGCGGACCTGCTGCCGGTGCTCGATGATTTCGATCCGGACGCCGCAGCAACCGCGGTCCGGCAGCTGGCCAATGAGGCGCCGCTGCTCGAGATTTCTGCGAAATCCGGCGTCGGACTCGATGCCTGGCTCGACTGGCTGCGCGCACTGAAGCGGGAACAGCTCGCAAAACCGGTGCCAGAGGCCCACACGCACTCACACGCGACGGGATAATGCAGCCTACCGACCGCGAATGGTTAGAAGCGCTGCGCGAGCTCGAGCTCGACAGACCGGTGCGCATCATGAATGTCTGCGGTGGGCACGAGCGCTCCATTTCGATGGCCGGGCTGCGGACGGCCATCCCGGACAACATTGAACTCGTGCCCGGACCGGGCTGCCCGGTGTGCATCTGCCCCGAAGAAGACGTTTACGAAGCCATGCAGCTCGCGCTCAACGAGGACATCATCCTGGTTGCCTTCGGCGACATGCTGCGCGTGCCGGTCAATGTACCCAAGCGCGAGCCTCGCTCGCTCGAACAGGCCAAGGCTGCGGGCGCCGACATTCGCCCGATCGCATCGCCAGGCGAAGCCGTTCGTATCGCGACAGCAAACCCTCAGAAAAAAGTCGTTTTCTTCGCGGCCGGTTTCGAAACGACTACCGCGCCGGTCGCCGCCATGCTCGCCGAGGGTGCGCCCGACAACCTGCTCGTCCTGCTGTCCGGCCGACTGACCTGGCCGGCCGTCGCCATGCTGCTCGAGTCGGAAACGCCTGGGTTCGACGCATTGATTGCGCCAGGCCACGTATCGACGGTCATGGGACCGGAGGAATGGGAGTTCGTCGCCGAAAGGCACGGCCTGCCGTGTGCCGTTGCCGGGTTTCGGGCCGACACGCTGCTCGCGGCGATGTACTCGGTTCTGCGACAGTTGCAGGAGAAGAAACCCTTCCTCGACAACTGTTACCCGGAGGTCGTCCGACCCGGCGGCAACCCGGAGGCGCGCGCGGCGCTGGAGAAAACGATGCGCGTCGTCGACGCGAACTGGCGCGGGGTCGGCACGATTCCTGATTCCGGCTATGAACTGCGTGACGCGTACGCGGCGCACGATGCGCGCAAACACCTGCCGTCGTATGCGGACGATCTGCGCAAGCGTGCCGGAGAGATGCCGCCCGGCTGCGACTGCGCGCGCGTCGTGCTTGGCAAGATCTACCCGAACGAATGCCGTCTCTACGGCGTTGCCTGCACGCCGAGAAAGCCGATAGGCCCGTGCATGGTCTCCGACGAAGGCGCCTGCCGGATCTGGTGGTCTTCGGGCTACAGGGACAACGTCAGTGACGAGTCGCAGAGCAGAGAGGCCGTTGGCTGACGCGTCAGGCCCTCGCGGCAGGGCCAGGAAGATCACACTTCGCGGACATGTACAGGGCGTGGGCTTCCGGCCATTCGTCTATCGATTGGCTGTTGAACACGGTCTCACCGGATACGTTCGCAACCAGCTCGGCGAAGTCGAAATCGTCGCCGCCGGCTGTGCGTCGAAACTCGAACGATTCGAACGCGAGCTGATCGAGCGAGCACCACCACTGGCGCGCCCCGAGCTCGTGGAAACCTCACCGTTAGACGCGCCCGCCTTTGATGACTTCGAGATCTCGCCAAGCAGCGAGGCCAGCGACGCGTCGATTTTCATTCCGCCCGACTATTTCATGTGCGACGAGTGTCGGACGGATATCGCCGATCAAGCGGACCGCCGCTTCCGATACCCGTTCACCAACTGCACGCAGTGCGGACCGCGCTACACGCTGATCGAGGCGCTGCCCTACGATCGCCCGAACACGAGCATGGCGCATTTTGAATTGTGCGAGGACTGCGATCGTGAGTATCGGGATCCTGCGGACAGACGCTTCCATGCCGAGCCGGTCGCATGCCCGGTCTGCGGACCCAGCCTGACGTTCACGGATCCTGCCTGCCCGGACGATCAGCACGAGGAGGCTGCCTTGTCGGCGACCGTCGAGGCTATCCGCGACGGTCGGATCGTCGCCGTGAAGGGCATCGGCGGCTACCACCTCGTCTGCGACGCGCGAGACGAAGTCGCCGTCGCCAGGCTGAGGCGGCGTAAGCACCGCCCGAGGAAGCCGCTGGCCGTCATGTTCCCCGCCGATAAGGAGGACGCACTCCGGAGCATTCGTGAACAAGCGATGCTCGACGATGAGTCCGCGTCGCTGATCACGAGCCCGGCACGGCCGATCGTCCTTGTCCGGAAAGGCGGTGACTACGATCTTGCACCGGGCATTGCACCGGGCCTCACCGAGATCGGCGTGTTCCTGCCGTACAGCCCATTGCACGAACTGTTGCTGTCCGATGTTGGCGGTCCGCTGGTCGCCACGTCCGGCAACGTCAGCGGCGAGCCTGTGCTGATCGATAACGCGGAGGCCGAAGCGCGGCTCAAGACTGTCGCCGACGCCTTCCTGCAGCATGACCGACCGATCGTTCGACCCGCCGATGACTCGGTGTATCGGACGATCGCACATCAACCACGACCCATACGCATCGGACGCGGGGCTGCGCCACTCGAAATGCAGGTGCCCTGGCGGCAGACGGTACCCACGCTGGCCGTTGGCGGGCATATGAAGGCAACGCTTGCACTCTGCTGGGACGACCGCATCGTGATCTCGCCGCACATCGGTGAGATGAATGCGCCGAGGAGCCTCGACGTCTTCGAGAAGGTCGCGAGCGACCTGCAGGCGCTTTACGGCGTCACGGTCGAGCGCATTGTCTGTGACGCACACCCGGGTTACACGACGCACCGCTGGGCTCGACAGCAGGGGCTGCCGGTCGAGACCGTCTGGCATCACCGGGCACACGCCAGCGCGATCGCCGGCGAGCATGTTCGCTCCGGTCGCTGGCTGGTCTTTGCATGGGACGGCGTCGGCTTCGGCGAGGACGGCAGCCTTTGGGGCGGCGAGGCGTTGCTCGGAACACCCGGCGACTGGCGTCGCGCAGCGAGCCTTAAGTCCTTCCGCCTCCCAGGTGGTGAACGTGCAGGACGGGAGCCCTGGCGAAGCGCCGCGGCGCTTCATTGGGAGTGCGACCTCGCCTGGCAACCAGACCGGGACCCGGAAGGTCTTGCACGCGCGGCATGGGACAACAATCTGAACTGCCCGACGTCATCGGCCGCCGGCAGGCTATTCGACGCGGCCGCCGCCATCGTACTCGGCTGCGACGACGTCAGCTTCGAGGCCGAGGGACCGATGTGGCTCGAATCACTGTGCCGGGAACGACGTCCCGGCGTGGACCTGCCGCTGACGAAGGATGCCGAAGGCATTTGGCGCAGCGACTGGCAGGCCCTGTTGCCGATGCTCGCCGACGAGAGCCTGAGCGCCGAACACCGTGCGGAGTGTTTTCACGCGAGCATGGCGCAGGTGATTGTCGACCAGGCGATAAAGCTCCGCACGGAATACGATATCGACCACTTAGGCCTGACCGGCGGCGTCTTCCAGAATCGTTTTCTAAGCGACACTTGTGTCGAACAGCTCAGCGCGTCAGGCTTCGAGGTCAGCCTTGCCAGCGCGTTGCCCTGTAACGATGGGGGATTGTGTTTCGGCCAGGCAATAGAACTCGCCGCACGGGATCAAAGGAACAGCGCAGATGGATGACACACGTATTTCATTGGCCCACGGCAACGGCGGGCGCTTCATGCGCGAACTGATCGAATCGGTGTTCGTCCGGCACCTCGGCGAGTCGACCATCGACGTACAGGCCGATGCCGTGCCGATCGAGCTCGACGGCGGCGACGTCATGATCACGACCGACGGGTTCACCGTGCAACCGCTGGAGTTTCCCGGGGGCGATATCGGCTCCCTCGCCATTCACGGCACGACCAACGACCTGGCCGTTGCCGGTGCGCGGCCGCTGTACCTGACGCTGAACGCGTTCATCGAGGAGGGCTTCGAGGTCGAACAACTCGATCGCATCGTCGCAAGCCTCGCACAGACCGCCAGGGACGTCGGTGTCACCGTCAGCGCCGGCGACACGAAGGTCGTCCGCCATGGCGAAGGCGGTGGACTGTATCTCGCGACGACCGGCGTCGGCGTCCGCCTGCCGGGCACCCGACCGTCCCTCAAGAGCATTCGAGACGGCGACGTGCTGATCGTCAGCGGCACGATCGGCGATCACGGCACGGCGGTCATGCTGGCGCGCGAAGCCTTCGGGCTGCGCGGCGACGTCATTTCCGATGCGGCCTCCGTGATCCCGTTCACCGAGGCCTTACTGGGTCTCGACGGGCTCCGCTTCATGCGGGACCCGACACGCGGCGGCCTCGCATCGGTCGCGCATGAAATCCTCCGAGCGACGGGCTTTGGTGTCCGTCTCGAGCCTACGGTACCGGTCAGGGAGCCGGTGCAGGCGGTGTGCGACATGCTCGGCTACGACCCTTACTACCTGGCTTGCGAGGGCCGGGTCGTTGCGATCGTCGCGCCGGAGCAGGCGGACGAGGCCGTTGCCGCCTGGCAGGCGATCGACGGTGGCGACGATGCGGCCCGCATCGGCAGGATCGACGCCGCCAGTCAACGCGTCATCCTGGAGACGTCGCTGGGCGGTGAACGTTTCCTCGAGGAGCTGGAAGACGACCCGTTACCTCGCATCTGTTGACCGCAACAGATCAGTTCGAGGCGCTTTGTCCCTCATTGGAGGCCGGCGCCTGTTTCCCCGGCGTATCCGGCGTCTCCAACTCAACGCGCTGCAACAGCAGGTCTTCGCCGCTGACGACCCGGGTCCTGTGATCGCCGCAGGCGCCGCAGATCAGTTTGTTCGGTCTGGCGTCGGTCTCCGCGCCACACTGGCTGCAAAGGACGCGAATGGGCACGACGTCAATGACCAACTCGGCGGTCTCTGCGATGCTTCCCGCAACGGCCAGCGGATACGCATTCTCGAGAAGCGGCGCTTCTACGCCAGATAACGGACCGAGCTTGACCTCGATCCGCGTGACTCGGGTCGCGCCGTGCTCAGCGGCGATTTGCTGAACCTTGTCGAGCAGCGCAAGGCAAACCGATAACTCGTGCACTAGCCGGCCCCGAGGTTCGCAAAAAACTCCCGGCGGCTCAGAGGCTTCGCCGCCTGCTTTTTCTGGTCCTTAAGCTCGTCCTCGGAGCGCACGAGCCTGGCGGTTTCCTCGGCAATGGCCCGCGCCGTTTCCTGGTCCGGAAAATCGGCGACGGTGCGAAACAGGATGGCTGACAGCAGCGTGCCGATCGCATCGTCGTGGCTGACGGTGAAATCATAGGCGCCCGAAGGCAGCTCGATCTTCACGCTGTCGCCCTGCGCAAGTTCATTCATCGAATCATCGCCCGGCAGCAGGAACAGGTTCATGAACCATGGTGAGATCAACACGCCGAGCTGGTGAGCCTCGAAGGGCTCGAAGGCCACGGCTTCGACGGACAGTTCGGGATTGACGATCGGCAAGCCCTGCATTCGCTCAACGTAAATCGCGGCGAAGTGCCGAACCAGTTCGTCGGGCGTCGTCATGTCAGGCCTCGACCGGAAGAAACGCGCTTGCCTCGGAGTCGCATTCGGGACAGCGCCAGTAGTCGGGCAGATCGAGGAAAGCCGTTCCGGGCGGTATCTGCCAGAAGTCGTCACCCTCGGCCGGGTCGTAGACGTGCCAGCAGATCCGGCACTCGACCTTCGACAGCGGATCGAGCCGCGGCGCGGACAGGTCGGCTTCGCTCACGCGACGTCCGGCAGGTAAGGCGCCAGGATCTGCTCGAGGCGCTCGGCGGAGTCGGCCAGGTCTTCCTCGGCTGCCATGACGACGATCGGCACGCCGACGATCTCCAGGGAATTCAGAATCAGCGTGCCCATCGAGTTGTAGTAGCGTACCCACCAGATGTTCGGCGTCGCCGTACTGATGATCTGGCACTTGCCGTAGGCGCGCGACAGGACATCGACGGGACCGCGCCCCAGGCGCTCGTCGAGAAACTCGAGTTCGGGATCGGACAGGGGCAACAGGCTTAGATTGATCGAGTGCGCCTCGCCAATGTCGTTGTAGGTGGCGACGCGCGCTTTGAGCTCCGAGAGGATCGGCAGCGCATTGAGTATCTCTGCGGGATCGTCAGGCTCCGCCATGTCGATGGCCTTTGGGTCTTTAATCGCATGGGCGAACACATGCGGCAGCTCGCCGACCTCGAGGAGGTCGGCGACGATCTGGTCACCGTCGAGATACATCGTGCGCCAGACGCCGGCGAGCACCGATTCCTGCGTCTTGGCGACGAGGTCTCCATCCAGCGTGATGCTGACTTCGCCCTCGCCCAGCACCTGGTTGATGAGTTCGCGGCTATCCGCGTCGAGTTCGCTCAGGTTCGCGAGCATCGGCGGATCGCCGGGTCGGTAGTCGGCCAGAGACTGTCTCAGCCAGTTGATCGCTTCCATCGCGCCGGGCAGGCCGGCGATCTCATCGACTTCCTCCAGGAACGGGGCGGTGTAGGTGGACATGTCGTTGGGCATGGAAATGTAGGAGAGCTTCTGCTGTTCCTCCGGCTGACTGCCGGGTCCCATGACGCGTATCGGAATGTGGTTGATGCTCACTGTGCGGTCCTCCTTGTCCGGATGATGTCAGGCCGTGACGACCGGGATACTGAAACCCGGGGCGCGCCGGGGTGCTGCGACGAGCAGGTCGGAGATCTTGTCCAGGTACTCGCTCCAGTCCTGGATACGGGTAATTGCGCCGACGTATTCCCCGCCACGCACGAACACGAGCGACGGATAGGCCGAGAATCCGTATTGCTGTTTCAGCGTTTTGCCGGCGCCCCACGTGTCCGTGACGACACCGGGCCTGAGCTGCTCTTCGAAGACGGACACGAGTTCAGGCAGGACGACGGCCACGTCTGTCGTGTCTTTGCTCATCTCCGGGTCGCCCGCGAAGAACAGCACGTTCATGCCGGGCTGCGCGACGAACTCGTCGTGGCTGTCCAGATCGATCTCGGGATAGCCGAAGTCATTGAGAAGCCTGTCGATCAGCGGGTGTGTCATGGTGTCGTTCCTCCGAAATCCGGCCGGCCCTGTTCGTATTTGTCGATGTCCAGTGCGCTCGGGCCAACAAGCGCAGCGTTGTCCGACGTCTCGGCGACATCGATGCCCCAGGCCGTGAGCACGTTGACGGCCATCTGGACGGCAGGCTCGACCTGCTGACGGACGCTGTCCCTGAGGCTGCCTCCATAGTCGTCAAGCAGCTCCGGCTGTACGCCGATCAGTGCGATCCGTCCCGGCAGGTCGCCGGACAGCTCCGCTGTCGACAAGACTTCCTGGAAACCGGCCTGGTGCATGCTCATCTTCTTCACGCCCATGAAGCGCGGGACGTCATCGCCCTCAATGAGCTTCAGCGTGCCGGGCTCGAGATTGAAATCCACGGCGTCGAAGATCAGGAGCGCTTTCGCGGCCCGCACCCACGGCAGCAGGAAGATGCCCTGCGTGCCACCGTCCATGACGCGGACGTTGTCCGGAAACTCGTAGCGCTCGTTCAAGGTCCCGACGGCGCGGATGCCGAAGCCCTCGTCGGCCCACAGGACGTTGCCGATACCGAGTATCAGCGTCTCGTAGGCGTCGGGGTTTCCGTCCGCCGGGATGGAATCGATCGTCTTCATTGTGGGCTACGCGGACCGTCGTCTTTGAATCGACGATAGCCGTCGATCATGGCGCTGATGCCGTTCTGCCGCGACATGACGTCGGCGCGAATCACCATGTAGATGTGGACGATGGCGAAGGCCACCATGACCCACATGCCGACGTAGTGCCACATGCGCACCGCCTGCGAGCTGGGTTCAATGAGGAACACCCAACCGAACAGGGAATCGGCCCAGCTGCCGGCGCCGGCGCCCTGGCTGTACAGCGCAAAGCCCGTGCAGATCATGAAGATCGCGAGCCACAGGTTGAATAACCACATGAACATCATGGCCAACGGATTATGGCCCCTGTACTTCCCCACCTTGCGGGTCAGGAACAGGTACATCTTGATCTCATGCCACATGCGTCTCCAGTAGACGCGTTCCCAGAACGGCGGCGACAACATGCCGCGCGCGTAACGATTGCCGACGATGGACCAGTAGAGACGCACAAACAGCCCGACAGCGAACACCATCGCCGCACTGAAGTGAACGAGACGGATGTTGCCCATGAGGAAGCTGTCGCTGGCCTCGCCGGTCGTCGACGGCAACGGGTTCGCGATGAAGTAACCCGTGATGGCCAGGACAGTCAGTGCGAGCGCATGAACCCAGTGCCAGATTCGCACCGGCGCTTCGAACACGTAGAGACTGCCAGTGTATTCGTCGTTGCTTGCTGCTACCCCGCTTGACGCCATATCAAGCCCTCCCTAAGGAATCCTGATCGCGCTCGGCTCTCGGCTGTCCGCGCTGATCGGATCCATCGTTGTCATTGCGGCGACATCGGCCCGTCGTCTTTGAAGCGCCGGTAGCCGTCGATCATCCCGCTGACGCCATTCTGTCGTGACGCGAAATCGAGTCGGAGGATGACGTAGATGTGCGTGATGACGAAGAAGACCCACACCCACATGCCGATGTAGTGCCACATGCGCACCGCCTGCGAACTGGGCTCGATGACGAACACCCAGCCGAACATGATGTCTGCCCAGCTGCCGGCGCCGGTACCCTGGCTGTACAGCGCGAAACCAGTGCAGACCATGAAGATGCCGAGGAACACGTTGATCACCCACAGCGACAGCTGCGCCAGCGGGTTATGCCCCACGTTCTTGCTGGCCTTGCGCGTCAGGAAAGAATAGAACTTGACCTCATGCCAGACGCGCTTCCACCAGTCACCACTCCACACCGGCAATACCACGAGTTCTCGCGAGTATTCATTGCCGACTATCGCCCAGTAAAACCTGACCAGCAGCCCGATCGCGAAGACCATTGCGCTGATGAAGTGAACCAGCCTGAAAGTGCCCATGACGAAATGGTCACTCGCTTCACCGCCCAGAGACGGCAGCGGGTGGGCAATGAAGTAGCCGGTCACGCAGAGCACGACGATCGCGATTGCGTGCACCCAGTGCCAGACACGTACCGGCACCTCATAGACATAGATCGGCCCCTGAGATTCCTTGCGTTCTATTGCTGATTCGGACGTCGTTGCCAAGGCGTGACTCCTAGCGGATCTTGATCGTCGTGAGTTCCTCGCCTTCGTGCGATATCACGTGCGTCGAACAGGCGAGGCAGGGATCGAAGCTGTGCACCGTGCGTAGAATCTCGAGCGGCTGGTCCGCGTTGACCATTGGCGTATCGAGCAGCGACGCTTCGTAGGCACCGATGTTGCCGGCCGGGTCGCGTGGCGACGCGTTCCATGTCGTTGGCACGACGCACTGGTAGTTCTCGATCTTCGTATCCTT
>JAAUXY010047983.1_pt1 | contig 19652 bp, 16 predicted proteins | sample 7278121 | NCBI WGS metagenome assembly JAAUXY01 (sample SAMN14350117, study PRJNA611818) | marine sediment metagenome | isolation source: surface marine sediment (1.8m) | place: French Polynesia: Moorea | collected 2018-08 | reverse complement strand
TGTTGTCTCGATACAGGTCGAAGAGGGTGGCCGGCGGCGTCGGGGTGCCGTTCGGCCAGGTGTCGGTGGCGGGGTGAAAACCGAACTGGGCGGAGAGCTGCTTGGCAGCGTTGGGGCCGGTCAGCGGCACCTGGATGTTCTCTCGCGCCGCCTCATAGTGACCGCGGTCAACGCCGTCGATCGGCAACACCAGGTTGAGGCCGTCGATGCCACCGCGTAGGAAAACCGAGATCAGGATGTCTTCGTTGTCTCCGGGCTCACCGAAGGCCAGGGTGTTGAAATGGGTGCCGGCGTAAGCGGCAACCGCGGCCGAGCATCCGGTGAGAAAGCCGCGTCGGGTGGTTTCACTCATCGTGTTCTCCAAAATTCACCGTTATGTGCGGACTTGAGAGGGCTCGATGCCCTTGCCGAGAGGCAAGTGTCGCTGTTCGCCGTGCTCAGGGTCAGCAGGCCGGGGGCGTCTGAAACCTAGAGTTTTCCAGCGTCGGAGCCATGTCGGTAAGGCCGTCCTGCCTTGAGAAGCGGGGTGCTGACAGTCCAACATCCAGAATGGCCATGTCTGTAACCCAATCGGGGTTGAGATCCGAAAAAGTGGTCTCGTCATCGTGTTCTCGGAACTGGTGCTTGTGCAATAGGCTGAGGTTCTTATTGGGGCTCCTCAGAGGAGGGGCTGGGCCAAGGACGCCAAGCCGCGAGGCTTGGGGTCCTTGGGGCGCTATCGCCACAGGAAGTCCGGCGACATCAGGATCAGCCCGACCATCGACCGCAGGCGATCGGCGGTGTCTTCGTCGTTCAGGTCGAGGTCGAAGTCGGGATTGATGCCTTGAGCCATGAACTGCACGATCTGTTCGCGGTCCTGCGGGGCGATCGGCTGTTTGAGGATGCGGCGAATCCACCAATCCGCCAGCTCGTTGGCGGAGCGCTCGTCCGGCGGTGTCTGGCCGACGACGTCGAGGTAGTAGCGGCCGTTGTTGGCCCGAAATTCCATCAGCCAGGCGCACAGACGCCAGGTCATGACCCTGGGGGTCATGCTTGCCCAGGCCCCGCGCACGTCGGGATAGCCGTTGGGCGCCGGCCAGTGGAACAACTCCTGGCCCGTGTCGTCGTATCGGCTCAAGAATGAGCTGGTAGGGGAGTGATTCATGTGCGGCGTGAAATCAGCGCCGCAGACGCGCATCGAGCTGACCGCGATCTCGAACGGGCGCTTGATCTTCTCGCCCCAGGTGCCGATGAATTCGTCCGACAGCAGGATGGACTCAACCACCTGGCTCAACTGGTCCGGGGCTTGCCACTGAGCGGTGAAAACTGCCGCGGCGGTATCAATCACGCTCTGCGGTGGTTCGTCGGCGATCAGTCGGCGGCACAGCTTGCGCGCGATGTAGCGACCGGTGCCGGGGTGCGCCGCCAGGGTGTCGAGCACGTCGCGACCGTCCTTGAGATCCGGCTGATCCTGGGGAATGAACGTGCCGAGCACATGCTTCTGAAAGCGGTCGTGCCACTCCGGGCGGTAGTAGAAGAGGCCGGTGTCGCCGTCGCCCGAGGAGCCGAAACTGAAGCTCCAGCCGGTGAAACAGCGGGTCGCCTCGAAGACGTCGGCGTCGACGTAGCCCACAGGCTTGCCCTCCGGGTCGACTGGCACCTCGTGCTGCTGCATGACGCCGAGGTAGTTCTCCGCCCCCATGGTGTGGAGCTCGAACAGCTCGCGGCTGAAGTTCTCGTTCGGGCCGGCGTTCGAGCTGGTGTAGTTGTCCAGGTAGTAGAGCATCGCGGTCGACCGCGCCACCGCCTCGAGCATGACGCGAAAGTTGCCCAGCAGCTCCTGGCGGATCACCAGGTCGAGATGGGGAAAGGTCGCACGGATGAACGATGCGTGGTCGATGTCGACGTTGAAGTGGTCGTGCCAGAAGTCGGCCAGTACCTCGACCAGCTGGCGCTTACTGTACATGGCGCGCAGGAAGGTCCAGCGCATCAGCTCGTCCCTGGGGATGGTGGACGAGGTGTTGCCGTCAGGCGCGTTGTCGTTGATGTACCAATCCCAGAGCGTCGCCAGGTAAGTGTCGGGATCGGACTCGATGCCGATCGACACGAAGTCGGCGAACTCCAGGCGGTTCTCGAGCTCGGGGTCGGGAATGCTTGCCGGATTCAGCTGCTGGGCGACGTAGGCCGTCATCCGCTGGGTATCGTTCGCGCCGAGGGCGCGAAAGTCGGCGAGCTCGCCGGGGCGCGGCCCGAAGCCCATGCGGTTGAGTGCGATGATGCCGGCCTCAGGTAGGGCGGGTGTGCCCAGGGACGCCGGCGGCTGGCGGGTTCGGCGCATCGCGCCACTGTCGGAAGGGCCGGCGGCGGCTTCCGCCGGACTCGCCAGAGCCGATCCGGCGGTGACGGTGGCGGTCAGGCCGGTGGCCTTCAGGAGGTCTCTACGATCCAGCTCGGGAATCCGAGAATAGATGGGCGGTACCATGCTGCTCTCCTCTCTCGTTGGCTGCCTGGTGTGATTATATAGCAATACATCTATGTGTTTGCAACAGTAGACTCGTCGGATGTTGCAACTGGGTCGCGACGGCGAGAGAGCGCGGCGTCTATGGGTCCTTTGGATTCTTATCGCCGTCGTTTTCACTCTGGTTCAGGTCCGGCAGTCGCTCCACGGCGGCCGGCTGGCTCTGCCACCGACCTTCGACGACGTCGGCTTCTTGCACGACGGCCAGCAGCGGCTTCAGGTGCTATTTGACGGCGGCCCGGCGGCCGCCCTGGCAGACGCGGTGCAGAGTGCCCCCCACTCACCCTGGAGCAGCTACCTGGCAGCCCTGGCGTTTCTGGTCCTCGGCCCGTACGAATGGGCGCCGGCGACCGCCAACGGCCTGTTGATCCTGGGGGTGCTGCTGTGGCTGGGACGACGTGGGCACGAGCTGCGGGTCAGGTGGTTGCTGGTGGCCGGCGGCGTCGTGCTCAGCTGGCCGCTGATGGCGCAGGCGGTGGAGAACTTTCGCCCCGACCTCGCCGGCGGCTTGGCGACGGCGGCGCTGGCGACCCAAATCGTCCGTCAGCCGTGGATCGGCGCCGGCCGTCGGCGTCACTACTTGACCGGCCTGGGCTTCGCCTTGGCGCTCTTGATCAAGCCGACGATCAGCCCGGTGACGTCGCTGATCGTGGTCACTGCCCTGGCGGCGTCGACGCTCACCGATCTTGCCCGGGGCCGAGAGCAGAGGTGGCGGGAGATCGCAAAATCCTGGATTCGCTGCCTGGGCACCGGCACCGCGCTCGCCGCCCCTTACTACTTGCTAGCGGTCGACCACCTCTCCGCCTATGTCTACCGCAACACGTTCGGCGAGCTCAAAGACGTCTGGGGTCTGCGGCTCTCAGGCACGGAGCAGGCGCTCTACTATCTCACCGGCGAGGGCGGCCGGTTGATGTTCGCCCACTGGCTCTACCTATGGTTGTTGCTCGCCGGCTCGGCACTTTTGGCGGCGCTCGTTCGTCGCGACCGCTCGGCATTCCAGCGGGTGCCGGCTTTCGTCGCGGTAGTGATCGTCAGCTACGGTGCCGTCACCCTGCCGGCGCACAAGAATCCGTTTCTGGGCGTGGTGCTGCCTGGCCTGCTGCTCTTCGCCGCGATCGAGATGATGGTCTACCTGGCGCGTGATCGCGGTGGCTGGAGAAGGTCGGCCTTCGCCGGTCGCTGTCTGCTGGTGGCTATGCTGCTCGTCGGCCTCTCGATGTACCGCTGGCCCTACCAGCTGACGGCCGGCGGCCCGCTGACGCCGGAAGAGAACCTTCAGCATCGCCGGCTGCTCGAAATCGTCTACCAGGACCTGCGTCACACCGGTGGTGAGACGACGCGGGTCTTCTTCACTCAGATCAGTGCTTTTCTCAATCCGCCGCTGCTCGAATACCGCGCGGGCCTCGATCGCATCGACGGTTTCCGCAGCCACGACCTTCAGCTCAGCCGGCGGCCGACGACTCTGGACCATGAGTTGTCGCTAGCGGATCATGTGATCGCCTTTTCCGCTGGCAACCGCAACGCCATGAGATGGCTGCCGGGTTCTGAGACCCAGAGCGAGTTCCTGGCACGTCTCGAAGCCGATCCCGAGTTCTCCCTGGCCGGCATCTACGGTACGCCGAATGGCGGCGAAGCCTACCTCTTCTCCCGCGCCACGGGTTTTCGCGGCATCCGTACCCTGGCCGGCCTGGGGCCGCTCGAGGGGCCCTACCCGCAGTGGGGGCTGCACAGCAAGGTGCGCTGGGCGATGGGGCCGGTGACCCGATTCGAAGTCGATCTGCCGGTCGACGCCCGGGTCCGCCTGACCCTGGAAACGCGTGCCGATTTTCCTGATCAGACCATGGCCATCAGGGTGTCTGGACGTGAGATCTTTCAGCACCGCTTTAGCGCTCCCGGAGTCTTCGAACGTCGCGAGATTCTGCACGACCTGAGTGCCGGCCGGCACCTGGTCGAGCTCGAGCATTCGCACTGGCATGATCCAGGGGATCAGGACGACCGGCCGCGAGCCATCCTGATGCGCACTTTCACCGTGCTGCGGTATTACGAATCTGGCGTGATTCTGAAGCCGCTAGACGAATCGCGGAACGAGCCATCCGACGCTTCTATCGAACCGTCGGGGGTGAAGCAATGATAGGGTCGCCGGCCGTATGAGAGGGATGAAAGATCTCGGAGACCATCTCTTCACCTTCGCGGTGATCTCGGATTCGCACGTCAACGAGGAGGAGGACAGCTCCGCCTCACCCTACGCGTGCAACAGATTGGCCAACGGTCGCTTCCGCCACGTCGTCCATGACCTCAACCGGCGACAACCGGCGTTCACCGTCCACCTCGGGGATATGGGCAATCCATTGCCCGAGTTGCCGACCTACCGTCGGGCGGCGGAGCGCTTCCGGACGATCGCCAGCGAGCTCGAGGGGCCGCTCTACCTGGTAGCGGGCAATCACTGCCTGGGGGACAAGCCCAGTGGTTGGGTACCGGTGCCGAGGATCAGCGTCGAGTCGCTGAGTCGATACGTGGCGATCCACGGTCGCGTGTTCTACTCCTTTGACCGGGGGCCTTGCCACTTCGTCATCTTGAGCTCTCTGCTGTTGAACTCAGGCCTTGGTGCCGAGGCCGACCAGAAAGCCTGGCTGGAGCGCGACCTCGCCGCGGCTGATGAGGCCGGCAAGCGGATCTGGGTGATGATGCATTATCCGGCCTACATCGGCGCGCCGGACGAGCACAGCAGCTACGACAACATCGACGAGCCCGGGCGCTCCTGGCTGCTACATCTCTTCGAGCAGCACGACGTTGAGGCGGTCTACTCCGGCCACGTGCACAACTACTTCTACAACCGCTATGCGGGTACCGATCTCTACACCGCGCCCGCGACCAGTTTCGTTCGCCAGGATTGCGGCGAGCTCTACACCGTCGCCCCCGGGGATGAGGAGGGCGGGCGTAACGATAGGGCGAAGCTCGGTTACTGCCTGGTGGAGGTCTATGAGAAGGGCCACGTCAACCGGGTGGTTCGCACCGGCGGCAAGGTACTGGAGGCCGGCGCGGCCCCGGAGTCGCCCGAGCTGAAGGAATCGGCGCCGAATTCCATGGCCGGGCAAGAGACCTCGATGGGGCATCTGGCCATCGAGCTGCGCCAGAACTGGTTGGAGCGCAGGCACCTGCGGCCCAACAACTCGGTGAGCCCCTTCACTCGTCGCAGCGCGCGCAACGACTGGGCGCTGCTGGCGCTGCAGGAGATGGGGATTTCGAGAATCCGGCTGGCGCTCCAGGAGCTGGTGCGAGACGACGTGATCGAGCGCATGGCGACCCTGCAGGAAGCGGGTTTCGAGTTCACCGTCTACTCCCATGGCGCCCCGCGCGAGGCCGAGTATCGCCTGATCCGCGAGCATCGGGCACAGCTCGCCGGCTGGGAGCTGATCATGGCGCGGGACCAGATCCACGGGGTTGCCCGCAAGCTCGCCGGGGCCGGCCTGCCCTGTTATCTGAGTGAGATCCGCGACGTCAGCCAGGCCCGGCTCGACGACGCCAACGTAAAGCACGAGGCGATCTACGGCTTCCAAGCGACGGAGCACGAGGAGATCAAGGAGCTCTGCGGTCAGGATGAGTTGCGGGAGACTTTTCGCGGTCTCGTCTTCCGAATACGCCGCCGGGGTCGACCGAAGCTGACGCCCTGGCAGGCGATCCTGCGGATCAACGACTTGGGTCGCGAGTGCGGCATGCACCACCAGGGACATATCCTCTTCTCCGGCAACCTCACCGCCGATCGATTGGAAGACGATGCTCAGACCGCCAATCGCGTCGCGGAGGCGGCCTTCGCGGCCTGGGCCGTGGGCAACGTCGACGTCACCTTCGATACCTTCGAAGACGTCGACCGCGGTTACTTCGTGCGCCACGGTCTGGTCGACCGCCTGTACAACCCGCGTCCGGCGGCCCGGGTGCTGCGCCATCTTCAAGGGGCGCTCGCGGCTTATGACCCGGTCGGCGTCCGCGAACGTGCGGCGCAAGAGGCGACGGGTGGCGTCTTGTTGAGGGCCGTCTTCGACGCGGGCTTCGTCGCTCTAGCGCTGCCCGCGAAGCGATTCATAGTGCGGGAGCTCGAGGGCGTGAGCGCGGAGGGAAATCTTCGCCTGATCGATCTCGAGGACGGCGCCGTCTCCGAGGTTGGCGTCGCGGTTGTCGACTCAGGCTTGAAGCTCAAGAAGCCGGTGACCGTCGATAGGCCGATGTTGCTGATTGCAAGTCGCGCAGGCCTTATGACGCCTTCTTGAGCCCGTAGCGTTTATGCATCTTTGGCCTTTTTGCCTTCGCCCTGCAGATCCAGCGCTCATTTTTGTCCTTTATAGGGATAATAGGGCGTCGCGATAAAGCGGCGGCCCTCCGAAGCTCGAAACCTATGAAGAGCGATCCCTGGGCAAGACGTCGTAGCTTCTCAATACCATAGCTTTCGTCTGTCCGGGGCTTCGGCGGAAGAATATCTGGCGAGGCCGGAGCCCGCGCTTAGTGCCACTTACTGACCTGCTCAGAGGAGCAGGAGCGCGCCCGGCGGCCACGGCGAGGACTTACGAACAAACTGGGCATCAAAAGCGATCAACGCGAAATGGTGTGAGGTCGATCGACGGAACCTTCCCTGCCACAAGCTCAGCAACCACGCGGCCGGTCGTCGGCGCAGCGGTTACTCCGCAGTGACCGTGGCCAAAGGCATAAAAGACATTGGTGAAGCGCGATGAGCGACCGATCACGGGTAGCGTATCAGGAAGACAGGGGCGATGTCCCATCCAGGTCGAGACTTTGCAGTCCGCAAGACAAGGAAACAGACGCTTTCCTTGTTCCACCAACACTTGAGCACGAAACCAGTCTGGTACCGCCTCCAAGCCAGCAATCTCAGAGGTCCCAGCGAACCGCAGCCCCATTTCCATTGGTGTGGTGGTGAACTTGCGTTCGCTCCATATGATGGTCCGCTCCGGAATCACACTAGGATCGGTAAGGGTCGCGTGATAGCCGCGCAGGGTCTCCAGCGGGACACGGTCTCCAAGCTTACCTGCCAAGCGATGAGACCAGGCGCCGGCTGCGATAACCAGGTAATCAGCTTCAATGTCGCCAGCTGAGGTGCGTAGTATGTACTGCCCCTCAGAGCTGAACTCGAAGTCGCTTACCTCACACCGGAGAATCTCACCTCCGTCACGCAGGAAGGCATCGGCGAGTGCTGAAATGAGCCGATGGGGATTGCTACAGTAGCCATGATCGGGCAACAGCACAGCGCGCACGAAGATCCTTGCCAGAGAGGGTTCTAGCCTGCGAAGCTCCTCCGCTGAGAGGATCTCAATTGTGACACCTCTATCTCTCTGCATCTGTCGACTTCTTGCATCATTGCGAAAGGCGACCTCGCTCTGGTAGACGTAGAGTTGCCCTTTACGCACGATAAGATCTTGGCAGTTGGCTGACTTGAGCAAAGGATCAAGATTTTGAAAGACTTCACGGTGCAGCGAATGCAGAGCATCGCTGATAGCATTTATGCGCTTTTGTGTGCTGGAGCACAAGAAACGAATTAACCAAGGCAAAAGCTGCAGTAGATAGTGCCACCGCAAGGCCATTGGACCCGAAGGGTCGAATAGCCAGCTAGGCACTTCTCTGTAGATTCCCGGCAGCGCTAGTGGCACGATCGCGCCCGGATTCAGGCCACCGGCGTGGCCAAACGAGCAGGACCTGCCAGGCGGTAGGCGATCGACCACTGTCACTACGTGACCGTCACGCCGTAAATAGCTCGCAATAACGATCCCGATAATACCGGCCCCAACCACCACGATCTTAGGCCCGTCATTTTCTAGCCCTTCCATAAAAACCACCCTTCAGAACAGATCATCCGCAAGGCACTACAACGCCTCGGTGAAGTACAAACAGCCGGACGGCCCGGATGGCGCCGAGCAAGGCCATACAATCCACTCAGTATCTGGAATTTAATCTCGAAGATATCAAACGAACTGCGACTCGTATAGCCGCGTCGCAGTGTATATCAGCTTAATCACGGGGATCTCCAATTGCCGGAAACTGGCGTACTTAACAAGTATTCCATGAATAGTCTCTGCCTCTGTTCTGCGCTTATTCTCAATATCTACGAGAAGTGAAGATTTAACATTTCGGCCCCTGAAGAGCTCCATCTTATTTCTGATCATACGTTCTTCTTCTCGACTGAAGAGAACCCCCTGGGAATTCGCTACTGCAATAGCTTCGTCGAGGCATCTCTCAAACAGACCTCTCCCACAAGAGTCATCCAAGATCAACCCGGCAGGACTTCTCGTTATAGCTGTCATGCCAGAGAATGCCGCAATCCAGACATGCTTAATCCACATGTCTTTTTCAATATCTTTGGAGATAGTTGCATCAATCTGTGCGCTACGAAATAATTGGTCAACTCTGCCAAGAGGGCAACTGGTAGATCCCGGTCGACTGCCGTAATGAAAAGAGCATGGTCCGGAAACATGTCTAATTAACCCGGGTCGGACTTTATGTGAATTGATATAGGCAAACCCAGGGAATACGTCTCCGATTCGAACAGCCCGCTTTATTTCGATGTCATTTTCCAGGCCATTCTGAAAAGTGACTATTATAGTCCGAGAACTAACGATGGATGCTAAATCAGAGGCGACCTTGTGCGTATCGTATGTCTTCACGAAAATCAATATTAACTCCGGGCGCTCTATGTCTTTGACGGAACGTATAAGTCGCGGCTTAGGTATATGGAAATCTCCTCGGATGGATTTTACCAAAAGCCCGTCTTTGAGCATGGATCTATAGTGTTCCCCGCGAGCAACGAAGGTCACATCTTTACCGGCTTTGGCAAGCATGCCTCCGAAAAACCCACCAACACCTCCAGTTCCTATAATATGTACCTTCATGCTCTGGCCCGATGATTATCCTGCCTGCTATAAATGAGTGGCGCCGCGGTGGCAGTTTGCAGGGCCCCAACGTTGCATTGACTGGAGAGTCGCAATACGCAAGGAAATTAAGCGATGAGTAGATAAGTAGCGTCTGGTGCCCTGCAGGGAGCTTCTTAGTATAACAGGGAGGTTCGCAAGTGGGTATTCAGCCTCAAGAAGAGTTATTAACGTCATGAGTCGGATTCTCATCCAGGCAATTACATGGAACACTTGACAGATAGGATTCTTTCCATCCATCGCCATATCTGTCGATGAGCTGGCGAACTTGTTCCTCGTCGATCTTTTTGCCAATCTGCCTAAGTGTGTTTCCGGCATTGGGGAAAAAATAGACAAGCTTCCCTTCGTAAGAACTGGGAAATTTCCCCGCTCTGTCGACGAAAAAGTATCCCGTTGCGACCCCTGTTATTTGAACGTCCTCTACGCCTGCGCCGAGATAATTGACATACAAAAGGTCGCTTTCGCGGAGGACTATAGCTATAGAACGAGAGTAGGTCTCTGTGGGTGAAATATTGCCTTCTTTGTAGTATCCAAAATGCCGAATCGAAAATGACCCATCGTAGTCGTATTCGAATTGCGATATCGAAACACTTACCGACTCTTCTGTGCTATCAATATATCTGGAAGTTCGAATGAGCCAGCAGCCCTCGATCCATGCACGCCGGAATATCAATTGGCGCACTTTCTGGATGCGAAACAATTTCGACGCTATCTGTTCCGCCCCAAATGTACCGAACAACAGGCTCAGCGCGACACTCAAGGAAATGCCAAGAGCGTTGTCGGGAAATATGAGTCCCTTTATCTCGTAGCTAATAGCAACGCAAAGGGTGGTCAATAGAGCTGCAAGGCCTATGCGAAATTTTGTAGACTCATTCATTGAAGTCTCATTGAGATAATAATCTTCGAAAGCGCCAAGCCATAGAATCACTTAAGGCGTATGGCAGGCAGTCATGCGCTGATCTGTGACTGTGTCATTGCCCACTCGAAGTTCTCGGGAGTAAACCCCGTACGTTTTGTCTTGATTGTCCACTTCGCAGCACAATGACCAGCCATGTTTTAGGACAAATTTGACCGACGCCTCGTTTCGCACCGGAGCATGTCCGATGTCGCAGAACGCGTGTTTAAATTTTTTTCTTGCCATCCTGGTGTATTGGCGAAGTAGATACGTGCCATATCTCTTGCGCTGATATCCTGGCTTCACAGCTAGCTGGTCAATAAATATAAAGTTTTTCATGCCCAAACCATTGATGGCTGTTAATATATCGGACTTGTGGGATAATGACCCGCTTTTCCGCAAGGAGGCGAGTTCTGATTCACTGTATCCTATGATGTATCCAACAAGTTGGCTGTCGGCCAATGTTATATACGTATGATTCGTGCGCTCCAATCGGTGGCGGTATTGCTCGAAGGTCATAGGATTAAATAAGAAGCCTTGCGAGAAGTCACCAGTTGAACGATAGGCAACTGATTCTCCTATTTCTTTAATCTGGGCAACAGATTGGGCCGTGGCGCGGGCAAATTGAATTCGCATTCTGCTGGCCAGCTAATCCATTTAATTAAATCAGCAGTGCTGATGACGAGTTGAAGGGTGTTGCTATCCTACGCACAGAAAAATAATTCTAGAAGGTGTCGATTCGTATCTATCTGATACTCGCAGATATATGTGTCTATTAGTACGCTCCTGTGATCTAGCCCTGCTCAGACTCTCCACTCATACAAGGCACAGCGCCCACCTACTTCGCGGTAACTCAGCTCCCACCAGCAACTCAGTACGACGCCTACTAGCTAGAATCTCGAGACTTGTTGTCCGCCTCCCCAGTCCGTTCCGTTCTCTATCAGCTCGAACAAGTGACCCGCTGGCGAGTCTGGTTAGCTTACTAACTCTCAGTCTAGACGAACCCAGGTCAAGAAGCAAGCCTGTTCTTTCGATCCAAATCCGAACCTAGCGCTTCGCGCGAATTTCTCCATCCTTTCGGGTTCCGGCAGCGATGGTTCAAGAGGAGGTCTGTGGAACTGCCGCGTCTGCCGGTGACTGTGGAAGGCCGTCCGCCTTCGGCAGGCCGCGGACGGTTTTCACAGTCCCACAGCCCCAACGGTGACGAGCCATAGACAGCACTCTCACAACCTAAAGGCTGCATGACCTCTCGTAATTGCAGGATTTTCTTGTCTCACATGGGGGTCTCGCCATAAAAGAGGCCATGCTCGCGAATGGCACGGAGATCCGGTTCAGCCTGGCGGCGATCCTGCTGGAATAGCCCTCCGGGGCCTGGCACTGGAGACCGGATTCAACCCCAGGCGTGAAAAAGCCCACAGCTCCGCATAAGCTGTGGGCTTCTCTTTCCATCCAGCGCGAGGCTCCCCTCAGCCTGGAGCACGCCTCAGGCTAACCCTGCCATCCCGGCTGAAACCAACTGCCCGCTTCGTGCCATTGGGCGTGAAACGGAACCGGTGGATGTCAAGGTAGTTGTCGCCTCAACGTGTAAATTGTGTCGGTATCGCCAGGCGTACGGTCTGCGTCCACCGTCGAGGATGGCGTCGCCGAGCCTGCTCGTAGACGCGCTGGCGCTGTTGCAGCAGCGCCGATTCTCGCCCGCTATGGCGATCCTCTGGCGTCACAAAGCGAATCGCGCTGTGGCGGTGCTCTGTGTTGTACCAGAGCAAGGAGCGTGCGACCCACTGCCGGGCCGCCTCGAGGCTGGCGAAAGCGCCAGAGGGGTACTCGGGCTGGTATTTCACGGTGCGAAACAGCGCCTCGGAGAAGGGATTGTCGTCAATCACGCGGGGCCGGCTGAAGGAGGCTACGACGCCCAGGCTCTGCAACGTCGCCAGCATCGTCGAGCCCTTCATCGGCCCCCCATTGTCGGAGTGCAACACCATGCCCTCTGGATCCAGACAGGTCCGCTCGAAGAGCTTGGCGGCCAGGTCCATCGACTCCTCGCCATAGACGTCGGCGCCCAGGATCTTGCGGCTCCAGACGTCCAGGATCACGTAGAGGTAATGGAACCGACCGCGGATCGCAGAACGCAAGCAGGTGATGTCCCAGCTCAACACCTGGCCCGGCCCGGTGGCCACATGCTCTTGGGAGCGCCTGGTGGTCGTCTGCCGTGAGCGCTGGCGATGGGCCAACAGCGGCTCCTCCCGCAGGATGCGGTACATCGTCGCTTCCGAGGCCACGTAGAGGCCCTCATCGGCTAACCGGGGCACGATCTGGTTCGGCGACAGATCACAGTACGCCGGCGAGTTGACGAACTGGAGCACCTCTTAGCGCTCCGCCGCGGAGAGCTCGTTGGGAGGCTCGTGCTTGGGGCCATGGCGACGGTCCTCGCCGCCCCCTTGCCTCTGCCAGAGTTGGATCGTCCGCGCCGACGGGTCCAAGATCTCGCAAGTCGGCTCGAGCCGAGCCCCGCTGCGCACCGTTTCGTCGACCAACTTGAGGATCATTTGCCTCTCCTGCGCGGTGTGGCGTCGTCCTAGGCCCCCCAGATCGCCTGGGCTTTTTTTTCAGCACCAGCAACGCCGCCGTCTCCGCCAGCGCCGCGTCTTTACGCCGCAGCTCTTTCGCCAGCTCACGGATGCGCCGACCTTCAGGGGTCTTGCTCGACGTCCTTCGACGCGGCTGAGGATGCTCCAAGCCCTTGAGCATCTCTTGGCGCCATTGCTCCAAGTCTCTGCGGTACAGACCCTGACGCCGCAGGAAGGGCCCTAGGTCCTCCTCCGACAACGACGCCGCCTCGAGCACGGCTTCCAAATTCTGGGCCGCGCTCCGCTGCGGCTGGTCTCATTTCTTCATGTCCTCCACTCTAGCGGCTTGCCGCAGCCAACGCGACAGCGTGCTTTGATGCACGCCCACGTCCTGCGCCAAGGCGCTAGCACTGGGCCCATCAGGCAAAGCCATCTTCGACCTGAACGCCTCGGAGTACTTCATCGACGCGCTCCCAGGCCATGGATCTCTAAGTCCTCCTCGCGGATCTGCTCCTCCGTGATCTGCGCCACTCGGAGCAGGTTCGCCACCGCGTCGTGGAGATAGTCCGACTTGACCATCTCCACGATGCCATACAGCTCCGCCGCCACCGTTCGCGGCACCCGGTCCTCTCGCATCTTCTCCACATCGACGGGCAAACTGAGCCCGTCGATAATCTCACAGTAATCGACCTCGACAAAGCTCTGCGACTCGCGGATTCCCTCGAAGACGAAGGTATATCGGCGTCGCGATCATCGACTCGGGTTTGAGAGTCAAGAAGCCGGTTTGCTCCAAGGCGGCACGACGCCCATGCCGCGGGCATAAGCGATCGCCTGGCCGAGATGCTCGTGGGCGTGGCCGGAGAGGATCATGAAGATGCTGCGTACCGAGCGCTTCTTGCCGAAGAGCTCGATCTTGCGCTCGAGATCGGCGTTCTTCTCAAGTGCCTGGCGGACGTGATCGACCGACTCGGCGAACAGCTGGCGAACCTCGGCGCTCTTGGTGACGTTTTCTTCCAGCTCTTCGGGCAGATCAGCCGGCAGTGGAATGCCCAGATCGCGGGCGAAGAAGAAGTTGGCGCTGGCGACGTGCATATAAATCTCGGACACCGTGCGCACCTCATCGGTCGGCCGCCAGGAGAAGTTGTCCCGAGGGATCTCCTTGGCCAGATCCAAGAGCTTCTCTGAGGTGCGCTCGAAGTCGGTGAGGAAGTCGGCCCGGAAACCTGTGAGCTCCTCGGCCGCCAGCGGGGCGGTCATGAAGCAGGCGGTGAGCAGCAGGGCGATGGCGTATGCGCGATGGCTTTTGGGGAACATCGGAGTCTCCTGGTTTCAGGGTATTAGGTGAGGTGGGGCGGTTCGCGTTCCGATCCGGAGCGGTTGCCAGGGTGGCGATTGTACCTGCCCCGAGCTAAAGACGAGTGCTACGGAACGGTCGTGCCACCTGGGAAGTGATGTATGTAGGGTGTCAAGTCGTCCACTTGCAGTCAGAGTCGGGGTTGGGCTGATTCGAGCATGGAATATGCCGCTCCCTTCAACCATCTTCCTTTGCGCCCTTGAAAAAAAGGTCCGAACGGCTCGAGTGCCCAGTGAGTTACCCATCGTAGGCGTTCGCACGCGTGGCGTGCCACCCCGGAATCTTCAGGGAAGTACTCGCACGCGTGGTGTGCTGGGTAGGTTACGTAACCGTTGCGCTCGCACGTGTGGTGTGCCGGGTAGGTTACGAGCTTGAGAGCCCTCGCACGCGTGGTGTGCCGAAATGGTTACGTCTGAAGAGCCCACGCACCCGGTGTTCGCGCCTTCCCGTATTTCAAGGAAGTGCCCACACGCCGTGCGAGGAGGAACCTAGCCTTCGGGCAAGTCCTCGCACCCGGTACTCAGGGTCGATTCGTTGCCGCCTCGCTCACGGTCGCGCTTCAGAAACTCTTCTGTTTCGAGCTCGTCGAACAGCTGGTTCAGCTTGTTGAGGTCTATGTCAGGCCGAAATCCGAAGGAGTGGGGGATCGTTCTTGGGGCATTCTTCGCCACCTTGTCTCCAGTGAGCTCGGTCAGAGAGGTTTCGACGTCCGTTTCGGGGTAGGTCCGGAGCTCGAATTCAGCGTCCGGTCGATAGAACTTTTCACGCTCACCTTGAGAGAAGTCGTGCTCGTCATCTTCCTTCTTCATAGTTCGTCTCCCGTCGAGCCGAGGTCGGGCAGAAATCATGTGAATTGGCCTACACTCACTGGACATCCGCACGACCTTGCTCAGCCGAGATCTCGCCCAGCAGTGGTTCGAGGTGACTCAGCACCGTCTCCGCCACGATACGCTGACCCTCGGCGTTGGGATGGATGCCGTCGTCCAGATTGAGCTCAGGATCGGCGGCGACGCCCTCGAGCAGGAAGGGGATCAGCGGCACTCCGAATTCTTCGGCCAAGCGCGGGTAGATTCCGGCGAACTGCTCGGTGTAGTCCTGGCCGTAGTTGGGCGGGATGAGCATGCCGGCGAGCAAGACGCGGACGCCGGCGGTGGTGGCGCGTTCGACGATGGTGCGCAGGTTGGACTCGGAGGTCTCCAGCGGTGTGCCGCGCAGGCCGTCGTTGCCGCCCAGGCCGACGAAGAGGATGTCCGGCTGCTGGCGGAGCAGCCAGTCGAGACGGGCCAGGCCGCCAGTGGTGGTGTCGCCGCTGATGCCGGCGTTGATCGCACGTACGGCGTGGCCGGCTTCGACGAGGGCAGCCTCGACGAGGGCAGGGAAGGCCTGGGCTTCGGCGAGCTCGTAGCCGGCGGTCAGGCTGTCGCCGAGGAAGATGATCAGGGTCTCCTCGGCGTTTGGCCCCTCGGGGGTGGGCGGCGTGGGCTCGGATGGGGGCGCGGTGCGCGCCCTACTTTCGGCCGCGGGGGGCTCGGCGGGTGGCGGAGCGGTTTCGGGTGCCGGGGCACAGGCGACGATTAGGGCGAAACCGAAGACGAGTGAGAACCGAACGTTCATGGGAACGTATCTTATGACCTCTGCCATCTACCTGACTCACTCTCACCCATCTCTATGTCTCAAACACCCTGCATCGAAATTCGCGGCCTATCCCATCGCTTGCCTTCCGGCGGTCGGATGCTGACCATCCTCGACGCTATCGACCTCGAGATTGCCGCCGGTGAATCGGTGGCGATTCTCGGCCCCTCGGGCAGCGGCAAGTCGACGCTGCTGGCATTGATGGCCGGCCTCGACCGGCCGACCGAGGGCGAGGTGCTGCTCGACGGCGAGGCGATCCAGGATCTTTCCGAGGATCAGCTGGCGCGGCTGCGCCGTCGCAAGGTCGGCTTCGTGTTTCAGAACTTTCAGCTGCTGGCCAACCAGACGGCGCGCGAAAACATCCTGCTGCCGCTGGAGCTGGCAGGCGAACGCCAGGCCGGCCAGCGGGCCGACGAGCTGCTGGAGCAGGTCGGCCTGGCCGAGCGCGGGCACCATTATCCGGTGCAGCTCTCGGGCGGCGAGCAGCAGCGTATCGCGCTGGCCCGGGCGTTCGCCACTCGCCCGGCGATCCTGCTCGCTGACGAGCCCACCGGCAATCTCGACGGCGCCACCGGTCGCCGCGTGCTGGATCTGCTCGCTGACTTGAGGCGCCGGGAGAACACCACGCTGGTGCTGGTGACCCATGATCCCTCGGTGGCGCAGCTCACCGGGCGGGCGATCTATCTGCGCGACGGCCGCATCGAGCGCGACGAACGCCCGGCGCAGTCGAGCGACGAGGTAGAAAGGTTCGCCTCACCCATCGCGGTGGCGACGGGATGAAGGCTTCGGTCTTCTTCGCCCACCTCAGGCGCGAAGCGCGCGGCGGTCGCGGACGGCTGGTGTTCTTCGTCGCTTGCCTGGCGGCCGGGGTCGCCGCGGTGGTGTCGGTGGCCGGGTTTTCCGAAGGGCTCGACCGAGGCATTCGCGCCGAAGCGCGCTCGCTGCTGACCGCGGATCTGGCGGTACGCGGTCGCCAGCCGATTCCCGAGGAGCTGAAGGCGGCGGTCGATCGCATGGCCGGCACCGAGCGTGCCGAGGTGCGCGAGATGTTGACGATGGTGGCGTCCGGGCGTGCCGGTGACGGCTCGGACACGCCACGCAGCATCCTGGTCGAGCTCAAGAGTGTCGACGGCGGCTATCCGTTCTACGGCGAGCTCGAGCTCGAGCCCGCCGGACGACTCTCCGAGCTGCTCGACGAGGGCTCGGCGGTGGTGGCTCCCGAGATCCTCAACCGGTTGAGCCTGGCGGTCGGCGATTCGCTCAGGATCGGCGGCCAGGAATTCCGCATCGCCGGCACGGTCCTCGACGAACCGGATCGGATTACCGGCGCGATGCAGATGGGGCCGCGACTTTTCGTGTCCGGCGCCGGGCTCGACCGCGCGGGCCTCGAGCGTCTGGGCAGCCGGGTCAACTATCGCACCCTGGTGCGCCTGCCGGCCGAACGGCAGGACGATCTGGCCGCGGTGACCCAGGAGCTCGGCGGTTACCTCGACGCCGATCGTCGACACCGCATCGAGACTTTCTCGGACGCCCAGCCCAGCCTTCGCCGGAGCTTTCAGCGCATGGGCAGCTATCTGGCCCTGGCGGCCCTGCTGTCGCTCTTGATCGGTGGCGTCGGCGTCACCCAGACGGTGCGGGCCTGGCTCGCCGGGCGCATGGACGCGATCGCGGTACTCAAATGTTTGGGGTATCGACCGCGGGAGATCCTGCGCCTCTATCTCGGCCAGACCGCGGCCCTCGGCCTCGCCGGCAGCCTGGTCGGGGTCGGCACCGGCATCGGCATTCAGCTGGCGGTGATGCGCTTGCTTGAGGGCGCCCTGCCGGTGGAGCATATTTCGATCTGGCAGCCCACGGCGTGGGGACGCGGGCTGCTTCTCGGTCTCGGCGTCGCGCTCCTGGCGAGCCTGCCACCTCTGGTGGCGGGCAGTCGGGTGCCGCCGATTCGGGTGCTGAGGCGCGACGCCGAACCTCTGCCGCCGAGCCGCCTGGCGGTGGCGGTCAGCGTCCTGGCGCTCCTGGCGAGTCTGATCACGCTCGCCGCCTGGCAGGCCGGCTCGTGGGTCAACGGGCTGATCTTTGCCGGCGGCTTGACGGTCGCCGCGCTTTTGCTCGGCCTGGCGGCGGCTTCCTTGAGCCGGCTCGCCGCCCGTCCGCGGCGACAAGCCAAGCTCTGGCTGCGGCACGGCTTAGCGGCCCTCGGACGAAAGGGCGCGTCAACCACCAGCGGCATCGTTGCCCTGGGCCTCGGGGTGCTGGTCCTGCTCGGCATGTTCCTGGTCGAGCGTGGGCTGTCCAGGGAGCTGGCCAAGGACCTGCCCAAGGACGCGCCGAGCGCTTTCTTGATCGATATTCAGAAAGAACAGTGGACCGGCGTCGAGACGCTCTTGCAGGACCATGGCTCGGGCAATATCGACTCGGTGCCGTTGGTGATGGCGCGTATCGCCGCCATCGACGGCAAGAGCTCGGCGGAGCTCCAGGCCAGGACGACCGACGGCGACGCCTCCCGGGCGTCGAATTCCGGAGAGTCCGGACAGCGCCAGCGTCGCGGCAACTGGGCGCTTCGCCGGGAGCTGCGTCTGACCTATCTAGGTGACCTGCCGGTGGGCAATGAGATCAAGGCGGGGGAGTGGTGGAGCGACGACGGGCGCGCCGAGATCAGCATCGATCAGGAGTTTGCCGACGATCTCGGAGTCGGCGTGGGGTCGGTCATCACCCTCGACATCCAGGGCATCGACCTCGACCTGACGGTGACCAGCTTGCGCTACATCGACTGGAGCACTTTCGGCATCAACTTCTTCCTGGTGGTCGAGCCCGGGGTGCTCGAGGACGCGCCGCAGAGTCGCCTGGCCGCCGCCCGTCTGCCCGAGGGTGGCGAGCAGCAGCTCCAGGACGCCCTGGCGGACGCGTTCCCCAACGTCACGATGGTGCGCACCCGCGAGATGCTCGACAAGGTGGCGTCGACCCTCGACCGGCTGGCGCTCGGAGTTCGGCTGCTCGGCGGCCTGACGGTTTTCGCCGGTCTGGCGATTCTGGCCGGCGCGGTGAGCGCCAGCCAGATCCGTCGCGGCGCCGAGGTGGCGCTGCTCAAGACGCTGGGCATGACCCGTCGTCAGGTGATCGCGACCTTCGCCACCGAGTACGCCTTGACCGGCCTGGTCGCCGGCTTGATCGGCTCGGCCGGCGGCGCGGCTCTCGCCTGGTTCGCTCTCACCCGGGGGATGGAGGTGTCGTGGAACGTCGAGCCGATATGGCTGGTGGGTGCGGTGGTCTCGACGGTGGTGCTCTCCGTCGCCTCGGGGCTGACGGCGAGCGCCGGGGCGCTGCGCAAGCGGCCGGTAGAGGTGCTGCGTACCGTTACCGGTTGAGCCGCGTCGACCGAGCCACGGGTTAAAACCGTGGCTATTCACTCGCACCCAACCACGGCCGAAACCCGTGGCTATAGCCTGGCACCCCAAGGGGTGCTCTCGAGCGTCCGGGCGAGGTTTTTCGTACCGTCACCTGTGGTAACCTGAACTCTTCTAAGAGTTGATTGAGAAACCCTTGTCTCCGGTAGGAGGCGTCCCTCGAGAGGTCGATCGATTGTCTGATTCACTGCGAATGTCTTTTCACGGCGCGGCCGGTACGGTCACCGGCTCGCGACACCTGCTGCACGTCGGCAAGAACCAGGTGCTGCTCGACGCCGGCCTGTTTCAGGGGCAGAAGAAGCTGCGGCTGAGGAACTGGGAGAGCCCGGGGTTCGAGCCCTGGAAGGTGCAGCACATGCTGCTCAGCCACACTC
>JAAUXY010059353.1_pt1 | contig 19668 bp, 17 predicted proteins | sample 7278121 | NCBI WGS metagenome assembly JAAUXY01 (sample SAMN14350117, study PRJNA611818) | marine sediment metagenome | isolation source: surface marine sediment (1.8m) | place: French Polynesia: Moorea | collected 2018-08 | reverse complement strand
AGATACCCGCCTCCCGTGCCGCGTCGGCCTGGAAGGTGCGGATCTTCTCGTCTGCCTCCATTGCCAGTCCTGTGTCGTCGTACTCGGCGCTCATCAGCTTGTCGCGATCGAAGGCCGAAACGTCCTTGCCTTCCTTGCTCCATGCGTCGAAGACCTGCTGGCGGAAATTCAGCGTCCAGTTGAACGACGGGCTGTTGTTGTAGACGAGCTTCGCATTCGGGATGACTTCGCGGATGCGACTGACCATGCCGCCAATCTGGCCGATGTGCGGCTTCTCGGTCTCGATCCACAGCAGGTCGGCGCCGTTCTGCAGCGACGTGATGCAGTCGAGTACGCAACGGTCTTCGCCGGTGCCCGAACGGAACTGGTACAGGTTGCTCGGCAGGCGCTTCGGACGAACGAGCTTGCCGTCCCGGTTGATCAGTACGTCACCGTTGCCCATTTCGTCGACGGAGACCTCTTCGACGTCGAGGAACGAGTTGTACTGGTCACCCAGGTCACCGGGCTCGTGGGTGATGGCGATCTGTTTCGTGAGACCGGCGCCCAGCGAGTCGGTACGCGCTACGATGATGCCATCGTCGACACCGAGCTCGAGGAACGCGTAGCGCACGGCGCGGATTTTCGCGAGGAAGTCGTCGTGCGGAACCGTGACCTTGCCGTCCTGGTGACCGCACTGCTTCTCGTCGGAGACCTGGTTTTCGATCTGGATCGCGCAGGCGCCTGCTTCGATCATCTTCTTGGACAGCAGGTAGGTTGCCTCTGCGTTACCGAAACCGGCATCGATATCGGCGATGATCGGCACGACGTGCGTCTGGAAGTTATCGATCTGCTTGCGAACCGATTGTTCCTTGACGGCATCGCCGGCTTCACGCGCGTTGTCGAGGTCGCGGAACAGGAGTCCGAGCTCGCGCGCATCGGCCTGACGCAGGAACGTGTACAGCTCCTCGATCAGGGCCGGTACCGACGTCTTCTCGTGCATCGACTGGTCGGGCAGGGGACCGAACTCGGAACGCAGCGCTGCGACCATCCAGCCTGACAGGTACAGGTAGCGACGCTCGGTCGAGCCGAAGTGTTTCTTGATGGAGATCATCTTCTGCTGGCCCACAAATCCGTGCCAGCAACCGAGCGACTGCGTGTACTTCGCCGGATCGGCGTCGTAAGCGGCCATATCCTCGCGCATGATCTTCGCGGTGTATTTTGCAATGTCGAGGCCCGTCTTGAAGCGATTCTGCGCTTTCATGCGGGCCACGTATTCGGGGTCGATCGCGTTCCAGGCGCTGCCGTTTTTGCCGATCAGCGTGGCAGCACTGTCGATGTCTTTCATGTAGTTCGACATGAGGGGTCTCCTTGTTTGATAAGGCGCAGCGAGGGCTCTCGCGCGTGTCGATTACGAGCCGAATTTTACGCCCAATAGCCAGTAAATTTCACAAAAAAAATTTTACACTGTCAATTTAACTTTGGTCGTAAGTACTTACCGAAACGCGGCGGAGCGTTACGTGTTTCAATGCCAGTACAGATGAAGAACTACGACATCATCATTGTCGGTGCCGGCATCATCGGCCTGTCGATTGCCTACCAGATCGCACGGCGATCAAATCTCGGAGTCCTCGTTCTCGAAAAAGGCGCCGCCGTCGGCGAAGGCTCGACGGGTGCGTCCTCTGCGGTTTGCCGCCATCGCTATACGCAGGACAACGTCGTGCGCCTGGCGAGAGAAGGAATCAACGCATATCGAAACTGGCGCGAGTACACCCGACTCACACGACCACGCGCTGAATTCCAGAACGATGGTGTGCTGTGGCTGCCGGGCAGTGACCTTTCCTGGGCCGACCGGGAACACGAACGTATGCAGCATCACGATGTCCGGACAGAAGTCCTCGATGACGATCATGTTCGCGAGCGGTTCCCTGCCTTCAGCACCTGTCCGGTAGCGCCGGATCTCGAAACGGGTGAAGAACACGAGTGCAGCACGGGCACGCGCAATCTCTACGAGATCGATGGCGGCTGGATCGATCCGGTGGCGGCGGCACAGGATCTCGTTGATGCCTGCCGCGAGAATGGCGTCGACGTACGCTTCAAATCGATGGTGGTCACCGTAAGTTCTGTCGGAGGTGCGGTCACCGGCGTCGGGCTCGATAGCGGCGAGACAGTGGCCGCAGGCCTTCTTGTCAATGCCGCGGGTCCCTGGTGCGATGTCCTTTACGAGGCCGTGGGGTACCGACATGCATGGGACCTCAAACCCGTTCGCATCCAGATCATCTATCGCGACCGACCAGCGGAACTCGACGGCCTCATCCCCGTGACCGCCGACATGGGCAGCGGGATTTATTTCCGAACCCAGAATTGCGGGCAGCAGTTACTCGTTGGGTCTGTCATGGAGGAGGACGAGACAGAGGTGGTCAGCGATCCCGACCGATTCCAGCGGGAGGTCGATGACGAGTTCCAGTACCGGATCCTGCACATCCTGCATCACCGCTTCCCGTCGCTGCCGTCGACGGGCCGCATTCGTGGCTACTGCGGTCTCTACACGATGAACAGGGATGACGTTCACCCGATCATCGGTCCCACAGCCATCGACGGACTTTGGGCAGCCAACGGATTCAGTGGGCACGGATTCAAGTTGGCGCCCGCCGTCGGTTCGATGGTCGCCGGGGCGATAACGGGCGAATCAGCCGATTTCGACACGGCCGTGCCCCTGTCAGACTTCGGCGTCGACCGCACGCCCATCGGCGTAGATTCGAAATCGGTTCTGGCCTGAGGCCGATCGGGCCTTCGATATGGGCTATAGTCCGTTGGACGATCAGACGGGCAGGGAGGAAAGAATGAAGAAGTTCATGTTGCTGCACTACGGATTCGAGAAGCCGACGCCGGAGATCATGGAAGCCTGGAAAGCCTGGTTCGAGTCGATCGCTGAACGAACGGTCGAGAACGGCGGTTTCCACGGGGCAGCGATGGAGATTTCGAGCGCCGGCAAGCAAGACCTGCCGATGGGTCCCGACTCGGTCACGGGGTACTCGATCATCAACGCCGAGAGCGTCGAAGAGGCCGAGAAGATCGCGGGCGACAATCCCTACGTCGCGAGCATCCGCGTCTACGAGATCATCGAGCACTAGCTCTTTATGCCAACCACTCAGGAATCCGTCCACGTCGAGCAGCGTGGCGAGGTCACGATCGTCACACTGAACCGCCCTGACGCACGGAATGCGGTCGACCCCGACACTGCGAAACGGTTGGCTGAAGTATTCAACGCCTTCGACGCGGACGAGTCCGCGTCGGTCGCGGTTTTCGAGGGCGCTAACGGCACGTTTTGCGCGGGTGCGGACCTCAAAGCGGTCGGACAGGGCAAGTACGACCACTTCGCGCCGATCGAGGCGCCAATCAATCTGCACGATGGCACGGCGCCGATGGGTCCCAGCTATCTCAGGCTGTCCAAGCCCGTGATTGGGGCTATATCGGGCTACGCGGTTGCCGGCGGACTGGAACTGGCTTTGTGGTGCGACATGCGCGTGGTCGAGGAAGATGCCGTGTTCGGCGTCTATTGCCGGCGCTGGGGCGTGCCGCTCATCGATGGCGGTACCGTGCGTTTGCCAAGGCTCATCGGCCACTCGCATGCCATGGACATGATTCTTACCGGCAGGCCTGTCTACGCGGACGAGGCGAAAACGATGGGGCTGGCCAATCGCGTGGTCGCGAAAGGCACGGCTCGCGAAGAAGCGATAAAGCTCGCAGAGGAGATCGCGAAGTTCCCGCAGACCTGTCTTCGAAACGACCGACGATCGACCATCGAACAATGGGGTTTGTCGTTCGACAACGCGATGGCGAACGAGTCGAAACTCGGCTGGGACACGATGACCTCGGGTGAGACCGTGGAAGGCGCGGACCGTTTCGCGTCGGGTCGCGGCCGGGGCGGATCATTTTCGGATATCTAAGGAGTCTCTCGATGCGTCAAACGAGCGCGAAGCCCATCGCGAGTGCGCTGGCAGTTCTCGCGATAGGCTGTACCGGCGCAGCGGCGGCCGGGGAACCGTCATCCGACGTCTTCAAAGCATGGGTCGATGCGCGCGCAGGCACCGGCGAACCGGTGCACTGGATCGCCGAGGGCGCTGTTTATGCCTATCCGTCCGGCGAGAAGCTGTTCGGCATGATCGGGTTCGACAGCTCGCGAATTATCTGGCCCGGGGGCGATGACGCCAGAGCGATCCACCTGACGCGCAAGACGTTTGCCTACACCGATCCGGACACCGGCGAAGTGCTCACCGAGTACGAGGGCAATCCCGTCGAGGCGATTGCATACCCTTACCAGCTGATCACGTACCGGCTCGAGGACGGCCGGATCTTTGGCGACGTCGAGCAGGGCGTCGAGCCCAATGTGCAAAAGATCAAGTCGAAGAAAGGGATGGCCGTCCGGCGGCTCGGCGACGACACGCTCGCCATCAACGCCGACGTTTTTCTCGATATCCCGTTGCCCGGTGACCGGCGTCTCGAGGCGTGGGAGAACTATGACTTCTTCATTCACACGAGCGGCGACGTCAGCGAGCCGCACCAGATGAGCTGGCAGCGCTACGGCGACCTGCCACGCTGGGCCGGGCCCGGCAAGGCCATCTATCACCTGTTGTCGTGGCGCGTCGAAAGTCACGACGAGTTCCCGTCTGAACTTCTTGCCTGGGCGAAAGAGAACAAGCCGATGTGGCTCGAGCCGCCTGCGAGTATCGAGGAGATCCGCAGACTGCAGGCTGGCGAGGATTCGTCAGGCTGGGGCCGATGACGATAGCAGTTCTCGGCGAGGCCCTGATCGACTTCATCGCAGGTGACGATGGGGCCTATCGGCCGCACCCGGGCGGCTCACCGTACAACGTCTCGATAGGGCTGGCGCGTCAGGGAATAAGCGTCAGCTATCTATCGCCGTTCTCCGACGACACGTTCGGAGACCAGCTGCATGAATCCTTGCGCAAGGAGCGCGTCGACATACCGCTCAGCCGGCGGTCACTCCGGCCCACGTCGCTGGCGCTCGTGACGATCGACGAAGACGGATTGCCGGCATATCGCCTTTACCGGGAGGGCGTTGCGGACAAGGACACATCTTTCGAGGAGATTGAGGCGAACCTCCCATCCGGCTTGCGGGTCTTTCATACAGGGTCGCTGGCGATCACGCCGAGTCAGCTACCGAAGATCCGCAAGCTGTTCGACCTGATGCACGACCGCGATGTTGTCATCAGCATGGATATCAACATTCGGCTGAGGGCGAGTCTCGACACGAAAGCCTACCTGGACGGCGTGCGTTCCCTGCTTCCTCTTGCCGACATCGTCAAAGCCAGCGATGAAGACCTGCGGCCGCTGCAGCTCGCGACGGACCCGAGGAAAAGTGCGGAAGCGGCGTATGCCGAAATGAGGTCGGGAATGCTGGTGCTGACGGAAGGTCGCGGCGGCGCTTTGCTGTACACGACGAGCGGCGTTATCGAAAGGAGCGCCTATCCGATCGCCCATGTAGAAGACACTGTCGGGGCAGGCGACACGTTTCATTCAGCGTTGCTGGCATCGCTGTACCGGAGCGATGCGATCCACGGTCCCTATGGCGAGATCGACTCCGAAACCCTCGGCGATTGCCTGGATTTCGCCTGCGCGGCTGCTGCAATCAACGTGTCGCGGGCCGGATGCTCGCCGCCGACCCAGCGGGAAGTGGAGGCCTTCGTAGCGGCCGCCGAGCGATAGAAAATCGGTTGATCGACCGAAAAAACACCCAATAAACCTATGTTTTAACTAAATATCGAAAAAATATGCCGATTTATTCGATCAACCTATAGAATTTTGATGCGACTTGTGCGCTAATGCGCGCCATGAAGCCGGAACGATCCGACAGCCCGAAGTACCAGCAGCAAAAGCTGGCCGCCGTGCGCGCCGCGGCAAGCGTGTTTGCGGACAAAGGTTTTCACGGCGCGAGCACCCGCGACATCGCCGGGCAGCTCGGTATCAAGCAGGCGAGCCTCTACTACTACTTCGACTCCAAGGAAGAAGCGCTCGAGGAGGTCTGCCTCTACGGCCTCAAGCAATACGTGGAGAACATGGACGCGATTGCTGCGGGTGATCAGCCGTTCGAGGCGAAGCTGATGGCCGTCGTCACCAATCACCTGTCGAGCTACCGCGAAAAAAGCGAAGCGCTCAAGGTGCACAACGATGAACGGCTCTACCTGCCGGAGCAGCGCCGCACGCGTCTCAAGGAGCTGGGCAGTCGCTACCGGAAGGAGCTGGAGGCGATATTCGAAGAGGGCGTCGCAACGGGTGCGGTTCGCAAATCGATCGATTGTCACTTCGCGGCATTGTCATTGATCGCGCTTTGTAACGGACTCGGGGAGCACATCGTGCGCGATCCCGAAGTCGACGTATTTGACCAGGTCCGCAAATGCACGGACCTCATACTGAACGGAACCAAAAACGAGGAATAATCATGGGAGCTTTCAAGGAGCCGCATGGCGGCATGCTCAAGGACCTGTACTTGTCGGAAGGCCAGGCGGATCTCGAAAAGGTCAAGGCGAAGGAGTTCAAGTCATGGGACCTGACGCAAAGGCAGCTTTGCGATCTCGACCTCTTGATGAACGGTGCTTTCTCGCCGCTCGAGGGATTCCTGGGTCGCGACGACTACGAGAGCGTCTGCAACGACATGCGCATGACGAGCGGCGTGCTCTGGCCGATGCCGATCACGCTCGACGTCAGCGAGGAATTCGGTGATTCGATCGCCGAGGGCGAGCTCATCGCACTGCGGGATCCCGAGGGCGTGCTCATCGCTACGCTCGAAGTCGCTGATATCTGGAAGCCGGATCTCGCGAGCGAGGCCGAACGGGTCTACGGCACCACCGACGACCTGCATCCCGCTGTCGACTACCTGCTGCATCGTTCGAACCCGGTGTACGTCGGTGGCAAGGTGCGCGGTGTCGAACCCCCGACGTACTACGACTTCAAGCTGCTGCGCGATACGCCGTCCGAATTGCGCGGGCGTTTCCGAAAACTCGGCTGGCGCAAAGTCGTGGCGTTCCAGACCCGCAATCCTCTGCACCGCGCTCACCAGGAGCTGACGTTCCGCGCGGCGAAGGAAGCCGATGCGAACCTGCTGATCCAGCCCGTGATCGGCATGACCAAGCCCGGTGATATCGATCACTTCACGCGGGTGCGCTGCTACGAGCACATCCTCGAGGAGTACCCGGAGCAGACGACACAGCTGAGTCTTTTGAACCTCGCGATGCGCATGGGTGGCCCGCGCGAGACCCTGTTGCACGCCATCATTCGCAAGAACTACGGCTGCACGCACTTCATCGTCGGCCGCGACCACGCCGGTCCCGGCAATGACAAGGACGGCAACCCGTTCTACGGCCCCTACGACGCGCAGGAGCTCTACAAGCAGCACGAGGAAGAGCTCGACATCACGATGGTGCCGTTCAAGATGATGGTTTACGTCGAGAACAAGGCAGAGTACCTGCCGGCGGACGAAGTCGAGTCCACCGACAAGGTGCTGAACCTGTCCGGGACCGAGTTCCGTCGCCGACTGCGCGAAGGCCTCGAGATCCCCGAGTGGTTCTCTTACCCGAGCGTCGTCAACGAGCTCAGAAAAGCGCACCCGCCAAAGCATATGCAGGGCTTCACGGTGTTTTTCACGGGTCTCTCGGGGTCCGGCAAGTCGACGGTGGCGAACGCGCTGATGGTCAAGCTTCTGGAGGAGGGTTCCCGTCCCGTGACCTTGCTCGACGGCGACATCGTCAGGAAGAACCTCTCGAGCGAGCTGACGTTCTCGAAAGAGCATCGCGACCTCAACATCCAGCGCATCGGCTTCGTCGCGAGCGAGATCACCAAGAACGGCGGTATCGCGATCTGCGCACCGATCGCGCCGTACGCGGCGACGCGGCGGCAGGTGCGGGGGATGATCAGCGCGGTAGGTGGCTTTGCGGAGACCCACGTCTCGACGCCGCTCGAAGTCTGCGAGCAGCGTGATCGCAAGGGTCTGTACGCGATGGCGCGTGCCGGCAAGATCAAGGGTTTTACCGGCATCGATGACCCGTACGAGGTACCGGAGAATCCCGAGATCGTCATCGACACCCAGGAGCTGACGCCCGACCTGGCCGCGCATCGCATCCTGCTGACGTTGGAGAAGCTGGGGTATATTCGCTAGAACGCGAGGCACCGCCGATAAAGGAGTCCGAACAGTGAAAGCAGCGTTCCTGGGACTGGGCGTCATGGGATACCCGATGGCCGGGCACCTCGCGGCGAAGGGTCACGACATTCGCGTCTATAACCGCACCACGTCGAAAGCCGAGAAATGGGTCTCCGAGCACGGCGGATCGATGGCAACGACGCCGGCCGAAGCAGTCCACGGCGTCGACATCGCCTTCGCGTGCGTCGGCAACGACGATGACGTTCGCAGCATCACGACCGGCGAATACGGCGCGTTCCGGAACATGGATGCAGACACGGTGTTTGTCGATCACACGACAGCATCGGCGAATCTCGCGCGCGAACTCTACGCGTCCGCCGCAGATGCCGGGTTTGCGTTCGTCGATGCGCCCGTATCGGGTGGACAGGCAGGCGCAGAGAACGGTGTACTCACGATCATGTGCGGTGGAGACAAGCGCGCTTTCGATGCGGCGAAGCCGCTGCTGGACTGCTACGCTCGGTCAGCGCAGCTCATGGGCGAGTCGGGCGCGGGGCAGCTGACCAAGATGGTCAACCAGATCTGTATCGCCGGCCTCGTCCAGGGCCTGTCCGAAGGAGTCGCGTTCGCCATAAACGCGGGATTGGACGCGAAGCAGGTCTTCGACGTCATCGGCAAAGGCGCTGCGCAGTCGTGGCAAATGGACAACCGGCACGAATCGATGATCGCGAATGAATTCGACTTCGGATTCGCGGTCGACTGGATGCGCAAGGACCTCGGGCTTTGTTTTGACGAGGCGGGGCGCAACGGTTCTGAACTGCCGATCACGCGCGTGGTTGATGGCTACTACGCGGAAGTTCAGTCGGCCGGGGGAAATCGCTACGATACGTCCAGCCTGGTAACGCGACTGCCGCGCATAGACGTGGACTGAATCAGCCAGGACTGATGCCTGCGTGCGTCTCCTGCAACACGGCGGCGACCCGCAGACCCGATATACGCATCGCGATGGCCGTGAACGTAGTCTACGACGTCGTCGACAGTCCGGCTCATCACCGAATCGTCAACCTTCGTCATCGTCACCTTTTGGTCTTTTTCGCAAACCCCCGAACCAGAAATTCACACTGTCCTCGAGCATCTCGATTCCGCCTCGAGTGGCGCTCTCGCGGGTCTTGCGTACGACGTGAGCGCCAACTTCCGCCACACCGTCCTTTATGCCGTCCTGCACGCCCTCGCGGACGTTGTCCTTCATCTGCTGGCCGATTTCCTGCGCCTTGCCGTCGATCCAGTCGATCAGCATCTGTTTCACGTAGCGCTGGTACAGAAACCACGCGGCAGCAATCGTTGCAGCGGCGGTAACGACAGCGGTCACGAGGACCAGGAGTAATTGAGTGGCCATGCAGCCATTCTACTGCAACGGGATTTGCTACAGTGCACGGCACTCACCTAGCTGGAGAACACCATGCGAGAGTCACGCTCTGTTCTCGATATTTCGTCCGACGATTTTCGGACCCTGGGATACGCGCTCGTTGACAGGATTGCCGAGTTCTATGATTCGCTTGCCACGCGCGACCTGACGCGCGTCAATGCCCCCGAGGCTATCGTCGCCGAGCTGGGCACCGGCGAGCTGCCCGAACAGGGTGAAGACGCGACAGACCTGCTCGACAGCATTGCGCCGCTGCTGTTCGACAACTCCCTGCACAACGGGCACCCGAATTTTCTCGGTTACATCACATCGTCGGCATCACCGATTGGTGCCCTGGCAGACCTGCTCGCGGCGGCCGTGAATCCCAATCTCGGCAAGTGGGAGTTGTCGCCAATTGCAAGTGAAATCGAGGCGCAGTCCGTTCGCTGGCTCGCCGACCTGGTCGGGTACGACCGCGACTGCAGCGGACTGATGGTCAGCGGCGGCAACATGGCCAATTTCATTGGCTTCGTCGCAGCCCGGACCCACGTCGCGCCATGGGACATACGCAGCCGCGGCAACTACGGCGACCAGCGTCGCCTCACCGCGTACGTCTCTGCGGAAACGCATACCTGGATCCAGAAGGCAGCGGACGTGTGCGGGCTGGGATCGGACGGCATCCGGTGGATCGATACCGATGCTGATGGCCGTGTTCGGCTGGACCTGCTTCAGCAGCAGATCGACGCGGACCGTGCGGAGGGTCGTCTGCCGTTCCTCGTTGTTGGTACGGGTGGCAGCGTGAGCACCGGCATCGTTGATCCGCTTCGCGAACTCGCGGCGATATGCGAGGAACAAGAAATCTGGCTACACGTCGACGGCGCCTACGGGGCGCCCGCTGCGGTACTGCCGGAAGCGCCGGCGGACCTTCGCGCGCTGGCGCTCGCTGACTCGGTGGCGCTGGATCCGCACAAGTGGCTGTACTGCCCGATCGAGGTTGCCTGCGTCGTTACGAAGCACAGGGAAGCGCTGCGTGAAGCGTTCGGATTCCGCCCGGAGTATTACCATTTCGATGCGAGCCAGCCCACGGGAACCGACTACTTCGAACTCGGTATGCAGAACACGCGCGGCTTTCGGGCGCTGAAAGTCTGGCTTTCGCTGCGCAATGCGGGGCGCGACGGTTTCATCGAGTCCATTCGTGGTGACGTACGGCTGGCGGAACGGCTGTTCGAGCAGGTGCGGGCGCGCGACGATTTCGAGGCGCATGCCGTTAACCTGAGCATCACGACCTTTCGTTACGTGCCGCCGGATCTGGCCGGCGTCGAGTCGGACGACGAGTATCTGAATACACTCAACAAAGCGCTGCTTGCCGAACTGCAGTCCGGCGGCGAGCTGTTCCTGTCGAACGCTGTCCTAAACGGTCGCTACCTGCTGCGCTCCTGCATCGTCAATTTCCGGACGCTGCAGGAAGACATCGATGCGGTGCCCGGGACTATCGCCCGCATCGGACAAAGGCTCGATGCCGAACTCCGATCGGACTAAAGAAACTCGCACATCGGCCGACAACCCGTTAACGCACTCTTTCGAATCAGGTTTTGGCGGAACACGCATGTCGCAAGACGATCACTTCAGGTTTGTAAAAGCACTCGCACTGGAACTGAATCGCAACGAGGTTTCGTTGTCTTCCTTTCCTGACGTCGTCGTGAGAATCCGCAGAGCCCTCGACGATCCCGATACCTCTGTCGCTCAGGTTGCAGAGATCATCAGCGTCGACCCTGCGCTTGCGTCGCGCATCATCGTGCTCGCAAACTCGTCGTTGCACAATCCGGGCGGCATCAAGATCGAAGCCCTGAACCCGGCGGTCGGACGCATTGGCCTCAATGAGGTGCGCGCGGCGGCGATCTCCTACGCCGTTGAGCAGATCCACGCATCGGAAAAGCTCGCGGCACTGAAGGACGAGCTCCGCAAGAGCTGGTCACTGGCCCTGCGACTGGGCGCGATGGCCGACGCCGTTGCGCGCCGGTGCACGAAACTCGACCCGGAATCGGCTTTCCTCGCAGGTCTGCTCAACCAGATCGGTGTGTTGTACATCTTGTCGAAACATGACGAGTACCCGGAGCTGCTCGAAGATCCCGAAGCGCGGCAGGCGCTCATCGAGGAATGGGCGGCGCCCATCGGACAGAGCATCGTTGCCGACTGGGATTTCTCCGATGAGATCCAGGCGACGCTAAACCCGAACGGGCAGGACCGGTCGCAGCCTGGTCGCAAAGCCGACCTGGTGGACGTCGTGCTTGCCTCCAAGGCGGCCCTAAACGAAGAGGAGCGAGCTAACCTTGTCGGATCCAGAGAGGCTCAGCGCTTGCAGCTGACCGAGGACCAGCTCCCGCTCATTGACGAGGCGTTCCAGAACAAGCTCGATTCGCTCGTAACAGCGGTCCGCTAGCCGGAATCGGTGTACGCTATGGCGTACTATGAAGCTGCGATACAAAATTACAGGGGGATTCCTGGCGATTGTCGCCATCGCCCTGCTGTCACTCGGCCTCGTCCTTAGCCACACGAAGGACTGCGGGCCGGCGCCCGAATTTACCGGCGACGGAGAGTCCATGAAGGCCGTCCGATACCGCTGTTACGGTTCACCGGAGGTTCTCGAGTATCGGGACGTGGAGAAACCCGTTCCCGGCGACAACGAGGTTCTGATCCGGGTTCGCGCGGCGGCCGTCAATCCCCTCGACTGGCACTACATGCGCGGTTCGCCGTATATCATGCGCCTCGGCACCGGGATCGGCGCGCCGAAGGACCCACGCATGGGCGTCGACTTCGCCGGCACGGTCGAGGCGGTTGGTGCCAACGTTACGCGCTTCAAAGCCGGTGACGAGGTCTTCGGCGGCCGGACTGGCGCGTTCGCCGAATACGTGGTCACGCCCGAAGACCGGGCTATCGTCCACAAGCCCGATGGCGTGTCGTTCGAACAGGCGGCATCGACGCCCGTTGCCGTTCTGACCGCGCTGCAGGCGCTGCGCGACAAGGGCCAGCTCGAGGCGGGACAGAAGGTTCTGATCAACGGCGCATCGGGGGGCGTCGGCACCTTTGCCGTGCAGATCGCGAAAGCCATGGGCGCCGAAGTATACGGCGTTTGCAGCACAAGAAACGTCGAGATGGTGCGCTCGATCGGCGCGGACCACGTGTTCGACTACAAGAAGGAGAACTACACCGACAGCGGCGAGAAGTTTGACCTGATCGTGGACATGGTTGGAAACCACTCGCTGTCAGCGAATCGTCGGGTGATGACACCCGAGGGGAGGCTGGTCAACGTCGGGGGCTCCAAGGGTGACTGGCTGGCGCCCCTGATGCGTCCGATTGCGGCGTTGATCGTGAACCCGTTCGTCGACCAGGAAATGATCACGATTCTCGCTCGGCTGACGCAGGACGACCTTGCGGAGATCGCCGACCTGATGGCCTCGGGAAAGGTGACCCCGGTCATCGACCAGCGATTCGGTCTGGATGAGTTACGCGACGCGATTGCCTATTCAGAGACGGGCCGTGCTCGCGGCAAGATCATTATCGATCCGGAACTGTGAACTGCATCGCATAAGGCCGGTCGTCCGGCGTTATGACAAAGAAACTGAGACTTCGGTCCCGGAACGGGCGCGTTCCATCTGTGACGATGCCGGGACGTGCACGTATCGGAGTCTTTTCCAATGAATTCATCGGATCTCGCGAGAATTACGGTCCTCGGCATGGCCCTGGCGTTTGCCGGCTGTGACAAATCGTCCTCGTTTACAGGCGAGCCGGGCAGCGGCATCGGCGGCGGTGGTATATCGGGCGGCGGTGGTGGTGGCAGCGGCGGCGGTGGCTCCGGTGGCGGCGGTGGTTTCATCGAGCCGATCATGCAATACGGCCCCGCGCAGAGTCGGGGCTTCGGCAAGATCCAGATCTCCGGCGATGCAGGTGAGATCGTCTTTGTCGATGATTCGGATCCCGTGGGCCAGAACCCGAGCAATGAGTGGCAGTTGTTCTCGGTCGACATCGGAACCGGCAACGTCGTACAGATAACGGACGGATCCGCGACGGCCGTTCCCGCGATCGACTACTTCGACCTGACCGACAACGGTGATTTCGTCGTCTGGCGGTCGAGTGACGATTTCACGGGCGACAACCCGAACAACCTGCAGAACGTCTTCCTGGGGTCGACGTCGAGTGGCGCCATTACACAGGTAACCGACAACACCGGCGGACGTATTCGCCACCCGCAGGTCGCGACCGATCTCGTCGTATTCCTGTCGGATGGCGATCTTACCGGTGACAACCCGAGTCTTGAAATGCACGTATTCTCGATTTCGACGACGGGTGCGAACCTGACGCAGGTGACGAATCAAGCCCTGGACCCGGATAACCTCGCGTTATCGGACGACGGCAGCACGGTTGCGTTCGAAGGTCTCGGAGACCCGTTCGGCTCGAACGGCGACGGCACGCGCGAGATCTTTGTAATCAACACCGACGGTACCGGCCTGACGCAGATCACGACGACTGATGGCGACTCTCTGCTGCCGGAGCTGTCCGACAACGGCTCACGTGTCGTGTTCACGTCGCAGGCTGATGTGAGTGGTGGCGGAAACGCCGATGGCAACTACGAGCTGTACGTTGCACAGACTGACGGCAGCGGTATCGTGCGTATCACCGACGATGACGAGAACGCAGGCACCTTTGAGAATGGTACGCCGGGAGGCTTCGACATATCCGGCAACGGCGCGTTCGTTGTTTTCGGCGCACGCGGCGATCTCGTTGGTCAGAATCCGCTAACGCATACGATCTACTGGGCAACGACGGATGGCGCGACGATTCAGCAGATCCTGCGCCAGGGTACGGTTCCCGACGATGTCTACGCCAACCAGAACTTCGGTGCGGATCAGCCGTCGATACTCGACGATGGCGCAGGCCTCGCGTTCGAGAGCACGATCAATTTCACGTCGGGCACGGTGCCGACGTACCAGAAAATCTACACGACGGTGCGCAACTAGCCGTAAACCGTCGTAGTAGCTCCTTAACGACGCAGACCGGCCGCTTCTCGAGCGGCCGGTCTTTTGCCGTGCAGGCCATGGATGGCCGCGAGCGGCGATTTTGGCCAGGGATGGTCTTATGCCGCGTAGGCCATGGATGGCCGCGAGCGGCGATTCGGAAGGTATTTTCGCTCGAGTCCGGATAGAATCGACTGTCACGGATCGAGTGTTATGAGCGAGCCTGATAAGAACAATACAAATCCCTGGCCCGACGAAAATCAGGTCCTTTTCCTGATCGATTTCGATACCGGAGTCGAGCGAACGCTGCTCGAAAAGCTTATTGCGCTGCACAAACCGGCCGACGCGTCGCACAGAATCGTGCGCGTTAATCTGCGGCAGGAGTCGCCGTCAGACAGGCAAATGAAATTCCTCGTCGAAGGCCTTGCCGATCCGGCGACCTATGTTGTGCCCTTGCGTATCACCTGGTTTCCGACGAAATCACACGAACAACGAAAAATACTCGTTCGCGATCTCATCACCGGCAATACGCACAATCCCGGGCGGATGCGGCAGAGCCTGATCCATCGGCGCGAACCGCCGCCGTACCGGACGATCGTTGCAGAGGGAGCGTCAGTCGACAACCTCGAGCAACGGTTTGCCGCCCAGGGAACGATGCCGAATGATCGCAACTCGTTCGCGATCTTCGTCCTCAAATCCGCGTTTCTCGCACTCGAGCGTGCGGAACGGCTCGTCAAAGGGTCGCGCTACAAGATACCGAAAATGTTTCCTGCCGAAGTCATCGGCGAGCGATCACGGGTGCAATCGGTACTGCAGCAGCTCAGCGAGGAAACCGGAACTCCGATAGAGGAACTCAGGGAACAGGCGAGGAAGTGTCTCGAGGAAATGCGCGCCGACCATACCGGACTGGCAGTAGACAGGATGGCGTCGTTCGGACGGTATCTCTACACGCGCGGTTTCGACCCCGAGATCGACCTTATCCCCGAGGACCTCGAACGCGTCAAGCGTCTCGTTAGTGAAAAACCGGTCGCTTTCGTATTTACGCACAAATCGCACATAGACGGCTTCATGCTGGTTACGCTGTTCTACGACAACGACCTTCCTCCGGTGCATGCGTTTGGCGGGATCAACATGAAGATGCGTGGCCTGGGCACTTTTTTCAAAAAGGCCGGCTGCATCTTCCTGCGGCGAACGTTCCAGGACGACCCGATTTACAAGGCGGTATTCAAGAGCTACATTGACTACCTCGGCCGCAATCGATTCCCGCTCATGTGGGCGCTCGAAGGCACGCGCTCACGCATCGGCAAGCTCATGCCGCCGCGTTACGGCCTGCTGAACTACGTTTTGAGCGCATATTCGCACGCCGATGCGACGGACGATGTCCTGTTCATGCCGATATCGGCGATCTACGACCAGATCCCCGAGATCGGCGACTACGACGCAATTCAGTCGGGTGCTACCAAGCGCCCCGAATCCACCTCGTGGTTCATGGAGTACATCAGCGGATTGAAGGCACCGCACGGCAAGATCTACGTCCGCTTCGGCGAGGGTGTATCGCTGTCCGACCTTGTCGACCTGAACGAACTCAAAGACGACGTGGATGATCGCCTGGTACAGAAACTCGCGTTTCGCCTGTCTGTGGATGCCAACAACGTCACCCCGGTAACGCCAATTGCCGTGCTCACGTTCGTGCTTTTGACTCATGGGCACAGGGCGCTGACCCGGTCCGAACTTCAGGACGAGGTCTGGCCGGTGCTCAAGCTCGTTCACAAGATGCGGTTGCCGCGTACGTCCGACCTGGCGGCGCCTGAGGGCGAAGTGTTCGAGCGGGCGCTCGAGTTACTCGAGAAACGCAACGTGATCAGCGCGTTTCGTGACGGTGTGGAACCCGTTTACGCTATCGCGGATAACGCCGGACGCACGGCCGCGTACTACCGCAACGGCATGATCCACTTCCTGGTAAACGGTGCAATTGCGGACGTTGCGCTGCTATTCGTTGACGACGACGAGACCCGGTCTTCCTACGAGCAGTTCGAGGATGCAGCCTTGCGGATTCGGGACCTGCTGAAATTCGAGTTCTTCTTCGAAGAAACCGACGAATTCCTGCGGACGCTGGATGAATCGCTCGAACACCGGGCTCCGGGCTGGCGTGACGACCTGGCCTCTGGCGCGGACAGGCGCAACGAGTTGCTCGGGCGGCTCGATCCAATTACGGGGCACGGCGTGCTGCGCCCGTTCTTCGAGGCCTACCTCATGGTAGCTTCGATCCTCTTGCGCAGTAGCGAAGATGAGAGTGACGGCGCCTCGAAAATCGTCCAGGACGCGCTTCGCTTGGGGAGGCAACGCCTGCACCAGCAGCGTATGCATTGTGAGGAATCGCTGTCGACGAATTACTTCGACAACGCGGTAAAGGTGGCGGCGAACCGGGGATTGCTCGAACTGAACGAAACGACGGCTGATGGGCGACGTGCGTTCCGCGATGAACTCGTCGATCTCGGCAACAAGGCAAAAAGGCTGGCGTCGATTGCAGATTCGCGGTCGCTCGAGCAGCGGAGGGTATGAAGCATGGAATTGAAAGTAGCGGTTCTGGGTGGAGGCTCCTGGGGTACCACGGTTGCGGCCTTCGTAACGCGCAACGCTGAGACGATGCTGTGGGCGCGGAATTCCGACACGGTCGACGAGATCAACGAACACCGGACCAACGAGCGCTATCTTCCCGGCGCCACGCTTCCGCGTCGACTGCATGCAACCAGTGATATTGCGGAGGCTGTCTCGAATGCGGACGTCATCGTCATGGGCATTCCGTCGCAGAATTTTCGCAGCGTGCTGCAGGATCTGCGCCCACACATCCGCGCATGGGTGCCGGTCGTCAGTCTCACGAAAGGCCTCGAGCTCAGCACGCGCAAGCGCATGACTGAAATCATTGCGGAGGAACTGCCGGGGCACCCGATCGGTGTGCTGACAGGTCCGAACCTGGCGCGCGAGATCATGGCGGGGCAGGCCGCCGCTGGCGTCATCGCGATGGAAGATCCGGTCGTCGTGCGGGCGCTGCAAAAGCTGTTTCACAGCGGCCTCTATCGTACGTATACCAATCACGACCTGATCGGCTGCGAGCTGGGCGGCGTGCTCAAGAACATCATCGCAATTGCCGCCGGGATGGGCGACGGTCTCGGCGCCGGTGAGAACACGCGTTCTGCGATCATCACGCGAGGGCTTTCGGAAGTTACGCGACTGGGCGTGAAGCTCGGCGGCGAACCGCAGACGTTTGCGGGACTTGCGGGTCTGGGTGATTTGATCGCAACGGCGACGAGCCCGCAGAGCCGCAACCGGACCTTCGGCTATGAACTCGGAAAAGGGCGTACCGTCGAGGAGATAACAAACGACATGTTCATGGTGGCCGAAGGCGTCAAAAGCGCACCCGCGGTCATGGAACTGGCAAACGCACACAACGTCGACATGCCGATCGCAGAGGAAGTTCACGGTGTCGTAACCGGTGCGATACCGCCCGAGCATGCGTTCCGTGGATTGCTGTCGGAAGCCCCGAGGGCGGAGTCCGAGCCTGGATAGCAAAGCGAGCTGAGAGTTCAATTGAGTAGCACCCCGTCTGACAAAATCCGACTGATCGGCAACTCGTTGTCGCTGTGCGACGTCCGCTGTGGGCCTACCGAAGACAAGGTGCTGGTTGACCTCGATAGCGGCGCCTATACGCTCGCTGTCGAAAACGACGACGAGTCAGTATCAGTGACGATCTGCAAGAGCGGCGTTAGACGCCCTGCGCCTGGCGCCGACATCGGCGAACTCTCGATCGATGGTGGTGTTCTCGGCGCCTACGATACGCAACTGTTCACCGAGCGATTCGGCGCTGATGCGGTAGGCTTTTACGAGTGGGGAGAGTCGCTTTTCGAGGCAACGGACGCAGTGCAGGTTTATCGCGACTCAATCGAACCCCATGAATTCGCCTGTATCCCAACGAGTTTCGACGGGATATTTCGACTGACCGAACTCACTCAGGGCGACTCCAGGGTCGGTGTGAGGCTCAGCGCCACGATGCCTGCAAGTCAGGAAACAGACTACTTCGTCGCGTTTCAGTTCTTTTTCGCATCCGCGTCGACGCGAGTCGAAGCGTGGCTCGATCCCGTCTATGACGACGAAAGCATCCTCGACACCATTAATGACAGCCTCGAGGAGGCCCTGGGTCACGACGTTGACGTGGCCGCAGTCGAGAAGTTCATCTCCGAGATCGGGTCGATTGAACTCGCCGTGCAAATCGACGAAGAACTGAACCCCGGACAAAGCCTCGACTTGTCGGTTATTCCCGATACATGGCGGTCGGATAGCAGTTCGTTTTGCAGGTTCTTGCGGGAAGCAATGGAGGATGGCCGCCCAGGGTAGTGGCTGCTTGCCTTCGATAGTGCATTCCGGACGTTGTATCAGAGCCAGCGCCGTGCCGATTTCATGTAGTCCGCGTAATTCGTTCCGAATCTCTCGAGCAATGCACGTTCCTCAGGCTTGATCTGGAACTGCGTCATGTATAGCACGAACGCAGGAATTACAAGTGCGGCAACACCGTTGCCGAGATAAACGGCCCAGGCAGCAAGTACGAATACGAGCGCAACATACATCGGGTTTCTCGAGTATCGGTAAATGCCGTCAACAACAAGTGTCGACGATACATCCGGCGTGAACGGATTCACCGTCGTGCCGGCACGCCTGAAGACCTGTACGCTGGGCACGCCGAACGCGATGCCAACCAGGAGACAGGCTGCTGCAAACCAGATCGCACCGGGCAGATTGAACGAAGCACCGGGGACGACGCTGTCGAGCAGGTACATCAACACGCCCGACAATATCGTAATGCACACGGTCGTAACTTTCAGTTCAAGAAAAATCATAGTGTTGTAGCGTTCGTAAGACAGCGATTACTATTCTATCCTGTATGAGCGGTCGTCAGACCGCGATCGCGGCGTTACCGCCGCTCCTACCGGGCAGCTATTGGAAATAAGCCGGTGCCAGCGGCTCGTTGACGAGTTTTTCCATGGCGCTCAACAATCCGCCACGTGGCGGATTCTCATACCGCTCGCCAGCGTCGTCATCGACCATGTCACGAGCGTGATAGCCGCAGT
>JAAUXY010135590.1_pt1 | contig 19680 bp, 14 predicted proteins | sample 7278121 | NCBI WGS metagenome assembly JAAUXY01 (sample SAMN14350117, study PRJNA611818) | marine sediment metagenome | isolation source: surface marine sediment (1.8m) | place: French Polynesia: Moorea | collected 2018-08 | reverse complement strand
GGGCAGCGAACCCGTTACGTCGGGATCGAGCGTCAGCGACTGGTCGTTGCCGCCTTCGCTGCCGTAGCCAACGACGGCGACATCGTTCAATCCGTCGTTCAGCGTAATCATGTCCCCGCTGTTGTTGAATCCGAGGAAACCTCCGGACGCGGTCTGCACGACGGCGCCGCCGAAGCCTCCGACTGGAGCGCCGCCGCCGAATACGACGACGCTGCACTGATCAGCGAGTACGGTGCCTGTCGGGAACGTGTGCCGCACCGTGACAGCGTCGGCGAGCGTCCAGCCCGAGATATCGAGTGCCGCGCCGCTCACGTTAACGATTTCGATAAACTCGTCTTCGGACCCGTCCCGTACCCCATCGTTATTGGCGTCACCCGCGGAGCCCGAAGCCGGGTCGGCAAGCACTTCGTTGATGACGACAGGCGGACCCGCTAACGGATCCGGGCAGTTTGCATCCGCCTCGACGTTGGAGTCCCCCGGGGTGATGCAGCGTCGGGAGAGGTCCACATTGTTGATATCGGTATCGCTCCCGTCGGGGAAGCGCGATATGCCGAGAAACGGCTCGGACGACGAGTCCGAAAGCCCGCTTCCCGATCCCTCGGTGTAGGGCGCGCCGGTGTTGCCCTCGTAGGAAACGCTGTCGACGACCTCGGCGCCCAGCAGCAGGGCGACGGCATCAGGGCCGCCGTTCTGGATGAAGTTCGTGTCCGGGCCGCCATCGAGATTGCAGTTCGCGGTCGTTGCCGCATTTGCGCAAACGACGAAATAGGCGCCCGGCGCGAGTGACGTGGCGGGCAGCGGAATCGTGTCGTAAACCGCTGCGCCACCGCCGCTTCCGTTCACGAACTCGAGCGTGTAGTTGCCGAGTTCAACCGCCACGCCACCGGCGTTCTTGAGCTCGACGAATTCCGCCGTATCCAGGCCGGCCTGATCGTAGTCGATTTCGTTGATCACGATCCGCGGTTCTGCAGGCTCGCCGCCGCCGAAGGTCTGCCCGGTATTCACGTCCCCAAACGTGTCGGGCTGCGCCGGCGCCCAGGTGAAGTCGCTCGCACTGCTTCCCGAGCCGGTGAGCTGCAGCGACTGCCCGACAGGCGTCGAACCGGGTTCCGAAACGCCGATGTCCGTGCTAACCAGGCCATTGGCGGGGCCACCAACCGCCGTAAACGTGCCCTCGTAGCTCAGGAACTGAATCACGGCGCTGCCGGAATCGACGAGCGCGATGCCGTCAGGCCCGCCGTTCTGGATGCCGTTCGTCGGATAGTTGATGACGGTCGTGCCGAAGCCACCCTGCTGATCCGCGATCGTGTCCGACAGCGTCGTCGTGTTATACACCGCGCCGGTGCTGCCGTTGTAGAGGACGAGACTCCAGCCGCTCAGGTCGGTGCCGGCAGGGCCGGCAAGTTCAATTGCCTCACCCGTGTCGGTGCCGGTATTGTCATAGTGGAGTTCGTTGATGAATACCTGCGCGAACGCGGCTGGCGCGAGCAGGCAAATCACGAGCGCGAGTAGATGTTTCATGGCGACATCCTTATTTGTATCGGGAGCGAGCAGCCGGCGTAAGTGCTACTTGCTTTTGTTACGGTTCGGCGTCGCTACGAACTATAGTCCAGCTGAATGAATATCTAAACGAAGAAGAGGACCGGGATGAATTACAAAGCAATCAAACTCGTCAAACGCCCTGAACTGCACATCACACCGGACCTGTTCGAGACCGTTACGCTCGAGACGCCGGAGCTGAAGGACGGACAGTTTCTATTGAAGCAGACCCATATGTCGCTGGACCCGGCGATGAAGGGCTGGATGATGCCCGACCGCGACAGCTACATACCGCCGGTCGAGATCGGCGACGTGATGCGTTCGAGCGGCGTCGCCGAAGTCGTCGAATCTCGAAACGATGATTACCCGGTCGGAACGCGGGTGGCCGGGATGATTGGCTGGACCGAGTATGCCGTCAGCTCCGGTGCGGGCCTCAACAAGCTGCCGCCGGACCTTTCGGCCGAAGTGGTTCTGTGTGTCCTGGCCCTTCCGGGCCTTACGGCGTACCAGGGACTGATGGAGATCGGAAAACCCCGCGCCGGTGAAACGCTCGTGGTTTCAGGTGCGGCGGGATCGGTCGGGTCAATGGTCGGCCAGATTGCCAAAGCAGAGGGACTGACCGTGGTCGGTACGGCCGGTTCGGACGAAAAGTGTCGGTGGCTCGAGGACGAGCTGGGGTTCGACACGGCGATCAACTACAAGTCGGAGGACCTCGGCCAGCAAATCGCAAAGGCGACGCCGAACGGCGTGGACCTCTATTTCGAAAACACGGGCGGCCCGGTCCAGCACGCTGTCTTCCAGCGCATGAACGCGCACGGCCGCATCATCGTTTGCGGCATGATCGCCGACTACAACACGACCAGTCCCGCGCCCGGGCCCAACTGGATCAACATCATCAGAAAGCGCCTCACGATCCAGGGCTTCACAATGCCCGACCACTGGGACAAGGTGCCGGAGATGATGGACAAGCTGGCAACCTACTACGCCGCAGGCAAACTCAAGTATCGCGCCCACACCCTGCACGGACTGGAAAGCGCCATTGAAGGTATCAACCTGCTATTCACCGGCGGGAACACCGGCAAACTGATGGTGGAGCTCTGACAGACGATGCAGTTGACAAGACCCGCGAAGATACTGGCGGCAGTGTGTCTTGTTGTCGTGCTGCCCGGCGGCGCGGTGCACGCGTCGTCGAGTCACGACGAACTGCTCACACTGTTCGCCGACTGGCGAGCATTCGAATCACCGCCGCTGCTGGATGGCGCACCGGACTACACCGCGGAACGCTTCGTCGCCCGCCATGACGAATACACGGTGCTGCGCGAACGCCTGGATTCGTTCGATATCGAGGGCTGGCCGATTCCGCACAAGGTGGACTGGCATCTCGTACGCGCCGAGATGAATGGCTACGATTTCAATGCGCGTGTGCTGCAGCCGTGGGCGCGCGATCCGTCTTTCTATAACACGGTGTGGACGTATCGCAGCGACGTACCCGCTCACGAAGGCCCGATACATCACGCGCTGGTCGAGCTCTGGACTTACGATTTTCCGCTCACGGACGAGGAGGAGCAGCGCCTCGCAACAGAGCTTCGCGTCATCCCGCCGCTGATGAAACAGGCCCGGAAAAACCTCACCGGCAATGCCCGGGAGCTCTGGATCGCCGGCATCCGTGACATCCGGCAGCAGTCGGCGACGTTGCGGCAGGTGCAGGAGACGACGGCGGACGCGGCCGGCGACGAATTGCAGGCGGCACTTGCGGAATCCATCGTCGCGACCGACGAGCTCGTCGCTTGGCTCGAATCTGAAGCGGAGTCCAAGACGGGACCGTCGGGCATCGGCAAAGACAACTACACCTGGTATCAGCAGAACGTGCACCTCGTGCCGCTGAGCTGGGAGGACGAGGTGCGCCTGCTGCAACGTGAGCTGGTCCGCGCCTGGTCAATGCTGAAGCTCGAAGAACATCGCAACCGGGATCTGCCGCCCATGCAATCTGCCGAATCGCCGGAGGAATACGACGCGATGGCAAACGCAGCGATCAGGCGAGTGATGACGTTCCTCGAGGAAAAAGACATCGTGACCGTCGCCGACTACATGGAACCGATCCTGCGGGAGAAAAAAGGAAAGTTCGTGCCGGCGGCGACGCGCAACTTCTTCTGGATTGCGGCCCACTACGACCCCGCGCCGCTTTACTCACACTTCTATCACTGGTTCGAGCTCGCGCGCATGGACTCCGAGCCGCACGAGAGTCCGGTCCGCCAGGGCGCGCTGCTTTATAACATCTTCGACAGCCGCAACGAGGGCACGGCGACCGCCGTCGAGGAGATATTCATGCACGCCGGTCTCTATGATGACAGTCCGCGATCGCGCGAGCTCGTGTGGATAATGCTGGCGCAGCGCGCCGCCCGCGGCCTGGGTTCGCTGTACGCCCACGCGAACGAGATGACGATGGAGGAGGCAGGCACAATCCACATCGAACAGACGCCGCGCGGCTGGATGAAGACCGAAGAGGAGCTCGTCAAGTTCGAGCAGCACCTGTACATGCGGCAGCCCGGTTACGGCACGAGCTACGTCACCGGCAAGTACCTGCTGGAGCAGACCATGGCCGACTACGCCCATCAGCTGGAACAGCGCGGCGAGGAGTTTCATCTCAAGGACTTTTTCGACAGGCTCAACGCGATCGACAGTATTCCGATCTCCCTGGGACGCTGGGAGCTGACCGGACTCGACGATCTCGTGCCCTGACTACATCAGCTCGAGCTGCTTCGGCAACGGCCAGGCTGGAAGTTCGCCGAGACTCTCCATGCCCTGTTGTTGCATGAGCGTCTCGTGGAATTCGAGTGCGAGCGGCGGGCAGTGAAGGTTGTTCGGGCAATGAATCATCATGTACGTCTGTACGCCTTCGTCGAGATATTGCGCGACGCGACCGGCCCACTCGTCGATATAGCGTTTATTGGAGACGATATCGGGGTGCAGGATGAGGCGTATGAACGCGATGTCGTTGTACACGGTGGGTAGCACGGCCAGGGCTGGTTTTTCGTGCAGCGCGTCCAGCACCTCCGGGTGACTGCGGTCGCCTTCGTACAGCGGCCTGGAATCGAGCATCACGCGCCCGGCACTGTATTGCTCGAGCAACGGCTCCAGCAGCTCCGGCTCGTCAAAGAAGGCACGGTGCCGGACTTCGATGACGAACTCATGCCGCTCCTCGACGGCTTCGAACACGGGCAAAAAGCGCTTTATCTGTGCAGGTCCGACCGTAGCCGGGAACTGCAGGAACAGCGGCCCCATCGATCGGCGCAAAGGCTCGATTGCCGTCAGAAATCGCTCGAGTGCACCGAGGTCGGGATTTCGCTCGTGGGTGACGTCGCGGGGCAGTTTGAAGCAGAAATGGAACGCCCGCTCCGCAACCGCATCGCGCCAGCGTCTCACCGTCGTGTCATCAGGCACCCGGTAGAACGTCGTATTGCCTTCGACGGCGTTGAACACCGTCGAGTAGCTGGCCAGTCGGGTGGGCTCGTCCGTGAAGTAACGGTCTTTCCAGGCCGGGAACGCCCAGGCCGGTAGTCCCAGGTAGTAGTTTTCGTGCGCCATTTCACTATTTTGACATCTCGAGGCGCGTGCGACATTTTGTGTGACGCGTTCGTTTGCCGATTGCAGTGTGCTCCACTATAGTCCCGTAAACCGAACGGCCAGACCCTGGATTTGGAAACACCGTCCGAGAAAAGCTACACCATCGCCGTATCGCTCTCCGCGATTTTCGGCGTTGTCGGCATCCAGCATTTCTACCTTGGACGTTGGCTCGAGGCTTTCATCGACCTCGGGTTGGCCATATCAACCGTGTACCTGTTTCTCATCGGCGAGCCACTGTGGGCTTTGCTGGTTGGCGCGATCGACGCGCTGCACACATTCATCGTGACGATCATGCTGTTGACCGGATCCTTTCGTGACGGTCGTGGCAGGTTGGTCTGTTACCCCGGCCAGAAGCTCAGACAAGGAGACACTCTATGAGCGAAGTCAGTCCGAAAGGGTTTGTTCCGACAATCCTGTTGTGCTTTTTCTTTGGCGTGCTCGGTATTCACCGTTTCTACGTCGGCAAAATCGGCACCGGTATCCTGCAGCTGATTACGCTGGGCGGCCTCGGTATCTGGACGCTCATCGACTTCATCCTGATCGTTGTTGGATCGTTCACCGACAAGGACGGCCTTCCGGTCAAAGCCGGGAACTAGACCCGGCTAGTCGGCCAGGGCGGCGCGAACCGCGTCAGGGTAAGGTACCGGCTCGCCGGTATCCCAGTCGTTCGCAGCGGTTAACGCCTCGATCTGATCGATGCGCGCATCGGTATCCGGATGCGTGGACAGAAACTCGACGGTCTCGATTGATTCGTCGTCGATGATCTCGAACAGTCGGGTCGCGCCGCCGACATGGCCGTATTTTTGCTGCACCAGCCTCAACGCGAATTCGTCAGCCGCGAGTTCCTGCTCCCGGCTGTACTGATTGAGCAAAACGTCCGAACTCGCGTCCACGCTGTCCGGATCGATACTGCTACCCGACAGCGTCGAGATGGCAAGCTGTATCAGCATCGCGCGACCCGTACTCAATAACGGGTCCCGGTGATGCACGTGAGCGATCTCATGAGACAGCACCATCGCCAGGGCATTCTCGTTCTCGACGGCTTCGATGAGCCCCTCGAACACGAAGACGTATCCGCCAAGCGTCGCGAAGGCGTTGACCATTCTGCCCTCGATGACCTCGACGCGTATCGGCTGTTCGCCATTGACCTGCGCGTACAGATCGGCTGTGAGTGATTCGACGTAGTCCTGCAGTTCGGGATCTCCCTGGACCAGCAGCGTGCCTCGCGACCATTCGATGTACGGCTCGATGAAACGGCGCTCGGATTCCGGGCTGATGAGCTTCAGCCAACTGTTCGCCGTAACGAAAAGGACGATAATGAGCGCGACGAAGAGCACGATGCCGATTGCCAGCATGCGCAGGAAGCGCGCAATCCTCGCGGATTCCTCTTCGCTGATCTGGTGTACGTAGTCCGACATCGCCCGCAGCTGCTCCGGACCTGATTCATTCCAGGGTCGTGCAGATGTTCACGCGTCTGCGAGTTGAAGTAAACCCCGCAGGCCGTTGAGCATAGCTTTCTCTTCCTTGCTGATCTTGCTGCCGAATCCCAGGAAGCCGCCCGATGCGCTCGCAATGGATTCGGCCATCGCGTACAGCGCCTGGGCAAACGCTTCTGCATGATCGTCGCCAGCGTATCTGGCAACGAGCTGCCGCGATCCGGCGATGAGCTGCGCCATTTCGGCCGCATCGCGCTGCGCAAGGTCCTGAAGCCTTTCTTCAAAGCCCATTGCCGCCTGCAGCATCGCCCGCGGCATGATCTCGCTGCCGCTCGCTCCGACGGCGCCTTCAAGGACCTTGGTCTGAAATGCGGTGACCTCCTCCTTGTCGACACTGCCATCCGCCCCGGCGATCAGCAAAAACGTCGCCACGACGCTGTGCGCGACGATGTTCCAGTGATCGTCAGGGATACCGAACGTGTCGTCGCCGTTCTCCGCCGCTTCACCGGCGTCGCCCGATTCAGACGCATCAGAATCACGCAGCAACTCCGGGTGGCTGAAGAAATCGGTCTTCTTCTCCTGCGCTGCTTCGACCAGTGCCTGCCATTGCTCGCCAACGTATGGCGGGGTCAATGCCATGCCGTCGCCCAGCCACGTCAATGAATCGCCGGCTATGTTCGCGAAGTCCTCGAACGTTACGATCGTCTGCGCGCGCTCTCCCGACGAATCTGGATCGTCGTGCGCAAGCGCGACAAACCCGGCCTGCGTTGATAGTGCCGTGGGTACGTCATCTCCGAGGACCGAGAAGACCGCCTGCTTGTCGGAGCCTTCCTGCGACACGGCCAGCAGGCTGGGCCCGAACACGTCTTCGCGATCGAGATAGTTCAGGCGTCGGAATCGGTCGAAGAAGTTGCTGGTGAAGTTTTGCGGGTCTTCCAGGAGCGGTTCCATCAGACGGGGTCCGACTTCGAGCTCCTGCCGGGTGCCCCACATCCTGAGATTGCCCTCGTACCGGTCGTCCTGGTACATGGACACGAGCATCTGCAGATACGTCCGCGCCTGCTCTTTCTGCCATGTGTCGCCGTATTCATCGCGCCAGCGTTCCACCGTCATCGTTTCGTTGTCTTCGGGATCGACGTCTTTGCCGTATTTGCTCGCAACGTGATCGACGATCGCGGCTGCCAGCCGGAAATCCTCGGGCGAGGAGTACGCCATGATTCTCACCTGCAGCGTGTCGTCTTCCATGGCGGTTTCGATTGCGCGAACGGACACGTTGTCCTGGTAGATGTGTGCGATCTCGGGCCAGCCACCGTTGTAGTCCTGAGTATCTACGACAAGGTCTTCGAACGGCAACGCGTCGATTGTCTGCTTGAGGCTGGCGTCGCCGACGCCCCGGATATAAAAAGAATGGCTCACGAGACAGTCTCCTCTCTGCGTGTCGTCAATGCGACGACAGGTAGGCTGCAAGTACGATACGCACAAACCTGCGCAGGCGAGAGGACCTGCGTCACAACTGGCACTGGCCTCACCGAAACCCGTAACATCTCGCTTCTCATGCAGCTCGAACACATCGTCAATGCATCCCGCGACGTCGCCAGGACGCGCAGCCGGATAAAAAAGCGCGACACGATCGCAGCTCTGCTTCGTGCGGCGCCCGCGAACGAGATTGAGCTCGTTGTCAGCTACCTGGGCGGCGAGCTGCCACAGGGGCGCATCGGGCTGGGTCCGGCCATCGTGCGCGACCTCGTCGGCGAGCCTTGTGCCGGCAGCGCGTCACTGACGATCGCCGAAGTCGATCGGGCGTTCTCCGGGATCGCCGCGATCAGCGGCAAGGGTTCACAGCAGGCACGCCGCGAAGCGCTCGGGCAACTGTTCCACAAGACCACGCCCGACGAACGCGATTTCATTGTCCGGCTGATACTGGGCGAACTGCGCCAGGGCGCCCTGGAGGGCGTGCTCATCGACGGCATTGCCGCGGCGGCCGGCCTGCCGCCGGAAACGGTGCGTCGGGCCGTCATGCTTGCAGCCGACCCCGCACCCGTCGCGTTCGCGGCAATGAGTGACGGTGCCGCCGGCCTCGATCAGTTCCGACTGACCCCGATGTCGCCGGTCAAGCCGATGCTTGCCCAGCCGGCCGAGGGCGTAGCCGACGCGATGGAGTCGCTCGGGTCCGCGGCCCTCGACGTCAAGCTCGACGGGGCGCGCGTACAGATCCACCGCGTCGGCAGTGAGGTCAAGGTCTACTCGCGCGCGCTCAATGACGTCACGGCGAGCCTGCCCGACGTCGTCGAGACGGTGCTGGAGCAGCCGGCCGAATCGCTGATCCTCGATGGCGAGGTCATCGCGCTGCGAGACAACGGCCGGCCTCATCCGTTCCAGGTCACCATGCGTCGTTTCGGCCGCCGCAGCGACGTCGACCGGATGCGTGAAGAGCTGCCGCTCAACGTGTTCCTGTTCGACATCCTGCATCGCGACGGCGAGGATCTGATCGACCGGCCGTTCTCGGAACGCGACGTCGCGCTGAACGACGCAGTCGCCCGCGAAGCGATCGTGCCGCGTTCAATCGCCGAAACTGCCGAGCAGGCGCAGGCGTTCCTGAACGCGGCGTTCGACGCGGGACACGAAGGCATCATGGCGAAATCGCTGACCAGCAGCTACGCCGCCGGCAACCGCGGCGCGGACTGGCTGAAGATCAAGCAGGCCCATACGCTCGATCTCGTCGTCCTGGCGGCCGAGTGGGGCAGCGGCCGGCGCCAGGGCTGGTTATCGAACCTGCATCTCGGCGCGCGCAATCCGCTCGACGGCAGCTTCGTCATGCTCGGCAAGACGTTCAAGGGGCTCACGGACAAGGTGCTCGATTGGCAGACGAAGGCGTTGCTCGGCATCGAGATCGGCCGCGAGGAACACGTCGTTCACGTGCGACCCGAACTCGTCGTCGAGATCGCGGTGAACGAGATCCAGGCGAGCCCGGTGTACCCGGCCGGTATGGCGCTGCGATTTGCCCGGGTCAAACGCTATCGCAAGGACAAGACAGCGGCAGAGGCTGATACGATCGAGACGGTCCGGGAGATATTCGCCGCGCAGGGCGGCGGCACGGACTAAAGGACTCCTCTTCGCGTGTTTCAGGCCGCCACACAGCGCTGGTTCGACGACAACTTCTCCGCGCCGACTGACGTGCAGTCGCGCGGCTGGCAGCGCATCGCGGCCGGTGATCATGCGCTGCTCGTGGCACCGACCGGCAGCGGCAAGACGCTTGCGGCTTTCCTCGCCGGCATCGACACACTCGGTGCCCTGCCTGATGATGCAAACCGCGGCGTGCGCGTGCTCTATGTCTCGCCGCTCAAGGCGCTGGTGTACGACATCGAGCGCAACCTGCGCGCACCGCTTGTCGGTATCGCGCGCACGGCGGAGCGCCTCGAGCTGCCGTTTCGGCAGCCCGGCGTCGCCATACGAACCGGGGATACGCCGCAGCGCGAACGCCAGCGGCAGGCGCGTGATCCTGCCGAGATCCTCGTTACGACACCCGAGTCGCTGTTCCTGATACTCGGTTCGAAAGCGGCTGAGACGCTGCGCATGGTCGAAGCCGTCATCATCGACGAAATCCACGCACTCGCGCCGGGCAAACGCGGCACGCACCTGGCGCTGTCACTGGAGCGCCTCAGCGAACTCACCGACCGGGATCCGCAGCGCATCGGCCTGTCGGCAACGGTGAATCCGTTGCACGACGTTGCGAGCTTCCTCGGTGGCGATCGCAAGGTCGAGATCGTCGACTGTTCGACGACGCCGAACATCGACATCACCGTCACCGTGCCGGTACCCGACATGCAGAACCCGCCGCTGGCCGAGCCGAAAAAGCAGAAAGGTGGCTCTATTCTCGGTGAGCTCTATTCGCGCGAAGTCGGCACGCCGCAGGCGGAACGTGGCATCTGGCCATCGATCTACCCACAGCTGCTCGATGCCATACACGCCAATCGCTCGACGATCATTTTCGTCAACAGCCGTGGCTTATGCGAGCGCCTGGCGCACAAACTGAACGAGCTGGCGGAAGACGAGTTGGTGCGCGCGCACCACGGCAGCATCTCGCACGAGAAACGCGCCCAGATCGAGGACGGCCTGAAATCGGGCGCCATCCGCGGCATTGTCGCAACGAGTTCGCTCGAGCTCGGCATCGACATGGGCGCCGTGGACATGGTGCTGCTGGTCGAATCGCCCGGATCCGTCGCGCGTGGCCTGCAGCGCGTTGGGCGCGCCGGTCATGGCGTCGGCGAGGTCAGCGTCGGCCGCGTCTATCCGAAGTTTCGTGGCGACCTGCTCGAGTCGGCCGTCGTTGCAGAACGCATGCTGAGCGCCGCGCTCGATGCGATTGCGGTGCCGAAGAACGTGCTCGATGTGCTGTCGCAGCAGATCGTTGCGATGTGCTGCCGCGAGCCGCTGCGCGTCGACGACATCGAACGCATCGTCAAACGCGCAATGCCGTACCGGGAGCTGTCGAGACAGGCGCTCGAAGCCGTGCTCGACATGTTGTCGGGTCGTTACCCATCGTCGGACTTCGCCGACCTGCGCCCGCTATTGTCATGGGACCGCAGCGAAGACCGCTTGTCGCCGCGCCGCGGCGCCGCGATGGTCACGCGCATGAACGCCGGCACGATTCCCGATCGCGGCGCGTATGGCGTGCACCTCGGCGAAGACGGTCCGCGCGTCGGCGAGCTGGACGAGGAAATGGTGTTCGAAAGCCGGCCCGGCGACAACATCACGCTCGGCGCGAGCACCTGGCGCGTCGAATCGATAACCCGCGACCGCGTCATCGTATCACCGGCGCCCGGCGAGCCCGGCCGGCTGCCGTTCTGGCGCGGCGACGGCCTGGGACGGCCAATCGAGCTCGGTCGTGCGATCGGTGCATTCCTGCGGCGGCTCGGTCGCATGAGCCAGGGGCGTATGCAAACCTGGCTCGAGGAAAAAACGCCACTCGATGCGTTTGCTGCACAGAACCTTGCGACGTACATCGCCGAGCAAAAGGCGGAAACGGGAACACTGCCGACCGATACGACGGTCACGATCGAACGATTCCGCGACGAGCTCGGCGACTGGCGCGTCTGCATACTCACGCCGTTCGGCGCCCGCGTGCACGCACCCTGGGCGATTGCCCTGCAGCAGAGCCTGAGCGAGCAGGCGGGCTTCGAGCTGCAGGTCATGTACACCGACGACGGTATCGTGCTGCGCTTCGCCGACGTCGACGAGTTGCCGCCGATCGATCTGCTGCTGCCGGACCCCGACGAGGTCGAGGATCTCGTGACTGACCAGCTGGCCGGCACGTCGATGTTCGCGGGACTGTTCCGGGAGAACGCCGTGCGCTCGCTGTTGCTCAGGCGACGGCGCCCGGGCCAGCGCTCGCCGCTGTGGGCGCAGCGGCTGAAGGCACAGAACCTGCTTGCGACGGTGCGCCACTATCCGAACTTCCCGATCGTCATCGAGACCTATCGCCAGGCGATGGCCGACGTCTTCGATTTGCCGGGACTCAAAGCGCTGCTCGGTGACATTCGCAGCCGCGCCATAAAGGTCGATGACGTCGAAACCCGATCGGCATCGCCGTTCGCCCGCTCACTCGTGTTCGCGTACGTCGCTGCCTACCTGTATGAACAGGATGCACCGCTCGCGGAGCGCAAGGCCCAGGCGCTGACGCTGGATCGCGCGCTGCTCGGCGAATTGCTGGGCCAGGCCGAGCTGCGCGACCTGATCGACGCCGACGTGCTCGCCGAGCTCGAGCGCGACCTGCAGTTCCTGCAGCCGGACCGTCGTGCGCGCGATGTCGACGACGTCCACGACCTGCTGCGCCGTCTGGGTGACCTGGCCGACCACGAGCTCGCCGATCGCTGCAGTGAGGACCCGAACGCATGGCTCAGTGACCTGGCCGCTCAGCGGCGCGCCGTCACCGTGACGATTGCGGGGGAGCAACGCTGGATCGCCGCCGAGGATGCAGGCCTTTATCGCGACGCGCTCGGCACCGCGCCGCCGTCGGGGCTGCCGGATTCGTTCCTGCTGGCGCCCGAAGCGCCGCTCGAACAGTTATTGAAACGCTACGCGCGGCACCATGGACCGTTCCTGACCCGCGAGGTCGCACAGCGTTTCGGACTGCGCGAGGCGCAGATCGAAGCCGTGCTTGCAGCACTCGAGCAGAACGGTTCGCTCGTTCGTGGTGAAATTCGGCCCGGCGGCGCCGCGCTAGAATGGTGCGACGCCGAAGTGCTGCGACGGCTGAAGCGACTCAATCTTGCGCGCCTGCGCGACGACGTCGCGGCAGTGGATGCGGCGACACTCGCGATGTTCCTGCCGCAGTGGCACGGACTCGACGATGCGCGCAAAGGCCCGGACCGTCTCAAGGAAGTCATCGGGCAGTTGCAGGGCCTGCCGCTGCCCTGGTCGCTGCTCAGCACGAGCATATTGCCGCGACGGGTTGCCGGTTTTCGTTCGGACATGCTGGATATGCTTGCGGCGTCCGGCGCGGTCGTCTGGGTGGGCCGCGGAGCCAGCGGCGCTCGTGACGGGCGGATCGCGCTGTACCTTCGCGAGCAGGTTCGCGAGCTGCTCGAAATCGGCGACGACTACGAACCCACAAGCGAGCTGCACCGCGGCATTCTCGACTTCCTGTCCGACAACGGTGCCTCGTTCCTGCTCGAAATCGATGACCATGTCACCGGGCTTGCGGGCGCGCCATCGTCGAAAGAGGTTCGCGCGGCACTCTGGGACCTCGTCTGGGACGGGCAGATCACGAACGACACGTTTGCGCCGCTGCGCGACCTGACGCGCAGCGCGCCGAGACGACGCAGCCGTCGGCGGGCCGCCGGGGAGTTTCTTGCCGGCGGCCGCTGGTCACTGGTTCGCAGCCTGGTTCCGCAGCCGGCCAACGACACGCGCCGCGCGGTCGCGCAGGCGAAGCTGCTGCTGGATCGCTATGGCATCGTCAGCCGCAAGTGCGCTCAGGCCGAGGAGATTCGTGGCGGGTTCGGTGCGCTATATAAGGTGTACCGCGAGATGGAAGAGCAGGGGCGCGTGCGTCGAGGGTTCTTCGTCGACGGCCTCGAGGGCGCGCAGTTCGCGTACGCCGGCGCCGTCGATCGGCTGCGCGGTGGACGTCGTGAGTCCGAAGAACGCGACCGGCCTGTTTCGATCGAGGACGTGACGATCATCGCCGCGATGGATCCCGCCAATCCCTACGGTGCCATCGTGCCGTGGCCGCAGGTCGGTAACGCGGATGCGCCGAAGCCGCGACGCGTAGCAGGCGCGTTCCTGATCATGGCGCGTGGTCGTCCTGTGCTGTACGTCAGCAGCAGTCGCAAGGCATTAATCACGTTTCCCGGCACGCTGCGCGTCGAGGACGGAGCGCTTTCCGCCGCGATCGAGGCGTTGCGGCATCTCCCCAAAGGCCCGTCGCGTCGCATGCTCGTTATCGAGAAGATCGACGGCATCGCGGTCGCGGATTCGGCGCTGCTCGCGGACTTCCACGTTGCCGGTTTCGCATCGGACTATCGCGGGCTCATCGATATAAAGCCGTCGGACGGCATGAGAACGGGTGCGCGTAATGCCTGAGGGTGACACGATCCACAAGATTGCGAACTACCTCGCACCCAAACTCGCGTCGCAGCTTCTCGTGAACGTACGTATGGCGGATCCGCTTGCAGCCGAAAAGTGTCGCCGGCAACGCATCGACTCGGTGTACGCGCGCGGAAAACACCTCTTCGTCTCCTTGCACAACGGCACCGTGTTGCGCAGCCACCTCGGGATGTACGGTTCCTGGCATCGCTATGCGAAAGGCGAGCCCTGGCGCAAACCCAGATCGCAGGCATCGCTCGTGCTCGAAACAGAAACGGATGACTATGTGTGCTTCAACGCGAAAGAAGTCGAGCTCGTGTCGGAGCAAAGCGTCCGCGAGCGCATCGTGCATACCCGCCTCGGTCCGGACCTGATCGCCGACGCGGTCGACATCGCATCAATCGTCAAACGCGCACGTGACATCCTCGAGCCGGACGCGCTGCTCGCCGATGCATTGCTGGATCAACGCATCGCCGCGGGTATTGGCAACGTCTACAAGAGCGAAGTGATGTTCATGGAGCGCCTGTCACCGTCACTGACGCTTGCCGACATATCCGACGAGAGCCTTGCCCGATGCTTCGAGACGGCGGCAACGCTGCTGCGCAACAACCTCGGGGGCGGCAAGCGCGTTACGCGCGACGAGGGGGACGGCGCCGGACGCCTTTGGGTATACGGTCGTACCGGGCTGCCGTGTCACGAGTGCGCTGAGCCGATCGTGAGCAGACGATTCGGCCGGCACCATCGCGGCACGTTCTGGTGCCCGCGCTGCCAGGAGCAGGCGGGCTGATCCGAACGGCGAAACGTCCCGATTCGACTCAAGTTTTCCCCGACGTCGCCGATATCCCCGGGAGGATCATTGTTTTCGGGGGCTTTCTTGGGCTCGTCAAACGTCCTTGATTTTGTCAGGCGCCGCCTTGCCGCGCGAACTGACAGCGAACACGGGCAGGCCCTTGTTCGGCTCGCGATCGTCTCGATCGTGTTCGTGTATTTTTACAGCGACTATTTCGCGGCACGCGTAGACCAGGCAGCGCTGCAGTCGACGCGCTTGATCGTGATGGTCTCTCTCGCATGTTCGGCAGCCATCTTTGCTGCGATCCTGTGGCGGCCTCAGAAATCGGTGGTACGACGACTGGTCGGCATGTTCCACGACGTCACCGCGATCTCGCTGTCGATGTACCTTGGCGAAGGCGCCGGCGCCGCAATCGCGGTTATCTTTCTCTGGATTACCGTAGGCAACGGTTTTCGCTTTGGCGTGCACTATCTTTACGCTTGCGCGCTGGCGTCCCTTACGGGATTTGCGGTGGTCTACCTGGCGAGCGAGTTCTGGCAATCGCAGACGCTGTTGTCGTTGAATATCCTGCTCGTCATGCTGGTCGTACCTCCCTACGTGGGCAGCCTGCTCCGGTCGCTGCATGCGGCCCGGGATGCCCTCCAGCACCAGGCCAGTACCGACAGCCTGACGGGGCTGCTGAGCCGCAGGGAAATGGAAACGGCGGTCAGTACCTTGCTCAAGAGCAACGCCAGCGGACATATCCTGTTGTACTGCGACCTGGATCAGTTCAAGGAGGTCAACGACGTTGCGGGGCACGCCGCGGGCGACAAGCTGCTGACGGACATCGGCGAGATCGTCCGAAGCTCGGTCCGCAGGCACGACTTTTCCGGCCGGATGGGAGGCGACGAGTTCTGTGTGCTTCTAAGAGACTGCAGCCTGGAAAAAGGCCGGCAGATCGCGGAAGACATCAGAAGCAAGACCACCGGATATCGCCTGGCTTGGGGCACGGAGTATTTTTCCATTGGTGTGAGTATCGGCGTTGCGCCGTCGAATGCCGTCAACGACGCAGAGTCGCTTTTTCGGCTGGCTGATGCTGCTTGCTACGCGGCAAAGAACGCCGGTCGCAACCGGGTGCACGTAGTCGATCCGCGCACCGATCTGCTCAATACGCAGAAGATTCGCCAGCTCTTCGATGACTCCCGTGTAACAGCTGGCGAAGCAACATCGCGCTAGTGGTCATTCTCGCGGCGGCCACCCGGACCACCGCGGCGGTTCTCCGAGGCACGTAGCTCGCTGGCGATGTCGTAGCCGAAATCGGACGCTCGCCTGAGATCCGTACGCCGGTCGTCGAACAGCTCGAACGAGCAGCGGCAGTTGGACGATTCACAGTTCTCGAGAGGGAGTTTGGGCACCTGGTGGGCAAGAAAGCGTGTTCCCGCAATGGCCAGCACGGCCGCGCAGCAGTCTTCTCCGTCTGCGTTGATCTGCACGCCGCGATAGCGGGATGCGTTGGTCGTTGTTTGTGTCGATTCGTTGCGAGTACCGGAACGCCCGGTGAGTTTCGCCAGTAAGCCCATGTATCAGCACCTCCCCGATTGAAGGCCTACCGTAGCACCGCAGTTCTCCCGCGTCGTTGACCGGCGTCTCGCGCCGCTCCGGGACTGTGTCGCACAAAACGGATGCTGGAGTATTCTCTGCCCGGCGGCCGGGGGGGTTCAGAGCTCGAAGCGAACGGACGCCGAGATCCGGGTCGTGTCTGCGGCGAAACCGTTTGCGCGGTAGTCAGCAAATTCGAAGAACAGCTCGAAGCGTTCGCTGAAGCGGTACGATATGACGAGATCGATCTCGTCGCCATAGTCGATGCCGCCATAGTCAGCGTCGAACTGGTGATAAGTCAGCTCGACCGCCGTGCCGCTCACGGGGGCACGCAATGTGACGTACGAATCGCGAAGGCCATTGGGCGGCGTGCCGGCGGCAAACTTGTCGGCCCGCCCGTTGTAAATATGTCCGGTCGCGAACGGAGTTTGAAAGGCGTAGGTACCGTCGCCACCCAGGACTTCGAGACCGGCGAGCAGCAACCACTGGTTTGAGAACCGGGGGCCAAACTCGATCCTGTAATAGTCGGCATCAATGGTGCTTGCACCATCCGCATGTGAATCCTGATCCGCGTACTCCACGTGGTAGAGCCACCTGGCGGTCGCAGCATTGAAAGACCCGGTGTAGCGCACACCAATATTCCGGTGCGACCGGTTTTCCAGCGGTGCCGTTTCCATTTCCAGGAAATGGGTATAGGCGATAATTTTGTTGCCGCCGGCGAATGGGTATTCGACATGCAGCGTATGCGCGTTCATTTCCAGATCGCCCACGGGATTGTCATCGCTGAGGAAACGTCGTATGCCCTCCATATAGCCGTAGGCGAATACCTGACCGGAAGCGCCGCGATGCATGAGCATCAAGGCATCATAGGTTTGCTGGTTCTGTCGAAAATCGACGCCGCCGAGGAAGCGCTCGTTGCGAACGGGCAGGACCTGCCGGCCAGCGATTACATGAAGCTGATTGCTGCGGTAGTACAGATAGGCCTGATTTATTTCAGTCGTTCTCGGGTCGGCAACAACCGGGTACCGTGTCTGACCGTTGGTCGTGCTGTTGAACCGTTCGCTGCCCAATGCCCTCACCAGCTCGACTTCCGCAAGCGCCGAGAATCCGTTCCAGACACCGGTTTCAAAACCACTCTGCAATCGCAATGTCGATGCCAGTGCATCTTCGGTGAAGCCGTCTTCATCAACGGTTTCGATACGATACCGCGTGTCGAGCACCCATTGACCCAGGGCGAACCACTCGGACACGGACGCCGCCTGGTCCCGAGCCGGGCTCTGGGCCGGCAGCAACACACATACAAAGATCATCAGGTTGCCGACGAGGTGTCGTAGTCGCATGGTCTACCTCTGCGATTTCAATTTACAGGCGAACTCAGTCGATGAAAGTCAAGAGCGGCTTTCCGCAAGATTAGTGGTCGTTTTTCGCGGGCTGCACTTGTCGTTGTCGGCGTCACTGATTCCGACGATACGTTCCAGGGCGCGGCAGGCATTGGTGTAGCCTGTTTTCCGGTCCGATGCTGCCTTGAGCAATTCGTGGACGACTTCGGCGGACAGGTGCGGTTTTCTCTGCCGTATCAATGCAACGATTCCCGTGACCTGTGCAGCGGCGAAGGAGTTGCCGCTGAAAAAATCGTATTCGTCACCGGGCACGGTCGTTACAACCTGCTGGCCCGGTGCGACGAGCGTGAGATCGTCCGTCTGATGTGACGCCACGCCGACAACACCGTCGACTGCTGCGGGGAACAAATGATCCGATCGCTGGCCCTTGGATCCGACCACCACGATCCCCTGCTCAACCGCGCGCCTGACCAGCCGTTCCAGGAGCGCGTCTCCCGGGCCGGCCAGGCTCAAATTGATCACGTCGGCCTGTTCAGCGATAGCGAAGTTCAGAGCCTTGGCCAATGTAAAGGAATTGCACCGCGCGGAACCGCGTCCGGTTGCCGGCACGGCACAGGCTTTGAGACCCAGTACCCGGGCGTCAGGCGCCACCCCGACGATGCCGGCGCCATTGTTCGCTGTTGCCGCGATTACGCCGGCGACAGCCGTGCCGTGAACGTCTTTGTTGAATTGCGTGTAGCTGCGGTCGACAAAATTGCGGATTCCGTAAACCCGGTCTTTCAGGTCGACGTGACCGCTGTCGAATCCCGTATCGACAACGGCTATCAGGACGCCGCGGCCCGTTGACCAGCCGTGCGTGGTCGGGACGCGCATCACACCGTGACCTTCCTGGAGCTCGAAATACGGATCGTCGTAGGCCGTACCCCGCGGCTCTGCGGATACCGTGAAGTAATTCATTGCCTGCGCGCTGTCGACCAGTCGATGAGCGCGCAGCTCGTCGAGAAGTTGCGGTGTAATCGGGCGGCTGGACTCGAACACCAGGCAACGGATATCGATCATCTCGAGCGGCCAGTCCGCGACACGCGACAGGCCGTGACGTTGCTGCATTTGCGCCATGAACCCGGCATACAGAGGTGGCAGGCGGCCATCCTGTCGTATGCTTTCGCCCTGGGTGATCTGCGCGTGCACGTCGTCGGTTATCGTTACCAGAACCATGTGCCGGTCCGGGGACTCGATGGCGCGGCCAATGGTATGGTCTACGCCCATCGGCATGCGCCCGGCATCGACAACCAGCGAGCTGCAGGCCACCGCGAATAGCAGGAACGTCGCAACAAGACAAATTCGTAGATAGTTGATCATCGCGCCTTACTCCTGAAACTGGTGAGTGCTGCCGGCATCAACGCAGGTCAATACTCACTTCTTGCACCGATTCGCCCGACAGCAGTTCGCTCCGGATCGCTGCCACATCGCCAACGCTGGCGTCCTCGGGAAACACGATTACGTATTCCCTTCCGCTTATTCGCTGCCAGCGGAGCGCGTCGCCATGCTCTTCCTGAAGTCTGTCCAGTGCCTGCGGGTCGGGCGGTTCGAAAAAAAGCACCTGTAAACGCAATGCCGACTCGTCTCCCGCAAGCACCGTGTATTCGCCATCGAACCGCGAATCGGACCATTGAGACACCGTCATCAGCACGCCGCCACCGACGATCAGGCCCAGCGTGAACGCTACCGCCCACTGACGGCCAATGCCGGAAAAGCAAAGCCATTCTGCAGTCCTCTTGCCGACTCG
>JAAUXY010207073.1_pt1 | contig 19688 bp, 21 predicted proteins | sample 7278121 | NCBI WGS metagenome assembly JAAUXY01 (sample SAMN14350117, study PRJNA611818) | marine sediment metagenome | isolation source: surface marine sediment (1.8m) | place: French Polynesia: Moorea | collected 2018-08 | reverse complement strand
GGCGGCCCGGGCCCCCCCGCCGCCCCGGCGCCCCCCCCCCCCCCCCCCCCCCCCCCCCCCCCCCGCGCCTCACCAGGTTGAGCGGGCGCCACGGGCCCGGGATGCTCGTCGAGCGTCGTAAAACGCGAGCGGAGCAGGACGCGAGAGCGAGCGTTTTCCGATCGGAGCGAGGCAGGGATGCCGAGCGAAGTTTAGCGAGAGGAGTTCCCGGGCCTGCGGCGCCCCAAAAAAAATCCCGGCCGAAGCCGGGAGAGTCAGGGGGAATCCAGATATGCAAAAACCAGAAGAATCTGTTCTCAAGTCTGTCAGTGCAACCTTGACCAGCTAACGAGTTTTACTGCGCTGCTCTGCAGGTCGAAGTTGCGGGCCAGTACGGCCTCGATGTCGCGTCGGTTCGAGTCGTGCTCCATCGGCTGACTCAGCTCGACGACACCGCAAAATTCATTGCCACCACGATACTCGGCATCGGTCAATATGAACTGCGTGTAGTACTTGGCGGACATGGCTAAAGACTACCCACGGCGGGGGGGCCGGTCTGTGAGCCAGAGCACACTATTCCGGCCGGGGGGCGGGAATTGGGAAAAATCGGCAGCAGGTCACAGTCCCGGGCGGGACCCGGGTCCCGGTGACCAATCGCCCTTTTCAGGCGTCAAATGACGTAAAATCGGCGAAATCTGGCGACACAGCGCACAGATTTGCGCTGTCGACATATGTAACATCGGGCCGAAACTGCCTTTCGCTTGGGCAGTTCTCCGGACAGACACACCATGGGGAACGAATACATGGCCTCAAAACCGAGCATTGCACGGGCCGCATTGGCAGGCTTGGCACTGTTTTTTGCAGCACAGGCGTTCGCCGCCGACGAGCTACGCGCCACATTCTTCAAGGACGCCGATGCAGCGCGGGCAGCCGCCGAGGCCGCGAACGCGGAACTGCTGGCGCCACGCAGCTGGAGCCGCGGCGTCAAGGAATACAATGACGCCGAGACGGCGCTCGAGCGCGGCCGGAATATCGAAACGGTGCGCTCGAACGCTGCCGAGGCAACCAACCATTTCAAGACGGCGACCAAGTCCGCCGAACTTGCCGGGACGGCACTGGCCCAGGTCATGAAGAGCCGCCAGGATGCCGCCAATGCGCTCGCGCCCAAACTTGCTGCCGAAATCTGGGCCGAGGCACAGCGCAAGTTCGATGACGCGATACGGCTCCTCGAGCGCGGCGACCTCAAAGGCGCCAAGCGTAAAGACATTGAAGCGACAAGCCTCTACCGCGATGCCGAACTCGTCGCGATCAAGGCACAGTACCTCACGGAAACGCGGCAGCTACTGGCAGACGCCGATCGTGCGCGAGTCGGACGCTATGCGCCCATAACGCTCGGCAATGCGAAGCGCCTGCTCGCTGAGGCGGAGAAAGAGCTCAACGAAAACCGATACGACACGGACCTGCCGCGCAGCCTCGCGATGCAGGCGAACTACGAGGCCAAGCACGCCATCTACCTGTCCGAAGTCGTCCGTAACGTCCGCGACAAGAAGATGACGACCGAGCAACTCGTGCTCTCCTGGGAGCAACCGATGACGGACATCTCCGGTGCCGCCGACGTCGTTCCCGACATGCAGGACGGTCCGGAACGGCTCGCTGCCGAGCTCGTTGCGTACATCGACAATCTCCGCACCGAGAACCAGCGGCTGCAGCAGGAGACTCAGGAAAACGCGATCCGCATTGCCGATATGGAAGACGAACTGGCAGCGCTCGACCAGCGGCTCGGCGGGGCCACGGCCGAGCGAGCTGCCCTGGTGCAGCGTCTCGAGGCCCAGGCGCGGGTCAAGCAGCAATTCGAACAGGTCGAACGCATGTTCAGCACCAATGAAGCGCGCGTCTTCCGCCAGGGTAACAACGTCATTCTGAGGCTGGTTGGCCTGGATTTCGACAGCGGCGCGTCACAGATCAAGCCGTCGAATTTCGACCTGCTGGCCAAAGTCGAGAAGGCGATCGACGTATTTCCACGCAGCGAACTCACGATTGAGGGGCACACGGATTCCTACGGCGGCGATGAGCTCAACCAGAAGTTGTCGCAGGATCGCGCCGAGTCGGTCAAGCAATACATGGTCAATGCCATGCGGATTCCGACGTATCGCTTGATTGCAACGGGTTACGGCGAAACCAAGCCGGTTGCGAGCAATGAAACGGCCGCTGGGCGTGCGCGCAATCGTCGCATCGATATCGTGATCAAGCCGAATCTGGAAGCACCGGGTGCCTAGCAGCCTGACCGCGCTCCGATCCACCAGTCACTGACAATGCGGGCGGTTGCCTCGTGCACGAGGTAACCGTATTCCGCATGCACGTTCAGCTCGCCGTCGAGTCGGTACCACGTGTGGATCCGTTCATCCTCGAGACTCTCGAGGACATCGAGTCCGACCATAGTTGAAAAGTCGTTCGCCAGTTCGGGGTCGATCGCGGTCAGGTCACCGACGGCTGAGACGTTCTTCCATTGCGTAACGTTGTCCGGGAAGCGCGTTGCGCCATCACGCCCGTTTCCCTGTATTCGTTGCTGGATGTAGGGCTGCCCCAGGGGGCTGCCCATCGTCAGCAGCAGTCCGATCCGCACGTTATCACCATCGCGATGCGACATCTGCCATAGCGCATCGTAGGCTATGACCGAACCCATGCTGTGGCCGATCAACAAAATTTCGCGCCCTGCCCGCGCCGCATCGCGAAGCGGCGACTTGACTTTGTGCCGTATGCGCTCGGCAATGCCGCGCTGGTTCCGCACGTAGCGCCGCAGATCGCGGAGGTGAATCTCGAGGCGCTCACTCGCCAGGTGTGGAATGAGAAAGGGCATGCGATTGCCAAGGTGATAAATCCAGCGCGTGAAGCGTCGCTTCCAGGAAGCAGCTTCGGCAATATCCTCGGGGGTCGCTTCAGGTTTCTGAAGCAGCTGCTCGATGGCGGCCGCATCCATCGAGAAATTCCGGTGGCTGCCGTAGAAATCGAACGTCCACGGCACGATTGCAAACGCGTCGCTCGACTCGATGTCGCCGGCGATCCGCTCATCGATACGCGATATTCCGGCCAGAAGGCAGCGTCGCAGCGCAGTATGATGCACGTCGGGCTGCGGCTTTGGCAGCAGCCCGGGCACGTACAGAATCAGTGGCGGTTGAGCGTCATGCATCGAACAAGGCCTGCAACTGGCCGATGTGCTCAATCGTGTACTCGGGAGGCGGTAACGCATCGGGCCACTCGCGCGCCATACGATTGACCCAGACGACACGCATGCCGATCTGCCGCGCACCATGGACGTCGTACTCCGGATGATCGCCGGCATGTAAGGTTTCGTGGACCGCAGCACCACCGGCCGCGACGGCAGCCTGGAATATTCTCGGCGCGGGTTTGGCGGCACCGACCTTGCCTGCGTAGATAACGTCTTCGAACAGATCGTCTGCGCCTATCTTGGCAAGATTCGCGTTGCCGTTGGTGACGGCTATCAGTACGAAGCGTTCCCGCAGCGCTTCGAGCGCCGGGCGCACCTCCGGAAACAGCTCTATGTCGTTGCGCGCATCGTCGAAGACGTCGAATGCCGCGTCGACGAAGTTCTCGTCGTAGCCTGCGGCAGCGCTCATTCTCGAGAACACCTTGCGACGCAGAAACGTGAGGTCGTGCATCATGTGCCGGTACTCGGCGATGACCTCAGAGCGCAGCTCGCCGAGCTTCTCTCTCGGGAACATCTCCGGAATCCGCGGATAGTGATCCTTCATCCAGTCGCGCAGCCGAATTTCCGCCCGCCTCAGCACAGGCGGCGTATCCCAGAGCGTGTCGTCGAGGTCGATCGTTATGGCGCGGATTTCTTTCACGTATTGCAGGGCATGGAACTTTGAGGAAATATTGACCCATGAAATACCTGCATACAATGGTACGCATCACAGACGTCGACGCGTCGCTCGATTTTTACTGCAACAAGCTCGGGCTCGAGCAGCTGCGCCGCTACGACAGCGAGCAAGGACGCTTTTCGCTGATCTTCCTGGCGGCGCCGGGTGACTCCGAGGCTCAAATCGAGCTCACCTGGAACTGGGATCCCGAGGAATACGGCGAGGGTCGCAATTTCGGCCACATCGCGTATCAAGTCGACGACATCTACGCGCTTTGCCAGAAACTCATGGATGAAGGTGTAACAATCAGTCGTCCACCGCGCGATGGCCGGATGGCCTTCGTTCGCTCGCCGGACAATATCTCCATCGAGCTATTGCAGAAGGGCGACGCCCTGCCGGCAGCCGAGCCGTGGGCTTCGATGCCCAACAGCGGCCACTGGTAACAACACAGCGTCAGCTGACACCGGGCATCAGCGGCGGCAACTGGTCCTCGCTCCGACCGGGCTTTTCATCGAGCACGCTAAACGAACGCAACGCTTTCGCGAGCGCCTTGCCGTCCCAGCCTTTGCCGTCCCGACCATAGCTCGCCGCCGATAACAGGGAGAGTTCGCTCGCGAGCGGTTCTGAAACCCGCGCTGCGATCGCGCCAATGCTTCGAGGCGCATCCTCCGGCCACTGCATCCTGGCCCATTCGAGCATGGCTGAGCGCACGCCGGCGCCATTTCCGTCCAGCGCCGCTTTGCGGGCATCCTTGATATGCCTCGCCTGCTGCTTGTACGCGGGCGCTACCGTCGGCGTCCGCGCGCGGGGACGGACCGGCCTTGACGTCCACCACCACGCACCCAGCGTCACCAGCCACAGCGCACCCAGCAACTCGGCGACGCGTCGCCAGAGCTGAGACTGCACGCTCACCGCCTGCGGGGCGGCATCCGCGTCGGTTGCGATCGATGTGCCGGCGGGATCCGGTTCGGCAGGCGGCTGCTCCTGCGACGCAACGACCTCGATGGTGCGCCCAGGCAGAGTTGCGACGCGCCATTCGCCAGCTTCGATGTCCCACCAGGGCACCTCCAGTGCAGGCAAGCTGGCTGGCCCGGCGTTTACGCCAATCAGTGCGTACTGATCCTCGCGGATGCCCCGGATGCCACCGAGCTCGACGACGCGCCGCAGCTCCGGGCGGTCCGGGTAGGTATTCAGCCCGTCGACAGGCGGCGGTTCGATCGCAGGCAGCTGTGTCTCGAGCTGCCCCAGCGCCGACAGGCGAACGCGTCGCGTCAACGGTTCGCCTGCGGATACTTCATCAGCGTCCCGCGACCATTCCTCACTCAACCTGACGTCTCGCGCCGGAAGCCACGTGGCATTTGGGCGGTCCGCCGGCGGAGCAGGCTGCGGCAGGATGGTGACGGAGTGGCTGTCGGAGTTGAATACCTTGCGACCGGTAATGCGACCATCACGCAGCACGCGTGCTTCAAAGAGGGCAGGCGAGATCTGGATTTCGCCGCTCTCCTGCGGGTAGATGGCAATCACCCGCTCGACCACGTCGTAGGTTCGGCCATTGAGCTCCGCGTCGTAGCTGCGTTCGTCCCCCGCCAGCTCGACCAGCACTTCGGCTCCCGTGATTTGTGGCTCGCGCAGGGACGGCTGGCGCGTAGCTACCGCGCGATAGATCTTTATCGTGTACAGGATCTGCGCCTGCACGTAGGTTTCTTCGAAATCGACTTCCGAGGTCACGAAGACGTCGGCTTCGCCCGGTGGCGCATCGCTCGGCTCTCGAACACGTATTGTTAGGGGGTTGCTCTGCTCACTGCCCACCGTGATTGCAGGAATAACGATGTTGCCCGTGCGCTTCGCCATGAGCGCGTACGTCCAGGTCCAAGAGCGGCTGATCTGCCCGTTGATGATAGAGGTGTTGCTCAGCTGGCTGCTCTGACCAATGTAGAAATCCTCCTCGAGCACCGCAATCTGGGGTTCGCTGTCGGTGTTGCTGTCCACGATGATATCGAGTGTGAATGATTCGTTGAGATCGACGACGGGACGATCGACCTTCGCGGTCACGGCTGCGCCTGCCGCATGCGTCAGCAAGGTCAGGCCGATCAGAACAAGAAATCTGCGCACGTCAGGTTCTCCCAACCGCTACCAGGGTTGCACGTTGTCGTCAGGCCACAGACGGTTGCCGTCCGGGTCGACATCGCTGCGCTGATACTGGTAGCGGAACTTGCGTCGCAGCAGTCCACCCGGATCGTTCGGTATGCGCCGCAACCATTGCTCCATCGCTTGCTGCTGCTCCTGCTGCCGCCTCTGTTCCTCGAGTTCGGCCTGGCTCATCTGCTGCGTTTCACCCTGATCCCCCTGTTTCTCGGCCTCCTGCGCCGCGCGCTCGAGTTCTTTCTGCAGGGCTTCCAGGTCATCCTCCTCGCCTTCCTCGTCGTCCCGCGGCGAGCCGTCGTCGTTCTGCGAGTCGCTGTCCGATTGAGAGGAGCCGTCCTGGCTCTGCTGGTCCGACTGACCGCTGCTGTCACTCTGCTCACCTTCGCCTTGCTGTTGTTCGGACTGTTGCTGATCGCCCTGTTGTCGTTCCTGCTGTTGCTGTTGCTCCTGCATCTGCTTAACGAGGTCACGGTTGTAGGCGGCGTCCTCGTGATCGGGGTCCATTTCGAGCACTTCGTCGTAGGCATCGAGTGCAGACTCGAACTCGCCCTGCATCGCCATGGCGTTGCCGAGGTTGTAGAGATTGCGAACGTCGCCGTGCTCGGCAAACTCGGCGGCACTCGACGCGTAGTCGCCAGCCCGGTAGTTTGCAATGGCGCGCCAGTCCGGGTCCTCGAACAGGTCGGCGGCTTCGCCGGTATTGCCGATCTCGAGCTGTTTGCGGGCCTGCTGGTCCTTGTTGCGCCACAGGTCGTCCCACAGCGACGCATGAGCCGGTTCGGCCAGAGGAAGCACGAATACGAGCGCGAGAAACACCCAACCGCGACGAAAAGCCACCGCCGCGAGTGGCAACAGCAGCAACAGCAGCCACGGTCCCTCTTCGCGCCAGTGATCGGTGGCAAGCGATTCGTCGGTCTGTGTGCTGACCATCGCCTCACCGGACAGCAACCTTTCCAGATCGCGTGCGTCCGGAGACAGGCGCGCGTAACGCCCGCCGCCGACACCGGCGAGCCGTTTGAGCGAATGCTCCTCGAGTTTGGGTACGGCGATCGAGCCGTACTGGTCGGTGACGAAGCCGCCCGTTTGCCGGGGAATCGGCGCCCCCTCACGCGTGCCAACGCCGAGCACGGAAAGCCTGAATCCGGCCGCCCGCAGCTCCCGGGCCACCTGTTCAGCGTCCGGCGACGAGCCGCCGTCGGTAATCAGCAGTATTTCTCCGGCCCCGACGCCGGCCTGTTCGAGCAGGCTCCGGGCCTTGCGAATGGCAACAACCGGGTAGCTGCCGCGACTCGGCATGATGTCCGTACTCAGGCTGTTGACGAGCGCTGCGATCGTGTCGTTGTCAGTCGTCAGAGGGGTAACGGTGAATGCGTTCGCGGAATACACGATCAGCGCGGTCTGCCCGCTGCCGCGCTGCTCGAGGACATCCAGGATCTTGAGTCGCGCGCGCATGAGCCGGCTCGGCGCAACGTCCTGTGCATCCATGGAGCGGGACAGGTCGAGTGCAACGACCAGCGCCTGGTCCGATCGAAACACGGGCTGCTCGACGCGCTGCCAGGCCGGTCCGGCGAGGGACACGGCCGCGATGATGCCGCTGACTCCGAACCACCACCACCGCCAGTCGGCGCCACGCGCTGCAGAACGCGACAGCACGTGTGGCGCCAGCGCAGGCGATATCACCTGCTGCCAGCTCCCGGGACCGAGCTGGCGGCGCGCGAAAAAGACCGCGAGCGCAATCACGAGCGGAATCGCCAGCAACCACTCCGGTCGCAGCCAGAGGAAATCAGCGGGCATCGGTCTGAACCTCCGCCCGGCGATTGATGACGATGTTTTGCGCGAGGCCAACCAGGCACAGGAATGCGGCAAGCGCGAAGGCGCCACCGAGCGGCCAGTAGTACAGTGACTTGACGGGCCGGAAGCCGGACTCCGGTTCCTCGACCGGCTCGAGTTCATCGACGAGCCGGTAGATGTCCTGCAGGCTGGTGGTGTCCGTGGCGCGGAAATAGCGACCGCCGGTAAGGTCTGCAATCCGGGTCAGCGTCTCTTCATCCAGGTCGGCCGACGGATTGACGTTTCGGCGACCACCGAGCAGGGACGATACCTCCAGCTCTTCGGCTCCGATGCCGATCGTGTAGATGCGCAATCCAACCTGCTGCGCAAGCTCGGCCGCCTTGAGCGGATCGATCTCACCGGCCGTGTTCGCGCCGTCCGTCAGCAGAATCAGAACCTGCTCACCGGCATCGGCTTCCTGTTCGTGAATGCGCTTGACGGCCAGCGTGATGGCGTCGCCGATTGCCGTCTTTTCGCCCGCAAGGCCGATGAATGCCTCCATCAGGAGCACCTTCACCGTTTCGCGATCGAGTGTGAGCGGCACCTGCAGGTAGGCGCGCTCGCCGAACAGGATCAGTCCGATGCGATCGCCCTCGCGCCGACCGATGAAGTCGCTCGCAACCGCCTTCGTCGCGGTCAGCCGGTCGACGCGGCGGTTGCCGAGCTCGAAGTCCTTTTGATCCATGCTGCCCGAGAGATCGACAGCGAGCATCAGGTTGCGACCGGATACTGGCACGTCGAGTTCGTCGCCGATACGCTCCGGCCGGGCGGCCGCGAGCACCAGGAGTATCCAGGCAACCGCGGCAACCCAGACCTTCCAGTTGAGAAGATGCTCTGCCCGTGAACGATCGGACAACATCTCGAACCCCGTCAGCGAGGGCACTTTGAGGCCCGCGTCGCGCAGGCTCCGTGCTTCCGGCAGTACGAGGCGCATGATGATCGGCAGCGGCAACGCAGCCAGCACCCACGGCCAGGCGAGCGACCACATCAGTCGACACCCCGCACGGGCGTGATGAGGCGCAGGCGAACGGCCTCATACAATCGGTCGACATCGATATCGGCCACATCCGAATCCGCATCGCGATACGGCAGTTCCAGCAGCCCGCGCCCGGCCTCCCCGCTGAACTGCGGCAACGCCAGGTCCCTGTCGAGCCAGTCGAGCCATGCCTGTCCGGTCAACCCGGCCACCTCCGGACGCGATGCGTAGGCGAGCATCGCGCGTCTCAGTAGCTTGGACACCTCGGCGCCGTACGCGACGGCGTTTCCATGTCGCTTGTAGTCCGTATGCAGTCTATTCAGTTGCCTCAGGGCAAGGCGGCGACCGGCGCCGGCCCTGTAGCTACGCAAGAGGCACCTCAGGCCGAATAACAGTATCAGCGACAGCACGACGATCACGCCCCACCAGCCCGGCGCCAGCGGCCAGATGCCAATTGCATCCGGCAAATGCACATCTCTGAGCGGGATCGAGCCAGCTTCCATGATCAGTGCGTCCGTCGTCCGAGGGCGGTCTGCAGCGACGCCACGGGATCGTCCGTTGTCGACAGGGACATGACGTGGATTCCGTAGCGCTGGCAGAACGTTTCGAAATCGAGCACCCGCTTGTCGAACGCTTCGCGGTAGTCACGTCGGGCCGCACTGGCGACGGTATCGATTGCGATTTCGTCATCGGCCGCAACGATGCGATAGCGGCCCGGCGGCGGTAGCTCCCGCTCGAACGGGTCATTGAGGTGCACGGCAAGTACCTCGTTATGGCGCGCCATGCTCGCAATGTAAGACTGCGCCGCGCGCGTCAATCCCGTGAAATCGCTGAGAATCACGACGAGACTGCCCGGGCGCGCGACGCGTCGCAGAGCAGACATCGCCTGTGACAGCTGTTTGTGTCCGTCGTCGCCGCTGGGCCGGTCGCGCGTCGACCAGTCGCGGTGCTCGGCGAGTTCGTGCAGAAATCTCAGCGCCGACTGCCGACCGAGCCGCGGCTTGAGCTCGCGGTGTGTCGTGTCGCCGAAGATCAGTCCACCGAGTCTGTCGCCGCGATGATGCGCGGCCCACGCCAGCAACGCCGCCGCACGGCTCGCGTTGACGGATTTGAAGCAACCCTGCGTTGCGAAATGCATCGTGGCGCGAAGATCAACGACGACAAGAACGGGGCGTTCCCGCTCCTCGCGGAACAGCTTCGTATACGCCGTCGTACTGCGCGCCGTAACGCGCCAGTCGATCGAGCGCGGGTCGTCCCCGGGCTGATAGGGCCGGGACTCGTCAAACTCCATGCCGCGGCCGCGAAACCGCGACACGTAAGCGCCGGTCTGCAGGGAATTGACGCGGAGTACGTCCAGCGCGATCGCGCGCGCTGCGCCATTCAGGCGAATCAGGCCCTGCTGGCTGACGCTGACCGGCGATGCGTTTTCGTGGACGTGATCGAGCCTTACCATAGGCATCCACCCGTCAGGGCACACCTACCCCGTCGAGGATTCGCTGGATGACCGAATTTGCATCGACGCCGTCGGCTTCCGCTTCAAAACTCAGCACCAGGCGATGCCGCAGTACGTCCGGGGCGACATTTTGAATGTCTTCGGGTCCGACGTAGTCTCTGCCAGCGAGCCACGCGTGCGCGCGCGCTGCGCGATCTATGCCCATACTGGCGCGCGGACTGGCGCCGTAAAGCACCTGTCCGGCGAGTGACTCGTCAACCTTCGCCGGATCGCGCGTGGCGACGACGACGTTGACAATGTACTCCTCCAGTTCCGGCGCAAGGTGCAGTCGCAGGATGTCCTGTCGCGCCTGCATGATCGACGCGACCGACAGCAGCTCGGGCGGCTGGAACGCATCGCGCTCCCCCTGTTTCGCTTCGTCACGGTTCAGAACGAGAATGCGGCGTTCGTCCTCGACGCTCGGGTAGCCGACCTCCGTGTGTAGCAGAAAGCGATCGAGCTGCGCTTCGGGCAATGGGTAGGTGCCCTCCTGCTCGATCGGGTTTTGTGTCGCCATGACCATGAACAGGTTATCGAGCGGGTAGCTGCGATCGCCTACCGATATCTGTCGTTCTTCCATGGCCTCGAGCAGCGCAGACTGCACTTTCGCGGGCGCACGATTGATTTCGTCGGCAAGGATGAGGTTGTGAAACAGCGGTCCCTTGCGGAATTCGAACGTTCCCTCCTGCGGCCGGTAAATGTCGGTGCCGGTGAGGTCCGCCGGCAGCAGATCGGGCGTGAACTGCAGGCGATGGAAGTCGCCTTCGACACTCTCGGACAGCACCTTGATGGCACGCGTTTTGGCCAGGCCCGGGGCGCCCTCGACCAGCAGGTGCCCGTCGCACAGCAGCGCGATCAGCATGCGATTGATCAGGTGAGCCTGACCGATGATCAGACTGCTCGCATGCGATTCGAGCTTCTGGACTTGTTCGACGACGCTCATCAAGGGCTCCGGCACGAAAAACGGCGTGCCATTCTAAGAAGGATGCCCGGCCAAGCCAACCGGTCGCGGGATTTTTCAGCGATCAGAACAGCGCACCGGGGTGCATCTGGGTGATAATGGCATCGTTTCGACCCGCCGAGTTGCCGAACATTGCATAAATCTGCTTCAGCCAGGCGCATTCCTCTCGCGGCGGCTGGCCTGGCCTTCGGGCTCACGGGCTGCAGTCCGCCGCCCGTTGCAGATGAGACAAGTGTTGTCGCGAAGGAAGCTGCGTCATTCAACTGCGGACGGGGTGGTTTTCTCGAAGGCGAAATCGCCGGCGCCGTAGCGGCTACCCTGGAGTGGGATGCCTCGGTCCTCGACTGCGAGGGGATGCCGCGACCCGAGGGCCGGGGCGCGCGCCTGCGGTTTGCTGGTCCCGGCAACGGTGACAACGGAAGCCTGGCTGTCATCATAGCCCTTCCCGACCTGCCGCGCGGCGATACGGGATCCGAGTTCCCGACCAATGCGACACTGATGATCGAGGGCAGCGGCCGCTTTTTCAGCACGTCCACCGAAGACGTGTGCTGGACGGACGTGACGCGCCAGGAACCGTTATCCGGTGACCGCTACGCGATCAGCGGTTCGCTCTACTGCATCGCACCACTCGTGGAAGTAAACGGGGATGCCAGTGTGTCCATCCCTGAGCTGCGGTTTTCGGGGCTGCTGGACTGGGGCGCCACTTGAGACTCGCGGCGCGGATTTATCTGTTGCTGCTGATTGTGACCGCTCCGGTATGGGCCGACGACGATCTCCGTGATTCATTCGAACGAGACTCGCTCGTCATCATTACGAGCGAGCGAGCCTGCCGGTCCTTTGACGTGTACCTGGCGCGCAGCTTTGAACAGAAGCGCCGTGGCCTTATGCACGTTCGCGATTTACCGGACAACGTCGGCATGCTTTTCATCTATGAGGACGACGATGTGCGCTCCATGTGGATGAAAAACACGTATATACCACTCGATATCCTGTTTGTTCGCGATGACGGATCAATCGCCCGTATCGCGAAGAACACGGAGCCGCTGTCGCTCGATTCGATCTCGTCGGGCGAGCCGGTGAGCTATGTGCTCGAACTGAACGCAGGCATAACAGACCGTTTCGGGATTGATCAGAACAGCCGTCTTTTCTGGGCAGGCATGACGAGCGATGACCAGTAATCTGAGGAACCTCAGGACCTTGGGCGTGACGTTTGCCGTGTGTGCAATCGGAGTTTTCGGCTACCTGCAGGTCGCGGGCCTGTCGGATGAATCGATTCGCTTCCTGCTGCGGCTCAGCGCCCGGCTCGGATTCGCGATCCTGTTCGTTGTCTTCATCACCCGGCCCCTCCGCGATCTCGTGAAGTCGGACCTCACGCTCAAACTGCTGCGCAACCGGAGACAGCTGGGCCTGGTATTTGGCACGCTGATGTGCGTGCACCTCGGGTTGATCGCGTATCGCTTCGGCACCAGCGACGAGTTCAACCTGGACGCCAGCGCCATATTCGGCGGCTTTGCCTACGCAATGATCATCCTGATGATCGTTACGTCATTTGACGCCACTGCGCGCGCAGTGGGACCGGCGAACTGGCGTCGCCTGCACAAGATCGGGATCTACGTCGTTGCGATTCCGTTCGTCTCCACGCTGTTGCCGGAGACGCGCGAGCAGCTGGTCGCGCCCGAATACATCGGGTTCACGTTGCTGATCGCAATTGCCGTGTTTATTCGCTTATTTGCGTACTTCGCGTCGACGAGCCGCGACACCAAGGCCGAGAAGACCGAGTGAGAACAGCGCCAGCGCGCCGGGCTCGGGCACCGACGAAAACCGGCCGATCCCGCCAGCGAACTGCCATCGAGCGGGGCGCCAGGGAACGCCGATACGAACATTCCACAACCCGCCGCCGCCCGGCGTGAGGGTAAGAACGTTTCCGCCGGCGACGATTCTCTCGAAGTGCAGCAGTCCACCCACTATGTTGCGGCCGCTGAGATGGACGCCGCCAAGTACGGCGCTGTTCTGGGACGTCAGGCTGATGTTGCCGAAGTTGAAACCGTAGTCACCGATGCTCGAATCGTTGCTGTCGACTTCGAGGAATCCCGACACCCGACTCAGGTGCGACAGACCGATGTTGCTACAGTCGAGAATACGCGTCTGATCATCAGGATTGGGACCCGTAATGCAGATGCCGTCGTAATTGAACGTAATGAGATCCGCGGACGCGATCATGGGCAGCGCCAGGATCAGCGCGGCAAGTACTGACTTGATTACGGGGTTGAACAAGCGCAATTTCATATCTCCGGAACGGGCGATTTCTATCCTCTAAAGCAAATCACATGCCACAAATGGCACCTGCTAGTTCTTTCAATGGCTTATCCGGGTTTTCTCGACCCGGCTGAGGTGGGCCTGTAAAGCTTGCCGACAGTGCGAGGTGACACATGAAAAAAGCACCCAGGGTACTCGCTATCAACGGTTCCTACCGGGACAAGGGCATCACCGACCTGGCCCTGGAGGCGGCGACCCGCACGCTTCGCGAGCGGGGTGCCGAGATCGATACGCTGCTACTGCGACACGAGCACATCGAGTTCTGCCTCAACTGCCGCGCGTGCACGCTTGTCGAAGGGACCCAGCCTGGTGAGTGTGTCCTCGACGACGCCATGCACGGCATCATCGATCGCATCGAACAGGCCGACGCCTATATCCTCGCCGTGCCTACCAACTTCGGGTCGGCGACGGCCGTGTTCAAACGTTTCATGGAAAGGCTGACGCCCTATGGCTACTGGCCCCTGGAGGCCGCCGGTCCGAAGTACCGCAAGGAGAAGCTGCCTCAGAAAAAGGCGATGCTGATCACGTCCTGTGCGGCACCGGGCATCTTCGCGAGGGTGATCTACAGCACGAGCCGGCAACTCAAGATGGCAGCGCACATCATTGGTGCCAAGGTGACCGGCGCCGTCTACATCGGCCTGATTGCACGCCAGACCGAGCCGCAGCTGCCGGGCCGCGCTCGGATACGCACAGAAGAGCTTGCAGCGGAACTCGTCGCGCCCTAGAGGACGGCTGCGATCGATTCAGCCAGGTATTCGACGTTTGCCGCGGTAATGCCCGCGACGTTGATGCGGCTCGACCCGACGATGTAGATGCCGAAGTCTTTCTTCAGGGCGTCGACCTGCTGCGCCGTGATGCCGAGGAAGCAGAACATGCCGGTCGCACGCACGAGGTGCGAGAAATCGTTATCCGGCGCCCTGGACGCAAGCGCGTCGTTCAACAGCACGCGCATGTCGCGCAGACGCGTGCGCATTTCCTCGAGCTCCACGAGCCATTTCGCATTGAGGTCGGCGTCGCCGAGGACTCGGGCCACGATCGCCGCACCGTGGTCGGGCGGCATCGAGTAAAGCGTCCGCACGATGTTGCTCATCTGGCTCGCGACGATGTCGCGCGTCCCCGCGTCCTTGCACAACACCGACAGACTGCCGACGCGATCACGATACAGGCCGAAGTTCTTTGAGCAGGAGTTGCTCACGATCATCTCCGGGACCTTGTCCGCAAGGTGCCGCACGATAAACGCGTCCGTGTCGGGATCGTTCGCAAAACCCTGGTACGCCATGTCGATGAATGGCAGGAGTTCACGTTCGATGATGACGTCGCCGATTGCCCGCCACTCCTCCTCGGACGGATCCATACCCGACGGGTTGTGGCAGCATGCGTGCAGCAATACGATGTCACCTTTGGGGATGTTGCGCATCGCGTTCAGCACGTCGTCGATTCGAATGACGTGCTTTTCCGTGTCGTAGTAAGGATGACCTTTCAGTTCCAGGCCGGCGCCGCCTACCAGGGGCACGTGATTCGCCCAGGTGGGCTCACCGTGCCAGATGGCCGCATTCGGACGCGCGCGAGTAAGGAGCCCGGCGGCAACGCGCAGGCAACCGGAGCCGCCCGGGCACTGAATCGTCACCAGGCGGGAGTCGTCAGCGGTGTCTGCGAACGTCAGCGTCTGCATCGCCGCGTTGAATCCGGCGAGCCCGGCGGTCCCGATATACGCTTTGCTTTCCTGCGTATCGACGAGATACCGCTCCGCTTGCTTGACCACATCGAGCACAGGCGTGTTGCCCTCGGGCGTCATGTAGACGCCGACGCCGAGGTCGATCTTGTTCTCGCGGGAATCGGCTTTGTACTCGGCGATCAGGCCGAGAATGGCATCCGGTGGCAGCGCCGAGAGCGTTTCAAGCAAGGCAGTTCTCCGACAACGGGGTCAGGCAACGCACTATAAAGAAAAACGCCGGCAGATGCCGGCGTTTCCCCGTTGAATCTGGCGCGCTGCCGTCAGGCCTTCGGCGCCCACACCTGGCACCAACCGTTTGCGTTGACGAGCTTGCCGGGAAAGATCTGGCAGGGACGCCACTCATCGCCGTCGTTGCCCTGTATGAGAGCGCAGTTGGCGCAGTTCTGTTCGGCCGCCGGATTCGGACGTGCGGCTGCATCGACGGCGCTGGCGTCGTGCACGTACTTCATGTTTTTCGCCATGGGGTCGTCTTCTGACAGCTTGGGTGCGTCACCGGCAACGGCCTCGCGCCCGGGCTGAACGATTACGCCCGCAGCAGCAGCAGCGGCGGATAACTGGATGAACTTGCGACGTGCGATCGTGCTCACGGAGATCTCCTTCGATTAGAAATTGCTAATATGCCCAAATCGCGGCGTATTCTACGCCCTGAACCTGAACGGCACCATAACAAATCGCAACAAAGGCTTTTGTAACAAAGAGTTATGCGAACGATTATCATTTTCAAGTGTCCCCTGCCGGGTGACCGACCGTCTCTGGGATATACTTTCGCGGATGAATCCGGGCAGTCTCGCTATCGACATTCGCAAGCACGCCAAGGGCTTGCGCACGGGTGGTGCCGACCGCGTCGCGATCGAGGAACCGCTTGAAATCCGGCTCGGTTTTTCGACCGGCAGCGGACCCGCGCGTTCAAGTATGGCGATTACGATGCGTACCCCCGGCGACGATATCGAACTCGCCGCCGGTTTCCTGCTTTCCGAGTCGATCGTGCGCAGATCCGGCGACATCGACGTGATCGGTCACTGCGCTCCGCCGACGCCGGACATCGGCAGCCAGAACGTGGTTCACGTCGAGCTTTCTACTGGTGTGGAATTCGACCTCGAGCGCTTGCAGCGGCATTTCTATACGACATCGAGTTGCGGCGTGTGCGGCAAAAGTTCGCTGGATGCGCTGCGCGTCGCTGGCTGCACGCCGTTCGACGATTCGATGCAGGTGTCCTCTGACGTTCTCGTTTCGATCCCCGCCAGGCTCAGGGCGGCGCAGACAACCTTCGACGCGACCGGCGGTCTGCATGCCGCTGCCAGTTTCGACGCTGGCGGCAATCTCGTGTGTACGAGGGAGGACGTCGGACGTCACAACGCCGTCGACAAAGTGATCGGCCGAATGCTGCTTGACGATATGCTGCCCGGCCATGACCGCGGCCTGATCGTGTCGGGACGTGCCAGTTTCGAACTGGTTCAAAAATCGCTGGTCGCGGGCATCCCGATACTTGCCGCTGTCAGCGCCCCGTCCAGTCTTGCTATCGATCTTGCTCGGGAATTCAACATGACGCTTGTCGGGTTCCTGCGCGGCGACACGTTCAATGTGTACGCCGGAGAGCATCGGCTCAGCGTATGACGAAGACCGATACGACATCCGTGGTCATTGAGGCTACGCGCCACTTCGAATCGCGTCCCGAGATGCTGATCCAGATCCTGCACGAGATCAGCGACCGGCTGGGCTACGTTCCCGAAGACGCTATTCGGCAACTGGCTCTGGAGCTGAATGTCTCTCGCGCCGATGTGCATGGCGTCGTGAGCTACTACCATGACTTTCGCACCGAACCGCCGGCACAGCACGTTATCAAGGTATGCCAGGCGGAGGCCTGCCAGGCGATGGGCAGCCGGGAACTGACCGGGCACATCGAAGACGCTCACGGGCTCGCGCTGCATGAGACGCGCCACGACGTGACACTCGAGCCCGTGTATTGCCTTGGCAACTGCGCGTGCTCGCCGGCCGTCATGATCGACGGCAAGACGTACGGGCGAGTCGACAAGGACCGGTTCGACGAACTTCTCGCCGGGATTGGGGAACGATGACGGCGACGCGCGTATACGTGCCTCGCGAGACCACGGCCGTGTCGGTAGGCGCAGACGAGGTCGCGATCGAGATCGCGCGCGAGGCAAAACGAACCGGCAGCGAGATCGAGCTTGTGCGCAACGGTTCGTGGGGCGCGAGCTGGCTGGAACCCCTCGTTGAAGTCGAGCAGGGTGAACAACGCATCGCGTACGGCAACGTGACGGCCGGTGACGTAGAGGCACTCTTCGCAGGCGACTTTCTCTCGGGCGGCGAACACGAGCGTCTCCTCGGGCCGATCACGAGCATCGACTACCTGATCAGCCAGGATCGCTGGACCACGTTCCGTTGCGGTCTCGTCGACCCGCTGTCGGTCGCGGGTTTCCGCGAGCGCGGCGGCTTCAAGGCACTCGAAAAGTCCTTCGAAGTTGGCACCGCAACCGTCATCGAGGCAATCAACGAATCCGGACTGCGGGGCCGCGGCGGCGCCGGGTTCCCGGCGGGCATCAAATGGCGAACGGTGGCGGACTCGGATGCCGACCAGAAGTACATTGCCTGCAATGCCGATGAGGGCGACAGCGGAACGTTTTCCGACCGACTCCTCATGGAAAGTGACCCGATGTGCCTCATCGAGGCGATGACGATTGCCGGATTCGCGGTTGGCGCAAACCAGGGGTACATCTACCTGCGCTCCGAATACCCGTTGACCCGCAGGATACTGGTTCGCGCGATCGACGCTGCCCGCGATGCCGGCTGGCTCGGAAACAACATTATGGGTAGCGGCTTCGATTTCGACATCGATTTGCACCTCGGCGCCGGATCCTACGTTTGCGGTGAAGAAACCGCGATGCTGGAGAGCCTCGAGGGCAAACGCGGCATCGTGCGCGCGAAACCGCCGCTGCCAGCGGTCGAGGGATTGTTCGGCAAACCGACGCTGGTGCACAACGTCATCACACTGGCGACGGTGCCGAACATCATTAACCTCGGCGCAGAACGTTACGCCTCTTACGGCATCGAGCGTTCCAGGGGGACACTGCCGTTCCAACTCGCGGGCAACGTCAAGCGCGGTGGCGTCGTCGAGAAAGCGTTCGGCACAACGCTGCGCGAGCTCATCGACGACTGGGGCGGAGGGACGGCGAGTGGCCGACCTGTCAAGGCAGTACAGGTCGGCGGCCCGCTCGGCGCCTACCTGCACGAGGGGCAGCTCGACATACCGCTCGACTACGAGTCGTTTTCGGAGATCGGCGCTATGCTCGGCCACGGTGGTATTGTCGTGTTTGACGACACGGCGAACATGGCGCAGCAAGCACGATTCGCAATGGAGTTCTGCGCAATCGAATCCTGCGGCAAGTGCACACCCTGCCGCATCGGGTCGACGCGCGGCGTTGAGATCATCGACCGCATGATTGCGGGCGATCGACGTGAAGAAAACTATGACCTGCTCGTCGAGCTGTGCGACACGATGGAGGACGCATCACTGTGCGCGATGGGTGGCATGACGCCCTACCCGGTTCGCAGCGTTCTCAAACACTTCGCCGATGATTTCGCTCGCCCGGGAGAAACACGATGAACAAGGTGAGGGAACGCGACCTGGGCACGCCTGCTTCGCGCAGCGACGAAAAGGTTCGCGTGGAAATCGACGGGCTGCCGGTAAAGGTGAAAGCGGGCACGAGCATCCTGCGCGCCGCGCGTGAATCGGGTGTCGACATCCCGAAGCTGTGCGCAACCGACAGCCTCGAGCCGTTCGGCTCCTGCCGCATGTGCCTGGTGGAAGTCGAAGGGCGTAAAGGCTACCCGGCCTCCTGCACAACGCCAGTCGAGTCGGGCATGAGAATACGCACGCAGACCGATGCACTTGCGAAACTCCGGCGCAACGTCATGGAGCTGTACATTTCCGACCACCCGCTCGACTGTCTCACGTGCTCCGCGAATGGCGACTGCGAACTGCAGGACATGGCAGGCAGCGTCGGCCTGCGCGACGTGCGTTACGGATTTGACGGCAAGAACCATCTCGACGCAGGCGTCGATGCGAGCAATCCCTACTTCCAGTTTGACGCCAGCAAGTGCATCGTCTGCTCACGCTGCGTGCGCGCTTGCGATGAAGTCCAGGGCACGTTCGCGCTGACGATCGAAGGCCGCGGCTTCAAATCGAAAGTCTCGGCCGGCATCAGTGAGGACTTCCTCGACTCCGAGTGCGTGTCCTGCGGCGCCTGCGTCCAGGCCTGCCCGACGGCCACGCTCATGGAGAAGTCGATCGTCGACAACGGCCAGCCCGACCACAAGGTCATTACGACCTGCGCCTACTGCGGCGTCGGCTGCTC
>JAAUXY010023454.1_pt1 | contig 19698 bp, 19 predicted proteins | sample 7278121 | NCBI WGS metagenome assembly JAAUXY01 (sample SAMN14350117, study PRJNA611818) | marine sediment metagenome | isolation source: surface marine sediment (1.8m) | place: French Polynesia: Moorea | collected 2018-08 | reverse complement strand
GAAATGACCAGGCTGATGACCAGCACCGTCGCCAGCGAACTCGGCACCGCCGCGTTGAGCACGCGCAGTTGCTCGGCGCGCACGTCGGTCAACGGTTGCGACAGTTCGAGCTCGCGCAGCGTGCCGGGATTCATGTCGCTCGCAGCGTGGCGATGACCTCGGCCGTTTCGGGCCGTCGGCCACGCCACAGGGAAAAAGCCTCGGCCGCCTGTTCGACCAGCATGCCGAGACCGTCGTGCGCATCCACCGCGCCGCGCTGCAAGGCCCAGTCGACGAAAGCGGTAGGGCCATCGAGTCGATACATCATGTCGTAACACACCGAATTGATACCGAGCACGCCGTCCGGCACCGGCGGTACATCGCCGGCCAGTCCGGCCGCGGTGCCGTTGATGATCAGGTCGTAGTTGTCGCGCCCGAGCTCGTCATAGGCGAAGACGTCGATGCGGCCGAGCTTGCTGAAATCGTCCGCCAGTGTCTGTGCGCGCTCGAGTGTGCGGTTGGCGATCGCGAGGCTGCGCGGCTGCTGTACCAGCAGCGGGCCGATGACGCCGCGCACGGCGCCGCCGGCCCCCAGGATCAGGACCTTGCGATGGCGTATCAGGATGTGCAGATTATCGATCAGGTCCCGGGTCAGGCCGACGCCGTCGGTGTTGTCGCCGACGATTTCGTCCTGCTCGGTGAACAGTATCGTGTTTACCGCGCCGGCATCGCGGGCCCTGGGACTGAGCTGGTCACAGAGTTCGAAGGCCTGTTGCTTGAACGGCACGGTGACATTAAGTCCCAGTAAACCCTCGCGGCGCAGTTCAAGCACGCCTTCCTCGAAGGCTTCGAGGTCGATTTCGATCGCGTCGTAAACCAGGTTCTGATCGGTTTGCTGCGCGAACAGGCCGTGAATGCGCGGCGACAGGCTGTGCGCTACCGGGTTGCCGACCACGGCATAACGGTCCGTACGGTCGGCGGAGGACATCAGTCCTCCTGTAACCAGCGCGCCGCGTCCATGGCAAAGTAGGTGAGAATACCGTTGGCGCCGGCGCGTTTGATCGACAGCAGGGCCTCGAGTACACAGGCCTTTTCGTCGATCCAGCCCTGCTGACCGGCCGCCTTGAGCATCGCGTACTCGCCGCTGACCTGGTAGACGAAGGTCGGGAACTGCAGTTCACTGCTGATGCGCTGGACGATGTCGAGATAGGGCAGGCCGGGTTTGATCATGACCATGTCGGCACCCTCGTCGATGTCGAGCATGACTTCGTGCAGCGCCTCGTTGCTGTTGGCCGGATCCATCTGGTAGGTGTACTTGTTGCCGCCGCCGAGGTTGCCGGCGGAGCCGACCGCGTCGCGAAACGGTCCGTAGAAACTCGATGCGTACTTGGCGGCATAGGCGAGTATCCGGGTGTTGACGTGGCCGGCGGACTCGAGTGCCTCGCGAATCGCGCCGATACGACCGTCCATCATGTCGGACGGCGCCACCACGTCGGCGCCGGCGGCGGCATGCGACAGGGATTGTTTGACCAGCACCTCGGTGGTGCGATCGTTGGTGACGTAGCCGTGCTCGTCGAGCAGCCCGTCCTGGCCGTGTATCGTGTAGGGATCGAGCGCGACATCGGTGATGACGCCCAGTTCGGGCTGCGCATCCTTGAGCGCACTGACCGCGCGCTGGATCAGGCCATCCGGATTCCAGGCTTCCTCGGCATCGTCGCTCTTGCCGGCCGCGTCGACCACCGGGAACAGCGCGATCGCCGGGATGCCGAGATCGACGATCCGGGCGGCCTCGTCGATCAGGCCGTCGATGCTGACGCGTTCGATCCCGGGCATGGACTCGACCTGTTCACGCTGACCCTGGCCATCGAGCACGAACATCGGGTAGATGAAATCGTCGGCACTGAGGCTGTTTTCGCGCATCAGGCGACGGGAAAAGTCGTCACGACGCATGCGGCGTTTGCGGATGAGCGGGAAGCTGGACACGGGCGAGCCCTCCGGAGATCGATTGGTTAACGGGTGGTTAGCTTATTATAGCCCCTTCGCCAGCTCCGGATAACTGGCTTTGCGCGGATGACTGCGGACGTTGAATCTCAGCCAGCGAACCAGGTCGGTCCACAGCCAGCTGATCTGCCGACGGGTTGGCATGATGCCGGCGTGCGGCAATTCCAGCGTAATCACGGGAATACCGAGATGGATACCGGCATAGTTGCCAAGCGATCCCGGGTAGGTACCCATCAGGTTCTTGTGCAGATTGCCGATGCGCTTGGGCGCATTACTACGGTTGGGTGCGTCGTAGTCGACCAGCGAGTAGGGTGCGTGCACGGCGACGATGACGTCGGGCTGAAAGATGCCGATCTCGTTGTACAGCCAGGCGGTTTCCGGCTCGCTCAAAGGATAAGGGCCCGGATAGCGTCTTGCGTTACCGTAAGCGCGTGTACGCCAGTATTCGAGCGCGGCGTCGCGCGGGCTCTCGGGCGTGGTGAAATTACGGTTGAGATCGACCGCGTTGGCGTTGGTGCGGCTGTGCCTGGCGCGCAGCGCACCGTCGGGATTCAGCAGCGGGCTGACGCGCCAGTGAAACAGCCCGGAATGATGTTTCTGCAAGGTGTGCATCCATTTGAATACCACGCTGATGGATGACAGCTCGTCGCCGTGCGTTCCGCCGACCAGCAGAACTCTGCCCTGTGGTATGCGCGGCAGCAACGGCGGGTACTCCTTGACCAGTATCGGGAAGCCGTCGACCGAGTGGTGGCCGGTCTCGGCGAGGTCGAGCGAAACACACTCCTTGTAGCTCACGCTGGCGAGCTTGGTGGAAATCTGCTCGCAGGCGTCTTCGACCGGACCGGCTACGAGCGGGCCGAATGCGCAGAGCGCGAGCAGGGATAGCCAGTTACGCCGGGTTCTAGTCATCCCAGGCAATCTGCTTGACGTGCTCGCGCGTGTCGATATCACCGCGCGGAAAATCCCGGTTCAACAAGCGCAGGCGATCCTCGCCCGCGGTACCGAGCGCGCTGTCCTGCGCCAGGTCTGCATAACTCGAGGGTCGCTCGCCGCCGAGAATTCGCAGACGGGGGAACTGGATCGCGCTCGCCTCGGCGGGTCTCAGTCGACGGAAACTCTGTTCGACCGCGAGAAACGACGGTTCATTCAGCTCGAACTCGATGGGCGGCGCAGTGGACATCAGGGTCAGCGCCTGTCGATCGTCGAGCAGGACGGCGCTCAGGCGCGCGGGCTGGCGTGAGCCGCCCGGGGCGCGGACGCGAATCTGCGTGCTGGCGCCGCCGTCCAGCGGCTCGATCGCAAGCTCGGAATCACGACTGATACGCCGCAACAGTGCGCTGGCTGATTCGCCGGATTCGCGGCTGACGAGACCGATCTGGACCAGGGCGCCGTTGTCCGGATGACGGGCCTGCAGAAATTCCTGCGTATTGATAATCGGCCAGTCTTCCGGCAGGGTCAGGCTGAAGCGCAGGTCAGGATGAAAAAAGTCATTGCCCCGCACCACGCCCTGACGCGCGCTGGGACCCCATAACATGCCATCGATGCGGGCGTGATAAGCCTCGCGACCGGGATCGCGATAGGACCCCGTGGACAGCTTGCGTGCGGCACGAACGACGGTCTGCAGGCGTTTGTCGTTGCGCGGATGGGTCGAATAGACACCGTGGTAGATATTGGGTTCGCGACCCTCGCGTCGGGCCTGTTCGCGCTCGAAGGTTTCCTGGTCCTTGAGCACCCCGATCACGCCGAGCATGACTTCGGGGTCATGCCCGATGTTATGCAGGTATTCCGCACCGAGACGATCGGCCTCGAGTTCGTACTCGCGCCCATAGCCGCGGATGATACCTGTGCCGATCGACTGGCTCGCACTCGCAAGTTCGTTACTGCCGGTGGTGGCCGCGATCAGTATGCCGAGCAGATCGGAGGCGAACTGACCGCCCTGCTGGCGCACCGAGTGGCGCGCGGTGACATGTCCGATTTCGTGACCGAGGACACCGGCGAGCTCGGCTTCGGAGTCGAGATAAGCCATGATCCCGCGGGTGATGTAGATATAGCCGCCCGGCAGTGCGAAAGCGTTGATTTCGGGTGAATCGAGCACGGTAAACTGATATTCGAGGTGGGCGCGATGACTGGTCTGCGCCAGCCGCTGGCCGATTTGACTGACGTAGGCCTGCAGTCCGGGATCGTCGTAAACGCCGTACTGCGCCAGGATGACCCGGTTGAAACGGCGTCCCTGTTCGATCTCCTCGGCTTCGGATACGAGAGCAAAATCGCGCTCGCCGCTAACCGGGTTGATGGCGCAACCCGCCAGCAGCAACACGCAGGGCAGGAGCAGGCCGAGCAAAACTTTCATGGGTTCATTATGGTCGCGGTGCGACCGGAATCAAGGCCAAAAAAAAGGGTGCCCGGGCACCCTTTTTCGAGAATCGCAGCGAGCCTCAGGACTTGCCGTAGCGCTGGCGGAACTTGTCGACCTGGCGCGCGGTTTGCAGGATGTGCTGCTTGCCGGTGTAAAACGGATGCGACTGGCTCGAGATCTCGAGTTTGACCAGCGGATACTCGTTGCCGTCTTCCCACTTGATCGTGTCACGGGTCTGGATCGTCGAGCGCGTCAGGATCGCAAAATCGGACGAAATGTCCTGGAAGACAACGTCGCGGTACTCGGGGTGAATGCCTTGCTTCATGATGTGCCTGGGATCAGTGGTTTCGCTAAAGGGCGCGCATTTTGACCGGTTAACGCGGAAAATTCAAGCCCTTTGTCGGTAATCGGCGAGTGAATTTACGTAACCTTGTTAAAGTCAATTGTAACTAAGATTTTATAAAAGCCTGAAACGCCTGTGACGCGGAATGTTATCCACAAAATCTGTGGATAAGTTTGTGAATAAAAGGCGTACAGCGAACGCAAAGCCAGCAGGGTCGTGCCTTTCGGTTAGATTAGTCAAATTTTGACCACTCCTTAAAACCCTTGCAAATCAGACATTTATAAAATCAATCGGTCCAGGCGGCAAAATCGTCGAAAAACCGCTTGACATTCCAGGCGTGGCCAAGTCAGTTGTGCATAATTCCGCCGCCGGATTCGAAAATCGGCGTCATACGGGGCTTGTCGTTTTCCAGAAATATCATCTGCAGATCGTTGAGGAAGCGAAAACCCTGCTCGGTGGGAACAATTTTTTCACCGTCGAAGTCCAGCAACCCCTTGTTTTGTGCGGTTTTGATCGGGTCGAGCAGCTCATTCAGCGACAGGCCCGTGTTTTCATGGAACAGCCGGGCCGCAAATCCTTCTTTGAGTCGCAGTGCGTTGAGCATGAACTCGAATCGCAGGTCGTCGCGCGTGAGCTCGCGTTCCCGCAGGATGCGATCCTGCCCGGAGTGCTCGAGGTAACGACGCGGCTGGCGCTGGCGTTCGCGCCGCAGGATTCGTTGCTCGCCGACCAGGGTCAGCTTGCCATGTGCGCCCGCACCGATGCCGATGTAATCGCCGAAACTCCAGTAATTCAGATTGTGTTGCGAAGCCCGTTCGGGACTGGCCCAGGCAGAGACCTCGTATTGCCGATAACCCGCTCCTGACAGTCGTTCCCCGCAGGCCTGTTGCTGCGACCAGGCGAGATCGTCGTCGGGCATGCCGGGCGGTGGCAGGCTGTGAAACAGCGTACTCGGTTCCAGCGTCAGCTGGTAGTGAGAGATGTGTTCGGGCGCCAGTGCGATGGCCTGTTCGACATCCGCCATCGCCTGCTCCAGCGTCTGCTGCGGCAGGCCGAACATCAGGTCGATATTGACATTATCGAATCCCGCTGCACGCGCGGCATCGTAGGCGCGCAGTGCTTCGTCGGCGCGGTGAACGCGTCCGAGCGTCTCGAGTTGCCGGTCGTCGAAGCTCTGTACACCCAGCGACAATCGGTTGATCCCGTGTTCGTGGTAGGCTCGAAAACGATCCGCGTCGGCGCTGCCGGGATTGGCTTCGAGGGTTACCTCGATGGCCGGCGCAAAGTTCAGCAGGGCGCGCAGGCCCGACAGCAGACGGCCGATGGCGGCACCGGAGAACAGCGACGGCGTGCCGCCGCCGATGAAGATGGTTTCGGTACTGCGGCCCCAGACCAGCGGCAATTCCTGCTCCAGGTCGTTCAGCAATGCGTCGATGTAGTCGTCTTCGGCAAACGCGTCGGCCGCGTACGAGTTGAAATCGCAGTAGGGACACTTGCGCGCGCACCAGGGCAGGTGCACGTATAGACCGAGCGGTGGCGGCGACTTAAGCATCGAGCTCGGCCAGCCGTTGCTGGAGCCTGGCCAGCGCCTGCCCGCGATGGCTCAGACGGTTCTTTTGCGCCGGTTCGAGTTCGGCGCTGCTGCAGCCCAGCTGCGGCAGATAAAAATGCGGATCGTAACCGAAGCCGCCTTCGCCGGATGGTTCGAGCTGTATTTGCCCGGCCCAGCTGCCTTCGCAGATCAACGGTGCCGGGTCGCCGGCGTGACGCAGGTAGACGATAACCGCGCGGTAGCGGGCGCCGCGCTGGTCGGGCGGCAGATCGCGCAGTTTTTCGACCAGTAACGCATTGTTGTCGGCGTCGCTGGCATCGGCGCCGGCGAACCGCGCGCTGTAGACGCCGGGTGCGCCATCCAGGGCATCAACCTCGATCCCGGAATCATCGGCCAGCGCCGGCAGGCCGCAGTGCTCTGCGGCGTGGCGTGCCTTGATGATTGCGTTTTCGACGAAGGTCGTGCCGGTCTCGGCAACCGGCGGAACGGAAAAGTCGGATTGCGGCCGCAGGTGCCAGCCGAAACCGTCGAGCAAGGCGGCAAGTTCGCGTAACTTGCCGGGATTCCCGGAGGCGAGAACCACTTCGTTCACGACGCCGCCTGTCGCGCGAAAATAGTCTCGATCCCGCCGCGCGCGAGCTCGAGCATCGCATTCAGTTCCGCGCTGGAAAACGCCGCTGCCTCGGCGGTGCCCTGCACCTCGATGAAACCACCGGTATCGTTCATGACGATGTTCATGTCGGTATCGGCAGCGGAATCTTCGGCGTAGTCGAGATCCAGCACGGGCGTGCCCTGCCAGATACCGACCGATACCGCCGCGACCTGGTGGGTCAGCGGCGAAGCGCCGAGATCGCCGGCAGCGACCAGTGAGTTGACCGCATCGCGCAATGCGACCCAGGCACCGGAAATGGACGCGGTGCGGGTGCCACCGTCGGCCTGGATCACGTCGCAGTCGAGCGTGATGGTGCGTTCTCCGAGTTGCTCCAGGTCGATACTGGCGCGCAGCGCACGGCCGATCAGGCGCTGTATCTCGAGCGTCCGCCCGCCCTGCTTGCCGCCGCTGGCTTCGCGTCGCATGCGGCTGTGGGTGGAGCGTGGCAGCATGCCGTACTCCGCGGTTAGCCAGCCGCTGCCTTTGCCGCGCAGGAAGGGCGGTACGCCCGAATCCACCGACGCCGTACAGATAACGCGGGTGTCGCCGCATTCGATCAGCACCGATCCATTGGCGTGCTTGACGTAGTTGCGGGTAATCTGCATCGGGCGCAGCTCATCGGCGGCACGTTGACTCGGGCGCATGCGGGTCTCCTTTACAAAGAGGCGGGATTATACCCGCCTCGACATGGCTAACCCAGCCGTTCTTCGAAGCTGTCGAATGCAGGCTGCGATCAGGGTCAAGAAATCTCGGGCCCCGCTGGGGTTGTGTGCGCAAATCGGCTAAAATCTGCGCTCTTTATGGATGCGAGGCAAGACCGTGATACGCAGCATGACCGCCTTCGCCCGGGTCGAGGATTCCAACGAAACCGGATCGCTGACCTGGGAAGTGCGCTCGGTAAATCATCGTTATCTCGAACCCGGTCTGCGTTTGCCGGAAGAGTTTCGGCAGCTGGAGCCCGAGATCCGCAAGCTGACCGCGCAGTATCTGACCCGGGGCAAGGTCGACATCGGCCTGCGTTATCGGCTGGATCCGACCCAGCAGGGTGAAATCAACCTGAACGAACCGCTGGTGCGGCAACTGCGCGAAGTCGAACAGCAGGTGCTCAACATCGTACACGAGGGCAGCAAGCTGTCGGTCAGCGATATCCTCGGCTGGCCTGGTGTGATCAGCGACCGAGAGCGTGATATGACCGGGTTTCATGCACTGGCGCTGAAATCCTTCGAAGCCGCGCTGGCACAACTGGTTACGAGTCGCGAGACCGAGGGTGCCGCGCTCGACGAAATGATTCGCGATCGCTGCAGCCAGGTCAGCGCGATCGTTGCCGAGCTGCGGGAACACCGTCCGGCGATGATCGCGGCGCTGCGTGAGAAATGGGAATCCGCACTGGATGAAAAAATCGAGCAATGGCGCGACTCCGTCAGTGAAGGACGGCTCGAACAGGAGCTTGTCATGCTGGCGCAAAAGCTCGACGTGGCCGAGGAGCTGGATCGACTCGACACCCACGTTGGCGAGGTGCTGAACGTGCTCGCGCGCGACGAATCGGTCGGACGTCGACTGGACTTCCTGATGCAGGAACTCAATCGCGAAGCCAATACCCTCGGGTCCAAGTCGCAGGATTCGGCCACCACCCAGCTCGCTGTCGATCTCAAGGTCCTGATCGAGCAGATGCGCGAGCAGGTGCAGAACATCGAGTAGGCGGGGCACGGCGGGTGAGACTGGAGGTTGTCAGGTTTGGCGGGATGCTCATCGGCGGGCTGGTTGCGCTGGCCCTGCTGCTCTGGTGGCTGTCGCTGACGCAAATCCTCGAGCGCGAAAATCGCCAGGCTTCTGAAGCGATGCTGCAGACCTGGCAGGGACAGGTACTGCAGCTGCAGGAAAAGCAGCGCCTGTGGCTGCAGTCGCAGTTCTACCTGCTGGCCGCGCTGACCGAATCGCCCGACGAGCAGCTCGACTTCCAGTCATTCGTGCTGCAGTACTACCAGCGCAACCCCGATATCTGGGCGGTCAACCTGCTGCGCTTCGATGCCGACGGCAGGACGATTGCGCGCGCCAACCGCCCGGGCTGCCTGCAGCCGACACAAATGACACGGCGTGACTTCGACGATTTTTTCGTGCCGCGAATGGAAAGTTGCCGCATCGACGACAAGGCGCTGCTTGAAATTGCCGGTCCGCTCAAGGTCGACGGCGAGCGCGCGGTGCTGCTGGTCAGCATGGACTACTTCACTTTCCTGCGCGAATTCTCGTCGCTGTCGCACCGCAGCCTGGAGCGCGCCCAGGACACCGATGCCGGCGTGCAGTATCGTGAATTCGGCCTGGCCGCGGAGCGCGGTATTCGCGTGACCGTACCCGTCGTCGAGGGTGACTCGGTGTTCGGCCAGCTGCACCTGGTGGTGCCGCGACTGACCCTGGGTGACCTGATCGAGCGGCAGACGCTGGCCATGTTCACGATCCTGCTCGGCGCCGGCCTGGCCGCATTTGCATTGCTGTTCGTCGGAGTCCTCCGACCGCTGCGCCGCCTGTCACTGGCGATGCAGGATTCCACCGGCAAGCCCGCGGACAGTGTCGATGATGCGATCCTCGAGCCAGGACTCGACCTGCTCTGGCGCCAGCTCGACGATCTGCAGCTGATGGCGAAGCGTGACCCGGTCACCGGGCTCAACAACCGCCTGATATTCGAGGATCGGCTGGCGCAGGCGGTACTCGAGGGCAAGCGCAGTGCGCGCAAGTACGCGCTGATCCTGATCGATCTCGGCGGTCTCGACGAAATTGCCCAGAACGCGGGGCAGTATATCGCCGACGCGTTGCTGCGTGCCGCGGCCGAGCAGTTGCGCGGGCGACTGCGCGAAAGCGATAACCTCGCGCGCTTCGAGCGCAACCTGTTTGCACTGCTACTCGAGATTCGCGAACGCGATCAGCTCGATGCGCTGGTGGAAAAAATTTTCCTGTCGGTGAGCCAGCCGCTGCGCGTGCACGGGCGCGAGTTCGATCTCGCGCCGCTGCTCGGGGTTGCGGTTTACCCCGATCATGCGCTGGATGCCGACAGCATCTACCAGCATGCGAGCAACGCGCTCGTCGTCGCCGAATCGGCGGAGTGGCCGATCCAGTATTACCGTGAAAACGAGGCGACCGATACGTCGGGCTTCTCGCTGATCCAGGCCTTGCGGCGTGCGATCGAGCGCGACGAGCTCAAGCTGGTATTCCAGCCGGTGGTTGATCTCGACGAGTACCTGCCGGTGTACTTCGAGGCGCTGTTGCGCTGGAAGGACCCGGCCCGTCACGAGCTGTCGATCGAACACACGGTGCGACTGGCGGAACGCAATCACCTGATCAAGCCCCTGACTAACTGGATATTCGAAACCGCCTGCCGCTTCATCAGCCAGTCCCCGATCGAAAACCTGGTAGTCGGTATCAACCTGTCGATGATCGACCTGCACGATCGCCAGTTGCCCGCGCGGATCGAAACCTACCTCGAGCAGTACCGCGTGAAGCCGTCGCAGATCGTGATCGAGATTACCGAGGGCCAGATCATGCAGGATCCCGATGAGGTCATCGAGGTGCTCGCGCACCTCGGCGTGATGGGACTCTCGCTGTCGATCGATGACTTCGGTACCGGCCAGGCATCGCTGACCTATCTCAAGGAATTGCCGGTCGAAAAGCTCAAGATCGATCAGTCCTTCGTACGCGATGTCGCGACCAATGCCGATGATCAGCTGATCGTCAAGGCGACCATCGAACTGGCCCACACGCTCGACCTCAAGGTCGTGGCCGAGGGGGTCGAAACCCTGGCGGTTTGCGACCTGCTGGCGGAAATGGGTTGCGATTATGTGCAGGGTTACTACATCAGCCGGCCGCTGGAAGCCGACCATGTCGACGACTGGCTCGACGCCTCGGTACGCCCGGACTTCGCCGGCCGCCGTCGCTGATTGCAGTCCGGCCCGGTCGCTGCCGCTAGAGCAAACCCTGTTCCGACAGGCAGGTCACGCCGTCACCGACGATCACGTGGTCGAGCAGGCGGATGTCGACCAGCGCCAGCGCCTGTTTCAGCGTTTCGGTGATGCGAATATCGGCCTGGCTCGGCTCGGCGACCCCGGAGGGGTGGTTGTGCGCGACGATGACCGCAGCGGCATTGTCCGCCAGTGCCTGGCGCACCACCTCGCGCGGATAGACGCTGGCGCCGTCGATCGTGCCGCGAAACATTTCACGGAAGGTAATGACCCGGTTGCGGTTGTCCAGCATCAGGCAGGCAAACACTTCGTGGTCGAAATCGCGCATACGCGCCCGCAGGTAGTTGCGGGTCTGTGCCGGTCGGGTCAGGCAGTCACCGCGGTCGAGACTTTCACCGAGCTGGCGTCGACCGATTTCGAGGATGGCCTGCAGCAGCGCGTACCTGGCGGTGCCGATGCCGGGCAGTTGGCACAAACGGTCGCGGTCCGCGTTGAGTACCGCGCGCAGCGAGCCGAACTCGTGTAACAGGCCTCGGGCCAGGTCGACCGCGGTGTTGCCGGGTGTGCCGCTGTTCAGGAACACGGCCAGCAACTCGGCGTCGGACAGCGACGCGGCGCCGCGCTGCAGCATTTTTTCACGGGGACGTTCGGCCAGTGGCCATTGGTTGATCGACATGGGTAGTCCTTTACCGATTGACGATGTCCGCTAACATAAAACAGCCGCGTAAAACGCGCAAGCCCGGATGCGCGCTCGCGCGCCAGGTCCCGACAGCTCTGCTAAACTGCCCGTCAACGCGTCGTCCCGCCCGTTTCGGCATTCGGTGTTGCACCGGAAACCGGCACCGGACCGTCAACCCGATTCGAGTGTGAGCACATTCGCGTGATATTACAGATCAGATTTATCGACCGTGGAACGGGCCCTCACCAGCCTCGGGCCGGGTCGTGACCCGGCCGCCAGCGAAACCGGCATTGCGCCAGGTACTCTACATCGAGGACAACGCGATCAACCTCGAGTTCATGCAGATGTTTTTCGAAGAACTCGATGGTCTTCGGCTGGTGTCGGCGACCACCGCGGAGCAGGGTATCGAACTGGCGCGGCAGACGCGGTTCGACCTGATCCTGATGGATATAGATCTGCCGGGTCTCGATGGCATCACGGCAACCCTCGAACTGAAAGCGCTGCCGGAAACCGCCGACATACCCGTGATCGCCATCAGCGCCGCGGCGATGGTACGCGATATCGACCGCGCCGCCGCTGCCGCCTTCGAAGCCTATGTCACCAAACCTTTCAAGCTCGATGAACTCAGCGCGCTGATAGACTCGGTACTGCAACGGCATCGGGATTGATGCCGCGCAGGGCAATACCGGCTAGAATAATCCGCATGTCCAGTTTGCAGCAACGCAAGATCCTGCTCGGCGTGACCGGCGGTATCGCGGCCTACAAGGCCGCCGAGTTTTTGCGCCTGCTGCAAAAAGACGGCGCCGAGGTGCGCGTGGTGATGACGCCGTCGGCGCAGGAGTTTGTTCAGCCGCTGACCTTCCAGGCGCTTAGCGGTCACCGGGTTTACACCGACATCTTCGATGGTGAAGCCGATTCGGCGATGGATCACATCGAGCTCGCGCGCTGGTGCGATCTGCTCGTCATTGCGCCGGCTTCAGCCGATTTCCTCGGCAAGCTGCGGGCGGGTTATGCCGATAACCTGCTGTTAACGCTGTGCCTGGCGAGCAAGCAGCCCGTCGCGGTGGCGCCGGCGATGAATCAGCAGATGTTTGCCAACCCGGCGACCGGCGACAACATTGCCGCGCTCGAACGCAACGGAATCCTGATCTGGGGGCCTGACGCCGGCGAACAGGCCTGTGGCGACGTGGGTCCGGGCCGCATGCTGGAACCGGCGCAGCTGCTGCAGCAGGTTGTCGAACAGTTCGCGCCGGGTCCGCTCTCCGGTCGACGGCTGTTGCTGACCGCCGGACCGACCCGCGAGCCGATCGATCCGGTTCGTTACATCAGTAATCGCAGCTCGGGCAAAATGGGTTACGCCCTTGCCGAGGCCGCGAGGCGCGCCGGTGCCGAGGTTTGCCTGGTCAGCGGGCCGGTGGCCCTGGCCGCGCCGGCGGGCGTCGAACGGGTGTCGGTGGAATCGGCCAGCGAGATGTACGACGCGGTGTTGGCGCGAGCCGAGGGGCAGGATATTTTCATCGCCTGTGCGGCGGTCTCCGATTACCGGGTGCGCGACGCGGCGGAACACAAGATCAAAAAATCCAGCGAGTCGCTGAGCCTCGAGCTGGTGCGTAATGAAGACATACTCGCTGCCGTCAGTGCGCTCGAAACGCGCCCCTTCTGTGTCGGCTTCGCGGCCGAGACCCGGGATGTCGAGACTTACGCGCGCGACAAACTGGAACGCAAGCGGCTCGACATGATCGCGGCCAACCGGGTTGGCGACGGCAGCGGTTTCGAAACCGATGTCAATCAGCTCGACGTGTTCTGGCCCGATGGCGGCGCGCCGATCGAACAGGCCAGCAAGACCGAAGTCGCGAAGCGGCTTATCGAACTGGTTGCCGAGCGGTATACTCGCGCGCTGGGCAAAACGGGGAGTCCCGATGAGCGTTAACAAGAGCAGTGTCGCCGATATCCTGATCGAGGCCCTGCCGTATATCCAGCGGCTCGATCGCAAGACAGTGGTCATCAAGTTCGGCGGCAACGCAATGGTCGATGCGGAACTGCAGAGCAGTTTTGCGCAGGACATCGTGTTACTCAAACAGATTGGTGTGAACCCGGTCATCGTGCACGGCGGCGGTCCGCAGATCGGCAAGTTGCTGGAGCAGATCGGCAAGAAGAGCCGTTTTATCGAGGGTATGCGGGTGACCGACAACGAAACCATGGACGTGGTCGAAATGGTACTCGGCGGCCAGGTCAACAAGCAGATCGTGTCGTTGATCAACCAGCATGGCGGTCGCGCAGTGGGATTGACCGGTAAGGATGGTGGCCTGATTACCGCGCGCAAGATGGTAAGCGCCGATGAGGATCCGGCCAAGGATCTCGGCCAGGTCGGCGAGGTCGAGTCGATCGATCCGTCGGTGGTCACCATGCTCGATGACGATGATTTTATTCCGGTCATCGCGCCGATTGGCGTCGGTCGTGACGGTGCTTCCTACAACATCAACGCCGACCTGGTGGCGGGGGAGCTGGCGGCGGTGCTGGGTGCCGAAAAACTGCTGCTGCTGACCAATACGCCGGGCGTGCTCGATCCCGACGGCAAGCTGCTGACGGGCCTCGGTGCCAGGGAGACCGAGCAGCTGATCGGCGACGGCATTATCCACGGTGGTATGTTGCCCAAGGTGCGCTGTGCGCTCGATGCGGTCAACGCCGGGGTCAAGACCAGCCAGATCATCGATGGGCGCGTCAAGCACTCGGTACTGCTCGAACTATTGACCGACTCGGGCGTCGGTACGCTGATCCACGGGGATTGACCGGCATCGATAATGACGGGTCAGGCCGTTGTTTAGATTGCACGGGAGTGGCGTTTACGTGACGCAACCGAACAGGCTCGACGCGTAGTGGGGTCGCTCGAAAACGCGCCGAGCAGGCGTAGGCGGTCTATTCCTTCGACTTCAGGTGACGGTAGCGGGCGAGGTCGATCTCGAACTGCTGATTGATCTTGGCTTTCTCGGCCTGTTTGAGCTCGAGCTGGCGGTTGCGATTTTCGATCTTGCGGGTGAACTGCTCGATTTTCTGTGCCAGTCCGCCCGGTACTTCCTTACCCTTGGACAGGTATCTCGTATCGGCATTTTCCTCGAGCTGATCGAGTTTTTCGCGGGTGGAGACGATGCTCTTGTTGATCAGGCCGATGACGGATTCGATGTCACCGATGCGCTTTTCGCGCGCGAGCGACAGCTCTTCCTCGGAACTGAAGGTTAACAGCAAGACCTGGTCTTTCTGATCCTGGATTGCCTTGACCCGGGCTGCTTCCGCGGCTTCCTGCTCGGCCTTGAGCTTGGCTTCGGCCTCGGCCGCGATTTCCTCGTCGGAGCGGGCATCATCGGTGGTGCTGACGACCACCCCCTGGCGGTTCAGCTGCTGGTGTTTTTTCTTGACCTGGCTGGCCGGCAGGCGGTCGCTGTAGCGGATCTGGCCGTTTTCATCGACCCATTTGTACATCTTGGCCGCATCGACGGGCACGGGTACAATGGCGCCGAGCCCCAGGCTCAGCAACAGCGGCACTCCGGCAAGCTTGAAGTGATTGGCGATGCGCACGGGCGGAATCGTCCTCGGCCGGTTTCGGCCCCTCCATTCGTACAATGCATAATAGGCCATTTACGCTATTTTTTCATTGTTTGCCGGCGAATCAGGGCGCGAGCAGGGACGCTACCGGGGTGTGGATTGCCTGCAAGTAGTGCAGGTTGCCGGGCGAGGTCACCAGTACCGCAACGCCCAGGTTACGCGGGTTCCAGTCGTCTTCGAGTCGGATCCGGTAGAGATTGTCGACCTGCAGGCTGCGCGGCGGGCTCATGTAGCGTACGACCTGCTGGTGCGATAGCTTGCGGCCCGAGTTTTCGCCGCGCTCGACGTCGGTGACCAGGTCGTTTTCGTAGACGAAGTAACGATGATGAATCTGCCCCACGGTGTTGCGTTTGCCGGGCGAGTGCAGTTCGAGCAGCAGGTTGTCATCTTCTCGCGAGACCTTGAGTTCGAGCGATAGCGGCGCCTCGCGCCGATTGGCGTCGCGAATCATGTCGATGATGTTCTGACTGCCGCGCGCTTCTCGACCGTTGACGAAAAACTCGGGTGTATAAATCGTGCCCTGGCGGTTGTTGGTGCCCAGCAGCCGCTGACGGTTGCTGTAGTCGCGATCGGCGAAACGGTCGCGCCAGCCGAGATAGTCCCAGTAGTCGACATGAAATCCGAGCGCGAGTACATCGAGATCGTCGCGGGGTACCTCGGTGAGCTTCGACATCCAGCGATCCGCGGGCGGACAGCTGCTACAGCCTTCCGAGGTATAGAGTTCGAGTACCGCGGTCTGGCGGTCGCCGCTCTTGACGACGATCGTATCCGCGGCCTGGGCGCCAAAACTCAGCAGGCTCGTCAGCAGAAGTATGCGAAGCATCGGGTTCCCCTTGGTCTATGGCTAGACCAGATAGACCCCGGCCAGGCGCACGAGTTCAGTCGACGCCGTATTGCCGGCGGTAGGCTTCGATCGACTCGCACTGCGCTTGCCGCCCGTCGGCGCGCAGAAATTCGACGATGTGGTCGAGGCGTACGATCGGCACCACGGCAAGACCCTGTTGTGTCAGCTCCTGGATGGCCGAGGATTGACCCTGGCCTCGCTCCTGGCGATCGAGCGCGATCGTGACGGCGCAGGTGCTGGCGCCGAGCGATTCGATCAACGCCATGACCTCGCGGATCGCGGTACCGGCGGTGATGACGTCGTCGACGATCATGACTCGACCCTCGACGTTCGCGCCAACCGTGTTGCCGCCCTCGCCGTGGTCCTTGGCCTCCTTGCGGTTGAAAGCATAGGGGACATCGCGACCGTGGTTGCGATACAGCGCTGCGGCGGTAATCGCGGCCAGCGGTATGCCCTTGTAGGCCGGGCCGAATAGCAGGTCGAACTCGATTTCGCTGTGCGCGATCGCGTCGGCGTAAAATCCCGCCAGCGCGTCCAGGTCGGCGCCGCGGTTGAAAGTGCCGGCATTGAAGAAATACGGGCTCACGCGGCCCGACTTGAGCGTGAACTCGCCGAATCGCAGCGCACCTCGGGTGAGACAGTATTCGACAAAACGGGACTGGTATTCGTGCATCGGCGAAGTTTGCTGGGTGGTCGGGACAAGTCATGTATCATATCGCCAGTTTTCCAGATTGGTAGTCTTTCCCATGCGCGTGATTTCCATCAACACCAACGGGATTCGTGCGGCCGCACGCAAGGGATTCTTCGACTGGTTACCGCGCCAGCGCGCGGATTTCGTCTGCGTGCAGGAGACCAAGGCGCAGATCGACCAGCTCGACCAGGACCTGTTTTTTCCGAAAAACTACCACTGCAATTATTTCGACGCCCTGAAAAAGGGTTATGCCGGTACCGCGATCTACAGTCGCGAAGCGCCGTTGCAGGTGATTCGCGGGTTCGGCGAATCGGAGTTCGACAACGAGGGTCGGTATCTCGAGTATCGCTATCCCAAACTGTCGGTGATTTCGCTGTATGCACCCTCCGGTTCTTCCGGCGACCATCGCCAGGAATCCAAGTGGCGCTTTCTCGACAGTTTCATCCTTCACCTGCAGTCGCTCAGGCGCAAGCGACGGGAGTTCATCATTTGCGGCGACTGGAATATCGCGCACAAGGAAATCGACCTCAGGAACTGGCGCTCGAACCAGAAAAACTCCGGTTTCCTGCCCGAGGAGCGGGCCTGGCTGACCGATCTGTTCGACCGGGTCGGCTTCGTCGACGCGTTTCGCGTCGTCGACCAGCGCCCGGAGCAGTACACCTGGTGGTCGAATCGCGGCCAGTCCTGGGACAAGAACGTCGGCTGGCGTATCGACTACCAGATCGTCACGCCGGGACTTCGAGACCGCGTGCAAAAAGCACGCATTTATCGTGATCGCCGGTTTTCCGACCACGCGCCGCTGATCATGGATTACGACCTGGAGCTGCAGGGCCGGTGACGAGCCCTGCGCCGCGTCGCGCCGCCGTGGCGGAGTTTTTCCAGCCACGAGTGCTGTCGATGCTGTTTCTCGGCTTTTCCGCCGGGCTGCCGCTGCTGCTGATCTTTTCGTCGCTGAGCCTGTGGCTGCGCGAGGCCGGCATCGACCGCGCGACGGTGACCATGTTCAGCTGGGCCGCGCTCGGTTACTCCTTTAAATACGTCTGGGCGCCGCTGATCGACCAGTTGCCGCTGCCGTTGCTAACGGCCTGGCTGGGCCGGCGTCGCTCCTGGCTGCTGGTCGCCCAGCTGACGGTTGCCGTCGCTATCCTGTGGATGGCGGCGGTCGATCCGTCCGCGTCGGAAGCCAACTTGACCTGGCTTGCGGCTGCCGCGGTTTTGCTCGGCTTTTCCTCGGCGACCCAGGATATCGTCATCGACGCACTGCGCATCGAATCCGCGCGGCCGGAGCTGCAGGCGCTGATGTCGGCCACCTACGTCGCCGGCTACCGGATCGGCATGGTGGTTTCCGGCGCCGGATCACTGTACCTGGCCGACTGGTTGGGCAGCAGCAGCGGCGCATACGATTATGCCGCCTGGCGCGATACCTACCGACTGATGGCCTGCGTCATGGGTGTCGGTATCGTCACCACGCTGCTGGTGCGCGAACCGGACAGGCCGGCGTCGTCGGTCAAGCTCGAACGCGGCGCCGATTACCTGCGTTTCCTGCTGGTGTTCGTGCTCGGCGTAACGGTGCTGGTCGGCGTCTACGTGCTCTCCGGTGATGCCGCAACGGCGGTCAAGTTGCTGCTGTTCGAACTGTCCGGCAATAGTGCGCTCGCCGGGTTGCTGGTCGAGGGACCGCGCCTCGCGCTGGCGGTAATCGCGGCAGTGGGCGTGGCGGCAGCGCTGGTCTGGACAGGCGCAGTGCCCTTCACGACAGTCGAGCGAACCTACGTGCGTCCGATCGCGGATTTTTTCGAACGTTACGGCCTTTCGCTGGCGCTGTGGCTGCTGTTGCTGGTCGGCCTTTACCGCATCTCCGACATTGTTCTCGGTGCCGTGTCGAACGTGTTCTACGAGGACCTCGGCTTCAGCAAGACCGAGATCGCCGATGCCTCCAAGTTCTTTGGACTGATCATGACTATCCTCGGCGGCTTTGCCGGCGGCCTGTTGACGGTTCGATTCGGGGTAATCCGCATCCTGATGATCGGCGCGATTCTCGCGGCGGCAACCAATTTATTGTTCATGCTGCTGGCGGTGATCGGTCACGATCTGCTGTGGCTTTACCTGGTGGTGTCGATCGACAACCTGTCGGCCGGTATCGCGACCGCTGCCTTCATCGCCTTCCTGTCGAGCCTGACCAACGTATCGTTTACCGCGATGCAGTATGCGATCTTCAGTTCGCTGTTCAGCATGCTGCCGAAAGTGCTCGGCGGCTACTCTGGCGCGATGGTCGATGCGCTCGGTTATCCGACGTTTTTCCTGACGACCACGCTGATGGGTGTGCCGGTGCTGCTATTGGTGCTGGGGGTAGCGCGGCGCTTCGAAATCGGCCGCGATCAGTAGATCTCGAAGTGGCTCTCGCCGATCTTGCGGCGATTGTCCAGCCAGAGCTCGACACGGTAACGGTCGCGTTGCCAGTTGCCCGGCTCCTCCTGGCCCAGGCCGTTCGCCAGCCTGACGATTTCCCAGTCGGACGGTACCTTGTAGTCGATCACCGGGTCGCCGGCCAGCCGGCCGTTGGAATGGTAGTAGCGGAGGTGGATCACAACCCGCTGGCCCTGTTGCTGCCACTGCAGGTTTTTCAGGCCGACCAGGGTGTAGATGTAGGTCGTGTTTTCCTGCGCAAAGCGATTGCGCAGGCGCGGGTCGCTCCAGTCGCCGGGCACGTCGTCGTTGCCGTTGTCTTCGGTAAAAAAGCCCATGCTTTCGTAGGCGACGCCGCCTCGGCCGAGGGCCGGGAGCGGGGGCGATTGATCGGTGATGCGGAATGTTTTGACCGCCAGCGGAGTGTCGCTGTCGACGTCATCGGGATGGACTTCGACCCGGTAGTCACCGGCTTCCCACTGGTGCGTGGTATCCCAGCCCCAGCCGGTCCACAGATCGGCGTACTCCCAGTCGATGGGCACCCGGTAGTCGATCATCGGTTCACCGATCAGGCTGCCGTCCGGGGCGAAGTAACGCACGCGCAGACGAACCTCCTGTTCCTCCAGCTGCCACTTGTTGTTTTTCAGG
>JAAUXY010030703.1_pt1 | contig 19700 bp, 16 predicted proteins | sample 7278121 | NCBI WGS metagenome assembly JAAUXY01 (sample SAMN14350117, study PRJNA611818) | marine sediment metagenome | isolation source: surface marine sediment (1.8m) | place: French Polynesia: Moorea | collected 2018-08 | reverse complement strand
CCCTCGCGTTTGAAAAGCGCCAGCACCGTGCGCTGCTCACGGAGGGTGGGGTAGTCAGCAGGCGTGCTTTGCTGCAGCACCAGCGAGCTGATCTTGCCGGCATCACACTGGTAGCGCGCTTCGATGGTATTGAGGCCAGCCGTATACAGCCAGTCCCGGGTCCAGTCATCGAGGTTGCGCTCGGCGGCATCGGACATCGCACCCATGAAGTCATCCAGCTCGGTATTACCCCAGGCATTGGTGGCGATGTAATCGCGCACCGCTTGCCGGAACACGTCATCTCCCAGGTAGAAGCCCAACTGTTTGAGAACGGAAGCACCCTTGCCATAGGTGATGCCGTCGAAGTTGGTGGTCGCCTCCTCGGTATCACGCACCGGCAACTCAATGGGATGGGTGGTGACCAGCTGGTCTTCCGCATAACCCCACTGCTTGTCGCCGATGAAAAACTGGTGCCAGGTTTCCTTGAACTCGGTGCCGTCGGCCAGGGCGCGCTCTGCCATGTAGGTGGCGAAGGCCTCGTTCAGCCACAGCCCGTTCCACCAGGCCATGGTGGTGATGTCACCGAACCACATGTGCGCCATCTCGTGCATGATGACGTTGGCGATGTACATGCGCTCGCGGCGTGTCGCCTGGCCGCGGAACAGCTTGTTCTCGCTGAAGGTCACCGCGGCGACATTCTCCATGGCGCCGGCGATAAAGTCGGGCACTACCAGCTGATCATACTTCGCAAACGGGTAGGGCAATCCGAAGTAGTCGTCGAAGTAATCAAAGCCCTGGCGGGAAATCTCGAACCAGAACTCGGGGGCTGCGTACTGGGCCATCGACTGGCGTACAAACAGGCGCAGGGGGTAGCGGAAGTCGGCGTCCTCGAACACAGCGTATTCGCCGGCGTGGAGGGAGAAGATGTAGGAGCTCAGCGGCAGCGTGGCCGGGAAGCGCCAGGTCCACTGCGATTCGCCCTTGTCGATGCCTGATTCGCGGGCCGTGCTCACCACCTGCCAACCGGCAGGGGCCTGCACTGTCAGCTCATAGGTGGCCTTGAGGTCGGGCTGGTCGAAATGCGGGAACAGCCGGTTGGCGCTATAGGGCTGAAAGTCGGTGTACAGGTAAACGCGGCCATCTTCCGGGTCCTGGTAGCGATAGAGGCCCGCGCCATCCTGGCTGTAGCCGTGCTCGTACTCGATGCTGAGCCGGCGGCTGCCACTCTTGATAACCCCCATTGGCACGGTGATGAAATGCCCGTTGTACTCGTGATCAACGGGCTGGCCGTCCAGGACTACAGACAGCACCGTGCCATCGCGGAAGTCCACCGTCAGTGGGCGGGTCTCCCTGCCGTAGTTGAATTCGATATCCACCCGGCCGGCAAACACCTCTGCTCCGCGGTCGAGATCGACATGGAGCCGGTAGCGGGGCTCTGACACCACGCTGCGTCGGTACTTCGCCTCGGCGTGGGTCAGCAGGGCGCCGGCCTCGCGTACTTCCAAGGCGCCGGCGGGAGGCTGGCTACCATCAATACCGCAGGCAGCAAACAGCAGGGTCAGCAGGACAGGCAGCAAGCGAAGTGCCGCGCCGGTTACAGGGGGATACATCGTGAACAGCTCTCTTATGGTCGTGCAGCGCTTACCCTTTTGGGGTCGCTTTTGGGGGCGGGATTATACACATCTCACACGCCCCTGCAGCGTATACAGGCCGCAGAATTGAGCCTGCCGCGTTTGCAGGTACTCACTATCCTGGCTGATGTCCTGCCAGGTGTATGCCGGGCCCTAGTCCAGGGTCGCGACCATCACCGCCTTGATGGTGTGCATGCGGTTCTCGGCCTGGTCCCAGGCGATGTTGTAGTCCGACTCGAACACATCGTCGTTGACCTCGAGACCATCCAGCCCGAATTCCTCGGCGATCTGTTTACCGACTACCGTTTGGCTGTTATGGAAAGCGGGCAGGCAGTGCATGAATTTCACCGAGGGGTTGCCGGTGCGCTCCATCAGCTCCAGGTTGACCTGGTAGGGCTTCATGATCTCCACCCGTTCAGCCCAGGCCGAGGGGGCTTCGCCCATGGACACCCAGACATCGGTGTGGACGAAGTCGACGCCCTGCACGCCCTCGTCGATGTCCTCGGTAAACTGGATAGTGGCGCCGGTATCCTCGGCAATGGCCAGGCACTGGTCTACCAGCGACTCATCGGGCCAGAACTCCATGGGACCTACCATGCGCAGTTCCATACCCATTTTGGCCGCCCCCACCATGAGGGAGTTGCCCATGTTGTTGCGGGCATCGCCCAGGTAGGCAAATTTGAGCTGTTCGAGATTGCGACCGCCGCCGTGCTCTTCCATGGTCAGCAGGTCGGCCAGCACCTGGGTGGGATGGAATTCATCGGTGAGGCCATTCCATACCGGCACGCCGGCGTACTCCTCGAGGGTTTCGACATCGGCCTGCCGCGCGCCGCGGAACTGGATGCCGTCGTAAAGACGGCCCAGCACCCGGGCGGTGTCCGCCACCGACTCCTTGTGGCCCATCTGGGAGCCGTCCGCCAGCATGGTCACATTGGCGCCCTGGTCGAAGGCCGCCACCTCAAAGGCACAGCGGGTTCGGGTTGAGGTTTTCTCGAAGATCAGCGCGATGTTCTTGCCGGTCAGTTGGGGCTGTTCCTTGCCAGCGTACTTCTCCGCCTTCAACTCTTCCGACAGGTCGAGCAGGTAGCGGATTTCCGCCGGCTCAAAGTCCAGCAACTTTACAAACGAGCGACCTTTCAGATCGACAGCCATTGGGCACCCTCCCCCGGGGAAACCGCACACTTAAGCATAATAGCCGGGGGACTGGCTACCGGCTTGTTCAGAATCGACCAGGCGCCGATAAAGCCCCGAGGTGCGGGGGTAGCAATGCGTTTGGCTATCCGGCGGTACTATCGACTGTCAGCAATGGCGCCGGCTGTGAAAAATCGGTGAAAAGAGCACAAAAAAAAGGGCAGACCCCAAGGGGGTCTGCCCCATTCTTTCTTCTTGTCGCTTTCCCCAGAACCGCCCGTTAAAGCGCCTGCGGCGGGTTCTTTAAAAATCCCAGAACAGACCGCCGTAGACCCCATCCACGGTAACGTCAGCGAACTCGTCGTCGTCATCGTATTCAAGGTCCATATAGCGGTAGCCCGCCTCGACGCCGAGCCCGAATGCAAAGGTGTAGCCGACATTCACCTTGGTGTCGTAGAGGGTGTCATCGTCGTAACTGACATAGTTGCCCTCAATGCCCACGGAGAGCCCGGAGAACGGCAGGTCGAATCGCGCCTGGCCGTAAAACATGGGCACCACGTGGTCGATGTCCAGCCGGCCCGCTTCCTGGGTGGTGAGATCACGGATCTGGATGCCGTCGTCGAAATAGCGGCCGGTGAGACCGACATCAAGGTTCACCCAGTTATCGAGAATCTCGTAATAGAGCGTCAGGTCGGTGTGGGTGAGGTCGCTTCTAGAAGACACATCTCCGTTCAACTCGATCCCTTCAAAGTCAATGCCATCGACGCTGCCCACCGCTGCGGCCTCCATGCTGGTATGGCCCAGCATGATATTCGGCAGCACGGGAATGGGGTGTTCGAGCTGCAGATAGAAGCTGTAGTCGTTTTCGTCGTCGTAGTTGAGATTGTCCTCGACATCGATCTCGGTCGTACCAGATCTGACATCCCCCTCAAACTGCTGGCCCCACAGGTTGGCGCCGGCGCGCCAGCCCACCACGTCAGCCTGGGCTGAGGACGCCAGCAGAGCACCGGCCAGCAGCATAATTCGCGAAGTCTTCATGGTGTTACTCCCCTCATTGGTCTGCTGTCACTGTAACAGTGGTGGTCCCGCCAACCCTGTGACCGCTGTCAGAGAATTGCAGTGGCAGCATCGAGGGTGGTATTAAGCCAATAAAAAGCAGGTCATCCGGTTTTATTTACTGGCCGCAATGGACTAAGCTATCCGGTTAACAGCGGCAATACCGCCGCTATAATCGAGGGTTCCCTCTGACTACCGGCCGCAGCCTGTCTGAGACAGGACCGCCCATAACAATATTGCGAGGTCACTATGAACGCGCCCCAGGAACTCAACGTCGACAACGATCCGATCACCGAAGCCATGATGAAGGTGCTGCTGGCGCAGCGCGAAGACTACATCGCCGAAGGCTTCGTGAGCGCGGAAACCCGCATCGACCGCATGCGCCGCGGCATGAACTCGGTGTCGAAATTCCAGGATCACCTGGTTGACGCCCTAAACAAGGATTTCAGCTGCCGGCCCCGTGAACTGTCGATGCTCACGGACGTGGCCGCCGCCATCCAGCCCTTCAAGAGTGCCTCGAAGCAGGTGCGCAAGTGGATGAAACCCGAGAAGCGTAAGTCCACCTTCCCCCTGGGCCTGCTGGGCGGTCGCTCCCGCATCGAGTACCAGCCGCTGGGCGTGGTGGGCGTCATCAGCCCCTGGAACTTCCCGGTGAACCTGGCCTTTGCACCGCTGGCAGACATCCTGGCCGCGGGCAACCGCGCCATGATCAAACCCTCTGAGTACACGCCAACCGTCTCCGAGGTCATGGTTGAGATCGTCCAGGATGCCTGGGACGAGAAGGAAGTCGCCATCTTTACCGGCGGCCCGGAAGTGGGCGCCGCCTTCTCCGGCCTGCCCTTCGACCACCTGCTGTTTACCGGTGCCACCAGCGTGGCGCGACACATCATGGCCGCGGCCGCCAAGAACCTGGTGCCTGTGACCCTGGAACTCGGTGGCAAGTCGCCGGTGCTTATCAGCCGCAGCGCCGACATCAAGCAAACAGTCAGCCGCATCATGCTCGGCAAGACCATGAACGCCGGCCAGATCTGCCTGGCGCCGGACTACCTGATGGTGCCGGAAGAGAAGCTCGATGAAGTGATCGAGGAAGTCCAGAAGGCCGTGGCGGAGATGTATCCGAAGCTGCTGGACAACTCCCACTACACCTCCGTGGTCAACAACCGACACTACCAGCGGCTGCGCGACAAGATTGCGGACGCAAAAGAGAAGGGCGGAGAGGTTATCCCCTGCAACCCGGCCAGCGAGGATTTCGACAGCCAGACCGAAACCTTCAAGATTCCGCCCACCATCATCAAGAACCCCACTGATGATATGCGGGTACTGCAGGAGGAAATCTTCGGTCCGCTGCTGCCGATCAAGACCTACAAGGACTTTGGCGAGACCATCGATTACGTCAACCACAATCCGCGCCCGCTGGCGCTGTACTACTTCGGCGAAGATGCGGGCGAGGAACGCGCGGTACTGGATCGCACCACCTCCGGCGGTGTCTGCCTCAACGACGTGATCATGCACATCATGCAGGAAGACCTGCCCTTCGGCGGTGTCGGCCCCGCGGGCATGGGCGCCTACCATGGCTATGAGGGTTTCAAGACCTTCAGCCACGCCAAGTCCATCTACAAGCAGAGCAAGCTGGACGTGGCGGGCCTTGGCGGCATGCGTCCGCCCTACGGTGACAAGACCGAGAAGACCATCAAGATGCAAACCAAGATCTGATTCGTCAGATTGAGAATCCTGCGGCCGCCTACGGGCGGCCGCGTCATTCTTCTTACAGGACAGGAGCAAGCAGGTGGGTGATTTGAAACTGGGCCTGGCCCAGGGCTACTGGGGCGCAGGCCCCCAACCGAACTTCGTTGAGATGGCCGTCGAGGCGGAAAAGCTCGGCTACGACTCCGTCTGGTCTGCCGAGACCTACGGCAACGACGCCTTCACCCCCCTGTGCTGGATCGGCGCCCACACCGAAAAGATCAAGCTGGGCACCGCCGTGGTGCAGCTCAGCGGCCGCACGCCCACCTCCTGCGCCATGCATTCACTGAGCCTCGACTACCTGTCCAACGGCCGCTTCATGCTCGGCCTTGGCGTGTCGGGCCCGCAGGTGGTGGAAGGCTGGTACGGCCGACCCTTCCCCAAGCCGCTGGCCCGCACCCGCGAGTACGTGGATATCATCCGCCAGGTATTCGCGCGCGAAGCCCCGGTCACCAATGACGGGCCCCACTACCCGCTGCCCTACCCGGGTGACGATGGCATGGGCCTGGGCAAGCCGCTGAAGCCGATCGTGCACCCGGTGCGCAATTCGATTCCGATCTACATCGGCGCCGAGGGCCCCAAGAACATCGCCCAGACGGTGGAAATTGCCGACGGCTGGCTGCCGCTGTTCTACAACCCATACGACGAGAGCATGTACGCCGAGAACCTCACCGGCATGCGCGACGACTTCGAGATCGCCCAGATGGTGACGGTGAACATCACCGACGACATCCCGGCGGCGCTGCTGCAAATGAAGTACTTCATGAGTTTCTATATCGGCGGCATGGGCGCCAAGAGCACCAACTTCCACAAGGAACTGTTCATCCGCATGGGCTACGAGGAAGAGGCCGAGAAAATCCAGCAGCTGTTCATGGAAGGCAAGCGCGACGAGGCGGCCCAGGTGCTGCCCGACGAGCTGGCTGACAACATGTCGCTGGTCGGGCCCAAGGACCGCATCAAGGAGCGGCTTGCCGCCTGGCGCGACTCCAAGGTGACCACCATGCTGGTGGCAACCACCAACAAGGACACGCTCAGGGAAATTTCAGAGCTGTTCTAGGACAAACCGAAGATCCATCAGTTAAGACCCAGGCATGACTGTGAATAACGAGCTTACCCCGATCATCGTCGGCGCAGGCCAGTGCGTCGAGCGCGAGTACACGGAATCCTCTCCCATGGACCTGGCGGGCCGCGCCGCGGCTGCCGCCATCGAAGCCAGCGGCGGCAGCGGCATCGCCGAGGCCATCGACACCATTGCCATGGTCAAGATCTTCGCCGACTCGGCCCCCCTGTGGGCCGGCAAGCTGGGTCGCAGCAATAACCCGCCGCAGTCGGTGGCCAGCCGCATCGGCGCCAACCCCAAACACCGCATCTACTCGGAAACCGGCGGCGACCAGCCCCAGGGCCTGCTGATGGAGTTCTTTGCCGACCTGCAGGCAGGCGAGCGCGACTGCGTGCTGCTGTGCGGCGCTGAGGCGATCAAGAACCAGCGCAACGCCGAGCGCAACGGCCTCGATGTCGACTGGAATGAAGAGTTCGAGGAAGAGCTGGAAGACCGCGGCTTTGGTATCTGGGTGGTAAGCCAGCAGGAGCGCAACAACGGCCTGATTGCGCCGATGTACTACTACTCCATCATGGAAGACGCGCGCCGGCTGCGCCAGGGCTTCGACCCCGAAACCTATGCAGGCCGTGAGTGCGAGATGCTTGAGGCCTTCAACCAGGTGGCGGCCGCGAACCCGAACTCACAGTTCCCCAACCCCATGAGCGCCGACGAGATGATGGCGGCGGAGCCCCTGACCCACCTGTACACCAAGCGCATGGTGGCCCAGGACAGCGTTAACCAGGGCGCCGCCCTGTTACTGACCACCGTGGGCAAGGCCAAGGAGTTGGGCATCCCGGAGTCCAACTGGGTCTACATGCACGGCGCCGCCAAGGGCATCGAACACGACATGACCGTGCGCCAGGACCCGAGTGTGTCAGCCATGGCCCACGAGGTCGTGCAGCGCGCCTTCGACATGGCCGAGACCACTATCAAGGATATCGCGCTGATCGACATCTATAGCTGCTTCCCGGTGGCGGTGAGCGCCATCGCCGAGGAACTGGGCCTGCCGTTGGACGGCTCGACGCCGCTGACCCTCACCGGCGGCCTGGCCTTTTTCGGCGGCCCCGGCAACAACTACAGCATGCACGGCCTGGCCGAGATGTGGCAGCAGGTGCGCCGCGACCCGCTGCAGTATGCCTTTGTGCACGCCAATGGCGGCATGCTGTCGAAGCACGCCAGCGGTATTTTCTCCTGTGAGCCCAGCATTATCGACTGGAGCGTGACCGACACAATGGTCGACCAGGACAGCATCCCGGCGCTGGAAAACGACCTCAAGCCCGACCACGGCACCGTCATCGCCTGCACTATCAACTACATGAAGGGCGAGCCGGTGCAGGGCATCGTGCTGGCGGAAACTGACACCGGCGCGCGCTTCGTCGCCCACACCCGGCCCGACGACCAGGACACAGCGAAGGCTATGCTGGCGGACGAGCCTGCCGGCCGTCGCATCGCCGTTATGCCGGTGGCCGACAACGAGTACGCTCTGCACTTCCAATTTGACGAGTAGTCCACCAACCATCCCTACCCTGAGAGGCACCCCATGAGCTGCTGGAATTTCGCCGAGGCCATCTACCAACTTGCGAACAGTGACTGGGGTGACAAACCGGCACTCATCCACGCGGACAACAGCATCAGCTACAAAGAGCTGGTGCAGCGCGCCGAGGGCATTGCCGACTACCTGGACACGCTGGAGCTGCCCGCCGGCAGCCACGTCGGCCACTACTTGCGCAATACCAACGCCTACATGGAGAGCTTTGTCGGCGCGGGCCTGGCGGGCCACAGCCACGTTAACGTCAATTTCCGCTACACCGACGAAGAGCTCACCGACCTGTGCAACGGCCTCGACATCCGGGTGCTGGTGTACGACAGCGAGTTTGCCGACATCGTCGCCGCCATCCAGCCCAAGCTCACCGAGACCCGCGCCTTTATCGAAGTGAATGGCGATGCCGTGTTTGCCAGCGGCGGCAAGGTCAACGACTTTGCGGTGGCACTGTCAGACCTGCAGGCGCGGCGCCCGGACAACTACCAGCGCCGCACCTCCAGCGATGACCTGGTACTGATCGCCACCGGCGGCACCACCGGCCTGCCCAAAGGCACCCAGTGGCGTCACGAGGACATGTTCCGCAAAACCCAGACCGCCACCGGCAATGCCCTGAAACTGATCCTCGGCATCGAGGAGCACCCGGCCACCATGGAAGAGCACGTGGCCAACGTGAACAAGCTGCCCGGCGGCATGCCCTTCCTTAGCCTGAGCCCGCTGATGCACGGCGCGGCACTGATCACCGCGCTGATGATGATGGGCCAGGGCAATTCCGTGGTGACCCTGCCAGGGCGCCGCTTTGACGCCGACGCCACCCTCGATGCCATCAAGCGTCACGGGGTCGGCTGCATGGTGCTGGTGGGCGATGCCTTCGCCATGCCCCTGACCGAGGCGCTGGAACGACGGACAGACGAAAAGACCATCGACAGCTTGCTGATGCTGGTGAGCTCCGGTGCCGCCATGAGCGACGCCAGCAAGAACACATTCCTCAAGCACAAGCCCGACCTGTTCATGATGGACACGCTGGGCTCCTCCGAGGCGATCGGCTACGGCATTTCCACTCCCGAGGCCGGTGTGTTCAGCCCCCTGCCCACCACCCGGGTGCTGGATGAGGACCTCAAGGATGTGGTTCCCGGCAGTGACACCATCGGCATGATCTACTCCGGCGGCTTCTCACCGATCGGCTACTACAAGGAACCGGAGAAATCCGCCGAGACCTTTTTCGAGATCAACGGCACGCGCTTCGTGAAAACCGGCGATCGCTGCACCGTGCGCGACGATGGCATGATCGTGTTGCTGGGCCGCGACTCCACGGTAATCAACACCGGCGGAGAAAAGGTCTATACCGTGGAGGTGGAAACCGTGCTGGTGCAGCACCCCACCATTACCGACGCCCTGGTGGTGGGACTGCCCCACGAACGCTTCGGCAAGCAGGTGGTGGCCGTGGTAGAAGGCCCGGCACTCAGCGATGCCAACCTCGATGTGGCCGGCATCCAGGCCCACTGCCGTGAACACCTGGCGGACTACAAGGTACCGAAGCTGATCTTCGCCATCGACGACCTGAAACGCGCACCCAACGGCAAGCCGGACTATCCTTTCGTGACGGATTACGCCGAGACCCAGGCCGCTGCATGCTGACACCCGCTGACGACTACCCGTTACACCAGACACCTGAACCCTTCGCCTACGCGGGCAGCGACCGCAATTTTTACGATCGTTTCTTCTACAACGCCCAGGCCGATGACGGCAGCTTCTTCATCGCCGTCGCCTTCGGCGTGTACCCCCAGCTCGACATCATGGACGCATCGGTATCCGTGCTGCTGGGCGACCGCCAGTACAACCTGCACGCGTCCAAACATATGCAGGGTGACCGACTGGCCCTGAGCGTGGGGCCCATCTCCGTCGACATCGAGGTGCCCATCCAGCGCACCAGTATTCACATCGCCGAGAACGACGGGCCCATCACCGGTCGCATCACCATGACGGCGCGGCATTTTCCCATCGAGGAACCCCGCTTCACCCGGCGGGTGGGCACCCGCCTGCTGATGGATGTAACTCGCATGACCGGCAACGGCGATTGGGAGGGCGAGCTGCAGGTGGATGGCCAGACCCTGCGCCTGGAGCCCGGCAAGGTTCGCGGCACACGCGATCGCAGCTGGGGCATAAGGCCGGTGGGCGCCGGCGACCCGCAGCCGCCTCCGGGCGGCCTGCTGCGCCAGTTCTACTGGCTGTGGACGCCCGCCAACTTCGACCAGCATGCGGTTTACCTGCACACCAATGACGATGAACACGGGCGGCCGTGGAATCGACGCGCCGTGATCGTGCCGGTAGGCGGAGAGCCCATCGAATACGACAAGATCGATGTCAACATCGAGTATCGGCCGGACAGCCGCCGGGTAAGCCGGGCTCGCATGCTGCTGGGCGATGGCGACGCCGAGTTGACCCTGGATGTGCAGCGCCACTTCTATATGGCGGGTCTCGGCTACACCCACCCGAGCTGGAGCCACGGCAACGACCACGGTCCGTTGAAGGTCGAGAACGAGGTCTATGAGCTCGCCGAGCTGGACGATGACAACCCGCAGTGGATGCACATCCAGGGACTGGCCAACGCCCGGCTGGACTATGAAGGCACGACCCACCAGGGCCTTGCGGTGGTGGAACAGCTATTCGTCGGCCCACATGCGCCCAGCGGCATGGCAGACCTGTTCGATCCCGCGGATTCCCAGTGAGCGACATCCCAGCGAGCCCGGCCGACTTCACTACCGCCTGGCTGGAGCAGGTGCTGGGGGCGCCCGCCGGCAGCCTGGCAGGCTTTGACAGCGAAGCCATCGGCACCGGGCAGATCGCCGACAGCTTTCGCATTCAGTTGCGCTGGGACGCCCCCGTGACCGGTCTGCCCGACTCCCTGGTCGCCAAGTGCCCCAGCCCCGACGAGACCAGCCTGGCGTCCGCCCGCCTGATGAATCTCTACGTGAAGGAAGTCAGCTGGTACCAGCAGCTGGCAGGTCGCAGCAGCGTGTGCGCGCCCGCCTGCTACTTCGGCGCGCTGAATGACGCCGGCGACCAGTTTGTGCTGCTGCTGGAGGACTGCGCCCCGGCCCGGCAGGGCGACCAGCTCGCCGGCGCCGATCTGCCGGCACTGCGCGCAGCGCTGGAAGAGGCGGCCCGTCTGCATGCCCCTTTTCTCAATGAGCCCGGCTTCGAGACTCTGGAGTGGTTGCGTATCGACCCGGAAATGGCGGCCATGCGCAAGCAGTTTATCGCCCAGTTCTGGCCCGCCTTCCGCGAGCGCTACCAGGACAGGCTAGCCACTGAGCTGTTCGAGATGGGCGATAGTTTTGTCTCCGCGGTGATGGCGAGGGACGACCCCGAGCCCCAGCTACTGAGCGTGGCCCACGGCGACTTTCGAATCGACAACATGCTGTTCGGCCGTGCTGACGGGCGTGCGGTGATCCTCGACTGGCAGACCCTGTACCCGGGCCACCCGCTCACGGATGTGTCCTACCTGATCGGCACATCGGTGGCTGACCCGGAGCAACGCCGCAGCGTGGAAGAAGAACTGGTGGGCTTCTACTGCGCACAAATGGAGTCGCTGGGTGCACCGCTCGACTGGCAGGAAGCCTGGACAGCTTACCGGCTGTACGCGTCCAGCGGTTTTGTGATGGCCATCACCGCCTCCATGCTGGCCCAGCGCACGGATCGCGGGGATGAGATGTTCGCCGTCATGGCCGAACGCCCGGCTCAACAGATGATCGACCTGGACACGCTGGCGCTGCTCTAGGCCCGGTGGCGCCAACAAACAATTGAGAAAAAGGCATCATTTATTGCCGCCATGGTCTAGACTTCCCAGCAGTAGTTGGAAGTGCCTTGATTATTCCCCGCTGTTCGCAGATTTATCACGTTTCGCAGAGTCTCAATTTTGGTCTTACTCACTACGCGTTCGTCCGCGGCAGGTGCCGTGGACGAAACAATTTCTTTAGTTAGCAAGGACTGAATCATGTCAGAAACAGTAACCGGAACGGTTAAGTGGTTTAACGAGAGCAAGGGCTTCGGCTTTATCGAGCAGGAAAACGGCCCGGACGTATTCGCACACTTCAGCAATATCGTGGGTAGCGGCTTCAAGACCCTGGCCGAGGGCCAGAAGGTCGAGTTCACCGTCACCGACGGTGCCAAGGGACCGCAGGCGAGCAACATCGTCGCCCTGTAGTCAATTTGAAATAGCCAATTTGTAAAAACCCCGCTGTAGGCTGAACCGACTATGTATTACGGCGAACGCCTCAACAGCATCAGTCACCTGGTCGGCGCAGTGCTTGCACTCGTCGGCCTGGGGGCACTCCTTACAGTCGCCATTCAGGTGGGCCGGCCGCTGGTGATCACCGGCTTCAGCATCTTCGGATTCACCCTGGTGCTGCTGTACACCATGTCCACCCTCTACCACAGCTTTCCATTCCCGCGCCTGAAGCAACTCTTCAAGGTGCTGGACCATATTTCCATCTACCTGCTGATCGCCGGCTCCTACACCCCGTTCATGCTGATCAGCATGCCGCCGGAAAGCGGGCTGCGCATCCTGGTGCTGGTTTGGGTGCTGGCGGTGCTGGGCACGTTATCTGAGGTTTTCCTGCGCGGGCGCGCGGTGAAGGTTGCCCAGGTCACGCTGTTCCTGGGCATGGGCTGGTCGGTGTCGCTGGACCTCGACGGCCTGCGCGATGGCCTGCCGCCGGCAGGCTACCTGTGGGTGCTGATCGGCGGGCTGGCCTATACCGGCGGCGTGGTGTTCTACGTGCTGGACAAGCTGGGCAAGCTCGACCACGCCCACGGCATCTGGCACCTGTTCGTGCTGATGGGCTCTGTCAGTCACTTCATCGCCGTGATCGGCTTCGTGCGCTGAGCTACAGCTCGACGACGGTCTTGCCGAAGTTGCGCCCGGCAAACAGGTCCGCATAGGCGCGAGCCACGTTGTCGATACCCTGCAGGCGATGTTCCGGTGACACCAGCTTGCCCTCGCGCAGCCAGGTAGCAAGCTGCTCGCGGGCCTCGTCGTAGCGTTCGTGCCGAAAATGGGTCATAAAACCCTGGATAGAGAGCTCCCTGGTCACCACCTCAAACATGTTGCTGGGGCCCGGCGCCGGCTCCTCATCGCCATAACCGCTGACAGCGCCACACAACACCAGGCGGCCGCGGTGGTTCATGGCGCTGATGGCGGCCTCCAGCAGCGTGCCGCCCACGTTGTCGAAGAACAGGTCGACGCCGTCGGGGCAGGCGCTGGCGATCCAGGCGGCCAGGTCATCGCCGCGAATGACCGCAGCGTCATAACCGAGCTCTTCAGTAATCCAGCGTGCCTTGTCCTCGCTGCCGACAATACCCACCGTATAGGCGCCGCGCATTTTCGAGATCTGCCCGGCAATGGAACCGACACCGCCGCCGGCGCCGCTGATCAATACCGTTTCACCCGGCTGAGGCTGGCCCAGTTCGGTCATGCCGAAATAGGCCGACATGCCGGTGTCGCCGAGCACGCCCATGTAGGCACTGGGCGGAAACTCCAGGTTGCCCGGCAGCACCGCGATAAAGTCGCTGCCGTCGCTGACCGAATACTCCTGCCAGGCAAAGCGCGCCATCAGCCAGGTGCCCACCGGGTAGTCGCCGTTCAGGCTGTCGACCACCTCCGACAGCACCAGCCCCATCACCGGCTCGCCGATGGCCATGGCGGGCAATACCTCGTCGCCCGAGCCCTCGTTCATCCACTTACGAAAACCCGCGTCCAGGGACACGAAGTGGTTCTTGCAGAGGAACTCCCCCTCCCCGAGTACCGGCAGGGGCGCCGACTCGACGCGGAAGTCCTCTTCCACCGGATTGCCATCCGGGCGGCGCGCAAGCACCACGGAGTGATTGAGTATTTCCATAGCTGGCGATGTCCTCTGCTGGTTTCGTCCGCTGCACATCCTGTTATAGCAGCCGGCGGACACTGTGGCACACCGCAGTTAGCGGCGTGCGGATCAAGTATCATGCCGGGATGATCTCACCTGCACTCAAGACCCGCTATCTGGACCTGCTCAACCGTTGCCAATACCGGCTCACCGGGCATCCGACACTCTCCATGGCCGAGCAGCTCGCCGATATCAGCCGCTGGGCCGAACACTATGACCGACAGGACCTGTACGGCACCGGTGAGTTGATCGAATCTTTCCAGCGCGATATCGCCCAGCTGCTGGGCACGCCTGCGGCGGTGTTTCTGGTCAGTGGCACCATGGCCCAGAACATCGCCCTGCGCTGCTGGGCGGACCGGGCCGGCCACCGGCGGGTGGGCTTCCATGCCACCAGCCACCTGCAGCTGCACGAGAAGGGTGCGTACCAGTCGCTGTATGGACTGGAGGCAACACTGCTTGGCTCGCCTGAGCGCGTGCCGGGCCTTGCCGACCTCGAGGCCGCCGGCGATCTCGCCGCCGTATTGCTGGAATTACCGATGCGCGAGATTGGCGGGCAGCTTCCCGAGTGGGAAGAATTGCTGGCCATTCGCGAGTGGGCGAATGCCACCGACACGCGCCTGCATATGGACGGCGCGCGGCTGTGGCAGTGCACGCCCTATTACGGACGCTCCATGGCGGAGATTGCCGGGCTGTTCGACTCGGTGTACGTGAGCTTCTACAAGGATATGGGCGGCATCGCCGGCTCTGTGCTGGCGGGGCCTGAAGACCTGGTCGACGAAGCAAAGACCTGGATCGCCCGCGCCGGAGGAAACCTGTACGCGCACTTCCCCTATGTGTTGGCCGCAAGAGCGGGCATGGAACGCAACCTGGCGGCAATGCCGGGGGCAGTGCAATCCGCCCGGTGGCTGGCCAACGTATTCAGGACACTGGGCTTTGCCACCACGCCTGAGGCGCCACCGACCAACCTGTTCCACCTGAGGCTGGCGCTGGACCCGGATACCCTGGTGCAACACGCCATCGACTGGAGCGAGGCGCACGACGCGTTCCTGATGCCGGCACCGCGGGCCTTCGTGGACGGTCACAGCGTGATGGAGTTCAGCCTCGGTCGCGCCGTGCAGGCGCAGGGCCGAGACCAATGGGAGCGCTGGATCAGTGACTTCTATACATCACTGCCAGTGAACTGACAGCTCGAGGTAAATTGTGAAGCTACCTGCCTTCCTCCCCAAGGACCTGCGCCAGCTGGCGCGCTTTGTTCCCACCAGCGGCTGGGACGCGATCGAGTGGACGCCGCTGCTGGGCGCCATGCGCGAGGTAAGCACCCGGTACGTGACCGGCCGTGGCGTTGGAAAGCTGCGCGCAAGCCTGGCGGATACCGTCCCTGACATCGAATGTACCTCGACCCTGCGCGGCATTGAGCGCCTCAACAGCGTTGCAGATACCACGCAACTCACGGCGGCGGGTGATGCCATCCTCAAGCTGTATTTTGCCCAGTGGTTGAGGGAGGACGGCCTGTTCATCGACCTGCGCAGCGTTCACTTCGGCCTCGATGAAACAACCCTGCACTTCGCCCCCAACGGCCTGTGGATCCAGCTGCGACCGGAGTTTCGCGAGGGCATGGTAGCGCTATACCGGTCTTTCTATACCGATGACGAGAAAGCCTTCGACCGTGCACTGAAGCAGATGGGCATGCTGAAGCCCGGCATGGACAAGAAAGCAGAGGCCGAACTGAAGGGCCTGCTGCACAGCCACTTCGGCATCGACCAACGGGCGCAGGCCTTTTCCATCGATGCCTTCAAGGCCTCCTTCGACGAACTGTTCGCCTTCTTCATCGAGCACGACTACAAGCTGCACAGCGATTTCATCTTTGTCGGCTTCTACCTGATCACCCTGTACCTGACTCTCGAGCAGGGCGGCCAGGCCCATGACGTGCGCGCCATCTGCTCAGCCGTACTACTGGACGACTGAAGACCGCACAAACGAGCTGCGCCTCCACCGTCATTCCCGCGCCTCTACCATCAGCCCCGCGTCTCTACCGTCATTCCCGCGCCCCCACCGTCATTCCCGCGCCCCCACCGTCATTCCCGCGCAGGCGGGAATCCAGTAGTCTTCGCACACCAATCCGAACAAGAAGTCCGCAATGAACCCTCTCGATCTCAACCTCTGGGTGAGAAACCAGCGCGCTATCGGCGTCATCACTATCATCATCGGCCTCGGTGCCTGGATCACCGACTGGACCGGCATGGTCTATGTCTGCCCCTTCTGCCGGGCACAGCGCACAGTGATCGTGTTCCTGGGTGCGTTCCTGCTGCTTTCGCTACCCCGCCACTGGGCGGTGCGCTACGTGGGCACGGTAATCGGATTCTTTGGCGCGGTGGTCGCCTCATACCAGCATTTCATGAGCTGGGCGAAAATATCGAAGGGCACATTTTCCTGGGGCGAACAGTGGTTCATGCACCCCTTCCTGCTATCAGGCGCCGCGCTGTTTATCATCGTCGGCCAGGTCGGGCTGCTGCTGTTGGCCAATACACCCAACGAGGAACAGTCTCAGACCCCGTCGGACAACAGCTCCCAGCGCGAATAGGCCGCTTCGAGCTCCGCCTGCAGGCTCGCCAGCTCGTTTAGCACAGCGTTGGTGGTCTCGTGATCCTGGTTGTAGAACCCCGGCGCTGACACGGTAGATTCCAGCTCGGCCTGGCGCTCCTCCAGTGCTTCGATGCGGTCAGGCAGCGCATCGAGTTCGCGCTGGTCCTTGTAGGAGAGTTTCTTAGCCTTCGGTTTCTGAGAAGCAGCGGGCGCGGTTTCCTTCGCCGGCTTCTTTGTGGAGCCGGAGGCGGGCCCAGGCTCGTCGAGGCCCACCAGCTTACCGCCTTTGGCCGCCCAGTCGCTGTAACCGCCCACGTACTCGTGTACCAGGCCGTCACCCTCCAACACCAGGATGCTGGTGACCACGTTGTCCATAAAAGCGCGGTCATGGCTGACCAGCAAGACCGTGCCCTGGTAGTCGATGAGAATTTCCTCCAGCAGCTCCAGAGTCTCTACGTCCAGGTCGTTGGTGGGTTCGTCCAGTACCAGCAGATTGGAGGGCTTGCTGAACAGGCGCGCAAGAATGGCACGATTCTGCTCACCGCCCGACAGGAACTTGACCGGCGTGCGCACGCGGTCCGGCGCAAACAGGAAGTCCCCCAGGTAGGAAATGGCGTGGCGCCGGCTGCCGCCGATGTCGATGAAGTCCTGGCCGCCACACACGTTGTCGATCAGGTCCTTTTCCGGGTCGAGGTGGGCGCGAAGCTGATCGAAGTAGGCAACCTCCAGCTTGGTACCCAGCGTGACGGTACCGCTATCCGGCGTGAGCTCTCCCAGCAGCAGCTTCAGCAGGGTCGTCTTGCCTGCACCATTGGCGCCGACGATGCCGATGCGATCACCGCGGGTGACCAGCGTGGAAAGATTCCTGATCACCGGCTTGCCGTCGTAACTGACATTGGCGCTCTCGACCTCGGCCACCCGCTTGCCGGAGCGGTCGGCGGACTCGGCCCGGAAGTTCGCCTGCCCGGTGCGCTCACGACGCTCACTCCGCTCCTTGCGCATCGCTTTGAGGGCGCGAACCCGGCCCTCGTTGCGAGTGCGCCGAGCCTTGATGCCCTGGCGAATCCACTTCTCCTCTTCCGCCAGGCGCTTGTCGAACAGGGCGTTCTCTTTCTCTTCGGCGGCCAGCTGCTGGTCTCGAAATTTGAGGAACCCGGCATAGTCGCCTTGCCAACGCCGCAGGTGGCCGCGGTCAAGCTCGACGATAGTATTGGCAAGGCCCTGCAGGAAGGCCCGATCGTGGGTGATAAACAGGATTGCCCCGGCGTAATCCCTGAGGGTTTTCTCCAGCCACTCGATGGCCGGAATATCCAGGTGGTTGGTGGGCTCGTCGAGCAACAGCATGTCGGGCTCACTGACCAGGGCCTGGCCCAGGGCCACCCGCCGGCGCCAGCCGCCCGACAGGGTTTTCATTTTCGCATCGCCCGGTAATTGTAGCTGGCTGATCACTGACTCCACCCGCTGCGCCAGCAGCCAGCCGTCCTTCGCCTCCAGCTCCGCCTGGGCCCGGGCCAGACCGTTCATATCGTTCTCGACAATGCAGTGGTGGTAGCGCGCCAGCAGGTCACCGATGTCCGCCAGCCCGTGGGCAACCACGTCGTAGACGTCCTGCTCGTCGGCATCGGGCAGCAACTGGTCAAGGTAGGCAATCCGACAGCCCGGCTGAACCCAGCGCTCACCGCTCTCTGCCACCACAGCTCCGTGGATGACCTTCAGCAGCGTCGACTTGCCGGCACCGTTGCGCCCCAGCAGGCCAATGCGATCACCCGGCTCAACGCTGAACTCGACATCGTCGAGCAGTACCTGGGTGCCGTACTGGAGGCTGAGTTTGTCGAGTTTAAGAAGTGGCATGAGCAAGCCTGAACACAGGGGTCGTCGATTGTACGTGATGCCGCGACGTTAAGGCACAGAAACGCCTGTCGTACGTTCCGTCCCAGACCGGGTGAGTCTATGCATCAACCTGAGCGCAAGCATCAAGGTGATTGATCCGGAAACGGTAAACGCAATGACGGAAAAAAACCGACGCCTATGCGCCCGAAAGAGCTGGAAGCTCTGGAACGGGCCACGGAACGCATCGACAAAATCGCCTTGTACGGTGTTCTTGACGGTGTACTGAACCAAATGACCCGAGCGGACGGCCACCGTAGTCTAAACTGACATCGGCATACAGAAAGAGACCAATCATGAAACAGTTTATTTCCTGTCTAAGCCTGGCACTGACTGCCGGCTTACCCACAACGCTGGACGCGTCGGAACCGGCAAACCAGTCGCTGTCGATATCTGCGGAGACCTTTGATTGTATTCGTGATATGACCCCGGTGCGTGGCTTCTACGTGGACAACCTGCAAGGTGACCTGGACGCCACCCTGGCCGTCGCGAATTCGCCTGACGGCGGTGTGTACCCTCCTGGCTCGGTGGTGCAATTAGTACCGGGCGAGGTGATGGTGAAGCATCCCGAGGGATTCAGCCCTGCCACGAAGGACTGGGAGTTTTTCGAGCTGGATGTTTCACCCGCGGGCAGCAGCATTCGCAACCGCGGCTTTGTTGACGTGGTCAACCGCTTTGGCGGCAATTGCTTCGCCTGCCATGTCCAGGCCAAACCCCAGTGGGACATGATCTGCGAAACGGACCACGGCTGTGAGCCTATTCCGCTGACCCGCGACGTGCTGCTGCTTCTGCAGAAGACCGATCCCCGCTGCGAAGACAACCCAACCCTTACTCCCGAAGAGGCGGGCAAGCTGAAGGCGCTACAACAATCCCTGCAGGGAGGCACCTAGAATCCGGGAGGAAAGGGTGCCCCCTGAACGTCTCCGACTGGTTGACTTGCCTGATACGAGATGTTTATGAAATTACCGATGGACTGCCACAGTTCGATGGCTGCTCCGACGGACTCATGCTCATTCATCGATCTGGCGCTGGCAGGGGTCGGCCTGCCGCAAAGCGATAGCCAATCCCACCGCTGTTCATTATTTTCTAGCGCACCCGAAGTCGCAAAAACCACCGAGGACACTCGT
>JAAUXY010043855.1_pt1 | contig 19716 bp, 13 predicted proteins | sample 7278121 | NCBI WGS metagenome assembly JAAUXY01 (sample SAMN14350117, study PRJNA611818) | marine sediment metagenome | isolation source: surface marine sediment (1.8m) | place: French Polynesia: Moorea | collected 2018-08 | reverse complement strand
GCTGACCTCCAGGCGTTGCTGGGAAGCTTCGAAAGCCTCGCGGTAGCGGCCAGCCTCGGCATAGAGCTCCGCCAGATGCTCCCAGGAGGTCTCGAGCTCCATCTTGGCTCCGATCTCCAGCGCGCTGTCGCGCGCGCTCAACACCAGCTCCAGCGCCCGGCCCGGCTGACCGCGCCGGTTGTGGATCTGGGCGATATTGAACAGAGTATCGATCGCCGCCCGCCGATCGCCGAGCCGCTCTTTGATCGCCTGTGAACGCTCCAGGTAGCTCATCGCCTCGTCGAGCTGCCCCAGCTCCTGGAGGCTCAAACCCAGGTTGTTGTAGTAGTAGGAGAGCGAACGCTCGTCGTCGAGTCCCCGGTTGGTCTCGATCGCCTGCCGGAAGTACTCGACGGCGCGCTCCGGCTTCCCTGAGCGTTGATGCACCAATCCGATGTTGTTCAACAGGCTGGCGAGGCTCTCCAGGTCACCACTCGGGCGCACCAGCGCCAGACTCTGGCGATAGATCCCGAGCGCGTCGTCGTATTGCCCGAGCTTGCTATAGATCACTCCGATGTTGTTGAGCGTCCCGGCCGCTTCGCTGCTATCCCCCGCTTGATCGAAGAGCTCCTTCGCCTCCAGGTAATAGCGCAAGGCGGAGGTGTAGTCCGCCAGCCCGAAGCTGGCGTTGCCCGCCGAGCGGGTCACCTCGGCCCTGGCCGCCGTGTCGCCGAGCCGAGAGTAGAGCTCGGCCGCTTCGTCGGCTGCCGTGATCGCGGCGCGGTACTGCTGCAGGCGGCGGCGGATCGTCGCCAGCCGGGTCAGAACCGCGGCGAGCCGGCGCTCGTCATCGGCGAGGCGCGCCAGCCGCTCGGCGGCGGTGGCGTGGGACAAGGCGTCGGCATAGGCGTCGCGCGCCGTATAAGCGACGGCGAGCGTCTCCCGGAGATTCAGCTCCGCGGCTTCATCCGGTACCGCCTCGAGGTGCCCGAGGCCTTCGGTCGCGAGCGCGATCGCCCGATCCGGCTGTTCTTCGGCTAAGGCCTCGGCCAGATTCACCAGCAGCGGTAAGCGTGCGACGCCGACCGTCGCCTGCAATCTCGCTTCGAGCTCACCTATTCCTTCCTCAGCCGCCAGCGCGGCAGCGAGGAGTATCGAAGCCCCAGCTAATGCCACGAGTCGGCATCGTCGTAGACTCTTGTGAGCGTCGCCTTCGGCGACGCGGGTGCTGGCGGTCGACGAGAGCTCTGATCTGTCAAACACCTTGGCAGACTAACACCAATTCGGCGTGAGCCGGCACCCCAGACGATCGATGCCGGACCCACACCTATCTTCGCTCCCGCCTCAGGACCGACGACAGCCCGAGACGAAACGCCGTCGCCGACTGACCGTCGAAGCGCTCCACGGGGGAATTCAGCGACTGTCCGTGCTGGGCAGCCGCCATCAACCCGGAGCTCGCGTGTTCCAGATCGGGCGCCAGCACGTGAACGATCTCGTGGGCCGTGACCCTGCCGAACGCGCGCCCGAGCTCCAGCGGCGTCATCAGTCGCCGCCCCGAGGGCACCAGGGTGCGGACGATGACCGGCTCGAAGAGGTAGACCGCGGTGGCGGGGAACCGACGTCCGAGGACCGTGCCCATGACGTCGGGCCTCAGGTTCCAGGCGGTCGGTTCGAAACCGAGCATCAGGACCTTGAGAACATAACCGTGGGGTCGCCCGGCGGCCAGGACTTCCGGCTCCATCCATTCGATCCCGACGCCGACTCCGGCGAAAATTCTTTCGATCTCTTGCTTCAGGCTGGTCGTGACGCGCGCGTTCAGACCGGCCGCGTCGAACAAGGCGAGGCGCAGCGTCAGCTCGCCTGACTCATGTCGCGGGCAAAAGACGGCCGAAGCGCTGCCGCTCTCGATAGCGGTCGAGCTCTCGATACCGGCCACCGTGCTGGTGGCCGACGACGACGGGACGGCCAGGGCACTCGACAGCGCCAAGCCGACACCCAGGCACCACATCTTCATGTTCATCTCGAAACTCCCTTCCGTTGAGGTCCTCCGCCACCCGGGTAGCGACATTCGAGAAAGAAGTCCGACACAGTGCCTGTGCCATACTTGAAAACCCTTTCGCCAGCGAGCAGGAAGACCTCTCACATGGCTTCAGATGCCAGAACACGGGCGACGGAGATCGTCGCCGGATGGAGCGCCGGACGCGCGCCGGAACGCTCCGTCGAAGAGCTCATGCCGCTGGTCTACAACCAGTTGCGGCGATTGGCGGGGCACTACATGCGGCACGAGAACCCCGGCCACACGCTGCCGGCGACCGCCCTGGTGCACGAGGCCTACCTCAGGCTGGTCGACGACTCGCGGGTGAGCTGGCAGGGCCGCGGTCATTTCTTCGCGGTCAGCGCCCGGGTCATGCGGCGCCTCTTGATCGACCACGCTCGGGGCCGCGGGCGCCAGCGGCGAGGCGGCGGCTGGCGCCGGGTGACGCTCGCCCAGTCCCTGACGCCGGCCGACCGCGAGCTCGATCGCGAGCGGCTGCTCGCCCTCGACCAGGCCCTGCACAAGCTCGGCGACCTGGACGCGCGACAGGCCAGGATCGTCGAGCTGCGCTTCTTCGGCGGCCTCACCAACGCCGAAGTCGCGGCGGTCCTCGAGATCTCGGAGCGTACCGTCGATCGCGACTGGAGATTCGCCCGCGCCTGGCTGCGGCAAGAGCTCATCTCCTAGCGAAGCGTCGTCTCTTACAGCGTGACGACCCGCTCGAACCGTAGGGGCGAGGCCTGCCTCGCCTCGGATCTCGCTCGCGAGATCCGTTCCGCAGAAGGCGACGCAGGCGTCGCCCCTACGCCGAGATTTGACTCGACTGCAAAATAGAGGCTAGCGAGAGGCAGCAGGCTGGGATTCGCCGGCCCCCACGCGACGGGGTAGGACGCCGGACCGTCCGCCGGCAGGTTCTCGGATCCCGGCGCCACCGGATAATCTGACGAGGGATACTGATGACTCCCGCCGAACGCCACGCCCGTTTGAAGGAGCTGTTCTTCGCCGCCCTCGAGAGGCCGCCCGAGGAGCGCGCCGGCTTCCTGGCGGCGGCGTGCGCCGGCGACCCTGAGCTCGAGCAGCAACTCGAGGCTCTGCTCGCCCACGACCAGGCCGAGAGCGCCGAGACCGCTTCGGGTTCGGACGGCCGACCGCCGATGTGGGATCTGACGCCGCTCGGGCCGGTCGAGCGCGCGCCGCCGGCCGAGATCGGCCCTTACCGTCTGCTGCAGAAACTTGGGCAGGGCGGCATGGGGGAGGTCTGGGAAGCCGAGCAGGATGGCCCGGTTCGCAGGCGCCTGGCCTTGAAGGTCATCCGCCGGGGCCTGGCGAGCGCCGAGGTGCTGGCCCGATTCGAGTCCGAACGCCAGGCCCTGGCGCTGATGCAGCACCCCTCGATCGCCGGCATCTACGATGCCGGCACGACCCGCGACGGGCGGCCTTACTTTGCCATGGAGCTGGTCTCCGGCGTGCCGATCACCGAGTACTGCGACACCCACCGGCTCACCGTCTCAGAACGTCTCGAGCTCTTCTTCCAGATCTGTCAGGCGGTCCAGCACGCCCACCGGAAAGGCGTCATCCACCGCGACTTGAAACCGTCGAACGTCTTGGTGGCGATCGAGGATGACCATCCGGTGCCGAAGATCATCGATTTCGGCGTCGCCAAGGCGACGGCCCAGCGGCTGACCGAACGGACGCTGTTCACCGAGCTCGGGCAGTGGATCGGCACCCCCGAGTACATGAGCCCCGAGCAGGCCGAGATGAGCGGCCTCGACGTCGACACCCGCACCGACGTCTACTCCCTGGGCGCGCTGCTCTACGAGCTGCTGGCGGGAGTCCAGCCATTCCCCGCCGAGGAGCTCCGTGGCGCCGGTTTCGACGAGATGCGGCGCCGCATCCGCGAGTTGGAACCGCCCCGGCCGAGCGCTCGAATCGCTCCGGAGGGGGCACCTGAGGAGGTCGCGCGAGCGGTGGCGAAGAACCGACGACGCGAGCCCGAAGCGCTGGGGCGCGAGCTGGCCGGCGACCTCGACTGGATCACGCTCAAGGCACTGGAAAAGGATCGTACGCGGCGCTACGGCTCCCCGGCGGAGCTGGCCGCCGACCTCGAGCGTCACCTGGCGCACCTGCCGGTCGCGGCCGGCCCGCCGACCCCGCGTTACCGGCTCGGCAAACTCGTGCGCCGGTACCGTCTGGGGGTGGCCGCGGGGACTCTGGCGGCGATGACGCTGGCGATCGGTCTCGTCGCCGCCGGGCTCGGGCTCGCCACCGCGCGGCAGGAGGCGAGCAGCTCCCGTCAGGTGGCCGACTTTCTGACCGGCATGTTCCGCAGCCTCGACCCGTCGGCGCCGGTCGCCGCCACCTCGGTACGCGAAATCCTCGACCAGAGCACCGAAAGACTGACCGGGGAGTTCGAGGACCAACCCCTGGTCCGCGCCCGGCTGCTGTCCGCCATCGGCCAAGCCTACGAAACGCTCGGCGCCTGGCAACAGGCGAAGCAAATGCTAGAGGAAGCCCTGGAGATCCAGCGCCGGCATCTGGGGGAAGACCACCTGGAGGTCGCCGCCACCCTCGACGTCCTGGGCTGGCACATCTGGTCCATGCGCGAGGCTCGGTCGGCCCAGCCGATGCTCGAACGCGCCATCGAGATCCGCGAACGGACGCTCGGCCGCGACCATCCCGAGGTGGCGTCGAGCCTCTACTCCCTGTCCTGGGTGCACTGGACCCTGAGCGGCCCGATCGTCGCCCAGACCTTCCTCGACCGCGCCCTGACGATCCAGGAGCGCGCTCTCGGCCCTGATCATCCGGACGTCGCGGACAGCCTCGACCTGAAGGCCAGGCTGCTGGGCGACGCCGGCGATCTCGAGGGCGCGCGCCCGGTCCTGGAGCGGGCGCTGGCGATCAAGGAACGGGCGTTCGGGCCCGATCACGTCCATGTCGGGTGGACCCTGCTCAACCTGGGGCGATATCTCACCCGCGTTGGCGATCTCGAGGCGGCCGAGCGATGTCTCGAGCGGGCGCTCGATATCCACGAAAAGGTCCTGGGACCGGACAGCGGCAGCGTCGCGGCGGACCTCGTCGCCCTGGCGCGGATCTTTCGCCGCCGCGGTGACGGCGACGCCTCCCGCGAGCACTTCGAGCGAGCGCTGGCGATCCGCGAGCGGCTCTCCATCCCGAAGGACACCAACTCGGCCGGGATCCTCCGGCGCCTCGCCCAACTCGACCTCGAGGCCGGCGAAGTCGACCGAGGGCGCGAGCGCCTGGAGCGCGCGCTGGCGATCTGCGAGCAGTCCGCCACCTCCGGCGAGCTGTGCACGGCCCAGGCCTTGCGAACCCTCGCCCGGTGCGATCGCCAAGCCGGCGACGCCCCGCGGGCGACCGAGCGCCTGGAGCGAGCGCTGGCGATCTTCGAACAGCTCGACCCGCCCGTCGACCTCCAGGTGGCGGGGGTTCTGCGCGATCTCGCCGCCCTGGATACCCGGCGCGGCGATACCCGGCAGGCGCACTCCCGCCTGGAGCGGGCGCTGGCGATCGGCCTCGAGGCGGACATCCCCGGAGACACCGTCCCGGCCGTGATCTTGCGCGACCTCGCGTCGCTCGACGCCGGGTTCGGCGACGACAGCACCGCCCGCCGGCGCCTGGAGCGCGCAAGGGCGATCTGGGAGCGGGCCGGCAAGCCGGAATCCACCTATCCGGCGCTGATCTGGCACGACCTGGCGTTGATCGACCTGCGCGCCGGCGACTATGCCCTGGCCCGCGAACGCCTGGAACGCGCCCAACAGATCTGGCAGCGGGAGCCCGAGCGGCGGCGCTCCTGGCTGGCCTGGAACGACTACCACCTGGCCTGCCTCTCGGCCCTCGAGGGCGAGCACGATGCGGCCCTCGACCGGCTGCGCGCGGCGCTGGCGAAGAACTTCAGCGATCGCATGCTATTCGACGATCCACGTCTCGAGTCGCTGCGCGGCGATCCGCGGTTCGACGCCATCGTCTCCGAGGTGAAGCGCCGACTCATGATCTCGGGAGACGACTCATGAGTCGCGGGGCCGAGGCTCGGCGGTCGAAGCGCCCGGCGGACGCCGCGCGGGCTGACTCCGCGCCGACGACGATCGGCCCCTACCGGCTGCTGCGCAAGCTCGGGCAAGGCGGCATGGGGGAAGTCTGGGAAGCCGAGCAGCAACATCCGATCCGGCGGCGGGTGGCGCTGAAGCTCACCCAATGGGGTCTGGCGAGCGACGAGGTGCTGGCCCGATTCGACTCCGAGCGCCAGGCCCTGGCGCTGATGAACCACCCGTCGATCGCCCGCATCTACGACGCCGGAGCGGACGACGACGGGCGCCCCTACTTCGTCCTGGAGTTGGTGCCGGGGGTGCCGGTCACCGAATATTGCGACCGCCACCGGCTCACCGTCTCCGAGCGTCTCGAGCTCTTCCAGCAGATCTGCCAGGGGGTGCAGCACGCCCACCAGAAAGGCGTCATCCACCGCGATCTCAAGCCGTCGAACGTGCTGGTGACGATCGAGGACGACCACCCGGTGCCGAAGATCATCGACTTCGGCGTCGCCAAGGCGACAGCCCAGCGGCTGACCGAGCGCACGCTCTTCACCGAGCTCGGACGATGGATCGGCACCCCCGAGTACATGAGCCCCGAGCAGGCGGAGATGACCGGCCTCGACGTCGACACCCGCACCGACGTCTACTCCCTCGGCGCGCTGCTCTACGAGCTGCTGGTCGGGACCCAGCCGTTTCCCGCCGAGGAGCTGCGCGGCTCGGGCTTCGACGAGATGCGGCGCCGCATCCGCGAAGATCCGCCGCCCCTGCCGAGCACCCGGGCCGCCTCCGCGGTCGCCGGCGACGCCGGGCGGACGCTGGCCAACCGCCGGCGGACCTACGCCGGTGCGCTGCGACGCCGGCTGCGCGGCGACCTCGACTGGATCGTCATGAAGGCGCTCGAGAAGGACCGCACGCGGCGCTACGGCTCACCGGCGGAGCTGGCCGCCGACCTCGAGCGTCACCTGCGCCACCAGCCGGTGGAAGCCGGCCCGCCGTCGCTCCGCTACCGGCTCGGCAAATTCGTCCGCCGCCACCGTCTGGCGGTGGCGGCCGGGGCGCTGGTGGCCACCGCCCTGGCGCTGGCCGCCGGCGCCGCCGCCTTCGGGTTCGCGCGGGCACGGCAGGAGACGCGAGTCTCGCGCCAGGTCTCGGACTTCGTGGTGAGTATGTTCGAGGCCCTGGACCCGTCGGGGCCGGATCCCACCCTCTCCGTGCGCGAGATCCTCGACCGCGGTGCCGAGCGGCTCGAAGGCGAGCTCGAGGGCGAGCCCGTGGCCCGGGCGCGGCTGATGGCCACCCTCGGGACAGCGTACCTCACCCGCGGCCTGATGCGTCAGGCTCGCCCCCTGCTCGAGGACGCCCTGGAACTGCAGCGCCGGCATCTGGGAGACGACGATCCGGAGATCGCCGACACCCTCCAGAGCCTTGGCGGCGTGCTGTGGTACACCGAGGGCTTCCGCGCGGCACGGCCGATGATCGAGGGTGCGTTCGAGATCCGCGAGCGAGCCCTCGGGCCCGATCACCCCGACGTCGGCGAGAGCCTGACCGGGCTGGCCGACCTCTATGCGGCGCTCCGCGATCCCGCCGCCGCCCGGCCGCTGGCCGAGCGCGCCCTGGCGATCCAGGAAGCGGCGCTGGGGCCCGAACACCTGGACGTCGCCGGGACGCTCGATACTCTGATCGTGGTCTTGCGCAGACTCGGCGACGTCGAGGTCTCGCGCTCGGCCCTCGACCGCGCCCTGGCGATTCGACAGGCGGCTCTAGGGCCTGACCACGCCCTCGTCGGCTGGGCCCTGCAGCGCCAGGGAGGCCACCGCCTCCAGGACGGCGACCTGGCGGGAGCCGAGCGCAGCCTGAAGCGGGCGCTCGAGATTCACGAACGAGCCCTGGGACCCGACCACATCACCGTGGCGACCGATCTTTCCAGGCTGGGACGCGTCTACCGGCAGCGCGGCGACCCTAACGCTGCCAGAAGCCATCTGGAACGTGCGCTGGCCGTCCGCCTCGGCGGCGACGTGCCCGGGGATACCGCCCCGGCGTGGATCCTGCGCGACCTCGCTTGGCTCGATTTCCAGACCGGAGACCATACCCGGGCGCGCCAGCGCTTGGAACGTGCCCTCGCCATCTACCAGCGCTCCAGGCCCCCCGAAGACACCGACCCGGCGACGCTCTTGCACGACCTCGCCCTAGTGGAGGTCAGGCTCGGCGACGACGGCAGGGCCCGCGAACACCTGGAGCGCGCGCTGTCGATCCTCGAGCAGGCCGGCAGGCCAAACGATACCCACCCGGCGTTGATCCTGCGCGAGCTGGCGCGACTCGACTCGAGGTCCGGCGATGTTGGCAGGGCGCGCCAGCGCCTGGAGCGGGCGCTCGAGATCTACCGGCGAAGACGGCCGGCTAGCACTTATCCAGCGGTCCTCTGGCAGGATCTCGCCCTGCTCGACGTCGGGGCTGGCGACTATGTCCAGGCGCGCGAGCTCCTGGAGCGTGCCCGGGCGCTCTGGCAAGGCGAGGCCGAGCCCCGCCGTCGTTGGCTGGCCGGCAACGCCTACCATCTGGCCTGCCTCTCGGCCCTCGAAGGTGAGCCGCAGGAGGCTTTGGAGGAGCTGCGCCGGGCGCTCGACTGGGGCTACGAAGACCGCGCCATCTTCGACGAAACCCGCCTCGACTCACTGCGCGGCAACCCGGCCTTCGAAGCCATCCTCGACGAGGTCAGGCGTCGCCTCGGCGGCTGAGTGGGCCTGGCTGTTGGGCCTACCGGCCCCGGAGTGGCCTCCGAAGAAGCCGATCCCGACCCGTTGACTCGGCGGTGACGCGGGAAACCATCCCGAGGTAGTTTCGGCGTGTGCGTCAAAACGTCTGGACAGACTAGGGATTCTGTGTTACCGTTTTGAAAATTATTTTCGCCCGGGGGTGAATCGCGATGGACGCGGGCCGGCAGAGCGTAATGCATCATCTGCGGCAGGAATATCAACCCTGCCATCAAGGCACTGACTGGCTTCATGGATTCCTCCGCGCCGCCCTGGCGGCGACGGACACCCGATTCGGCACCCTCTGTTTCGATTTTCGCAGGACACGGTTCAGGAGCCTGCCAGCCCGGCGGTTTGTGATCGACAGCCGCACTGAGACCCTCCAAGAGGCCTTCCCCGCGGCGTGCTGTCAGTGCCCCCTGTACCAGCAGGGATATCATCGGGACTCGCCGTCGCCAGTGGATTCGCCGTCACGAAATCTAGTGCCGGACGGCGCAACTGAGCTCCCCTGCGGCTCCAATCTGGCCGTACCCATACGGTCGGAGACCGCCGACTCGCTGGGCGCCCTGACGCTGAGTTTCGAGTCCCGGAGCGCCGCATCGAGCCGCCTGCGCCAGTCCTGTCGCAAAGTCACGCGGCAGCTGGTTTGCCAGCTGCAGCGTCATGAGGTGCGCAACCGGCTGAAGGCCAGTCTGAGTCGGGATTTGCTGCTCGTCGGTCTCAGTGAACCCTTGCACCAAGTCGACAAATTCATCGCCCGGGCCTCGCAAACCGATCTACCCGCCCTGATCGTCGGAGAGCTTGGGGTGGAGAAGGATTTTGTAGCCTGTGCCCTACATTTCGCCGGCCGGCGGCGTCGCGGGGACTTCGTCAAGGTCGACTGTGCCGCCCTCGACGACGAGGCCCTGCGCCGCGAGTTGCCCGAGTTGCTGCGCGGAAACCGCGAGGGGACGATCTTCTTGCACAGGGTCGATCAGCTCGACCGGCAACTCCAGGCCCGGCTCGCCGCGTTGCTCGAGGCAGAGCTCGGCATCCCAGAGACAGGGGGTTGCCACCCCCGGCTAGTGGCTTCGAGCCGGCAACGCCTCGCCCCTCTGGCGGCCGCCGGGCTCTTCCGCCACTCGCTCCAGGCCCAGCTCGCCTGGTTGTCGACCGAGATCCCGCCTCTGAGGGAGCGCCGGGACGACCTGCTGCCAATGGTCGAGTTCGTGCTCCACAAACACGGTATGACTCGGGCGCGGTTCTCCGAAAAGGCGCTGACAGCCCTGGAGAAATACGCGTGGCCGGGCAACGCGGCTCAACTCGAGCGCACCGTAGTGCGCCTCGCAATTCTGGCGGAGACCGACATCGTGGGGATAGACGATGTGGCAACCCTCGCCCCCGGAGTCCTCAAGAAAGCGGAGGATGGCGGCGCCGCCCCGCCCGTGAAGCTGCTTTCGCCTGCCGAGACCCGGACGGTGACGGCCACCGATCGCCGCGATCTGCCGCGGCTGATCGAAGCCCTGATCGAAGAGCGGTTCGATGCACTCGGCGCCCTCCATCCGGGTCTGGAAAAGGCTCTCCGGTATCTGGTCGCGAATCTCCGAGAAGACCTCTCCCTCGACTCGGTCGCTCGTCACGCCTGCCTGAGCCCCTCCCACCTCTCGCATCTCTCCCGCAGCACCCTCGGCGTGAGCTACAAGCCGCTGCTCATCCAGACGCGGGTGGCACGGGCCCGGCGCCTGCTGGCCGCGGAGCCCCACGCGCCGATCACCGGCGTAGCCGACGCCGTGGGCTTCGGCGACCTCAGCCACTTCGAGCGTACCTTCAAACGCCTGGTGGGCTGTACCCCGCGCGACTACCGGCGCCGGCATCGGGCTTGACCGCGGACACCGTGGGCCGCCGGATCGCGCCCGGGAGGCCGTGCTCCGCGCGACGACCGGCGCCGGCGTCGGGCTTGACCGTGGACGCCACGGGCCGCCGGATCGTGGATTGCGCAGATTTTTCCATCGTTTCCGCAGCAAAAACCGCCGCTTCTTCCTAACGTCCGCGAACTTTCGCTCGGTACTCTGAACGTGGTCTTGGAAAGGTTCTTTAAACACCCGCGATGCGGGTAGGAAAGGAGAAAGCCATGAAACGTATCGACCCGATTCGCGCCTGGAAGGACGAGGATTACCGCAACAGCCTGAGCGACGAAGAGAAGGCTCTCTTGCCGGACAGCCCGGTCGGCATCGTGGAGCTGTCGGATGAAGACCTGCTGTCGGTGAACGGTGCCGTGGAGGTCGGCGGCTGCACATGCCACTGCTGCACCTGCACCTGTTGCACCTGCTGCTGCGGCGCGATGTGAGTCGCCGCGGAACGATCTGTGAATCTTCGCGGGGTGGGCTCGCCGGGGCTCACCCCGTGGTGTATCTTGATAGTCTGTATTCCGACGACTGAGGGAAACAAGACCGTATGACCGATGGCAGCATCCGTGACCCGGCATGGTATGAGGCCCTGAGCCTGAAGGAGCGGGCTGCCCTGCTCGAGAACCGGCCCGAGGCGCCGCCGGTCGATGCCGACCTCGCTCAACGACGCGCCCGGCGATGGTCTTCCCAGCGGCCCTTCGACCTCGACCACTACCTGGAGCGACGGCTGCGAGCTGCCGGCCTGACCAAGGATCAATGGCTCCGCCTGCTCGGCGAACCGGCTGCCAACCTCCGCGATCGATGCCCGGAGCCCCCCCGCTGGCTCGAGGAGCTGGTGGCCGCGCTCGACGATCCCTCGCCGGTTCCCCGAGTCTCACAGCTCCTCCCAGATCAGCTCAAGGATCAGCGGGTCGCCTTCCTTGAACCGTTGTCCCACCTGGTCCATCGCGCCAGAAGTCGGCTCCGCCAGGGCCTCGACCAACTGGCGCAGGAATCTCCCCGGGCGCCCTTTGATCCGGCCTCCCTCGAGGGCGGTTTCGTCATCCACCTGATCCGGCAGCTGGTCCTTCTGGTCAGCCCGGTGATGGTGCTGGAGCTCCACGTTGCCCGCCATCAGGGGTTGCTCGACGGCGAGTCCTCAGCAGAGCAGTTCGCGAGCTTCACCGAGCGCATCCGAGATCCCGAGATCGCCCGGGCGATCTTCCGGGAATATCCGGTCCTGGGGCGACGCATCAGTCTTCGCACCGACCAGTGGATCACCACCAGCCTGGAGCTCGCGCGCCGCCTGTGCGAGGATCTGGCGGCGATTCGGCAGACCTTCTGCGGTGGCGAGCACCCCGGCAAGCTCAAGGAACTCAACGCCGGCCTGGGCGATCGACATCGGGGTGGTAGATCGGTCTTCACCTTGCGTTTCAGCTCGGGCTTGCGGCTGGTTTACAAGCCGCGATCCCTGGCGGTGGACATCGGTTTCCAGCAGCTCCTCGAGTGGTGCAATTCGCACTTCGGCCAGGCACCTTTTCGCACCCTCGAGATCCTGGACCGCGAAACCCACGGTTGGGTCGAATACGTGGCCCCCGAAGAGTGCCGGACCGTGGCGGAAGTCGCCCGCTTCTTCGAGCGTCAGGGCCGCTTTCTCGCTCTGTTCTACGCCCTCCAGGCGACCGACTTTCACTTCGAGAACCTGATCGCAGCGGGCGAGCACCCGATGGTGGTCGATCTGGAGTCGCTCTTTCACCCCCGGCTGGAGGTCAAGAACCCCAGGCGGCTCGACAATCTGGGCGCCGCCACCCTCGTTTCCTCCGTCTTGACGGTGGGTCTGCTGCCGCAGCGCATGTTCCTGTCCGCTGGATCGGAAGGTGTGGACGTCAGCGGCCTGGGAGCGGAGGAAGACCAGCTCACGCCCCAGGCGGTGCCGGTATGGGAGCAGGCGGGAACCGCCGACATGCGATTGACCCGCAAGCGGGTCCCGTTCACCTCCGGAACTCACCGGGTGCGGCTGCGCGGCGCCGACGTCGACATCCTCGACTTCCTCGACCCCCTGGTCGCCGGCTTTGCGGCTATGTACCGGGTGCTCGCCGAGCATCGCGAGATCCTGCTTGCCGAAGGCGGCCCGCTTTCGGCCCTTGAATCCAGCGAGGTGCGGGTGATCGCTCGCCCCTCTCGCGTCTACGCGCTGCTGCTGCAGGAAAGCGCCCACCCGGATCTGCTGCGCAGCGCTCTGGACCGCGATCGATTCTTCGATCGTCTGTGGTTGGACCTCGAGCACCGTCCCTATCTGGAGCAGCTGATCGCCTTCGAGCAAGAAGCACTCAGCGAGGACGACATACCTCTTTTCACCACCCGCCCCGAATCGCGTTCGCTCTGGGCGAGCTCGGGCCGGGAGATCCGCGACCATCTGGAGCAGCCATCGGCCGACCTTGTCCGTTCCCTGATCCGGCGGTTGAGCGACGAAGACCTGGCACGCCAGAGCTGGTTGATCCGGGCGTCGGTCGCGACGCTCTTCCCGCGGCGGGCAGGGGACGCCACCTGTGCCGTCGGCTGGCAGCGGGCGGCGACGGCCGACGATCGCGCAGGGCTGATCGCCAAGGCCGGCGAGATCGCCGGGCGTATCGCGGACACCGCCATCCGCCGAGACGACGAGATCGCCTGGTTCAGCATGAGAAACACCGCCCAGCACACCTGGGCGCTATTTCCCGCCGAGCTCGACCTGTTCGACGGCTTGCCCGGCATCGCGCTCTTCATGGCCTATCTCGACAAGCTCACGGGGGAGGAGCGGTGGCGGGTTCTGGCGGAGGCCGTCCTGCGGACCGTGCGCCGTCAACTGGCGCACAATCGAGAGGAGCTCGCCCTGATCGGAGGCTTCGAAGGCTGGGGCGGCGCGATCTACCTTCTGACCCACCTCGGGTCGCTCTGGCAGCGCCCGGAACTGCTCGACGAAGCGCGGGCGATCACCGGTTTTCTGCCGGAGCTCATCGCCGGCGATCGAGTTTTCGACGTCATCGGCGGATCAGCTGGCTGCATCGCCGGTCTGCTCGCGCTCCACGCCGCGTCGCCCTCGGAGGATACCCTCGCCCTGGCAGTCCGTTGCGGCGATCGGCTTCTTGCCGGCGCCACCGAGTCCGAGCAAGGTCTGGCATGGGTGACCCCGATCGCACCCCGGCCGCTGAGCGGCTTCGCCCACGGTGCCGCGGGCATCGCCTGGGCGTTGACGGAACTCGCGGCCACGACCGGCGAGACACGTTTCGAGGAAGCAGCCTTGCGGGCGGTGGCCTTCGAGCAGAGCCTCTTTTCGGATCGCGCCAGGAACTGGCGCGATCCGCGCTTCGATCCGCCCGACGACAGTGGTGATGAGCGTGGCGACGAGCGTGGCGAAGAAGGGAGGTTCATGGTCGCCTGGTGTTATGGCGCCGCCGGCATCGGCCTGTCGCGCCTGCGTTGCGCGCGTCACCTCGAGGACGAGCAGATCCGCGCCGATATCGACGCCGCCCTCGAGACCACGGTCGCCCGCGGTTTCGGCGCCAACCACTCGCTGAATCAGGGCGATCTCGGCAACCTCGAGCTGCTGGTCGAGGCCGACCGACACCCGGATGTCGGCCAGCGGGTGCCGCTGACGACGGTGCGGGAGAAGGTGATCGCTAGCCTCGCCCGCACCGGGCCCCGCTGCGCCACTCCCCTGGGGGTAGAGTGTCCCGGCTTGATGACCGGGCTCGCCGGCATCGGCTACGGTTTGCTGCGGCTTGCGGCCCCCGGCGAGGTCCCCTCGGTCCTGCTGCTCGCGGGGCCGCGAGCGGATTGAGAACGATCCATGCAGGTGGGCGGCGCTTCTCCCGCCCGGATCACTGACACCCGCGCCATAGCCCCGGCCGGGACGGCCGGCTCCGCTTCGGGCGCCAGGCCCGCTTCCATGAACATCATCTGGGAGACAGCGTCGATCTCGGGGGCGCGGTGCACTACCGAGCCTTCGAAGATCCGCTCGAAGTCCTCGAGCTCTACCCGTACCGGCGCCCCGATCGCCACCCCGGCGGCCTCTTCCGGCGGCACTGCGAAGCGGGCGATGAGCTCGGCCGAGCTGATCAGCCGCAGCACCGGGGTGCCGGGCACCACCTTGGTGCCGACGTCGAGGTAGCGCAGGGCCACGGTGCCGGCGAAGGGGGAGCGGAGCTCCGACTTCGCCAGCGTCGCCTCCAGCTGCTCGATCCGCGCCACGACCTGGGCGAGCTCGGTCTCGGCGATATCGAGCTCCGCCTGAGCAGTGTCGAGCTCGAACTTGGACGTCGCGGTCTGCTCGTCAGACAGGATGCCCTCGAGCGCCAGCCGACGCCGGTGCTCCTGACTCGCCTGGTCGACCTGAAGAGCGATCCGGCGCCTCCTCGCCCGGGCGTTGGCGAGGTTGGCACGCTCGATGACGAGTTGGTGGCGCTGGTCCTCCGAGTCGACGACCGCCAGCCGCTGGCGACGTTCCACCGCGTCGCCGACCGCGACCGGAATATCCTCCAGATGGCCCTCGATCTCGGCGACCACGTCGACCTGCTCACTCGCCAACACCACCCCGACTTAGCATTCCGGTGCCGGGGGCCTGTGCCCTTCGCGGGGCTCAGCGCCCGCCGGGCGCGCCGGCCGCGCGGTGGCCTCCGACCCCGGCTCGGCCACGGAGCGCACCGGCGGTCGCAGGCCGGGTCCCAAGAAGGCGGCGGTGGTCAAAACAACCCCGGCGCACATCCAGAGCATCCGCTGGGGCCAAGGGGAGGAGGTCGTCATCACTGCTCCCGTTCGCCGGTCAGCGCCTCTCCATCGGCTGCTGACGCTCCACCTGGGCCGCCACCAGCTCGGTGTACTTGCCTACCCGCGCCATGAGCTCCGCGTGTTTGCCCTGTTCGACGATCCGGCCGCATTCCATCACCAGGATCAGGTCGGCCGCCATGATGGTGCTCAGGCGGTGAGCGACTACGATCCGCGTGCAGCTCAGGCCGGCCAGGTGATCCTGAATCTTACGCTCTGTCACCGCGTCGAGGGCGCTGGTCGCCTCGTCGAGGAGCAAGATCATCGGCCGGTGCACCAGGGCCCGGGCCAGCGCAACACGCTGGCGCTGCCCCCCCGACAGCGACGCGCCGCCGTCGGCCAGCGGAGTCTCGTAGGCCATTGGCATGGCGAGGATGTCGTCGTGGACGTGGGCCAACTCGGCCGCTTCGATGACACGGTCGAGGGGGAGGGTTGGATCGGCAAGGGCGATGTTCTGGCGGATGGTGCCGGCGAAGAGATGGGGTTGCTGCGGCACGATACCCAGCTGGCTGCGCAGCGAGCGCAGGTCGAGGGCGGCGAGGGCGGTGCCGTCGTAGCGAATGTGGCCGGCGGTGGGCCGGTAGAGGCCCAGGATCAGCCGTGCGAGGGTCGACTTGCCGGCACCCGAGGCGCCCACGATGGCGACGAAGCTGGCCGGCGCGATGTCGGCAGAAACCTGCTCGACCACCAGCGGAGTCGCCGGGCTGTACTGAAAGCTCACCTCTTCGAGAGTGACCCTGCCCTGGAGTTTAGCCGCGGGCACGCCCTGCCGGCTCTCCTGCTCCCTGGGGGTCTCCAGGACGTCGTTGATGCGTTCGAGATAGCTCCCCAGGAGCTGCAGCTGGACGGCGCTCGTGATCAGGGTCGACAGTGGGACGAGAAAGCCGGTGGCCAGCGCGCTCAGGGCCAGCATGGTGCCCAGGGTGAGCTCGCCCTGGAGCACCTGCACGCCGCCGAATACCAGGATGATGAGGGGTGAGCCCGTCTCCAACGCCGCGAGCAGGGAGTTGAAGATCGCTTCGAGCCGGCCGCGAGCCAGGGAGACGTTGAGCTCGTCGACGAACAGGTTCGACCAGTGGTCCACGGCCCGGTGCTCCGCGCCCAGGGCCTTCAGGGTCTCGACGCCGGTCAGCATCTCGACCTGATAGCTGCGCGACTGGGCCTGGGTCTCGAGGGTCTGCGACATCAGCTCCCGCTGGCGCCGGCGGGTGGCGAGGAAGAGGCCGACGCGCAGCAGACCGAGCAACAGCACCAGCAGCCCCATCGGTATGTGGGTGATGAAGAGCAGGATGAGATAGAGGCTCACCAGGGCACCGTCGAGCAGGCCCGAGAGTGTGCTCGAGGTGAGGATCTCACGGACCACGGCATTGCTGTTGAGCCGCATCATCAGATCGCCCGCGGAGCGCTGCTGGAAGAAGACGTAGGGCAGGTCGAGCATATGCTCGAGGAACTCGAGGGTGATCTTGGCGTCGAGGTGGGTGCGAAGCTGAAGCAACAGATGGGCGCGGATGAGCGCCGCCAGCCAGTTGAAGATCACGATCGCGGCAAGGCCGACGCTCAATACCGTCAGCAGGTGATAGTCACCGCGTGGCACCACCCGATCGACCAGGAGACCGGTGAGGATCGGCAAGGCCAGGGCCAGCAGCTGGAGCAGCACCGACATCGACAGCACCCGAGACAGCAACCCCGACTGGGCCAGGAGCTCGCGCAAATAGCGCGCGACGCCGGTGGAGCGACTCCGGCCAGGCTCGAAGTCTTCCGCCGGCTGGAAGGTGAGGGCGACGCCGGTGAAGCTCCGCTGCAGCTCGTCACGGGAGATCTGGCGCCGTCCGAGGGCCGGGTCGACGAGGGCCGCACCGCTTTTGGTCAGCCTTTCGAGCACCACGAAGTGGCGAAACTGCCAGTGGAGGATCGCGCCTTTTTCCAGGTGTTCGAGATCGTCGATCTTCTTCACCTGGACGCCGCGGCCTCGCAGCCCGAACCAGCGGCCGGCTTTCAGGATGCCGAGGGCGTTGGCGCCGTCACGGTCGGCACCGGCCGCGTCGCGCACCTCGTCAAGCCGCACCTCTTTGCCGTAGTAATCGAGCACCATGGTCAGGCAGGCGGCGCCGCAATCGGCGGCGGTGGTCTGCTGGATGAAGGGGATGCGGCGCCGTTCGCCGCTGCCCGGCGTCAGCCTGCGCAGCACCGGGAAGCGGTCGAGCAGCCCGGAAGACTGTGCTGCGCGATCCCTCGGGTCGGCGTCAGCCATGAGCGTCGCTGAACAGGGCTTTCAGGCCGGGCAGCAAGGTGGTGAGGATTCTCTCCGAGCGCACCCGCACCTCGGCGGTACCCTGAATGCCGTCGTGATAGCGGTAGATCCGGCCGTCGCTCTCGAAAGTCGTGTTCGGCAGCTCGGCATGCACGAAGACCACCGGTCCACTGAGGGTCACGGCGTCACCGATCCCGGCGCCCAGGTAGCGCCGCGCCTCCGCCGGGCCGACGACTTCGTCGCCCACCCGATCGACCCTCAAGTGCTGATAGGCGTAGCGGTAGCCGTGAGGCTCGAAGCGCAGCTGCATGCCGGGTCGGATGAGCGGCAGGTATTGGCCGGGGAATATCGCCAACAGGGTGAGGTCGGTATCTTCACCGATCAGCGTGAGCACGACGTGCCCCGGGGAGAGATGCTGGCCGCCTTGGATGCGCAGATCGCTGACCAGGCCGGCATGGGGGGCGCGGATCGAGCGCTCCTCGAGCCTGGCCGCGGCGACCTGTTTCTGGCCTCGCAGGGCACCGAGGGTGCGCGCGATCGCCGAATCCGCCGGCTGGCGCAGGCGGTTGCCCAACTCGAGCTCGAACTCGCGTTCGATGCGTTCAAGCTCGGCAGCCTCCTGGGCACCGTAGAGACTCGCCAGGAGCTGGCCGGCGGCCACCCGCTGGCCGGGCTCCACCGCCACTGAGGTCACCGTCCCCGCCACCGTGGCGGTGACTTCGGTACGGCCTTCGACCCGGACCACCGCCACCCCGGTGGACCATTCATGGATCGAGCCGACCACGACATAGACCAGGGCGGCGAGGAACACCGTCAGGAGCAGGCGGTAGCTCCAGGGTGCCCAGCGCGGTGAGACGCGCAGCACGTCCCCCTGGCCGGCGAAGCCGCGCATGTGGTGCTCCACGGCCTCCTGCCGGAAGATCCGCCCATCGTGGACCTGCCCGGATTTCGCAGGCCCGGAATCGAGCTGGGCCTGCAAGACGAAACGGCTGAATATCGGCGCCACTTGTCCGGCAAGCCCCTGCAAGCGGTCTCGATCGCCGGGGGTAAAGGGCTTCTGGGCGGCGGCGCGCAGAGCCACCAGAACCGCCAGTACCCGAGCCTCGCCGAGACCGACGCTCGAAGTGACCGGCATCGCCAGGAGTCGGTCGTCTGCCGAGCCACCGTCGTTGTCGGCATCCGGATCGTAGCGCGGGTCCTCGCCCACGCGTTCGAGCTGCACCGTCCGGGCGGTGCGGACGACGAAGCTCACCAGGCCGGCAGCGGCGCTCTCGCGGCGAGTCGCGCCGCCATCGGCCGGACGCGTCCACAGGGTCTCGGTGGCCGGGTCGTAGACCAGACAATGGGCGCGCTCCGCACCGACCAGCTCGCGGGCGGTCTCGGCGGTCAGGCCGGCGGCGCGGCCGATCTCCATCTGACCGGCGAGTTGGTAAGTCAACTCCAACACCCGCCGGGCGTCGTCGGGGCGTTCCGGTTCGTCGGCTGCCACCTGCTCTGGGCTCACCGCCGACCGATAACGCTCTGCGGCGCTCTCCAGGATGCTCAGCACGTCGTCGACCGGTGGCGGCTTGGCTGTCAGGTAGTAGAGTTGGTCGCGAGCGACGAATTCCTGAAAGAGCTCCAACCTCGAGGCGGCCAACACCACGTGGCGGCGGGGCGGGTCGGGGTGTTGGGCGATTACCGTACTGAGCAATCGCCGAGCCGCCAGCCCCTCGATCTCGCCGCCCAGGCCAAGAACGGCGACCTGCCGGCTGGCGAGGAATTCGCAGGTCTCGTCGAGGTCTTCGGCGGTCAGAACTTCACTCGCGAGCCGGGCCTTGAGTTGTCGGGTGGCCTCCGCGTCAAAACCGACCAGCAGTACCGCTAGGCTGGCCGGAAGTCGATCTGTAGATTGAACCAGTGCGACGGCCATTCAGAGCCCTCAGATTCACAGGCTGATCGCTGCAGACCAGGGGAAGCAAAAAGACACCATTCTTTTCGTCATGTTATG
>JAAUXY010025640.1_pt1 | contig 19719 bp, 19 predicted proteins | sample 7278121 | NCBI WGS metagenome assembly JAAUXY01 (sample SAMN14350117, study PRJNA611818) | marine sediment metagenome | isolation source: surface marine sediment (1.8m) | place: French Polynesia: Moorea | collected 2018-08 | reverse complement strand
GCGTCCTGGCCAAGCAGGGCCTGAAGTTCAAGCTGGGCAGCAAGGTCACCGCGGCCAAGACCGCAAAGACCGCGGTCACCCTGACCGTGGAGCCGGCCAAGGGCGGCGCGGCCGAGACCCTGAAGGCCGAGGTGGTGCTGGTCTCGATCGGCCGCCGGCCCTACACCGAGGGCCTGGGGCTCGAGGCCCTGGGCGTCAAGGTCGACAACCGCGGCTTCATCCAGGTCGACGAGCGTTTCCAGACCTCGGTACCGGGCATCTACGCCATCGGCGACTGCATTCCCGGTCCCATGCTCGCGCACAAGGCCGAGGAGGACGGCGTTATCTGCGTCGAGATGCTGGAGGGCCAGGCCGGGCACGTCGACTACAACCTCTGTCCCTCGGTGGTCTACACCTGGCCCGAGGTCGCCGGCGTTGGCAAGACCGAGGAGCAGCTCAAGGAGGACGGCGTCGACTACCGGGTCGGCAAGTTCCCCTTCACCGCCAACAGCCGCGGCCGCGCCAACGCCGAGACCGACGGCGTGGTCAAGATCCTGGCCGACAAGCGCAGCGACAAGGTCCTCGGCGTGCACATCGTCGGGCCCCTGGCCGGCGACCTGCTGCAGGAGGCGGTGGTGGCGATGGAGTTCGGCGCTTCGGCCGAGGACATCGCGCGCAGCTACCATTCCCACCCCTCGATGAGCGAGGCGGTGAAGGAGGCGGCCCTGGCCGTCCACGGCCGGCCGATCCACATCTGATTCCGACCGGTTCGGCCGGGCGCCCCGGCGTGTGAGGGTGGCGCGTGAGCGGGAGGCGGCAGCGACGGCAGGCCTCAGGCGCGGCCCTGGTCGCGGTGCTCTGCCTGGCCGAAGTGCTCAACATGCTGGGCAACGCCACCTTCCCGGCCTTGATCCCGGTGTTTCAGCGCGACTGGGGCCTGTCCAACACCGGGGCCGGCTGGGTCAGCGGCGTCTACTACGCCGGCTACGTGGCGGCGGTCCCGCTCCTGGTCAGCCTGACCGACCGCCGCGACGCGCGGCTGATCTACGTCCTCTCCTCCGGCCTCGGCGCCCTGGGCGCCCTGGGCTTTGCGCTCTTTGCCGTCGACGCTCTCAGCGCCGCGCTCTGGCGGGTGCTCGGCGGCGTCGGCCTGGCCGGCACCTACATGGTCGGGCTCAAGATCCTCGCCGACCGCATCGAGGGCCCGCAGCAGAGCCGAGCGGTCGCCTTCTACACCGCCCACTTCAACGTCGGGGTCACGGTCTCGGTCCTGGCTGCCGGCGAGATCGCTGCCCTGGCCAATTGGAGCTGGGCCTTTGGCCTGGCCGCGCTCGGCAACCTCGCCGCGGCGCTGCTGATCCTGCTCTTCGTCGCCGGCACGTCGGCGCCGGCGCGACCGGCCGAGGGCGGCTCGGCCCTGGACATCCGCCCGGTGTTCCGCAACCGCAAGGCCCTGGGCTACATCCTGGCCTACAGCGTGCACATCTGGGAGCTCTTCGGCTTCCGCACCTGGCTGGTCGCCTTCCTGGCCTTCGCCGCCGGCCTGCAGGGCGCCGAGCTCTTCGGCCTCAGGCCGACCCAGCTCGCCACCATCCTGCTGCTGCTGCATCTGCCGGCGGCGATCCTCGGCAACGAGGCCGCCCTGCGCTTCGGGCGCCGCCGAGCGATCACCGCGACCATGCTGCTCTCCGCCGCCCTGGCCTGCACCCTGGGCTTCCTGGCGCCGGTCGCGCCCTGGCTCCTGGTTCTGGTCTGCGCGGTCTACAGTTTCCTGGTGATCGCGGACTCGGCGGCGATCACCGCTGGCGCCGTGGCCGCGGCCGAGCCGGCCCGGCGCGGCGCGACCATGGCGGTCCACACCATGCTCGGCTTCGGCGCCGGCGTGCTCGGGCCGCTTGCCTTCGGCGCGGTGCTCGACCTGGCCGGCGGCTCCGCTGAGGTCGCGGCCTGGGGCCTGGCCTTCGCCGCCATGGGCCTGGTTGCGGCCCTGGGGCCGGTCTTCCTGGCCCGATTCGGCCGGGAGGTGTCGGGCCGGAGCGGGCGGGGATGAGCGCCCGCCGCCTGACCCTGATCTTCTGCCTGGCCGAGGTCTGTTCCATGACCGGCTTCGCGACCTTCGCCGCGCTGCTGCCGGGCTTCGTCGCGGAATGGTCGCTCAGCGGCACCGAGGCCGGCTGGATCAACGGCATCTTCTTCGCCGGCTACGTCGCCGCGGTGCCGTTCCTGGTCAGCCTGACCGACCGCCGCGACCCGCGCCACGTCTACCTCGCCGCGGCGGCGCTGACCGCGCTCTCCTCCCTCGGCTTTGCGCTCCTCGCCGACGGCTTCTGGCCGGCGCTGGTCTTCCGCGCCCTGGCCGGAGTCGGCCTGGCCGGCACCTACATGCCGGGACTGAAGTCGCTCACCGATCACCTGGGGGCCGATCACCTGCCGCCGGCCGTGCGCGGGCGCAGCCTGGCCTTCTACACCGCGACCTTCTCGATCGGCACCAGCCTGTCCTTCCTGCTCGCCGGCGCCCTGGCCGCGCGCTGGGGCTGGCCCTGGGCCTTCGGGCTCTCCGCCTTGGGCCCGACGGCCGCCGTCCTGCTGGTCTGGCGCGGCGTGCCGCCGGCGGCCGAGGAGCACTTGCCGCCGGTCGAGCACCACGTCCTCGACTTCCGCCCGGTCCTGGCCAACGCCCGGGCCATGGCCTACGTCCTGGCCTACACCCTGCACAACTGGGAGCTCTTCGCCCTGCGCTCCTGGATCGTCGGTTTTCTCGTCTTTGCCCAGGCCCAGCAGGCCGGCGCTGCCCTGGGCGTCGGCTGGAGCGCGACCGTCCTCGCCGCGGCGCTCAACCTGCTCGCTCTGCCCGCCAGCGTCCTGGGCAACGAGGCCGCCGAGCGCTTCGGCCGGCGGCGGGTCGTGATCGCGGTGATGCTGCTCTCGGCCGCGGCCGGTTGCGTCTTCGGCTTTTCGGCGGCCTGGCCCTTCCTGGTCGTGCTCGCCATCGCGGTCCTCTACAGCCTCACGGTCCCGGGCGACTCCGCCGCGGTCACCACCGGCGCGGTGGCCGCGGCCCGGCCGGGACAGCGCGGCCAGACCATGGCCGTGCATTCGACCATCGGCTTCCTCGGTGGCTTCGCCGGGCCGCTGGTCTTCGGCGTGGTGCTCGACCTCGGCGGCGGCGACGGCAGCCTGCTGGGCTGGGGCCTGGCCTTCGCCTCCTCCGGCCTGGCGGTGGCCTTAGGGCCGCTGGCCCTGCTCTGGCTCGACCGCGAGCCGCCGCCCCGCGGCGCGGGACCGGAAGGCTGCGGCTGACCCCCTTTGGCTCCGCATCACCGGAGCAGCGCCGTCCCTTGCATCCCTGCTGTGAAAATTTTGTGACCATAGCAAACCCACGGTTGTGCAACGTTGGCGGGCGGCGTTAACCTTTCTCCACGCCTAATGGGAGAGAAACCCGCGAGCCTCTCTCCTTTTGATCAGCACAGCGACATTGAGGGAGGCCGTCGCTGATGCCGAAAAGGCGGTCTCTTGAAGCAAGTGTTCCACGTCACCGGACGCCGGCGGACGCCGGTCCCGCACGGCCTTGCTTCGCGCCTCCGCACCACCGAAGGGAGGACTTCGACATGCCGAAGCCGATCACGCTACTGGTCGCCGCGGGCTGCTTGAGCCTGGCCTGGTCCCTGGCCGGGCCGGCCCTGGCGGACGAACCCGAGCGCCTGACGCTGACCACCGCGCGCGCGATGGACAGCGACAAGGACGGGCAAATCTCCGAGGCCGAGTTCCTTGCCCAGTCCGACGACGCCGAGCTCTGGGCGGAACTGGATGCCAATGCCGACGGCGTTTTGGACGCCCAGGAGCAAAGGCAGGCCATCCAGGTACGGCCGGTCACGGCGAACTGAGCGCCGCCGCGCAACAGCAACGGACGGTCGAATCCGTCTCGCGGCCGAGGCGCTCTTCCCGGGTCCCTCGAGCGGCAGCTTCGGCACGCCGGCCCAGCCTGCGGAGCCGAGCCGGCCCGAGGGACCGAGCCCCCAACCGCCGCCGGTCCTCGACCGTCAGATCTCGATCCGACACGGAGGACACAAGATCATGAAACCCCTGACCTTCGCGAAGCCCCTTGCGGCCGGAGTCCTGGCCGCCGGCCTGCTCGCCCCGGGTGCCGCCTGGGCGGACGACGACGACGATGACGACGACGGCATCCGAGTCGAGGGTCCGGTCCAGGTCTCCGACGACAGCCCCTTCGGGCCGCTGGAGAACTGCGGCAACTTCCCGAGCGGCGGGACCAATTTCCTGAACTCCGAGGTCGAGCCCTGGCTCGACGTCAATCCCACCGACGCCGACAACCTGGTCGCCTTCTGGCAGCAGGACCGCTGGTCGAACGGCGGCGCCCGCAGCAACGTCGCGGGCGTGACCTTCGACGGCGGCCGGACCTGGCAGAGCGTCGTGGTGCCCGGCCTGACCGAATGCTCCGGCGGGCCCTTCGAGCGCGCCTCGGATCCCTGGGTCTCCTTCGCCCCGGACGGCACGCTGCATCAGATGTCCCTGGTTGTGAACCTGCCGACCTTCGCCGGGCGCAACGGCATGGCGGTCAGCCGCTCCCTGGACGGCGGCCTGACCTGGACCGATCCGATCTTCGTCATCGACGAGGACACGCCGGGCGTCCTGAACGACAAGAACGCGCTGACCGCGGATTCCACCGACTCAAACTTCGTCTACGGGGTCTGGGATCGCCTCGAGCTTTTGCCGGGCGGCAACTTCCAGGGCCCGGCCTACCTCGCCCGCACGACCGACGGCGGCGTGAGCTGGGAGGAATCGCGGGAGATCTTCAATCCCGGGATCAACAACCAGACGATCGGCAACCAGGTCCTGGTACTGCCCGACGGCACGGTGATCGACTTCTTCAACGAGATCATCAACGTCCTGCCCGACGGCACGCCCAACCCGGTCAACCCGCCCTTCAACTTCGCCTTCATCAAGTCCTTCGACAAGGGTGCGACTTGGGATGCCGCCTCGACAAAGGTCGAGCAGATCCTCTCGCAGCAGGTCAGCACGCCGGACACCGGGGCGACGGTGCGCGACGGCAACCTGATCTTCGACGTCGCGGTCGATCCCAAGCGCGGCTGGCTCTACGCGGTCTGGCAGGACGCCCGCTTCACCGGCTTCGATCAGGTCGCCTTCATCCAGTCCAGGAACCGCGGCCGGAGCTGGTCCGAACCGGTCCGCATCAACCTGACCCCGGAAAACGCCGCCAACCCGCTCCGGCAGCAGGCCTTCCTGCCCTCGGTCGCGGTCGGCCGGGATGGCCGGGTCGCGGTCAGCTACTACGACTTCCGCAACGACGGCGAAAGCGGCGAGCTGACGGACCACTTCATGATCTTCTGCGACCGCCGCTGCGACCGCCGCCGCAGCTGGGGCCAAGAGGTCCGCCTGACCGCAGAGTCCTTCGACTACCTGACGGCGCCGCAGGCCAACGGCCTCTTCCTCGGCGACTACATGGGCCTCGCGGCCAAGGACGGCAGCTTCTTCTCGTTCTTCCAACAGTCCTCGCCCGAGGACTTCGCCGACGGCTTCTTCGCCCGGGTCGACCCGGACGACGACGACGATGACGACGGGGACGACGACGATTAGGGGTCTCGATGGGACGGGCGCGACGTCTCGGGGCGCCGCGCCCCGTCTCTCCAGAGCAACCCCGAGCGATGGCGTCACAATGCAGACTGGCATACGACTTACGTAGAAATTTTTTCGTTTCTATAAACCTATAGTTGCATTCCTACGCGGCGGCGCGCTAGTATGCCTTTGCGCTTATGAGAAGAAGAACACCTAGATCTATACTCTTTTAGAGGAATATCACGATATGGCGAGATCGATCCGGCGGACCGCGTGTTCCACAGAGGGATCCTCGCCGAGGCCTGATGACCGGACATGAATGCCCCGACTGACCGGAGCATCCCGGTGGGTGGCGTCCCAACGCCACCTTTTTCTTTTCTATGCCTGGCAAACGAGAGGCGGCGGGTCAGATCGTACGCCGCCGCAGGAACGGCCGAATCGAGCTCTTGGCAGACCGACTCAACTGTCTGAATGGGTGGTCGCGATCACACGAATCTCGACGATCGCACCTTCGCGCCTGAGGCCCGCGACCTCGATCGCCGTCCATGCCGGATAGGGTTCCTCCAGGTATCGGAGGCGGATCGAGTCGAAGAGGTCGAAATGTCCGCGAAGACCGACGTGGTAGCTCGTCATCTCGACCACCGATCGAAACTCCAGGCCCGCCTCGCCCAGCACCATCCCAATCTTCTCAAAGGCATTCCGGAATTGAGTCCCTGGATCCTCTGGCATGTCTCCCTGCAAGTCACTCCCGGTGACACCGGTCAGAAACACGTGATTATCGGACAGGATGGCCGGAGACATCTTCACTTGGTCTGCCGCTGCGCGAAGCTGCGGCGGTACGATCGCGCGCTTGGTCATTGATTTTGCTTTCAGCTGAGACTTTGGTGTCAGAGCCACCAACGCTGTCAGGCTGCCCGATCACCACCCTCTCCGCTTGTTGGACGTTCATGCCACCCAGGTCGAATGGTTACGTTGGCTCGGCTCTGGCCCGACTGGGCTATTGTCCTGTCAGGTTCGAGCCGCAAGCGTCGTAGTCCGACATCGCTCAGCTGGCGGCGCCTGCCGCCTCCCGCTCGGTCTTCTTCAGGCGCTCGCTGGCGCTCTTGAGCTGGCCGCAGGCGGCCATGATGTCCTGGCCGCGGGGCCGGCGGATCGGCGCCGCCAGGCCGCCGGCCAGGAGGATTTGGGCGAAGGCCTCGACCGTCTCCGGCGCCGAGCATTCGAAGGGCGCGCCGGGCCAAGGGTTGAAGGGGATCAGGTTGACCTTGGCCGGGATGTCCTTCAGCAGGCGGATCATCTCCCGGGCCTCGGCCGGGCTGTCGTTGACGCCCTTCAGCATGACGTACTCGAAGGTGATCCGCCGGGCGTTGTGCACGCCGGGATAGGCGCGGCAGGCGGCCAGCAGGTCCTTCAGCGGGTACTTGCGGTTCAGCGGGACGATGCGGTCGCGGACCTCGTCGGTGACCGCGTGCAGCGAGACCGCCAGGTTCACCCCCAGCTCCTCGCCGCAGCGCGCCATCATCGGCACCACGCCGGCGGTCGACAGCGTGATCCGCCGCTTGGAGATCGCCAGGCCCTCGTGGTCCATGACGATCCTCAGGGCCTTGGCGATGTTGTCGTAGTTATAGAGCGGCTCGCCCATGCCCATCATGACGATGTTGGTGAGCTGCCGGTCCTCTTTCGGGGAGGGCCATTCGCCGAAGTGGTCGCGGGCCAGCATGACCTGGCCCAGGATTTCGGCCGCCGAGAGGTTGCGCACCAGGCGCTGGGTCCCGGTGTGGCAGAAGCGGCAGGTCAGGGTGCAGCCGACCTGGGAGGAGACGCAGAGCGTGCCGCGCTCGGCCTCGGGGATGTGGACGCACTCGATCTCCTGGCCGTCGTCCAGGCGCAGCAGCCACTTGCGGGTGCCGTCGCGGGAGTCCTGGGCGACCGCGACCTCCGGCCGCGCCACCCGGTAGGCCTCCGCCAGGCGGGCGCGGAAGGCCTTGCTGAGGCTGGTCATGGCCGCGAAGTCGGTGGCGCCGCGGGCATAGATCCAGTGCCAGAGCTGCTTGGCCCGGAAGGCCGGCTCGCCCAGGGCCGCGATCTCGGCGGCCAGCTCGGCGCGGCTCAGGCCGACGAGGTTGCGAAGCCTGTCGCCGCCGTCCGGCGCGGGCGCGAAGAGCCGGGCATGCTGGGATCCGCTCATGCCCAGTAGATAACCCCCCGGCCGCCCGGCAGCAAGGCGGCGGCAGGTCCGCCGGGGGCTACTGCGCCGTAGGAACCTCGTCCAGGTACCACTCGCGCATCAGCTCGGGCACCTGGTCCTCGGCGAGCTTCTTCTGCTCCGCCGGATCGTTGGCGAAGGCGGCGAGGTGGGCGAGCTCGTCGCCGGAGAGCTGGATCTGGTAGCCCAGGTCCATCTCCTGCAGCTCGATCATCGCCGGTGCGCCGCCCCACATCCGCGCCGCGAAGTCGGTCAGGTTGACGATCGGCTCCGCGGCATCCGAGTCCAGCGCAGGGGCGGCCTTGCCGCCGACGCCGTTGACCGCGTGGCAGTAGACGCAGCCCTTGGTGATGAAGAGCTGCCGGCCGCGCTCGGCATCGACCGCGGGCAGGACCAGCTTCAGGTTGGGGCTCTGGCCGTCCTTGTCCTGGGCGGCGGCGGGGGCGGCGGCGGTCAGCGGCGTCAGGATCAGGGCGGCCAGGGCCGCGGCGAAGGCGGCAGGGGGGCGGAACGGCATGGTGTGGCGACCTCGCGCTGTGGGGCGGGAACTGGGCGGATCAGAACCTCTCGGCGGCCGGGGAACATTGATCTCGATCAAGGCCCCGGGACGGGCCGGTCCCAGACCGCTCGGGGGCCGGGCGCCGGCCGTCTGGCGTTACCGGCCGCAGGCCCTGTTGATCGACTTGTAGGCCCGGGTGAAGCCGATCAGGGAATAGGTGTCCTTGGTGTTGGTGCCGCGGCTCGAGACGCCCTGCACGACCATGGTCTTGCCCTTGATCATGGCCTGGACAAGCTGCTTGTCCTCGTCCTCGGTGGCCGCCCAGGCGGTGTCCTTGTGGGTGAAGAGGTCGAAGACGTCGCTGTCGACCTTGACCTGGACCTGGCTGTCCGCGCGGTAGTCGTAGCCCGCGACGACGTTGACCACGTCGACCGATTTCTCCGCCGGACGATGCGTCACCATGAGGTAGATCTCACCGCGCTTGGAGTACTTGCCTTCGTCCTTCTTCGGCTCGCTGACCATGTAGCAGACCGGATTGCCGTTTTCCTGGAAGGCATAGGCCCGCCAGTCGCCGGCGCCCTCCAGGCGCTTGATGTCCTGGGCCTGGGCGGCGCCGGCCGCCAGGAGGAGAAAGGGAAGCGCCAACCGCAGCGAACTCCGCAACACCGACATCTCGTTCCTCGAACTCTTACGTGGACTTGAACCCGACAATTCGATCCTCACTCACTCGTGGCCGCCAAGGCCGGACTCAGCGCGCCTTTCCCGCAGCCTTGCGGCGTCGCAGGACCGGGGCACCGTGTACATGGCTGGGCAAAGGCTCGGGACTGCCCCTTGCCGTAACGGGCCGCTTGGCAAAGCGGCCCTGGCTCAGCAAGCGGTCGTACATCACAATCGCGCCAGCGACGCCGACGTTGACGCAGAACTTTGTCGGGATTTTGACAAGGCTGTCGCAGGCCGCCGCGACCTCCGGGCTCAGGCTGCCCCGCTCCGGGCCCAGGATGTAGGCGGCCGCGGTCGGGTGGTGGAAGGACGGCAGCTCGACCGCGTCCGCGCTCAGCTCGACCCCGACCATTTGGCAGCCGCGCGGCAGCACCAGCTCGGCCAGCGACCCGAAGTCGTAGAGCGGCAGGTGCTGGGCCGAATCGGCGGTGTCCGACAGCTTGACCTCCCGCGCGTTGAAGCCGGCGTCGATGGTAAAGAAGAAGCCGGCGCCGAAGGCATGGGCAGAGCGCAGCAGGTTGCCCAGGTTCATGGGCTTGCTGATCCGCTCGACCCCGATACCGAAGTAGCCCCGCATTGCCGGCCGGTCTCCTGGTGGCGCCGCTCCTCAGGTGTTCTTGTGGGTCGCCGTCGCCCCGCCGTCAAGCCCCGGCTTCGGCCCCGTTCCGGCGGGTGTCCGGCGAATTGCCTGGCTGCTGCTCCGGCTCTAGACTGCCGGCTTTCCAATCCCCGGGACCGACGGACATGGAAACGAAGGATGCGGCGGTGGCCGCCGCCGAGGGCGAGATCAACCCGGTGCTGGTCGAGGCCACGCGCGGCGACATGGTCGAGAGCCGGCACCGTGCCGCGGTGGCGGTGGTCGACATCGAGGGCCGGGTGGTGCTCCGGGCCGGCGAGGTCGAGCGCCTGGTCTACGCGCGCTCGGCGATCAAGCCGCTGCAGGCCCTGGCCCTGGTCGAAAGCGGCGCCGCCGAGGCCTTCGGGCTGGGCGCAGCCGAGCTCGCCCTGGCCTGCGCCAGCCACAACGGCGAACCGCGCCACGTCGAGACCGTCGGCGCCTGGCTGGCCCGGATCGGCTGCTCGGCCGAGGACCTGGAATGCGGCGCCCACCTGCCCTACCACCTGGAGTCCACCGAAGCCCTGCTGCGCGGCGGCGCGGCGCCCAGCAGCCTGCACAACAACTGCTCCGGCAAGCACGCCGGTTTCCTTTCGGTGGCGCGCCACCTCGGCCATCCGACCGCGGGCTACAGCCGCTACGACCATCCGGTCCAGCAGCAGGTTCTCGGCATCCTCGAGACCCTGACCGGACTCGACCTCTCGGCGGCGCCGCGCGGGATCGACGGCTGCGGGATCCCGGTGCTCGGCATGCCGCTGGGCAACCTGGCCCTGGCCATGGCCCGCTTCGCCCAGCCCGACGACCAGCCCGAGGCGCGCCGCGCCGCCTGCCTGCGCCTGCAGCAGGCCCTGGCCGCGGAGCCCTTCATGATGGCCGGCAGCGGCCGCTTCTGCACCCGGGTGATCGAAGCCACCAAGGGCCGGGCCCTGGTCAAGACCGGGGCCGAGGGCGTTTTCTGCGGTGCCCTGCCCGAGCTCGGCCTGGGCTTCGCGCTCAAGGTCGACGACGGCGCCGGCCGCGCCGCCGAGGTCGTCTGCGGCCGGGTGCTGCGCCGTCTGGGCGTGATCGGAGAGGCCGAGACCGCCGCCCTGGCCGCGGTCTTCCAGCCGACCCTCTTCAACCGGGCCGGCCGGGCGGTCGGCGAGCTGCGCACCGCCGCCGACTGTCCCTTCTGAGCCTCCGGTCAGGTCAGCGCGCCCATCCGTGGCTCGGCGGGCAGCGGGGCCCGGGCCGGCAGGGTGCCGGCGCTCTCCGCTTCCGCCCGGCGCAGGACCAGCCAGAACAGGGCCGCCATGACCACCGGCCCGAGCGGCAGCAGGACCAGCTCGCTGATCTGGCGGGCGACCAGAGGCAACAGCCAGGCCGCGGCCAGCAGCAGGCGCTCCCAGGGCAGGAAGCCGGTCCTGAGCGCCTCGGCGGCCAGCCAGGCGATCGGCAGGGCGAGCACGACCAGGTCGTAGTCCAGGGCGTAGGGGGTCGACAGCAGGGCCGCGACCACCAGCCCGGCGGCCTTGAGCGCGAAGGGCGCGGGTCCGCGCCACAGCCTGACCAGGAGGACCGCCGCGATCGCGGTGCCGAGGATCTGGGCCGCATAGGCCAGCGGCACGCTGCCGCCCCACATGCGCACCGCCGAGAACAAGCTCTGGATCTTGTGCCAGCCCGTGCCCCCGGCCTCCAGAACCACCTCGCGGGTGAAGGCGGCATGGGTGAAGAAGGCCTCCCAGGCCGCGGCGCCGAAGGCGAGGTAGCTCAGGCCGGCGAGGCCGAGCGCGGTCGCGGCGGCGGCGGTGAAGACCCGCCATTCCCGGGTGACCGCCAGGACCAGGGGGATCAGCAGGCCGAACTGGGGCTTGTAGGTCAGCGCGCCGAAGCAGAGCCCGGCCAGGATCGGGCGTCGCTTCATCAGCAGCAGGCCGGCGCCCATCAGGCCGGCGGTCAGGAAGCCGTTTTGGCCGTGCCCCAGGTTGACCATCACCCCGGGGAAGGCCAGGGCCAGGAGCAGCGCCTCGCGCCGGCCGGCGATCGCGCGGATCGCCGCCAGGTAGAGCGGTAGGGTCGCCGCCATCCAGAGCGCCAGTGCGCCGAGGTAGGGCAGCAGCGCGAGGCCGCTGGCGACCAGCAGGAACATCGGCGGGTAGTGCCAGCCGTAGAACGGCGTGTCTTCCCGACCGAAGAGCCGCTGCTGGGCCTCGTAGTGCTGGGCCGGGTCGAAGGCGGCTTCCGGCCGGCCCTCCACGGCCAGGGCGCCGGCGCTCCAGACGTTGGCGAAGTCGGTGCCGATCGGCTTGCCCTTGGCATCGAAAAGCCCGTCGGAGAGCGCGATCCAGGCGATCATGCCGGCGACCTGGACGGCCAGGAAGATCCAGGCATAGGCGCGGACGCGCCTGGCGTTCAGCCATTCGGCCTGTCTCAGCCGCTCGATCTGCATGGGGTCCCGCACCGCTGCCGTTGCGCCCGGGCTTACGCTCCGGGCCGCGGCCAGCTTGGCCCCGCGCCCTTGAAATTCGGTTAGCAAGCCCGGCCCGCGGCGCCGGACGACGGGGAGATTGATTTCTGGCCGATGCCGCGCCACCTTCGCGCGGTCGATCGACCGGGATTGCGGGGAAAGGATGAGCTACATGCGCGCCGTCGTCTGCCGCGAGCTGAGCGGCCCCCAGAGCCTGACCCTCGAGGAGGTGCCGCAGCCGCAGCCGGGACCGGGCGAGGTCGCGGTCGCGGTGGCCGCCGCCGGGCTCAACTTCGCCGACACCCTGATGGTCGCCGGCAAGTACCAGGAGAAGCCGCCGCTGCCCTTCACCCCCGGCCTGGAGCTCGCCGGGACCGTGACCGCCCTGGGCGAAGGCGTGACCGGGGTCGCGCCGGGCGACCGGGTGATCGGCCTGGTCGACCGCGGCGCCTTCGCCGAGGTCGCCCTTGTCCGCGCCGAGGAGGTCTACCCGATCCCCGACACGATGGACTTCGAGGTCGCCGCCGGCTTCCCGATCACCTACGGCACGGCCCACGGCGCCCTGGTCTGGCGCGCCGAGCTCCAGCCCGGCGAGACCCTGCTGGTCCACGGCGCCGCCGGCGGCACCGGCCTGGCCGCGGTCGAGGTCGGCAAGGCCCTGGGCGCCCAGGTCATCGCCACCGCCGGCGGCCCGGAGAAGCTCGGGATCGCCCGGGCCCACGGCGCCGACCACCTGATCGACTACAAGACCGAGGACATCCGCGAGCGGGTCAAGGCTCTGACCGGCGGCCACGGCGCCGAGGTGGTCTTCGACCCGGTCGGCGGCGAGGTCTTCATGGCCTCGCTGCGCGCCGTGGCCTGGGGCGGCCGCCTGCTGGTCATCGGCTTCGCCGCCGGCAAGGTGCCGGAGATCCCGGCCAATCTGCTGCTGGTCAAGAACCTTGCGGTCCTCGGCCTCTACTGGGGCGCCTACCGGCAGAAGGCGCCGACGCTGCTGCGCCGCCAGTTCGAGACCCTGACCGGCTGGTACGCCGAGGGCCGCCTGAAGCCCCTGGTCTCCCACCGCCTCGACCTGGCCGAGGCCGCCCGGGCCCTCGATCTGCTGCTGACCCGCAAGGCGACCGGCAAGGTGGTGCTGACCACCGGCCGGGGCTGACAGCCGTGGACCCGGTCGCCGCGCAGTACGAGGCCTATCCCTATCCGGCCCGCGACCCGGCGGCCGAGAAGACCCGCCTGATCGTCGGCTCGCCCTCCAACCTGCCGGAGCTCAACCACTATCTCTTCGCCGGCCGGCGCGACTTCGCCCGGCCCTTCCGCGCCCTGGTCGCCGGCGGCGGCACCGGCGACGCGGCGATCATGCTGGCCCAGCAATTGGCCGACTCTGCCGGACCCGGGGGCGATGCCGGCGAGGTCGTCTACCTCGATCTCTCCGCGGCGGCGCGCGAGATCGCCGAGGCCCGGGCCGAGGTTCGCGGCCTGGACAACTTGTCCTTTCACACCGGCTCCCTGCTCGACCTGCCGGATCTGGGCCTCGGGCGCTTCGACTACATCGACTGCTGCGGCGTCCTGCACCACCTGGAGGACCCGCCGGCCGGACTTGCCGCCCTGGCGGCGGTGCTGGCCGAGGACGGCGGGATCGGGCTGATGGTCTACGCGCCCTACGGCCGCAGCGGAGTCTATCCCCTGCAGGCCATGCTCCGCCAGCTCGCCGGCGAGCTGCCGCTGGCCGAGCAGGTGACCCTCGCCAAGCGCCTGATCGCCGTCCTGCCCGAGACCAACGGCTTCCGCCGCAACCCCTTCCTCGGCGACCACCGCCGGGGCGACGCCGAGCTGGTCGACCTGCTGCTCCACGCCCGCGACCGCGCCTACACGGTGGCCGAGCTTGCCGCGCTGGTAACGGGCGCGGGCCTGACGCCTCTCGCCCTGATCGAGCCGGCCCGCTACCGGCCGGAGAGCTACCTCGCGGTGCCGGCGGTCCTGAAGCGCCTGGCCGGCCTGGACTGGCTGGAGCGGGCCGCCTTCGCCGAGCGCCTCGCCGGCAACGTCAGGAAGCACCTGCTCTATGCCGTCAGGTCCGGGACGCCGGAGACCCGCATCGCCGCGCCCGAGGACCCCGAGACGGTGCCCCTGCTCTTCGATTTGGAGGGCCCGGCCCTGGCCCGCGCGGTGCAGCGCGACCTGACCTTGAAGGCGGAGTTCGACGGCCTCGCCCTTCGCTTCCCCCTGCCGCGCCTGGCCCCGGCGATCCTGCAGCGGATCGACGGCCGGCGCTCTCTGGCCGCGATCCACGACGCGCTGCAGGGCCTCGACCGCGGCCTCGACTGGCCCGCCTTCCTGGCCCAGTTCCGGGAGACCTTCGCCGCCCTCAACGGCATCAACCGCCTGTTCCTGCGCCGGCCGCCGGCCGGCTGACCCCTCACCCGCTCGCAGCTCGCGCCGCTCCCACCCTCTCCCGGCGGGAGAGGGCTGCGGAGGCTTGGCGAGGCGATCGGCCGAGCCCTAGCCGGAGCGGGTGAGGGGTCATCCGCTCGGCTCAGCCCTCCGTCTCGCTCCAGAAGACGAACATGTCGAGCGCCGGCGGGTCGACCCCCGCATCCTTGATCAGGGCGTGGGCCTGGCCGCGGTGGTGGGTCTGGTGGTTGAAGAGGTTGCGCAGGATCCGGTGCAGCGGTGTGCTGTAGGACTCGCCGGCCAGGCTCCGATAGGAGATCTCGCGCGTCAGGTCGGCCGCGGACTGGCGCTCGGCGAAGGCGATCAGCCGCAGGTCCTCGGTCTCCCGCGCCCGGCGCAGGGCGCGGAGGTCGGCGTGGAGGATCTGGTCGAGCCCCCGGAAGCCCGGGTCCGCGCCTTCGGCGCGGCCGATCCAGAGCTGGTCGACCAGCAGCAGGTGATTGAGGGTCCCGTGCAGCGAGCCGAAGTAGGCCGCCGGGCAGGTGCGGAGATAGTCCGCCTCGGACAGAGCGGCCGCCGCTTCGAAAAGCCGCCGGTTGGCCCAGGCGTTGAACTTGGCGTGGTCGCGGCAGTCCTGCGGCGTCATGCCGGCTCTCCTCGCGGCCTACCGAAGGAAGTAGACCAGGTCGAGCGAAGGCGGCTCGACCCCGGCATCCTTGAGCAACGCGTGGGCCTGGCCGCGATGGTGGGTCTGGTGGTTGAAGAGATGCCCCAGGGCCTGCCATAGCGGCATGGAGAGGTCCTTCGGCTGGACCAGGGTCCGGAAGTGCAGGTCGCCGGCGATGGCCTCGGCGCTCAGGCCCGCGGTGTAGCGCTCGATCCGCGCGTCCTCCGCCTCCCGCGCGGCGCGCAGCTCGGCGAAATCTTCGAAGAGGTTCTGGTCCAGTCTGGTCAGGCCCAAGTCGACCGCCTCGAAACGCGACAACCAGACCCGGTCGCCGACCAGGATGTGGTTCAGGGTGCCGTGCAGCGAGCTGAAGTAGGCCGCCGGCCGCGGGATCCGGTAGGCTGAGTCGGGCAGCTCGGCGGCCGCGTCGTAGAGCAGCCCGTTGGCCCAGGTGTTGTAGCGGGCGAAGGTCTGGAAGTACTCGGGGCTCATCATGGGCACCGCCTTTCTCAGAGCTTGGTGATCGGAATGTGGCCCGACTGTGCCGCGACCCGCGCCAGCCAGGCCTGGACCTTCGGGAAGCGCGCCAGCTCGAAGCGGCCTTCCTCGGCCACGTGGGTGTAGGCGTAGAGCGCGATGTCGGCGATGGAGTAGCGCCCGCCGACGAAGAAGTCCTGCTCGGCCAGGTGCTGTTCCATGACCCCCAGGGCCTGGTAGCCGCGCTCCATGCGCGCCGGGATCTCCTTTGCCATGGCCTCGGCCTGGCCGGAGAAGTGCCAGAAGCGCACGACGGCGATGTAGGGCTCGTGGCTGTACTGCTCGAAGAACATCCACTGTAGCACCCGGGCCTGGTCCAGCCGCTCCTCCGGCAGATAATCCGTGCCCCGGGCCAGGTAGAACAGGATCGCGTTGGACTCGGCGAGCCGGGTGCCGTCGTCCAGCTCCAGCAGGGGGATCCGGCCGTTGGGGTTCTTGGCCAGGAAGTCCGCGGTCCGGGTCTCGCCCTTCAGGATGTCGACCTCGATCCGCTCGTGCGGGACGCCGAGCTGGTTCAGCAGCAGGCGGACCTTGTAGCCGTTGCCGGACTCGTGAAAGTCGTAGAGTCGCATGCGGAACGCACCCCTTCAAGCCTATCGGGTTCCAGGCTTATAGCGCAGGCGCGGGGGGCGCGCGCTTGAGTTTTGCTTGGGAGAGGTATGAGCGGAATTTGCCCGCGCGGAAGTCCTTGGCCGAATCGAAACGGGCGTCCCGCTTCCTGGGACGCCCGCTTCCGCTCGCCAGTGTCTTGACTGCGGCGGTTCAGCAGCCGCCGCGGTCGACGCCGATGTCCTGCAGCAGGCGGCGGTCCCAGCCGTTGAAGGCTTGGCGGTAGGCGCTCTCGCGGCTGGACGAGGTCCCGAGGCCGCCGGTGGCGGCGACGACGGCGTCGGCGGCCCGGCGGACCAGGTCGCGCGCGGACAGGCCGGGAATGGTGCGGTCGGCGATGAAGGTCAGTTCGGCCATGGCGGCTCTCCAATATCGGGCCTGTCGCGGTCGCCAGGCCCGGGTTTCGGTGCAGGTCGTCGAGCGCAAATACGCCTCGGCGCGGCCCGACGCCAATGCTGGTTTTTCTTAGGCGACATGCAAAAAAGGCATGCCTCGTATTCAGGAATCGGCAAGGAAATCCAGGCCGAAAGGCGGCCTTCCGGCGGCTCTCAGCGCAGCGCCGGCTCCAGGCGGTCGAGCGCCTCGGAGAGGGTCTCCGGGGTGGCGGCGAAGCAGAGCCTGAGGTGGCCCTCGCCGCCCGCACCGAAGGCCGAGCCCGGCGCGAGACCGACCTTGGCGGTCTCGAGCAGCTCCTTGGCGAAGGCCATGGAGTCCTCCAGGCCCTCGACCCGGAAGAAGGCGTAGAAGGCGCCCCGAGGCCGGGCCAGGCGGATTCGCGGCAGGGCGGCGAGCCGCTCGTGGACCAGATCGCCCGCGACGTGGCAGCGATCGATGAACGAACGGGCGAAGGGCTCGCCCTGCTCGATCGCGGCGACCGCGCCCTGCTGCAGGAAGGGCGGCGCGCCGGAGAAGGCGAACTCGATCAGCCGGTCGAAGGTCTCAGCCATCGAGGGCGGGTGGATCAGCCAGCCCAGGCGCCAGCCGGTCATGCACCAGGTCTTGGAGAAGGAGTTGACGACGATGACCGGGTCCTCGGGCTCGATCAGGGTCAGCAGCGAGGGCGCGGTCGGCCGCTCGGCCGCGGGCCGGTCGTAGACGAAGCGGGTGTAGACCTCGTCCGAGATCAGCCAGATCCGCTTCTCCCGGCAGAAGTCGAGCAGCGCCTTCTGGTCCTCTCCCGGCATGATCCAGCCGCTGGGGTTGCCCGGCGAGTTGACGAAGATCGCCCGGGTCTTGTCGCCGCAGGCCGCGAAGAGCCGCTCCATGTCCAGGTGGAAGCCGCCCTCGGGCAGGGGCTCCAGAACGACGTCGACGTGGCGCCCGCCGGCGATCTGCACCGCCGCGACGCTGTTCGGCCAGACCGGGCCGACCACCACGACCTCGTCGCCGGGCCGCACGAAGGCCTGCAGCGCCAGGGCGATCGCGGTCATGCCCGAGGTCGCGACCGAGATCCGCTCGGAGTCCATGGCGATGCCATATAGCTCCGCGGTGTAGCGGGCCAGGGCCTCGCAGAGCCGCGGGATGCCGCGCTTCCGCGGGTAGAAGGTCTCGCCGGCCTCGAGCGCGGCGGCGGCCGCCTGGCAGATGAAGCCCGGCGTCGGCTGGTCGCCCTCGCCGACCCACAGCGGGATGATGTCCTTCCGCCCCAGACCCAGCTCGAAGACCTCGGCAATCCCCGAGGTGCCCAGGCTTTCGATCTCCGGCCGCAGGGCGGCGGGATAGAGCGGCGGAAGCTTGGCATCGGGCATAGACGACATCCCCGGACCCGTCGGTGAAAGACCAACCCTGTCTCTGCCAGATCCCCCCAGCCCCGGCAACCCGAGTCCTGCCGGGTGAACCGGCCGCTCAAGCCTGGAGGCTGAAGCTTCAGGGTCCTGAGCAGGAGCTTCCACGGCGGACGCTCAAGCCCCTCCCCCCTTGTGGGGCGCGTACGCGCGGCGCTTCGCGCGGGTCGGGGTGGGGGGTATCGCGAAGCGAATGGGCGACAGCGGTTCAGTCGTGCGGCCTGTCGGCCGCCACCCCCTCCTGTATCCTCCCCCATCAAGGGGGAGGAAGAGCCTGCCAGCTGGCGCCCGCCTCAGGCTTCGAAGCCGCCGTCGACGTTCATTGTCTCGCCGGTCACGAAGGCCGCGGCCGGGCTGGCCAGGAAGGCGACCGCGTTGGCCACGTCCTCCGGGCGGCCGTAGTGGCCGAGCGGGATCATCGGCCCCAGGACCGCGCCGAAGTCGCCTTGCTCCGGGTTCATGTCGGTGTCGATCGGCCCGGGCTGGATCGCGTTGACCGTGATCTTCCGTTCCGCCAAGTCGCGCGCCCAGGCCTTGGTCAGCCCGGCGACCGCGAACTTGCTCATGGAATAGAGCCCCAGCCCCGGGACCGGCGCGCGCTGGCCGAAGACGCTGCCGATGTTGATGATCCGGCCGCCCTCGGGCAGGACCTTGGCGGCCTCCCGGGCGGCCAGGAAGACCGCCTTGATGTTGACCTCGACGGTGGCGTCGAAGTCGGCCTCCTCGGTCTCGCCGAGGGGACCGCCGGCGAAGATCCCGGCGTTGTTGATCAGGATGTCCAGGCGCCCCAGCTTCTCGACCACCTGCGGCACCAGGGCCTTGATCTCCTCCGCCTTGGCCGCGTCGGCCTTGACGGCGAGCGCCTCGACGCCCAGGTCGCGCAGCTCGGCGGCCACGCCATCGGCGGCCTCGGCCGAGCTGGCGTAGGTGAGGGCGACGGCCGCGCCCTCCTCGGCCAGGCGCCGCGCGATGGCGGCGCCGATGCCGCGGCTGCCGCCGGTAACCAGGGCCACCTTGCCCTCCAGTGTCTGCGTCATCTCGGATCTCCCTGCTGGTCTTGCGTGCCAGGCAGGCAAGTCTGAGACCTATCCGCGAGCTTGTCGAACGCAAAGGCGCCGCGGCCCACCCTCGGCCGAAAATTCGCCCCATTTTTCGGAGACACTGGAAGGGCGCAGGATCGCTGATCCACTTTCTCGATCCCTCCCCCCGCCCGTCCTCCGAGAAAGGTCCCCCACAGCCATGCCCGAGACCAACAGCAAGCTGAGGGTTGCCGTGCTCTTCGGCGGCCGTTCGGCCGAGCACGAAGTCTCTCTCCTCTCGGCGCGCAACGTCGCCGCCGCCTTGGCCGAGGCCGGCCACGAGATCACCCTGATAGGGATCGGCCGCAGCGGCCGCTGGTATACCGCCGAGGAGATCGCCACGCCCTCCGAAGGCGACTGCGCCTCGACCCGGCAGCTCGCCGTGGTCCCCGGCGCCGGGCGCCGCGCCCCGCGCCGGGCCGCGACCGGCGAGAGCCTCGGCCCGGTCGACGTGGTCTTCCCCGTCCTGCACGGGCCCTTCGGCGAGGACGGCACCGTGCAGGGCCTGCTGCGCTGCTTGGACCTGCCCTTCGTCGGGCCTTCAGTCCTGGGCTCGGCCGCGGCCATGGACAAGGACGTCGCCAAGCGGCTGCT
>JAAUXY010076409.1_pt1 | contig 19724 bp, 24 predicted proteins | sample 7278121 | NCBI WGS metagenome assembly JAAUXY01 (sample SAMN14350117, study PRJNA611818) | marine sediment metagenome | isolation source: surface marine sediment (1.8m) | place: French Polynesia: Moorea | collected 2018-08 | reverse complement strand
TTACGATATTTCGATGTCCACCCCCAAGTACGCCTTCTTGACTTCATCGTTCTGCATGACTTCCTGGGGCGTGCCTTCGGCGATTTTCTGGCCGAAATTAAGCACCATGACCCGATCGACCACCCGGAAAAGCTCCTTTAAACGGTGCTCGATCATGATAATGGTCAGGCCCTCCTCGTTGAATTTTTCGATCATCGGCAGCGTGCTGGCGACTTCGGACATCGACATGCCCGAAAAGAGCTCATCCAGAATCAATACCTCAGGCCTTAATACCATCGCCCGCGCCAGGTCAAGGCGTTTTAAATACCCGTGCGGCAGGCTGCCGGCCATTTTGTACGGTACAAAAGAGTCCCTTTCAAAACCCAGATCGTCCAACAAATCGATGGCGGCATCGTCTTTTTCGCCATATTTGCCGCCCCGCAGCTTCTTCACCCGCCGTGAGCACAGAGGGATAATCAAATTCTTATAGGCCGGTAAGTTGTAAAATAATCGCACCATTTGGAATGTTCGCGCAATGCCCAGCCCGGCGATCGTATAGGGCATTTTGCCGGTGATATTTTTCCCGCCGTAAATGACCCTGCCGCCATTGGGCTTCACAAAGCCGGTGATCAGGTTTACCAGGGTTGTTTTTCCGGAGCCATTGGGGCCGATGACGCCTAAAAATTCCCCGCGCTTTAGCGCGAAGCTGACGCCGTCAACCGCCTGAACACCCCCAAAGCGTTTATTGAGTTGATCCACTTTTAGCAGCGGCGCACCATCCATATTTATTTGACCTCAACCGTTTTTTCGAACTGGTGGTATTTTCTTGCCAGGTAATGGAAAATGCCTTCGGGCAGCACGATGAGACTGCCGATTAGAATAAAACAATAAATCGCAATTCGCAGACCGCCCAGTGCCCGCAACGTCTCGGACAGCGGCACCAGTATCAGACTGCCCAGGGCCGCACCCGCAAAAGAGCCCTGCCCGCCCAGAGCCACCGCGGCAACCGGCAGGATAGAATAATCCAGCGCAAAGGCCGACATCCCTAAAAATTGATAATGATGCGTCATCATTGCGCCGGCAAACGCGCCGACCGCACCGGATATAAACAGCGCTTGGGTTTTGCGCCAGTAGATATTGATGCCGCCGCTCATCACCGCCCGGTCGTCATCTTTGATAGCCATGAGCACCAGACCGTAGTCGCTGTTGATGATTCGTCGAAAAACAAATAAACAGACCAGAAATCCGATTACGGCCAAATAGGTTGCAAAGGTATCACTCGGGAAGGGAGAAAGGCTGGCGATGCCATGGGAGCCGCCCAGGATGCCGGTGGCCTCGATGCTATGCATAATCAAAATGGGCAGCATCAAGGTGACCATGGCAAAATAAACCCCTCTGAGTCTGACCACTGGAGACAGCAGCGCAGCACAAATCACCCCGCCGAGCACGGAAGCCAGTGGCAGGGTGATTATCGGGGGCCAGTGAAGATAGTGATTCATAGCGCCTGCCAGATAGGCGCCGACACCGAAAAACAGTGACTGCCCCAGGGAGAACAGGCCGCATGACGCCATGAAGTCCCAGCTCAGGGCCAGCAGACCATACATGCAGGCGTATACCAGAACCTTGGCCCGGTAGCCGTCGAGCACCAGAGCCAGGGCCAGCAGGGTCACCACCGGCAGGGCCCTGGGTATCAGCAAATAAAACATTTCCCTGAAGGAGGCCACGACAAAGATGGTGTCCGATCTTGCCTTGATACCTCTGTCCAGGCGCTTTTTGCGATAAGCGTCCTCCACGCTACACCCTTTCTTCCAATTCCTTGAATTTTCCAAACAGGCCCGAGGGTTTGACGACCAGCACCAGAACAATGGCTGCCAGCGGCACGATGATCATCCATTTGGGTCCGATGTATTTGGCCGCGGCGACCTGACCGAATCCGATGATAAAGCTGCCCGCGATCATTCCCAGGGTACTCTCCAGCCCGCCCACGATGGCCACGGCCAGGGCGTAGATGAGGACCTCCCATCCGACGGTCGACTCCATCATACCCAGAGGAAGCACGACAATCGCGGCCGTGGCGGCCAGCGCCGAACCGAAAGCCAGGCTGAGGGACCCGATCCAGTCGGACTCGATACCCACCGAAAGCGCGGTGCGTTCATTTTGCGCCATGGCGCGAAACGCCAATCCAATTTTGCTGTGATGAACAAATAGATAGAGCAGAATAACCAGGATAACGCCGGTGCTCAAAACGATCAGACGCTGGTAGTCGACACCCACGTTGCCGATCTCGATGCCGCCGCGAATAAACGGCTGCAGACTGTAGCGGATGCCGTAAAACCCCTTCCACATCAACAATTCCAGGATGGCCACACCGGCCGCAAAGGTGACAATCAGTTCAGCCAGGGCCACCCCCCTGACGCGCAGCAGCAGGATCCAGTAGAACGCAAATCCCAGCAAGGCGGTAACGGCGATTGAAAGGACGGCTGCCAGGCCGATGGGCAGACCGGCCGAGTGGATGAAGGTCCAGGCTGTAAACCCGCTGAGAATATACAATGCGCCGTGCGCGAAATTGGCCAGACCGCTGATGCCGTAAGTCAGACTGAATCCGACGGCATAAAGAGCCAGAATAACGCTGTTGATAAGGCCATAGATAAAAAGAGACATTTCGGCTTCTCCCCCGAGCCATTTTTCCTCCCGCAGTGCGGGAGGAAAAATGGTTGTGGACAAATACGGTGTTGAATTTTAGCGGATGGAAGCGGTTTTACTTCATCCAGGGAGGGAGCATGATTTTACCTTCAGAAAGAAAACCGGGATATACCGGAACTCTTTCAAGTTTTCCGGCTTTTGTCTTTTGCCATTGGAAAACCACCGCCACACCGGTCTCATTGAAGTCTTTCTCACCAAATACCGCGATGTGGTTTTCATTGAATCGGATACGGCCGGAAGCACCATTGTAATCGGTTTTTTCAAGCGCTGTAACGAGTTTATCCGGATCAAGGCTTCCGGCTCTTTCGATCGCAGCGGCCAAGATAAAGACCGAATCATATGCTGAAGAGTTTACCGCGGCAGCTTCAGGAAGGGCGCCGTATTTCTTCTTGAACTTGTCTAAAAAAGCGCCGGTATTTGGCATTTTTTTAAGCGCCAGAGATGAACCGGCCGGAAATTCCACTGAGAGCGAATATTCCACCTCGGGGCCGACTGTCTGCACCGCCGTGGGGGCGGCAATCGGACCAACAAAGCCGACCAGCAGAGCGGGGACCTTCATGGCCACATATTGTTTTGCGAAAACACCGGCACCCATGGGCACGTCCCATACCATAACGATGGTTTGGACGCCGCCTTCTTTGGCATTGGAAAGGGCCGGTGAGAAATCATTGGCCCCGGCTGCATACGCGTCGTAACCGATTTCGGTCCAGCCGGTGGTGGTGCAATGTTTTTTCAATAATCCGGCGAACGCCTGGGCCCAGAGTGTATCCTGATAGATGATGTAAACTTTGTTCAGGGCGAAGTCTGCTTTGAGCTTGTCTAGCGTGTGGCTTAGATATTTGGCTGGAACCAGCGCGTCGGTGGTGACTCTGAATAGATATTTGTATTTGGCGGGATCAGTCTTGAACTGCTTCTGGAACCCTGGGGACTGGGCAATGGTTCCCAGCTGCGGTATCTTGTATTTGGCCACCAGGTCCATGCTGGCAATGAGCACCTCCGAGCGAAACGCTCCGATAACGATGGCATGTGGTTTTTCTTTGGTGATCAATTTTTCATAGGCCATCAGCGCATCGTGGACCGGTGTGCCGGGTTCGCCGCCGCGGGTATCGGATACCACCACCTTAAGCGGTCTTTTTTCGCTGCCTACCTTAACGCCGCCGGTGGCGTTAATTTCTTCAACCGCCATTTTAACGGCTTTTAAGCTTTCTTTCCCAAAAGGTGTATAAAGGGAAGTTGGCACCCCGATAATGACCGGTTTTGCAGCCGCATAGGCCTTCGGCATGCAAGGTGCCGACAGGAATGCAACCAGGGGAACCAACACCAGCGCGATAAATATAACCTTTCTCTTCATCACCCATCCTCCTTTTTATTGAGGGTTTGTCTGAATTGCCGTGGCCCGAATACGCATTTTTTGACCGCAGATTGACGTTCATCCGGCGGGTGGTATTCGGCAAAACTCGAAAGGACAATCACCAGGCCATAAATAATAGTTATTGATATCAAACAGTTCTTTAAGACACGCTAGATAATGAATGATACTCAATAAATGAAATAGATACATTGATAAAGTCTATAGCTTTAATGCTGGGGGGCTGTCAACCGGGAATTTTTGGTGCCGGCCGGAAACTTTTCATTCTTGCGTTGGTGGGCACGAATGATTCTGATAAAAAATTAATACATTTGCAGATTTGAGAGTGAACACCGCAAAAACAGGCAAAAAGATACCGTAAATCGCTGAGCCCGGGCCTGAAATACGGTTTATTACGGGGCGCGTTAAACAGATTCGCTGCAATCAGGCGGCGACCGGTCTAATCCCTGGATGTCAGACCTAAATCGTATATTTCAAAATTAGCCGGGCCTTCCTGCAAATTTTCCAGCTGGTCTTCCTGCGCGGCTCTTTCATCGCTTTCCTGCCAGCGGATCCAATCGTCGATCGTCTGCCAGGTGGATACGACTGTGATGTTGCTGGGATCATAGTGGTTGATCAGGGTTTCACCGGAGATATAGCCCGGTTGTTTGAGCGCCTGACTGCGCACCTCATTCAGCAGGGTCAGCGTATCTTCGGTTTTGCCTTTTTTAATGTTTCTTTTAATAAATACTTTCACTGCCATGTCGGCCTCCGCTTAAATCTGCCAAGTAAATAATGATTACCTGATTCTTGCGTTCTCTTTGTATTGTATATATTAATTTGATTTAATCAATTAGATCTTATAATAAAACGAATGGTGGTTTTATTCAGTTTAGGTAGTGAAGGAAGACAAATACTCGGACTTCTAAATCCGCTCACTTTTTCCTGCGAAAGGAAAGATGCATGGTGCAAAGTTTATTGGATACGGACTTTTACAAATTGACCATGATGCAGGTCGTGCTTCACCAGTATGCCAGCGCATGGGTGCGCTATGCCTTTAAGTGGCGAAACTGGGAAGAGATGCATTTGAAAGGCTCACTGGATGATGTTAAATCCATGCTCGATGAAGAAATTGATAAACTTTGCCGGCTACGATTTCAAGAAGATGAGCTGGACTATCTGGTTTCCTTCCGTTTTTTTAAACCCGACTTTATTGAATACCTCCGGCTTTTTAAACTCAACAAAAGCTATATTCGAACATCCGTTGAAGAAGATCGATTAAAAATTAATATCGAAGGGCCCTGGCTGACGACGATTTTATATGAAATTCCGGTACTGGCGATTGTCAGTGAGATTTATTCCCGGATGCACGGCGTAGAAGAAACGACCTGGATGGAGGAAGGCCGGAGGCTTATGAAAGATAAAGTCGCTTTTCTAAAAAAAGCGACCGCGTCCGACAAGGGATTTAAGTTCGCGGAATTTGGAACCCGACGGCGGGCGTCATATGCATGGCAGGAAGAAGTCCTGCAGTACCTTATGTCGCATTGTGGTGATATGCTGGTTGGGACCAGCAACGTCCACTTTGCCATGAAGCTTGGAACCAGACCCATCGGAACCATGGCCCATGAATTTTTCCAGGCCCATCAGCAGTTAGGTTCCCGGCTGGTGGACAGCCAGAAAGTGGCTCTGCAAAGCTGGGCGGATGAATACCGGGGAGAGCTGGGCATTGCGCTTTCCGATACCATGGGATTTGATAAATTTCTAAAAGACTTCGACCGCTTTTTCTCATTGCTCTTTAATGGCTGCCGTCAGGATTCCGGGGATCCTATTGAGTGGACCGAGAAGCTGATCGCCCATTATAAAGAGATGCGAATCGATCCCAGGTCCAAAAGCGCCATCTTCAGTGACGGTCTGACCTTTGAATCGGCTGTGGGTTTATTCAAGCGATTTAATAGCCAGATCCAGACCTCATTTGGAATCGGGACGTATCTGACCAATGATTGTGGGTTTATTGCCCCCCAGGTGGTCATTAAAATGGTGGAATGCAATCATAATCCGGTCGCCAAAGTCAGCGACAGCCAAGACAAAGGCATGTGTGAAGATCCGCAATTTCTGGAATATCTTCATAAGGTTATCAGAGAGGACATCAACTCCTAGCGTTTGGCTTATTTCATTCCCGCGAAGTGACCTTGCCTTTAACCCCATCGATGCTAAGTTCACCGCTTCCGGCTTCGTTGATAAAGACGTCCCGGGTGACATCCTGGATGTTTATGCTGCCGGAGCCGTCTGTTACTGTGACACTGCCGTTGACATCCTGGATCGTCAATTCACCGGATCCGTCGGTAATGTTTACATTTCCGGTAATACGCCGGACATATATAAGACCGGAGCCATCCTGGATCTCAATGTTGCCCTGTGCATCTCGTATTTCAATGCTTCCGGAACTGTCGGCTACTTTTATCTTGCCCGCCATATTGACAATATCGATGCTTCCGGAGTTGTCTTTGATGTTCAGACCGCCTGAGAGGTTAGTGACGATAATGGCACCCGATCCATCATCAATAGTGACAGGCAGCGTTGTGGGAAGTTTAACCGTTAAGTTAATTTTTGCCTCACTTATGGCGGGAAAGGATTGTTTGAAGTCCGCCTTTAAGATGGCTTTACCGCCGCGTTTTTCCAGTGCCACTTGCAGATGTTTATCTAAAAAATTTTGCAATTCATTTTTCCGGATGCCCCTGACGATGATTTGAGCACTGGCTCTGATGCGGTCCATTTCCTTGACCCCGATTACGGTAAGAAAACCGGCCCCGCACTCAATCTTCAGCGTCTGAATGTCTTCAACGGACAATTCGAGCCGACGGGTTTCATCGAAGGATCCTGCCAGTGACACGACCGGCAGAAAGATCAGTAGCAAAACCGTTAAGGTTCTCATGGAATCCTCCCCTGAATGGCGTATTGCTTTGGTGATGGCGAGTGCAGGCTGTAATACGGGTCGCCGCTCACCAGCATCAAATCCGGCCGCTCCCATCTTCGCTTAACCTGTGACAAATATCAATATTTATTGTATAGATGGCCATCCTTTTATCTACCACATCCTCAGGGAGTAATTTTGATGGGCGAACCGCAGACAGCTGTTGCGTTAGACTCTAAAGCGATTCTTGTGCTGACTGTTCTTTGCTTGATCTGGGGGCTGAATGCCGTCGCCATTAAATTCAGCACGATAGGCATTGCCCCTGTTTTTTGTGCGGGCCTGCGATCGGTTATTGCCACCGTTTGTTTGCTCATCTGGATGACCTGGAAAAGGCTGGAAATATTTCCGGGCAGACTCAAAGACGGTATCCTCATCGGCCTAATGTTCGGGACCGAATTCGGTCTTCTTTATACCGCTTTGATATACACGACGACTTCTTCAGCCTGGATCCTGCTGTATACTTCACCGTTTTTTCATGCACTGGGGGCCCATTTTTTTCTGGCCGGGGATCATCTGACCTTACGCAAGTCGATGGGACTGGTGCTGTCTTTTGTTGGAATTTTGATTCTGTTGAGCAAACACCTCGGTTTGCCATCCTTCCAGCAATTTGCAGGAGATCTTCTGGCCATTTGCGCGTCCGCAATTTGGGCCATGACCACGATTTTTATCAAACGCCGATTGGTAACTGTGATTTCGCCCTATCATACCCTTTTTTACCAGACGTTATTTTCCATCCCCATTCTGTTTCTAATGAGCTTCATTTTTCAAGAAACGCCCGTCCAGGCGATCAACAGTCTCATTGTTTTATCGTTTGCCTACCAGAGTATCATCGTCGCTTTTATCAGCTATCTGGTGTGGTTTTATCTGGTGCATGCCTATCCGGTCAGTCGTCTATCCTCTTTTACCTTTCTAACGCCGGTTTTTGCCACCGTTGCCGGCATTCTTCTATTGAAGGAGCCCCTGACCGTGAAATTGATTCTCAGTCTGGTATTTGTCAGTCTGGGAATCTACATTGTCAACCGGGAATAAAAAAAGGGGTGGTCCCGAAAGACCACCCCGGCAATTAAGTTAGTAAAAGAAGGTGACTTAGCGTGCCTCCCGAAGCACGCATATATTATTATCGGTTCGTTTCAATAAAAACTTTAGCAATATTTTGATCAGCTGCCGGTTTATGGCCGCTTTCGATCGGTCAATGATAAAATCACCTGCTCATTGCCGGTAGCCATATGCCAAAATGCTGACGCCTGACACCTGACACCAGACGCCTTATTTGAATAATTACGCTGGTAACAATAAATCGGTGATTTGATTATTTTTGTGAGATGAAACGCTATGTTGTGCTCAGCAATATTTTAAGCGCTCCGGGCGCGGATGCATGCTCAAATGCCGTTAACGCCTCACGCAACTCATAGCGGGCTGCTATTAAAACCGTCGGGTCAACCCTCTGTTTTTTAAGCAGATGCAATGCCGGTGCAAACGGTCCGCAGCGAGATCCCATCAGGGTGATTTCATCGACCACCAGAGATGAAAAATTAATTCCCGAATCTCCTCTTTCCATCGTGGTGCTTTTGAGAACAATTGTGCCGCGGGGCCGCACCGCCTTTTGCGCCAGAGCACATCCCTGCGGGGAACCGCTTGCTTCGATGACGATATCAAAAATCCGTTGCCGAACAGCGCTTTCATCGATCCAGCCAATCTGACGGCCGGTGAGTAACGCCTGCTGATTCTTATGGCGGGCGACAACTGTCAGATCACAATCCAGCAGCGCCAGGGTTTGCGCAATGAGTTGTCCGAGACGACCGGCTCCCAGAACCAGAACGCGGTCTGTGGAGCGAATTTTGATCTGCTCCTGGATCTCAAGAGCGGCCGCCAGCGGTTCCACAAAAACAGCCGCATCATCGGATACCGTATCCGGAACCGCCTTAAGATTTTTCAACGGCAGGCACAGGTATTCGGCGAATGCGCCGTGGCGATTTTTGATACCCAGGACGGTGCGATTTTCACAGTGTGTGGGCTGCGCTGCGAGACAATTGCGGCACGCCCCGCAGTTGACATTGATTTCGCCCACCACCCGCTGCCCGACACGATCCGGCTGGTCGGGTGCCAGGACAATTTCGCCCACAAATTCATGCCCCGGTATGCCGCTAAAGGGGTAATATCCTTTCACCAGTTCCAGATCGGTTCCGCAGATGCCGGCCTGGCAAACCTTAACCCGGGCTTCGCCCGCACCGGGCTCGGGCTCAGGCACATCTTTGCGAAATTTCAAGGACTGGTTTTCCAGCCAGACAGCGCGCATGCTTCTATTCTTTCTATTCCATTTTGTTTGGGAATCTGCATTTTTCAATACCCAACTTGCGCTTTAACCGCTGCATATTAAAAAAGAAATGTTCTCTTGAGTCAACACAATCATCGTTTGGGCAGCAACAACACATAAAAATGAAGCCCTTTCAAAGCGAAAAACTACAAAAACAAAACATAAAAGCGGATTTGATTGTCAAAACAGGTTGAATCCTCTATGAATACCAATGCTTTTTTGATTATTGAACTGACACCCGACACCAAAATGGGAATGGAATCATGCTGATTTTTGATTTTGACGGCGTCCTGATCAACTCCCTCGATGAGGTGACCTTAACCGTCTATAACACGACGACCGGCAAACAGGTGACTGCCCTGGCGGATTTGCCGGAAGCGTTGGCTGGACTGTTCCAACGCAATCGCTACCATGTCCAGCCGATCGGAGATGCCATTTTACTGATGGGCTGGTGCCTGGATCATTACCGCGAAAATCCGGCCAAAATCTTAACGTCCCGGGAATACGAGACGCTCATTTCCAGCACCGATGTCCCGCTAACCGATCGAACCAACCGGATTTATGAAACGCGAAGTCATTTTATCGCCAGGGATTTTAAATGCTGGCTGGCGCTTCATCAACCCTATCAGCCATTGTGGGGGGCGTTGCAGCAACATCCGAATTGCCCTTATGTGATATTGACCAACAAAAATCATGATGCCACCTTGAGATTGTGCCGGCGGTTTGGCCTGTCTGTCGACGCAGCTGATATATACAGCGGGGATCAGGGATTAAGCAAAGTGGACAATATGCGGCAGATAAACAAGCGTTTCGGTGAACAAATCTATCATTTCGCTGACGATTCGGTCAAAAATCTACATGAGCTTGCAAATGCCCCCGGTTTGAAAAAAAAGAAAATTAAAATGCTGTTTGCCTCCTGGGGTTACACCGGCCCCGGGGATGAAAAAATAGCGCAGGATCATGGTTTTGCGATTATCAACCAAACGGATTTGATTGCGCTGGTGGACCAAGAGACGCTGCCGACAAAAAATGAATGAGCAAACACTAGGCAACGCCCGCATCCTCCGTCAAACATACTAGATCAATTCTAGTTTTAGGCTAGTTTTCTTACTAGCCTCCAAACCGAACCGGTTTATCCTGCCTCGCCGGCTTCAATTTTATAGCCCCGACCTGTAATAAAATACCAACTGCTTTTTATTAAAAGGACAGCAAAATTCAAGGGCGGTGGCTGCAAGCTGCATACCTTCCTTGTTTTTATTGTTTTTGCCGTATCGGGGGTCCCCCATAACCGGGTGGCCGATCATCTCAAAATGGCGACGGATCTGGTGGTTCCTTCCCGTTCGAATGACAATGTTTACCCTGGACGTGCGGGACACCGGATCGTAGTCACGTACGCTAAATTCAGTTTCAGCAGGCTTGCCGTCCAGTCCGGAATCGATGGTGTTGACCGGTGGCCGGTCTGCTAAATTCCCGAGTACCCGGGCGCTATAGCGTTTGATGATCTGCCGGGTTTGAAACAGGCGTGAGAGTCGACCCGCGGCTGCTTTGTCATGCGCTATCAGAACAAGACCGGCTGCCTCCCGATCCAGGCGGTGAATGAGATAAGCGTTTCTTTTGGTTTGAAAATGAAGTTCTGCCTGCCTCAAAAGCGAACAGTGGTCGCCATATTTGGTGCCCTGGGTCATCAAACCGGCCGGTTTTACCCAGACACTGTAGCGGCCCTGATCGCTGATCAACTCCGGCAGGGCAGGTTGTTTACTGAGAAGCGCTTCATCATAATAAATAGATACGCTATCGCCCGGTCTGAGGCTTTTAGTGGCCCGGCGGATACGCTGTTGTTTGCGTTTTTCTCTTTTCAGCCAGACCGCACCTTTGCCCATTGCATCTTTAATGCGTCTTTTAGAAAGTGCTGTAGTCTTTGCCAAAAATTCGCAAGCGGTAGTCGAATCGTCGGGACCCACAGTTTTTGTTATTGCTAATTTTTGCATCAATCTGGTTTGATTTATCCTCGATTATCCTATACAAGCGGTAATTCCCGGCGTTGATTGAGGGATTCGGAAAATCACCATCCATTTGCACGCCAAGCTGTGATGGTGTCAATGTAAGATATTTAGGTTGTATTTTGGCCTACATATACACCCTTGTGTTATGGGGTAGGGTGCCCTCACATCGCCCTCCGGCGGTTTTTATTGTAGAGACAAATACAATTTTTACAGCCGCTGGAATTTTTTCTGATATTCTGTCGGCCGCAAGCTGGTTTGTTTTAAAAAAACCTTGCGAAATGTACTGCTGTCTTCATAGCCCACCTGGTAGGTAATTTCATCAAAAGAGCGATTTCCATCCTCCAGCAGGCGTTTGGCCGCTTCGACCCGAATACGTTGCTGATAGGTCAAGGGGGTGTCCCCGGTGGCGGCTTTAAATCGGCGCTCGAAAGTACGTCGGCTCATTCCGTGACGCTGGGCGAGTTTGTCATACGTAAAAGATTGGTTGAAATTGTTTTCGATCCACTCCTGGATTGCCAGAATCTGGTTGTCACGATGGTCTTTTTGAAACTGAAAAATGGCGTAAGGTGCCTGCGAGGTGCGGCCAATATCGGCAATGACGGATTTTGAAGATTGCAGAGCCACTTCATGGCCGCAGTATTTTTCCACCAGATAAAGGGAAAGATCGATACCGCCGTTATACCCGCCCGAGCAAAACAGGTCCCCCTCATCGGTTATCAGCCGTTCCGGTTTGAGCGTTATTTGCGGGTAGCGTTTCTGGAACTGGTCCGCAAAGCCCCAGTGGGTGGTTGCAGTCTTGCCGTCCAGCAGTCCGGTTTCTGCCAGCACAAAAGCTCCGCTGCATATGGTGGCGATCTGAGAACCGCGGCGATGACGATCTATTAGCCACTCGACAACCTCACCCTGAACGCTCAAGGTTCTGTCAATATCCAAAATTGAAGACACCACGATTAAATCCGCATCCTGCACATCATGAATAGAACCGTCCGGAATCATTCGGGCCTGGTTCAGACATTTAAAGGGCGCGCCATTGGATGTCACAACCTTGACCTCAAAGTAGGGGGCGGGGTTTTGACCATGGAAAAAGTTCCACACCACTCCCGCCTGGTAAAAAACATCCATAGGGCCGATAACCGTTGAGGCCATGGTGTTGTACATGGCCAAAATTGTGACTTTTTTCATGATTTTACTCCAGCAATTGACGTAATTGAACTTTTATATGTCATATATGCCACTTTTAAATGCTTAAATCAAGAGATATTTTAGGTTACAGATTAAATTTTCGGGAATGCATCGGTTAGATAAGTTTGAAATTGCCTGGAAAAAATCATAAAAGGAGGCCCCTAAAATGACTCAAAATCATGACCCAATAATCGTTGAATACAGGAATGCCGATTTTAACCGTCGCTTACATATGTATTTGCAGTTCCCCCACTTAAGATCAGCGTTTATCTTAATAGACCAAAATGATAAGATTACCGATGGATCCAGCGATTTTAAGTTGGGTCGAAATCCGCTGGCAGCTCACTTGAGTGTTCTATTCTGTTCAGCAGCGGGCTGCGCAAGAAAAATCCTTGGCATTTCATCGGCCTAAAATTGGGCGGTTTTTGATGACAAAAAAAGGGAGGCGTTTCGCCTCCCTTTCGCTTTATCGATATGAAATCGTTATAATTGCTTAGTTATAATTCATAGGGTGTTTTTAGACGTGTCCGCCTAAAAAACCAGGCGGTTCGTTCCGCGAACTGGCACCCGGGGCATTTGGGAAGGATTCTGTCTCTTTAACACCGGATTTGGCGATTTTTTTCTGACGTTCTTTTTCGCCTTCAAAGACGCGATCCTTGCAATCGCCCTCATCACATTCGCCGGTTATGTCTCTTTTGGGTATATCTGCCATGGCAAAATTTCCTCCCTATGGTTGCATTTCATGAAAACGATACAGCTTTGATATGGCTGTTCGTTTTATATTATCTGAATCTTGCATGAAAAAAGATGATAATTTTTTTACTAAGCAAGCTTCAATTATTAAAATAGGCAGCCAGGGGCACATGTCAAACCGGAATTCTTGAATTGCGACTTGTACAGGGGCTTTCAGTAAGGTCGGAATTATTCAGAAACGAAGCGCTCAATGGGTTGTAGGGTATCAGCAGGTAAAAGAAAATCCTGCTGGAATGCATCTAAACATCCGGGCGCTTGCCAAAAATGGGATCAACCTCGCGCGTGCGCTTGAGTTCGAAAAAACCAGGGGTTCTGCCGGCGACGATAATTGCATCCCACAGCTCAGCGGCGGCCTTACCTGTTGGCGCCGGACTGAATACCGGACCGAAAAAGCCCGGGCCATCACCGCTGTCCAAAACAATCAGCGGCACACCGACATCCGTCCCGACTTTGGCGGTTGCCTGATCCATATCAGCGGCAATTATTTTATCCCAGTCATCCTTATATATGGCATCGGCCAGCCGGGTTGCAAAGCCGCCGGATTTCAAGATCTGTTTTAAAATATCCGGCTCGTCGATATCTTCGGTGTCATGATGATAGCGGGTGCCCATAATCGTATAAAGCTTTGCGAGGCCGTCGTTGCCGTATTCCTGGCGAACCGCTGCCGCGACCCGCAATGCCCGCAGGCCGATTTCATGTAAAATTTTAAAATGTTCGGGGATGTCACGGCCCGCATTGATTATTTTCAGGCTAAACAGCTTCCAGTTGACCTGAATCTGCTTCTGGTTGCCGACATCGATCATCCAGCGCGAGGTAATCCAGCACCAGGGGCAAACCGGATCCCAGTAAAAATCCACCGTATCTTTGATATCAACCATCTTTTCCTCCATGAATTTCAGGTTGCATAACATGCGGGGCCGTTTGAAGTCAAAGTTTTAGGAACTTTATCACCTGATTGCGGGGGCGACTGAATTTAAAACTGGAGCCATTATTTTTATCGCTTCAGCCTTGAACAGCCTGTATTCGTACCTATGTTTTCATTTCACAAAGATTTTTCGCTGCAAACCATCAAAATGAATAACCAATTTTAAAAAGTTTTATTCTGGGAGGTCTTAATACAATATGAAAACGCTGAAATATACAATACGCACATGTTTATGGATATTCATCGCGAGTCTGCTCATATTTGGCGGCAACACCATGGCGATTGAGAAAGCGAAGTATCAAGTTCTGGAAAGCACTGAAAATTTCGAGCTCAGACAATACGCTCCTCGGATTGTAGCCGAAACTTTTGTTGAGGGAAAATTCGAGGAGGTTGGCAACGATGGATTCCGCGTTTTGTATGACTATATAAACGGTAATAATGCCAAAAAAGAATCGATTTCGATGACGGCACCGGTTACCCAGTCGGCCGGTTCTGAAAAGATCGCCATGACGGCGCCTGTCAACCAGGAAATGATAGGCGAAAATTGGCGGATTACGTTTTTGATGCCCTCGGACTATACGTTAGAAACCCTTCCGCAACCCCTTGATAAGCGAATTAAATTAAAACAGGAGGCCGGTTCTTTAATGGCAGCCATCCGTTATTCGGGAACCTGGAGTCAGAAACGTTATGAAGAAAAGAAAGCACTGCTCCAGTTGGAGATGGATAAGCGCGGGCTGAGGCCGATCGGAGAGCCGGTATGGGCACGCTATGACCCACCGTTTATGCCCTGGTTTTTGCGCCGCAATGAAGTATTAATTCCGGTAGAACAATAAAGCAGAATTGAAAAATCACGCGCAGAATAATAATGAGATATAGAAAGGATGGATTTACGGGTCAGCCGCCCTTTATCCCTGAAATCAGCTTTTCTTTTATATTCTGAAACCAGCCTTTGTCCGACTCACGGATAACACAGGCCTGTTGCAGCAATTCTATGAATTCCGGTTTCGTTTTTTTATAAGAAATGATTCGATCCATCGAAAGAATATTGTCAAGACTCGGCGGCTTCAATCCGTAGTCGGATTTGCGGTTAACAGTTTCCATCGAAATTGAAAGTGCATATATGACGATTTTCTCCGCCATTTCCTGTGGTGTGAGATCAAACTTATCACCATACTGGTATCGCAAAATTTCATAGACACTGGCGGCGATGATCGGGTCGCCGATTTCGCTGGCCGTTTTGCATTCCTGCAGGTTAAAATTACTATCCAAAAAATCATCTGCCATTTTCTGCAGACGTTGAATCCATTTGGAATTCAAATTCTGTGGTAAAACCGCCAGCGGGCCAAAAGCCAAAACCTCATTGTAAAATTCTGAAAGCATCCTCCCGCACCTTTCGTTGGCTTGACGATGAGCGTTTTACTTCCGTTCGACTATTATTGTATGAATACCTATGTAATTTCAAGTGTTAATTCCGAATCCATTAATCGGCTGGATATATCTTCGCCCAACATTCGGCCTGATGCGCAATTGATCTTTTGTGGTGTGTCTGCTAAGGGGGTTTAGAAGCTATCTCAAAAATGCATCTAACGCCCAATAGCTTTGTTGTGAGCCTCCTTAAAATGCTCACATACTCGCATGTATGCTGCGCTTTTGCGCTTGTCCCGCCATAGCCTGGTGCTCCTTAGCAGGGCGACGGCGGATCGGCTCACGCCGCGCTTTGATGAACACCTTTATTTTTATAAGATCCGGTGTGAAATCCCGCGAATGAGCGGGAGGCTTGATCTACAATCTTTGAGATAGCTTCTATTTTTAATTGCATTGGTCTTGAAAGTGATAATGATCGGCCACCGGCGGACAACCATCCGAAGGTAAAAAATTTTGAGGGGTTGAAATGAATGAAGAAAAACACATTATTACCATGCTGGTTGAAAATGAGCCCGGGGTAACCGCGCGGGTATCAGGGCTTTTTGCAAGCCGCGGTTATAATATTGAAACCATTTGCGGCGCCCCGACAGCCAACCCGAAAATGTCGCGCATTACGATTTCCACATCGACAAATCCGGACATGCTCGAGCAGATCATGAAACAGGTACGCCGACTGGTCAATGTCATCAAAGTCAGGGATATGACCGGCGAAGAAGCCGTCAAACGCGAAATGGCGATGATCTGTGTGAAGGCCAAGCCAAAGGACCGCACCGAAATATTAAGGATCGTCGAGACCTTCAGAGGCAAAATTGTCGACACGGGTGCAACCCACTTCATTATCGAAGTCACCGGCCGGCAGGAAAAAATCGATGCCCTTATTCGGCTGCTGGAGCCCATGGGAGTCAAAAAGCTGGCGCGCTCCGGCATCCTGGCGCTTTACCGTGAACCCGAGTAAGGCCGCTGCGTCACAGAGGCTTTGCCTGATCTGGCGACAGGAGAATTTGTGAGATGAAAAAACTCATTTTTTGTCTTTTACTATTTGCTATCCTATTGGCATTCAATAAAATTGCGATGGGGGCCTGCGATTGCAGACAGCCGGCCTATCAGGACAAAATCGATTTCCTCACCCGCTATACCGCCTGTCTGGAACAATGCTATAATTCTCAGTTCGAATCCTTCAGGCTGCAAATTGATGCCTATGGCCGGAGAGTCACCGATCTTGAAACAGAGTTAGATCGGCTTCGAGGAAGAATTAAGGAATTGGAAAGTGAAGCGAGCGGAGTTGAAAATAAAAAGTCAGAATAATCCTGAAGAAAGTGCTTGAGCCATGCAAGTATCTACATGTTCCCGTCAATCCATTTTAGTCCCCTGTGATCTAAAGAACTTTGATTATCAAGTTGACCCATATCTCGGTTGTGAACATTACTGCTATTACTGTTATGTGCTTAACCAGGCTGAGACAGACTGGACCGAAGAGATACAGATATTCGATGACATCACCGGTCAACTCAGGGGAGAACTTAAAAAAATATCTCCGCAAAAAATATATATGGGATATTATACTGACCCCTACCAACCATGTGAGGCTGATTATTGCCAAACGAGGGAGGTTTTGAAATTACTCTTGGAAAAAGGTTTTTCCGCAAGTATTCTAACGAAGTCTGATCTGGTTGTCCGTGATATGGATTTATTAAAGGAAATGGACGATGCATCTGTGAGTGTCTCGGTTGCATTCAATGATAACGACACCCGCCGGCAGTTTGAAGCCAACACGATAGACACCGGGGAAAGAATCGCAGCCTTGCGTAAATTAAGGGAAGCCGGCATTAAAACATCTGCTTTAATTTGCCCGGTGATACCCTATATCACAGATGTGATCCCATTGATTGATATGTTGGATCCATGCACGGATGTCATTTGGATCTATGGCCTTAGCATGAATGCGCGCTCTGACCCAAACTGGCAGAATGTTCAGGACATATTAAGCACGCATTTTCCCAAATTGAAGGAACCGATTGAAGCGGCCATTTTTTTGAAAGATCATCCTTACTGGGCAGAGCTCAGGCAAAACTTAAATGATCTTCAAAAGGATAGACAATTAAACTTAAATATTCATTTGTAGGAATGCCTCAACTTTGGCATATGGATGCATGACTTTCATTCCAGAGGATTTGATCGTCACAGAATGGTAGATCAAAAAAAATCATTTTATAATTGGCAAACATCAGGCCCGGAATTTCCCTGGCGTCAACTTATACTCGGCGCTTTGGTACCGATCGCAATTTTTTATGCCCTGTACCGTTTTGGGCAGCCGTTGACCGGCGCACTGATTGCCATCGCATGGAGCATAAGCCTCCTGGCTATAAAATATAGGCGCTCTCGCAATATTGAACTGTTTCCCGCATTGGCAATTCCGGTCATATTGATAGAGTTAATCGGTACGCTGATCACCCGCAGTCCGGATTTTTACCTGGCCTCTGCTGCAATAGACAATCTATTATGGGGACTTTTATTTCTGGGCTCTTTGATATTTGCCCGCCCGTTGATTCAAATCTTTGCCGAGCTTTTAAATCCCGGCCTGGGATCGCCCGAATTTCTCAGTCACTTTGAAATGTCCGTACCATTATATCGATCCGCATGGAAGATTTTGACGGTGATATGGGCTGCGGTCTCATTTCTTAAAGCCCTTATTTTAATCCTGTCGCAACTCAACCTGCCTTTGGAAGCCTTTTTAATTGTTCGCACAGCTGCTGGATTTCCCGTGCTGGTCGTCATGCTGCTTTTTACGTACCGCTTTCCAGGTTGGTACTGGCAGCGCGCAAGCGCTAATAGATTTTGAGATAATCTCAAATGCATTCCAAACCGAATAAGAGCGATGTATATGAATAAAAGAGTGGTAATATTCTTTTCGCTTTTTGCCGTGCTGATGATCGGCGGCTCGCTAGCTTTAAGCCTCTGGGTGCTCCCCAAATATCTTATCCCTTATTATGCCTATGATGATCCCAACAGCGCCACCGAAATGATACAGCCGCAATCAAATGAAAAAAGCATGGGCGACTTTCATCGCTCCCGGAATGAAAAAAATTTGGGGCTGATCATCGCTCAATTACTCATTGGAATTGGAGCGCTTTGCATCGTAATGCACGTCGCCATACGCTTGAAGAAGAGATATGGTCAAGACCGGCCGACAAGTATACAGGGCTATCTTTTTAAGATTTCCCGACTCACCGGTAAGAGTGAATACGATATATTCTGCAAAGCAGCCGAAATCTGGCCAATTTCAGCGGAACAAATCGAGCAGGATTTTAATAGATATTTATCTGATCAACACACGCCTTATTATGTAAACGATTTTGTCAGGAAAAATAAAAAACATATCGACGCGTTGCGCATCTCGATATTCGTCAGGAGCAGGTATAAGGATGATATATGATCCGGTAAAGTCGCCGGGCCTGATGAAACAATTGACAACACAGGTCTGTTTCAAATATAAATAGTCAGAGGTGCTTATTCTAATAGTCAATTTCATGCAAAGGTAAAAAATAAAAGGAGAGAATGAATATGAAAATATTGGTTTTAATTTTTGTCATCTTTATGCTTGTATCTGGCTGCAGCAATAACTGGACCAACAAAAAGGCGCCCGGATGCAGTCACGTATCCACTCAGGGGGTGCGTTAAACCGATGTCCCGACCGTAACCGGCAAATGGCTGTAATGGATAGAATTCTTGGACCCTGTTTCTCAAACTGAGAGATGGGGTTTTTGTTAGAGATGGCCATCTTATATCTTAGATGTACTATTCCCAATTATTCACAATTTTCTTGTTATTTTGTTTCAGGGTATATGCGCTTATAACCAGCCTAAAAATTTAGGAGGAAATTGTGGAATTAGAATGGGAATCAGATTTTAAAACTGGAGATGAAACCGTTGATTTACAGCATCAATTTTTTGTAGGGCTTATACATGGTATCGGGACAAACTTCAGAGAAACGGATGGTGATGCTTATAAAAAAAATCTAATCAGTAGTCATGGGGTATATTGGCATAAATTTACATGGTCTCAGGACTGCTATGCTTTTTAAAAGCAATAATGACTAAACTATCTTCTTTTTTACAATCAAC
>JAAUXY010109746.1_pt1 | contig 19748 bp, 11 predicted proteins | sample 7278121 | NCBI WGS metagenome assembly JAAUXY01 (sample SAMN14350117, study PRJNA611818) | marine sediment metagenome | isolation source: surface marine sediment (1.8m) | place: French Polynesia: Moorea | collected 2018-08 | reverse complement strand
CCAGAATCCCGTTATGGGCGCCCATGGCCATTTCTCTTCGGACGACCTCTTCAGATTCCTCATCACCTATGGAAACCACCGTCACCGATCCTCCTACTTTGTCTACGATTTGGATGGCTTCTTCGACCGCATAATTGTCCCACTCGTTTACCGAGTAAACCAAATCATCACGTTCGATGTCCGACCCGTCCCGGTTGACCTCGATTTCATTTTCCGCAGTGTCCGGAACCCTTTTGACACAAACCAAAATCTCCATACTATTCCTCCGGAATTAATGTTATTCGTTACTCGGTATGGGTTATTGATTGTTAACAGAGGACAGAAGACAGAATTATGAATTCATGCGTCTACTATGTCTATTTTTCATCTAATCTCTGTACTCTGATTTCTGACATCCGTCATCTGTCATCTGTCTTCTAACCTCTGTCATCTGTCTTTTGTCATTCGTCCTCTGTCATCCATCTTCTGTAACGATATGCTGCGCAATGAGCTCGGTCAGATCCAACGCTTCCATCTGTCCTTCTATACCGCTGACTTTGATGGCATCTTCTATATTCACCAGGCAAAAGGGGCAGGCGGTCACAATGACGTTGGCGCCTGATTTTTCGGCCATTTGTACCCGCAGCACGCCCATGCGTTGTTCTTCTTCAGGCTCATAAAAGAGCATCAGCCCGCCGCCACCGCAACAAAAGGACCGATCCCGGCAGTCTCCGGTCATTTCAACCCGTTTAATTCCCGGAATCGAATCGATGGCCTGCCGGGGGTCATCATAGACATTGTTGTGTCGGCCCAGATAGCAGGCATCATGATATACATAAATTTTAGCGGGATCTTCAACCGCTTTGAGCTGTATCTTACCGGATTGAACATGGCGCACAACCGTCTGGCTGATATGTTCCACCGGCGGCAGCTCGGAATAGTCCTTTTTCAGGGCATTGAATGCATGCGGATCGGCGGTTACAATGCGTTGGACGCCCGAATGCAGAATGGCCTCCGTATTTTGATCTCGCAAGTCCTGATACAGCATCTCTTCGCCAAAGCGCCGGGCTTCATGACCACTGTCCTTTTCAACTTTGCCCAGAATACCGAAATCAATTTCAGCGGCACTCAGAATTTGGGCGGTGCAGCGTGCAATTTCCTGCATACGATCATCAAATGAAGAAATGCTGTCCACAAAGTAAAGGGTTTCGGCCGCGGTCCCCTTTTCAAGAATTTTAACGCCCTTATCTTCCGCAAGTGGCTGGGTCCAATCCGCGCGTTTTCTTTCCATCTTGCCCCAGGGATTACCGCGTTTTTCAAGTGAACCCAGCGGTTTTTGCAGAGATTGGGGTACCAGCCCCTCATCGACCATTCCGCGTCGCAAGTCCACCATTTTATCGATGTATTCGATCCCCAGAGGGCATTCCTGTTCGCAGGCCCCGCAGGTGGTGCATGACCAGATTTCATCCTCATCGTAAATATCACCGATCAACGGTTTGGCCGCTGCACCGTTGCCCCCGATCAACGGATAAAGTTTAAAGGCATAATCACGTCCCTTGATGGATATGAAGCGCGGAGAAAGGGGGCGCCCGACGGCATTGGCCGGACAGTGGTCTGAACAGCGGCCGCAATCCGCGCAGGAATAAAAATCGAGCATATGTTTCCAGGTAAAATCTTCAAAGACTTTGACGCCGAAAGAATCCAGATCATCGAGTTGTTCATCTGAAATGCCATAGCGCACCGGTTTGACATTCCCTTTTTCAACCCGCATGAAAAACACGTTAAAAATGGAGGTAATCACATGGAAGTGCTTGCCCAGCGGTAAAAAGCACAGGAAAAAGAAAAATGTCAGATCATGGATGAAATAGCTGATCAGATGCGTATGCTGCAGGGCCGCCTGAGAGGAGCCGCCCAGTATATGCCTTAGTAGCCAGGCTAGACTCAGCGGCGCCGGAAGTTCGGCATGCAGACCCTTTTGGGTCTGTGCAGCCACCAGACTGGCTTCAAATAAGCTTTCCGAGATCATCAAAGTTGAAATCAAACCCAGCACAAAAATCGCCTCAGCGGTATGATCTTTTCCGTAACGGGGCGGCACCGCATAGCGCGCGGGTTTAAAAACACCCCGGCGTACGGCGGCAATGGCACAGGCAATTAAGATCCAGGTGGCGGCGTAATCTTTTAACACATTGTAAATCTGCCCGAAAATACCGCTAAATCCGGGCAAAACGAAATTGTCGGAAAAACCCAGTATGACCAACTGGGTTGAACGGGCTCCCAGGATAATAAAGCCCGCAAAAATAAAAATATGGAGTATCCCGGCCAGCATATAGCGGGGCTGACGCCACTGGGCCAGCCAGATTTTTAGCGTCAGGCCGATTCGTTGTCCGATACAGCAAAACCGCTCATCGGGCGCCGCTTTGACCAGGGGCGTAATCCTGCGGATCATAATGTAGGTAAAAATGGCGATACCGGCAACCGGTATGAGGATGGAAAAAAATATCGTCGGAATACCCAATATCGAAGCAGCCGCCGGAGAGGTTATTGCGGATTCCATTGTTTGGGTTTTTCTCCCTTTTTGTAGGTCAACTGATACTTATTGCTTGAAGAACCGATACGTTTTGCCGATGGTCACACCGTCTGTTTCGAGGGACTGACAAACTTGAATCGACTGCCCCAACTATGAGCTTTGTAAACTTATTGAAGGCTGTTGACAGCGGCTAAACCAAGGGAGCATGCATATCACGATTGAGCCTCTCAGGCAATAGCCCTTCGTAGGTGTCAGGTTTCATAACCTCAGGTTTCAGGTGTCAGTGTTCAGGTGTCAAGAGATCGAAGACGAATATCAGAAAACAACGAAAACATGCGACCGTTATTGCTACTCAGTAGCAAGGGCTCTAAACGGGCCACCGAAGGCCTGACACCTGACACCCGAAACCTGACACCTTTTGTAATTATTTGCCCCCAAACGCATCTTGCGAAATATCGATGGCGGCCGTGTCGGCTGCCAGGATCACGTTCATTTTACCCGTGCTGACCGGTAAAACTGAATGTGCGAAAAATTCGGCACTTTTAATCTGACCTTCGTAAAAGGCGACATCTTTCTTGCGGGCACCGTTATCCAGTTTTTGCGCCGCCAGAGTGGCCCGCCATAACAGCAGCCAGGCTAAAACCACATCTCCGCATACCTCCATAAAAGAATAGGCGTGGGCAAAAGCACTCATGCGGGTGTCGATTGACATGGCCGCCTGGCCGATATGCAACATCACCTCACCCAACTTATTGACAGCAGCCTCAACCTTGCCGGCCGTATTTTCCAGGCTCGAAATCGACCTTGCAGCAGCCAGGGTCTGCTGGATCTCGCCCAATAGATCCATTACCGGCTTGCCTTTATTCATACCGAGTTTGCGGGCTAAAAGATCCATGGCTTGAATGCCATTGGTGCCTTCGTAGATTTGCGTAATACGACAGTCACGCAACAGCTGCTCCATGGGATATGATTTGATGTAGCCGTAGCCGCCGTAAATCTGAACCCCCAGGTTGCAAACCTCGAAAGCCTTGTCAGTGACATACCCCTTGGCGATGGGAATCAGCAGGTCAATTAAACCCTGGTATCTGGCCTTATCGGCTTCTTTCGCACTGAGATGAGATTTGTCTTCGCAGTTTCCAATATAATACAGAAGGCTGCGCATACCTTCGACATAGGCTTTCATGGTCAAGAGCATACGGCGGATATCGGGATGCTCGATGATAGGCACCGAGGGGGCACCGTTCTCCTGCGCTTTTAAAAGATGCCGGCCCTGCATCCTCTCGCGCGCATAGTTGACGGCATACATATAGGCGGAGCTGGCACAGGCCAGGCCTTGGAGCCCAACCAGCAGCCGGGCCTCGTTCATCATCTGAAACATGGCCCGCATGCCCTTATTTTCCTCACCCAGCAGCGTGCCCTGACAGTTGCCTTTACTGCCGAGGGACAGCGACACCGTCGCATTGCCGTGAATCCCCAGTTTTTCCTCGATGCCGGTACAGATCACATCATTGGGCTCGCCCAGGCTGCCGTCGTCATTCACCCTGATCTTGGGAACTAAAAACAAGGAAATCCCTTTGGTGCCTTGCGGCGCGCCTTCAATACGCGCCAGCACCGGGTGAATGATATTTTCCGCCATATCGTGTTCGCCCGAGGATATAAAGATTTTGTTACCGGTAATCGAATAGGTGCCATCGTCATTTTTGACCGCAGTGGTGGTCAGTGCGCCGACATCGGAACCGGCTTCGGGTTCGGTCAACAGCATCGTGCCGGTCCATTCTCCGGTAAACATCTTTTTTAAATAGCGCTTTTTTTGTTTTGCCGTGCCAAACGTTTGAATCAGTCTGCCGGCCCCGTGGGTCAGACCGGGATACATCATAAAGGCAAAATTGGCACCGATAAAGAGGTCATTGGCCGCCAGAGATAAAGTGGACGGCATGCCCTGTCCCCCCCATTGCGGATCATCGGAAAGTGCGACCCAATCACCCTCCTTAAAAAGTTCCCAGGCCTTATGAAAGGATTCCGGAACGGTCACCCGGCCGTTATCAAAGCGAGCACCCTCGCGGTCACCGTCGATCTGGATCGGTAAAAGTTCTTTGACCGCCAGATTTCGGGCCTCGGATATGATCAAATCAATGGTTTTTTTATTAAATTCTGCATATTGCTCATTCTCGCTAAGGGTCTCCATCTGGAGTTGTTCATGCAGAACAAAATCAATATCCCGTCGATCTGCAATGGTTTGTGCCATTTTTTTATGATCTCCCTTTTGTATGTTCATTCACCGGATGCGCTTTTTGCTCCGGTGAAATCTAATGGATTGCATTTCCTCTCTGTCCGATACCGTTGATAAACAGCTCAACCAGCGGGTCGGCCATCGAAACCAGATCATATTCACCTTCGGCATGCAGCCAGGTATTGATGACTTCATCCACCGCGCCGATGATAAAGCGTTTGACCAATCCGACGTAAAGGTCCTTGCGAATCGAGCCTTCTTGCTGCCCCTGTTCGATGATCTCGGAGATGAGATCCCGATACATCTGGGACATTTCCCTGATTTGCGCTTCCGCCAGACGGCTGTTCTGATGGGTTTCAACCTGATAGACAATCGCCATTTCCCTGTTGCGCTGAAATTCTTCCAGGTGCCTGCGGATGAGATAACGCAGTTTATCCGGACAGGAATCCGCACGGTCCACTTCACTGCGGAAAGAACCGAATACCTGTTTGGTCTTATAGTTAAAAAACTGGACCAAAATATCATCTTTATTTTTAAAATACAGATAGATGGTGCCATCGGCCACACCGGCTTCTTTGGCAATTTGTGCCACGGTCGACTGATGAAATCCCTGTCGGGCAAATACTTTTATGGCCGCCTCAAGAATCTGCTGATATTTATTATTTTTTTCGATCCGGTTTGTGGCTGATTTCACCATACGATCCTTTCATAAAAAATGAATGAATACTCATTCATTTTTATCAAATTTTATGGGCTGCTGTCAAGCACAATGTCAAAAAAATATGATATTTTTTGTATTAATTACAGAGTACTAATGACCATATCGATGAATAATCAGAGGGGATAACAGTCTTTTGAGGCACAAATCTAAAGTGAGTGTTTATTCAGTACAAATAAATTGTGTAGCTGTTTTTTAAAAAAAAACATAGCTTAATTCAAAGCCAATACCAGCTGATGCAACTGTAATCAAATTGTATCTTTGTCCTGCTGAGCGTGAAAAATAGAAACTGAAACTTTGCGCTTGACCATGTCTACTTTTTTTGGTGAAAATTCAGGATGACCACGGTGACATAATGTTCCATGAAAAGCTGATCAAGATTTCGCGAACGTCGTGATAGATAAAGTATCCATTGGTTCTTTTTTAAAACAACGCCTCTCGTCCGTTTAGTCTGCCCATTTCAGCACATTGCGAAAGACCGACCACCTTTTCTTTGGGCCCTTGACCTTCTTGCCGAGAACCCAATAGTCGTAATAGCGCTCAGTTACCCCGGTCGAAATCTTCAGATCCAGCCACGAATTCAAGAAGACCAGCCAGTGTAATTGATTCCGGGCCACCGCGAATCCGATCGGGACCTTAAGGTTAAGGCCGGCCGGTACCACCGCCGAGAAATGCGGGTACATAAACGTCCAGGCAGCCCCCATCTCGACGGAACTGAACAGCGCATCAACGCCTTGCAGCTGTCCCTTGAAGAACTGCTTTGCGGAATCGACCTTGACAAACTGTACATTCGAAAGACGCTGGCTGGCCTGGTCGAGGTAATAGGGTAAATAGTGCAGCGGTGCTACCGCAACCTTCAGTGGCTGCATCTGTGCGACCGAGTCTAGCTCGGCGAAGCGATGGCGCTCATGGTCAGGTACGACAAGACCCAGGTTCAACGTCAAATAAGGCCGGGTAAAACTGACAACACCGGCCCGCTCCGGCGTCAGAGCGCTACCCTCCATGATGTCGATCCGGCCGTCATCGAGCCATTCCACCACCTTTTCTTCCTTGACCTGCACGAGCTCCAAACGCACCCCGAGATCTCTTGCGAGCGTGTGCATAAACTCCATTTCCATGCCGACCAGCTCCTGCTGACTGTTGAGAAAGATACCCGGCAACCGATCCTGACGTCGATAGCCGACCCGTAAGCTTCCCCGCTCACGGATTACCTGCAGCCGGTCAAGATATAGATCGGTCGCCGGCAACGGGCTGGGGTCGGTTACATGTTCGGCGGCCACCGGTTCGTTCAGGAGCTGCTTTGCAAAGAATTCCTCGTCAGCGCTGTATTCAAAGGGAATGAGCCTTGAGAATACATGATAGCTGCCTGTAAAGATGGCCATCGCAATCGCAACGCTGAGCGCTATTCCCACCACGAGTCGGCGCCAGCGCAAACGACCGATAACCGCGCATGCTGCGAGCATACAGACCGCTACCCCGTGCATCGCCCCCAGTGCAGCCTGCAAATTGATGGTTAACGCTGCGGATACTAAATAGAGCTGAAACAGGTCGGCCGCCAAGCCGCAGAAATTCAACATGAAAGGCAGTGCAACAGTCAACCCGCCGAAAATTGCGACGACGCCGACTGAAGCGAAGGCCGGGTATTGGGAAAGCGACAGTGGTGCGCCCACGAACCAAGCGGCAAATAGAATGAAGCCGAGTCCCAAGAAGGCGCCCGCTTTGGGCAAACTGTATGAAATTGGCACCATCATCTCGGCCGTCGCGACGCTCTCCTTATCGGAAAAACCCGACGCTTTGAGCATCTTCTTGCAACTCTCCGCGATCAGTGGCAGCGCGACGAGCACGGTTCCGGCCGCAAAGGCGGTCAGCATGGCAAGCTGGGCATTACGCAGCACCGCTTTATAGGAGAACGGACTTGATAGGCTAACCAGCGCGGGAAAGGTCCAGAAAACGAGCAAAAGCCAGGCCAAAAGGTAGGTTGCGAGGTAAATCTGCAGGCGATTGAGCTCCTTGAACTCCAACATTCCGGCAGCGTAGGCGGCAACGGCGAAGAAAGCGATCGGGGTGAACTTGGCGATAAAGGAAGCCATTCGGCCGAGCGTGTCTATCACCGCTTGCAGGGTACCTATCAGCTGCGTCTTGCCTTCAACAAAGATCAAAGCCACACCAAACGAGATGCAAAATAGGATGACGGCCGGAAGCACGGTGTTGGCCAGCGATTTGAAGATATTCGCGGGGATGTACAGAGCCAAAGGATTGAAAGAAGCAGTGTGACCGACGTCATCAGGACTGAAGTAGGACGCCGATGGCCAATCGGGATAGGCAATCGGGACGGCGAGAACAGTGAGTATGCACACGATCCACAGAAGGAGCACTATTAAAGCACCGCGTAGACCCACCCGTCCCGCCCACGCGGGACTGAGCTTTCCAATACTGCAGACAAGGGACACAATGATGTAAGGTATGGCCGTCATCTGCAGCAGGCGTACATAGGCCTCTCCGATCCACTTCACCGCCGCGACCTTTTCCCCGAAAAACAGACCGCAAAGGATCCCGAGCACCATGGCGAGGATCACTTGTATCAACACGCTGTCGAAAATGCGTCGAAGCCACATTGACGAACTTTCCTTGGGCATGTAAAGCCGCGATGGTTTGAGAAGTTACGCGCTACGCCGCTCTATGGTGCGCCTTCTCGTATGCATCGAGCGCAACTCTTCTGCCCGGTTATAGGTTTATAGCGGTTGTCAAAAAAACGTTCCCATATTCAATCGTTTTCTTCAACAACCACTTATGCCGCAATTACGTAATTCGGAACATTCTTATGAAAAGCGGTATATCTGAGCCCGGGTGCGTTCGGCGGGCGTTGCATGCCGCCGAACACAGAACCAATGGATCCTTTCCTTATCCTGAATTTAATGTATATGCAAATTTTTAAATACCATCTTTGCCTTTTTTCAAGGATGCCAAATGTGTCTCCCGTGCCTGATGATGAAGCTCGCAGAGATGCAAAATAATACCGACCCCTCTTCGCTCTATCGAGCTACGCCGCAGCAGGCATGTCGTGGTAGAAGGTAAATGAAAAACCCTGTCTTAATATAAGTCAAGACAGGGTTTAAATTTATCAATTTATGAATGGGTGTTAATTACCGTTCGGTCGGGGATAAAGACCGGCGGCCTCTACAATCTCGGGCACTTTTTCTTCCCACTCGATGGCCATGACGTGGAATCCGGCAACACCTTCACATTCTTTCAGGCGCTGGATGGATTCGATACACATCTGAATGCCTTCCTGGGCCTGCTTGCCTTTTTCGACCCCCTGCAGGCGCTTGATCACCTCATCGGGCACGTCCATTCCCGGCACTCTTTTTTGCATATACTTGGCCATGCCCACACTTTTCATGGGCGTCAGACCGGCCAAGATATAACACTTTTCATGCAATCCGCGATCGCGCACGCCTTTCATCCACTCTTCAAATTTGTCCAGGTTATAAATACACTGGGTCTGGATGAATTCGACCCCGGCGGCGACCTTTTTGGCCAGACGCGGCACCCGAATCTCAAAAGGATCGGCAAATGGGTTGGCTGCTGCGCCTACGAACATCTGGGGTTTGCCCTCAAGCTCGTCGCCGCCCAAAAACTTGCCCTCGTCACGCATATGCCGCACGGTCTGGATCAACTGGATCGAATCGATATCATGCACATTCTGGCCCTGAGCGCAATCACCAAAGCTTTGATGGTCGCCGGACAGGCATAAAATGTTGTTGATGTCAAAAGAAGCAGCTCCGAGAATATCGCTTTGCAGCGCGATGCGGTTTCTATCGCGCGTGACCATTTGTAGAACCGGTTCCAGACCCATCAATTTTAGGCGAATACAGGCCGCCAGACTGCATAAGCGCGTCATGGATGTCTGGTTGTCGGTGATATTGATGGCATCGACATGATCTTTGATCAGCTCACCTTTTTTTGTGATGTGCTCGATATTGCTGCCGCGGGGCGGCCCGCACTCGGAGGTAACGGCCAGGTGCCCTTCTTTGAGAATTTTTTCTAGTTTGCTCGGTGTATTTGTTGTCATTGCTGCACATCCTTCCTTACGACTTTTCGGGGCCCTCCGGCCCGGTCCGTCGACCAGTCCTTGATCGGACAGAGCTTTTCGTATTGATCAAGTTTATCCAGGGCCTTGAGGCGATCGACAATCAATTGCCAGGCGCAGTCGACTTCGGCGTTAATCTCGCATTTGCCGGTGGTCGATCCGCCGCAGGGGCCGTTCAACAGCCGTTTTGCGCACCGCGCAACCGGGCAAATACTGCCGAAGTTGGCCAGGCCGCACTTTCCGCAAGCCTGGCAGCGCTCAGTCCAGACACCGCGCTCTTCGGTAGCGCCCAAAAAAGTGGTGTTCACCCCCGGATATACCATCGTGTTATGGTATTGCTCGGCGGTAAATTGTACGCCGACACCACAGGCCAGGGAGACCACGGCATCATACTGGTCGATGGAATCCCGGATTTCATCCAGATACTCACGATCACATTGTCGTTCAAGGGTCAGTTCATCGATCTTGACCTCCTTGCCCTCTTTTTTGGCATTCATCCTTAAGGCCGAAGCCAGAACGCCGACCTCTTTTTTGCCGCCGGCCTCGCAAACGGTGACACATTCGTTGCATCCCAGCACCAGAATGTTTTTGCGATCCTTGAGGTATCCGATGATTTCTTCAATTGGTTTTTTGTCCGCAACAATCATGGAATATAACCTCTCCTTTTGAATTGAATATTTAAAATTGAAAAATGAATATTTTCACCAAGAGCCTATTTATGATTTAAATTTGACTATTTCCCGCATCTCAATCTGCAATATTCAATAGTCAATTTTCAATGTTTTTTCAGGCCGCCTTGTTTTTGGCATCCCGGATCGGGTTGGGGCCTAATGCCTTTATTTTTTCAGTCATTTCAGTCGCATACTGCGCGAATCGGGGCCCCTCACTGGAGGATAGATTATACATCTGGGCCCGCTCGGCACCGATGCCGACCGTATCCAATACTTTCTGGGCCTGCTCTACTCTTCTGCGTGCCATCAGGTTGCCGGCATTGAAATGGCACTCGCCTTCAAGGCACCCGATAACGGCCACGCCGTCAGCTCCTTTTTCAATGGCCCGCATGATATGAATCACATCGACTTTTCCGGTGCAGGGAACCCGAACAATCTTTACATTGGTCGGATATTGCAATCGCATCGAACCTGCCAGGTCCGCCGCTGTGTAACCTCAGAAATTGCAACAAAAAGCAATAATAATCGGCTCAAAATCTTTGCTCATGGTTTCCTCTCTGATATGTAATGCCTAAAATGAACTTAATCTTTGGGCCTCACGCAAAGGCGCAAAGACGCCAAGTTTTTCTATTTAAATTATAATTCTTTGCGGGCTTAGCGGCTTTGCGTGAGTATTTAATAACCCGCATTCCACCTTCCGCATTCCCCATTCCGAATTCTACAAGACGCCTTCTAAAAGCGCATCCACCTTGCAGATGATCTGATCGTCTTCGTACCAGTTCAACTGGATCGCCTTGGCCGGACATTCCGCCGTACAGATGCCGCAGCCGTGACAGAGGGCCTCATCGATTTCACTGACACCGTCGGCATTGATCTTGGGCACATCATAGGGACAAGAGCGCACACAGATCAAACAGGAAGCGCACTTTTCGGCTTCAACCTGCGCGGTGACCGCCGACAGGGTCAACTGGGCCTGGGATAGAAATGTCACTGCCCGCGAAGCCGCGGCATAGGCCTGGGCAATACTTTCCGATATCAGTTTAGGGCTATGGGCCGTACCGCATACAAAAATACCTTCGGTGCCCATATCCACAGGCCGCAGTTTCACATGGGCTTCCATAAAAAAGTTTTCCGGCGTGCGCGCCAGTTTGACAATTGATGACAGTTCCTCGGTATCTTCAGCTTCCACTCCGGCACTGAGGACCAGCAAGTCGGTGCTGACACTCAGCTTGCGATTGAGTACGTGATCGGTAAAGGTCACCTCAATGCCGTCTTTACCGGCCTCGGCCACCGGCGGATCTTCAGGATCAAACCGGAAAAAGAAGACCCCCTGGCGCCGGGCTTCGGTGTAATAATCTTCAAGAAGACCGTAGGTGCGGATATCGCGATAGAGGACATAAATCTGGGCATCCGGATATTTTTCCTTGAGATGCAGCGCGTTTTTCACAGCCGTCTGACAGCAAACCCGTGAGCAGTTGGGGTTTTCATCATTACGCGATCCAATGCACTGGATCATAACCACCTGCTGGGGCGCTTCCAGCTCGTCTTTTTGCATCCGATCGGACAGTTCGAGCTGGGTCATCACCCGTGGGTCATCCCCGTAGAGATATTCCTGGGGAGAATACTCATGGGCTCCGGTGGCGACAATCACCACACCGTGATCTATTTTGCGCTGCACCATGTCCGGCGCCACCAGAATCTCGGTGGTAAAGTTGCCTTTAAAGCCTGAAAAACCAACCACCAACGAGTTGGTGATCACTTGAATCTTTTCATGGGCAGTCACCCGCGAAATCAGGTCAGAGACATATTCACCAATATTGGCACCCTCGATGGTGGCTGTTAAGCGATTGGCCAATCCACCCAGCTCCGCCTCTTTTTCGATTAAAACCACCTCATAGCCCTGATCGGCCAGACCCAGGGAAGCGTTCATACCGGCCACACCACCGCCGATCACCAGGCCTTTTTGAATGACCGGAATTTTCTTCTCCTGCAGCGGGTGCAGCGTGGTCGCCCGGGCCACCGACATTCGCACCAAATCATTGGCCTTTTCAGAAGCGGTTTCTGCAACCTCAGAGTGTACCCAGGAATCCTGGTTGCGGATATTGGCCATCTCAAACAGGTATTTGTTTAACCCGCAGGATTCCATCGTATCCTGGAAAATGGGCTCGTGGGTTTTGGGGCTGCAGGCCGCCACCACCACCCGGTTGAGCTTGTGCTCCTTGATGATCTCTTTCATCTCATCCTGGGAATCCTGCGAACAGGTAAACAGGTTTTCCTGGGCGTGGACCACATTGGGCAGGGATTTGGCATACTCGGTTACCCCTTTAACATCTACGACGCTGGAGATATTGACCCCGCAATTGCAGACAAATACCCCCACCCGGGCCTCCTGATCGGTGACATCGATTTCCTCCGGAATTTCCACACTGCGGGTCAAGGTGTTGCGCGCGGTATTGAGACTGGCACCCGCAGCACATGCTGCTGCACTGGCTTCGGTAACCGAGCTGGGGATGTCCTTGGGTTCCTGAAACACACCGCAAGCGTAAACACCGGGACGTGAGGTCTGCACGGGCGTGAACGGATGCGTCACCGCAAAACGGGAGTCATCGAGTTCAACGCCAAGGCGCTCGGCCAGTTCGACGGTTGATTGCGGCACCTGCAAACCGACCGACAGCACGACCATATCAAATTCTTCGATCTGCAGTTGACCGGCATCATCCATGTAACGGATGCTTAAATTTCCGGTATCAGCGATTTCATCGATGGAATGAATTCGTGATTTGATAAACCGGATGCCGGCATCTTTGGCGCGATTGTAATATTTCTCGTAGTCTTTGCCAAAGGTCCGGATATCCATATTGAACACCGCACAATCCAGCTCTTCTTCCGCATGTTCTTTGGCAATCATGGAATCTTTGATGGCATACATACAGCACACCGATGAGCAGTAGCTGTTGCCGCATTGGTTGCTGTCGCGGGATCCGACACATTGCAGCCAGGCAATCTTTTGGGGATCTTTGCCGTCCGAGGGACGCTGCAGATGGCCCATGGTCGGTCCTGAAGCGGACAGGATGCGTTCAAATTCCAGGCTGGTCAATACATTGGGACTGGTTTTGTAATGATAGACATTTTCCAGATGGGCGGGGTCATAGGGTTCACAGCCGGCCGTCAGGATGACGGAGCCGACTTCAATTTCTTTCACTTCAGCCTGCTGGCTGTGATCAACCGCATTGGCCAGACAGGCCTCCACGCATTGATAGCACTCACAGCAATACCCGCAGTTCAGGCAACGGGCGGCTTCAGCCCGGCCTTCGTCTTCGGCGTATCCCAGTTCAACTTCATCGAAATTGCCCTGGCGCTTGCTGACAGCCAGCTCGGGCATCCTGGCTCGCTCCACGATCGGTTCGTCTTCCGGAATGGGTCGGTAAACCGGATTTTCATTGACAACCGGCTCGCGGCCTTGCGCCATGTCATTTCCTTCTATATAGCGCAGGATGGATTCGGCTGCCTCTTTGCCGGCACCAATGGCCCCGATGGCCACCCAGGGCCCGGTCTGCAGGTCGCCGCCGGCAAACACGCCCTCGCGTTCGGTGGCATAGGTGACCGAATCGACTTCAGTCGTCCCCCAGCGCGTATAGGTCAGCCCGGTAATATCTTCCAGAGCGGACAAATTCGGTCGTTGCCCGATGGCCGGAATCAACCGGTCGATTTCGATTTCATATTCGCTTCCGGGAATTGGAATGGGCCGCTTGCGCCCTGAGGAATCGGGTTCACTGAGCTCCATCCGGATACAGCGCAGACCCACCACCTGGCCATCACGGGTCAAAACCTCCTGGGGTGCGGACAGATAGGACATCTGAACGCCTTCATCTTCAGCGGCCTGGATTTCTTCTTCCCAGGCCGGCATTTCATTGCGGGTGCGCCGGTAAACGATGTTGACGGTCTCGGCGCCCAGCCGGACGGCTGATCGGGCGACATCGATGGCAACGTTTCCGCCACCGATAATCGCTACATTTTTGCCGGTATCGGTTTTGCCGGTCAGGTTCACCTCTCTGAGAAATTCAACACCCTGACGCACACCATTGGTTTTTTCCCCGGGGATACCCAGTTCAATACCCTTATGGGCGCCGATGGCCAGATAGACGGCTTTATAGCCATCTTCCAGCAGACCATCGATGGAGATATCGCCGCCCAGCGCCGTGTTGGTCTTGATATCCACTCCCAGATTGGTAATAATTTCGATTTCCTGGTCTAAAATTTCGCGGGGCAGACGGTGCTCCGGAATACCGACCCTGAGCATACCGCCAGCTTCCGGCAAGGACTCATATATGGTGGACAAAACGCCTTTTTTCGCCAGATGATAGGCACAGGAAAGCCCGGCGGGTCCGGAGCCGATAATGGCCACTTTTTCCTTTTTTGGCGGGGCGCATTTAATCTCCACCTGCCGGGGATCAAATTTGTCGGCTGCCAGACGCTTTAAATCCCGAATCGCCACCGGCGATTCCACCTCACAACGGCGACAGGCATCCTCACACCCGTGGGGGCAAATACGGCCCAGCACACCGGGCAACGGCAGGTCTTCCATAATGATTTCCAGAGCCTCTTTATACTTGCCCTCTTTGACCATCTGCACGTAGCCCTGCACATTGAGTCCGCCCGGACAGGCCAGCCGACAGGGAGCCTTATCGGCCTTCTGAATGGCATAGGCACCGGGAATTGCCTGGGCATATTGTTTGAAGGTGGCCTTTTGGGTTGACAGACCTTCGTCGTATTCACTTGGAAGATCCACCGGACAGACCGTGGTGCACTCACCACAGCTGGTACATTTGTCAAGATCAATGTAGCGTGGATTTTGACGTATGCGGACTTTGAAATTCCCGGGTTCGCCTTCAAGTTCTAAGAGTTCACTGTCGGTTAAAAGCTCGATGTTAAGATGCCGGCCGACCTCGACCAGTTTGGGTGAGATAATTCACATCGCACAGTCGTTGGTGGGAAAGGTCTTGTCGAGCTGCGACATCAGCCCGCCAATTGCAGATGATTTTTCAACCAGATGAACCAGGTAGCCGGAATTGGCCAGATCCAGCGAAGCTTGCATCCCGGCGATTCCGCCGCCGACAACCATTACAGATCCTTGGACTTTATCCGTCATGCCGTCTTACTCCTTACACAGAATTTGATTTAGATTTATGATCTGATAGAGATGATTCGCGTTCATGATCAATTGAGCCTGCACAATAATTCAGCAACAACATTCCGCTTTGAGGCGGGGCAAAAAGGTGCTATTTAAAAATACATACTTTTCAATAGGTTAGATCCTATTGGAATGTTTGTCATTTAGGTAACGAAAGCGCGCTTCGACCCCGATCGGGCATTGTCGCCTTTCACGCCGAAATGGCGCGAAGAGGCGAATCTACTTGTTTTCGTTTAATTTGTCAACCGATATTTACACGAAACGGGCCCGCTGAAAAACCGCCTGCAAAACCCTGCTGAGGTGCTTGACAATCAAAAATGCGCTTGAAACAGACAGTTGTGCGTGATACGTTTTTGCCCTTATGCACGCTCGCTGCGGCAGACGCCGCAAAAGACTTGTTTTTTTAAAGGTTACGATGACATACGGGAATCCTTATTAATGCCACACAAACAGCCTTCAATCATTAACATTGGTCTGGTCGGCGGCGGGGACCTTTGCAAAGAGATTCTTGAGAAAACAACCGCTGTATATGAACAGGCCGAAATGGTGGCTCCCATTTTGGCGGTAACCGACCCGGACCCTGAAAGTCCCGGGCGGAAACTCGCCAACCAATTGGGTCTCCTCACCTTTGACGATTACAAGCAGCTTTATGACCGGCGCTATAGCATCCACCTGATGATTATCCTGACCCCGGAACCCGAAATTTTTGAAAATATTTTGCATACCCGGCCCTCCCGGATTCGAATCCTGTCCTACCAGGTGTTTCGCATGTTCTGGAAGGCTATCGGCCAGGAAGAACAGAAATTGCGGGAACGAACCGAGGAAATGGAAACTATCCTTAACGGTATCGATGATTTTATTCTGGTGATTACGCCACAGATGGAAATTCTGGAGGCCAATGGGTCGTTTCTGAACAAAATGGGATATACCCACGAAGACGTCATCGGCAAAAAATGCCACGAACTCTACTATAATCTGGTGGAGCCATGCAGGGCCGAGGACATCGATTGCCCACTCAAAGAGGTGGTTCGTCATAAGCGGCACGTCCGCAAAATTAATACACAGGCGTTGCCCAATGGTGAAAATCGGTATTACGAGGTCAACATATATCCCATCTGGGAAAAAGACGGCAAGATCTCTAAATTTATTCACATCAGCCGCGATATCACGCAACACAAGAAGGAAGAAGAAGAAATCACCCACCGTCTGGAGCAAATGGTCGATGACCGCACCCGCCAACTTAAAGAAACCCACAAAAAATTGCTCCACCAGGACAAGATGGCCTCATTGGGCAAACTTTCTGCCTCGGTGGTTCACGAAATCAATAACCCCATCGCCGGGATCCTCAATTTGATCATGCTGATGAAACGGATGGTCGAGGACGATACCATCGGCCCGACCCAGATTGATCAGTTCAACCAGTATCTGACATTAATGGAAACCGAAACGCGACGGACCAGCCGAATTGTGTCCAATCTTTTGGCCTTCTCTCGCCAGTCTAAAATGGAGCTCAAACGGGTCAACCTCAATCGGCTGATCGAACAGACACTGTTTTTAAACGCAAATCTGCTGAAAATCAGCGGTGTAAAAGTGGAAGCCGATCTTGATCCGGACTTGCCGGATCTCATCGGCTCTGAGGATCAACTCCAACAGGTGTTTATGAATCTGGTTTCCAATGCCGCCGAAGCCATGGAAACCAAAGGCGGCGGCCGGTTGCACATTGAAACCCGACATTCCCTGCGCGACGACAAATTACTCATCGATTTCAGAGACACCGGTGTCGGCGTTCCGGAAAAAAATTTATCAAAGCTGTTTGAGCCCTTTTTTACGACCAAAAAAAAGGGCAAGGGCGTGGGGCTGGGCCTGTCAGTGGCCTATGGGATTATCCAGGAACACGGCGGTTCCATTTATGTGGAATCGTATGCCGATGAAGGTACAAGTTTTAACGTCAAGTTGCCGTTAAAGCCGGTCTCAGAGAAACTTAACTCGCAGGGAGGTCTCAGTGAGTAACATTAAGATCCTGATTGTCGATGATGAGTTAATTATGCGCGAATCTTTGGCGGGCTGGCTGGAACGCGATGGCCACACCGTTCAGACCGCCGCCAGCGGCGAGGAAGCACTCGAGAAAATTGAAGAGCTCCATTTTGACATTCTGCTGGTGGATATCAAAATGGAAGGCATCAGCGGTCTGGATGTTTTACGCAAGGTCAAAGAAACCGATCCGGATGCCGAGGTTGTCATGATCACGGCTTATGGCTCAATTCCTTCGGCGATTGAGGCCATGAAAGACGGTGCCTTCGACTATATGCTCAAACCGTTTGATCCCAATGAGCTGGGCGTATTGATCGAAAAAATCATCCAGCATCAGGAACAGGCGCGTGAAAACATTTACCTGAAAGAGCAATACAAAGATCGCACCCGCTTTGAAAGCATGATCGGCCAGTCTAAACCGATGCAGGAAATATTCGATCTCATTTGCGATGTGGCGCCCATGGATTCAACCGTGCTGATCACCGGCGAGACCGGCACTGGCAAAGGGCTGGCGGCTAAAGCCATTCATACCAACAGCTCCCGCCGCAACGGCCCGTTTGTGACGGTCAATTGCGGTGCCATTCCGGAGCATTTAATGGAAAGTGAATTGTTCGGGCATCAAAAAGGCGCCTTCACCGATGCCAAGGAAACTAAAAAAGGCCGGCTGGAATTAGCGCATGGCGGCACCCTGTTTTTGGACGAAATCGGTGAAATCAGCATGCGGATGCAAATCGATCTTTTGCGGGTACTGGAAGATCGTGTATTTTATCGCGTGGGCGGCACACAGCCCATTGAAGCCGATTTTAGAGTCATCGCCGCCACCAATCGAGATCTGGAGGCGGCCATCAAGTCAGGTGATTTTCGGGAAGATTTGTTTTACCGCTTAAATGTCATCTCCTTCATAATGCCGTCTTTAAGTCAGCGCAAAGAAGACATTCCACTTCTGGCGGAGCATTTTCTCTATCGATTTTCCCAGGAGACCAATAAGCCGATTGACAACATCAGCCGCGAAGCCATGGATGAAATGATGATATATGACTGGCCGGGAAATATCCGGGAACTGGAAAACGCCATTGAGCGGGCTGTCGTGGTCGGCCGGCAGCGTGAAATTTTACCCGAGAATTTGCCCATTTTTTGCCATGAACCCGCACCGGCTGTCAGGGCCCATTCGCTGAAGGATGTGGAAAAGACCCACATTGAACGTGTGCTTGCCGAAAATCAATGGAACATCGCCAGAAGCGCCAAAATCCTGGGGATCGATCGCTCCACTCTCTACAGCAAAATCAAACGGTATGATATTGAAAAGGTAAGTTGACGCTCCTATCCCCACATACCATCGTCGTTTCTCCCATCGGAGACTTTTCACCCGAATTATTGGATCTGATCAGAGCGGAAATCAAGCGTATTTATGCATTCCCAACAGAAGTCCGGTCCCTTTTGCAGGATCTTGAATTTGCGTTTCATTCCAATCGCAAACAATATCATTCCACCCCTATTCTCGAAGAATTGGACCGTAAAGCCCCGGCAGGCGCTATCAAAGTGCTGGCACTGGTTCAGGTGGACCTGTTTATACCGATTCTAACCCATGTCTACGGTGAAGCCCAGTTGGGCGGCAGGGCCTGTATGGTGTCTACCATTCGGCTCAATGAAGGACATCCATCCCAGAACACCCAGGAGCCGTATTTGAGTCGTATCGTCAAGGAAGCCATCCACGAACTGGGCCATACGTTCCAATTGCGCCACTGCAAGGAACATAGCTGTTTGATGCATTATTGCCGTAATGAGGCTGATGTCGACCGCAAATCGGATCAGTTGTGCCGCTATTGCAAGGTCCTGCTGGAAGATGAGATGAAAAGACTGGAAGCAAAATAAGCAAAAATGATCCGACACCGTTCACGAAGATACCTGTTATCCTTCCGCCTCTTTTTCAAGCTCGTCCAGTCTGTCAGGCTCCGAAACAGCAATGTCCACAAGGCACTTGGGGATGGAACTCTGCTCGCACATAACTCTGATTTCTTTTTCCTGATCGCTGAATTCCATGATTTCGCGAATGGCCTCGATGTGTTCGAGCATCTCGTCCGGTGGAATTTCTTCCAATGCAGGTCCTGCAGCCGCTTCCTTTTTGCGCGCGGCCGCCTCTTCTTCCAGCCTTTGTTTTTCCTTTAGCTCCGCTTCCATTGCCTGTTTAGCGCCATTGATCGCATCCTGGTCGACTTTTGCCATCTCAATTATCAATTCTTCGGAGACGTTATTCGCAAAAAGGTGCTTCACCTTTTCTTCGTCGGACTTGCCCTCTGCCGCCTCGAGCAGT